>CAJDUM010000036.1_pt1 | contig 56088 bp, 51 predicted proteins | sample 7390781 | NCBI WGS metagenome assembly CAJDUM01 (sample SAMEA7055661, study PRJEB34461) | soil metagenome | biome: terrestrial ecosystem; feature: Peninsula; material: soil | place: Antarctica | collected 2016 | reverse complement strand
GGACGAAGCAGTCAAAACCCTGGGCACGAATCCGATGCTGTTGGGATCAATCATCGACGTGTTCGCCGCGGCCGCACAACCGCCGTCGGGACCAGCACTTCTCGTCCTCATGTGGAGCGCGCTGCACGGCGACGCCGAGGCGGAGGTGAAGCTGCCTGCCGAACTGCGCGAGATCGTCGCAACGAAGCGGGCCGGTCGACGCTGACCTTCCAAGGGCGCGGGTGCCAGAGTTGCCGCCCAGCGCCCCACACCCAGTGCCCGGTGATGCCGACAGCCGGTTGCGCCCGCAAAACTCGCAGGTCAATCGCACCAACCACGTCATCGCCCCAAGTCGGCTCTCACCAGCCCGCATCGACCTGCGAAATTTGTGCGCAGGCACATGCTGGTGCCGGGATTCACTCCCACTCGATGGTGCCCGGCGGCTTGCTGGTCACGTCCAGCACCACCCTGGTCACCTCCGGCACCTCCCCGGTGATCCGGCTGGAGATCCTGGCCAGCAGCTCGTACGGCAGCCGGGCCCAGTCGGCGGTCATCGCATCCTCGCTGGTCACCGGGCGCAGCACCACGGGGTGCCCGTAGGTCCGGCCATCCCCCTGCACGCCCACCGACCTCACGTCGGCCAGCAGCACCACCGGGCACTGCCACACCGCGGCGTCAACGCCGGCCGCCGTCATCTCCTCCCGCACTATCGCGTCCGCAGCTCGCAGCACCTCAAGCCGCGGTCGGGTCACCTCGCCGATAATCCGAATCCCCAGCCCGGGCCCCGGAAATGGGTGCCGGCCGACCATCGCCGCGGGCAAGCCGAGCTCCGTGCCCAGCGCCCGCACCTCGTCCTTGAACAGCGCCCGCAGCGGCTCGACCAACTCGAAGGTCAGGTCCTCCGGCAGCCCGCCGACGTTGTGGTGGGACTTGATAGTGGCCGTCCCGGTGCCGCCGCCGGACTCCACCACATCCGGATACAGCGTGCCCTGCACCAAGAAGCGGATCCCACCTGCTGTGGAAAGGTCAGCATCCAGGCCCGCCGCTGCACCCTCGAAGGCCCTGATGAACTCCCGGCCGATGATCTTCCGTTTGGTCTCCGGGTCGGTGACTCCGGCCAGCGCGTCCAGGAACGTGTCCGCCGCATCGACAGTGACCAGCCGCACCCCGGTAGCGGCGGTGAAGTCCCGCTCGACCTGCTCCCGCTCCCCGGTGCGCAGCAGCCCGTGGTCGACGAACACGCAGGTGAGCTGGTCCCCGACGGCGCGCTGCACCAACGCCGCCGCGACCGCGGAGTCGACCCCGCCGGACAGCCCGCACAGCGCCCGGCCGGTGCCGATCTGCGCCCGGACGGCAGCGATCTGCTCGAGAAGGATCCCGGCCGGGGTCCAGTCCGGACGCAGCCCGGCGACGTCGTACAGGAACCGGGTCAACATCTGCTGGCCGTGCTCGGAGTGCACCACTTCGGGGTGGAACTGCACCCCCGCCATCCGCAGCGCCTGATTCTCGAACGCCGCGATCGGTGCGCCGGAGGTGGTCGCGGTGACGGTGAAGCCGGCCGGAGCCACCGCGACCGAATCCCCGTGGCTCATCCACACGTTCAAACGCTGCGGAAGCCCGGCCAGCAGCACCGAGTCCGGTTGGGTGACGGTCAGTTCGGTGCCGCCGTATTCTCGGTGCCCGGTGCGATCCACCCGACCGCCGAGCGCACTGGCCATCGCCTGGAAGCCGTAGCAGATGCCGAACACCGGGACGCCTGCGGACAGCAGCGCCGGGTCGAGCTGTGGGGCACCGTCGGCGTAGACGCTGGCCGGGCCGCCGGACAGCACGATCGCCGCTGGCCTCTTGCCGAGCATCTGTTCGGCGGACATGGTGGATGGCACGATCTCGGAATACAGGTGCGCCTCGCGGACGCGCCGGGCGATCAGCTGCGCGTACTGCGCTCCGAAATCGACGACGAGGACGGGTCGGTGCAGGTCGGACACGATGTTCCCTTCGGTCACGGTGAGTGCCCGCCCTGGGCTCGGTCATGGGGCCGGTCACGGCTCACGCGCTGGTGTGCCGACCGGTCCCTCCCTGGGTTCCCGCAGGTGTCCGCCATTGGCGTGGCGTGTGGCGCTCGGACCAAGCCCGCGTCCCGGTGCTCGTCGGGATGCGGCGGAACCCTAGCCACCGTCGTCGGTCAGCTGAGACGAGCCTATCGGATCGGTGCCTTAGACCTGTGTCTTGGATCTGGGTCTCGGATCTGTGCTTTGGACCTGGGTCTCGGGCTGTGTCTTGGTCGTGCGGGCGGCAGTGTCGACACGCGCGTGGGAACCGGCGCTACAGTCCGAGCATGACGATCCCCGCCGAGTACCTGCAGGCATCCGACTGGCTGCTGTCCACCACGCGAGCCGTCCGCAAACGGCTGGACCTGGACCGGCCGGTGGAACCCGAAGTGATCCTGGAATGCCTGCGGCTGGCCGTGCAGGCGCCGACCGGCAGCAATAGCCAGGGCTGGCGGTGGGTGGTGGTCACCGATCCGGCGAAGCGGGCCAAGCTCGCCGAGCTCTACCGCTCCGGTGGCGAGGCGTACTTCCGTGCCGGGGCGGGCCGGGAGCTGGACGGGCAAGCCGCACGGGTCCGCGACTCATCCAGCTACCTGCTGGAGGTGATTGACCGGGTACCGGTGCTGGTGATCCCGTGCCTGCAGGGGCGGCTGAAGCGAGTGGAACACGCTGCCGGGTTCTTCGGCTCCATCCACCCGGCGATCTGGAGCTTCGCACTGGCGCTCCGGGCGCGCGGTCTCGGCTCGGTGTGGACCACCTTCCATTTGGCGCACGAGCGCGAGGCCGCGGAACTGCTCGGCATTCCGGAGGACGTCACCCAGGCGGCGATGCTGCCGGTGGCGTACACCATCGGCACCGATTTCAAGCCCGCCGATCGGCCGCCGGTAGAGCAGATCACCTACTTCGACGGCTGGGGCCGGACCCGCTGACCATGGTCGCAACTATCCGATGGCTGTGTCTCTCCCATAACGGTGTTCATCCAATGACCGTGCCCAAACAGTGACAGTGCCCAAACAGTGACGGTGCCCAAACAGTGACGGTGCTCATCGACCCGCCGCGGTGGCCGGCCCATGGCCGGCTGTGGTCACACCTGGTCAGCGACATCACATATGACGAACTGCACGAGTTTGCGAGCGCCGTAGGAATCCCGGAGCGCGGCTTCGACCGCGACCACTACGACGTGCCGGCCGAGCGATACGCCGACCTGGTGGCGGCCGGGGCGGTCGCGGTCGAATCCCGCGAGCTGTTGGCACGCCTGGTGAGTGCCGGTCTGCGGCAGCGCAAGCGGTCGCGCAATGCGCCGCCGGGACCGACGACCTGAAGCGTGTGGCCCGGACGCGGCTAAGCCCGGACGCGTCGGCCCCCGGGGTTGATCCGGTCAGGAACGGGCACGTCTACGGCCGGCGCTCGTCCACCCATTGTCCGTCGGACATCACAGCCCGCAGGTTCAGGCCGTCGTCGGCCACCACCATGTCGGCCGCCAGCCCGGGGGCGATAGACCCGAACTCGCCATCCAGGCCCAGTAGCCGGGCCGGCACCAGGGACGCGGCGTTGACCGCGTCCAGCAGATCCAGCCCAACGTCGAATACCGCCCGCCGCACCGCGACGTTCATGGTCAGGGTGGACCCGGCGATCGAGTCGGCGCCGGCCAGCCGGGCGACGCCGTCGACCACCAGCACGTCGAACGAGCCGAGCCGATACATGCCGTCATGGCTCCCGGCCGCCCCCATCGCGTCGGTGATCAGCGCCAGCCGGCCGGGCGCGACCCTACGCAGCATCCGCACGGTTGCATCGTGCAGGTGCGCCCCGTCGTTGATCACCTCCATCACCACATCGGCATCCATGGCCGCCACGATGATCCCGGGATCGCGGTGATGCAGCGGTCGCATCCCGTTGAAGGCGTGCGTCACCAGATCCGCGCCGGCGTAGAAGGCGGCGCGGGCGGCGTCGTAGCCCGAGTCGGAGTGGCCGACTGCGGCGTGCACGCCGGCGTCGACCAGCCGCCGCACCAGGTCCAGCCCACCGGGCAACTCCGGGGCCAACGTCACCACCCGCACGTGTCCGTCGCCGGCAGCCAGCAGCCGGTCCAGTACCGACGGATCGGGGTCGAGCAGCAGTGTCGGGTCGTGCGCCCCGCGGCGGGAAGGCGCGAGAAACGGGCCCTCCAGGTGAATGCCCAGCACCGAGGAGTCCGCCGCAGCAACGCGCGCGGCCGCGGCAACGGCACCGGTCATGCCGTCCACGGTGCCCGTAATCAGCGAGACCATCGAGCGGGTGGTGCCGTGCGCGCGATGCACCGCCAGCCCGGTCCGCACCGAGTCGGCGCCCTCGTCGAACGTGGCCCCACCGCCGCCGTGCACGTGCAGGTCGATGAAGCCGGGCAGCAGGTACGCCCCACCCAGGTCGACGATCTCGACGCCGGCCGCCAGGCCGCCCGGCGCATCGTCATCACTGGAAATCGGTCCCTCGCCGACCTCCGCGATCCGCCCGGCACGCACCAGCACCCAGCCGTCGACAACGGCGGACGGAGTGACCACCCGGCCACCGGTCAGCAACAACGCTCCGCCGTTCACAGGGCACCGACCATGTCCCAGGCGCGCAAACCGGCGCCGACCAGTCCGGCTTGATCGCCTAGCGCGCCGAGCAACAGCGGCGGTGGATCGCGGAATGTCAATCGTGGACGCAGTGCTGCCCTCAGCGGCTCCAACAACGTCGCCCCGGCCAGTGAGAGCCCACCGCCGATCACGATGCAGCCAGGGTCGGCCAGCACCGTCTGCGCGACCAGTGCGTCGGCCAACGCCTCGACGGCGCCCGTCCAGATCCGTTGTGCGACAGCATCGCCCGCCGTGACTCGGTCTGCCACGACGTCAGCCGTCACCGCCTCGCCGGTGGCGGCCGTGTAGGCCGCCGCGATCCGGGCGGCCGAGGCGATCGCCTCCAGACACCCCCGATTGCCGCAGCCACAGACTGGCCCGCCGGGCCGGACCACCAGGTGGCCGATCTCGCCGGCCTGACCGGTGGCGCCCTCGTCGACCACGCCGTCGCGGACCAGGCCGCCGGCGATGCCGGTGCCGATGGCAACGAAATAGACCGACGTTTGCCCGGCCCCGACGCCCTGCCGTGCCTCCGCGATCGCGCCGTTGCGGACGTCGTGACCGAGGACGGCAGGAACGCCGAGCCGTTCGGCGACCAGCCGAGCGAACGGCACGTCGCGCCAACCCACGTTCGCTGCATACCTGGCCACGCCGGCGACGCTGTCGACGATGCCGGGAACCCCGATGCCGACCGCGCGCACCGGCCGTTCCGCGACCATCTCTCCGGCGAAGGACAGGATCGTCTCGATCACGGCAGCCGGCCCGGCCGACGCTCCGGTCGGCCGCCGCTCGAGGTGTTGGACATTGCCGGCCGAGTCCAGCAGTCCCGCCTTGATCAGGGTGCCGCCGACGTCGATGCCCAACACCAGGGCGTCCGGGCTGCCGGGCCCCGGCGTCGTGAGCATGCTGATAACCGTAGTCGGGATCCGTCAGGACGTAACGATGAGGCCGACCTTCTGGAACTCCTTCAGGTCGGAGTAGCCGGCCTTGGCCATCGACCGACGTAGCGCCCCGAACAGGTTGCTGCGCCCATCGGGGCCCGCTGCCGGGCCGTGCAGCACCTGAGACAGCGGTAGGTCAGCCGGCCCGCACGGCGAGGCGAACCCGCGAGGCAGCACCGGATGGGCTGCCGTGGTAGGCCAGAACCACCCGTGCGCCGGCGACTCCAGCGCGCCGGTCAGCGGCTCGCCGAGCATCACCGCGTCCGCGCCGCAAGCTATCGCCTTGGCAATGTCCGCGCTGGTATCGATGCCGCCCCAGGCGATCACATGCACATACCGCCCGCCGGTCTCGTCCAGGTAGGACCGGCGGGCGGCGGCGGCGTCGGCGATCGCAGTGGCCATCGGCACCGAGATGCCCAGCACCGAGTCGGTGCTGGTGGTCTCGCCGGCGCCGGTGCCGATGATCACCCCGGCCGCGCCGGTGCGCATCAGGTGGGTCGCCGTCTGGTAATTCGTGGCGCCGCCGACGATCACCGGAACGTCGAGATCACCGATGAACGATTTGAGGTTCAGCGCCTCGCCGCCCTTGCGTACGTGTTCGGCCGACACGATGGTGCCTTGGATCACCAACAGGTCCACCCCTGCAGCGATCGCACGCGGGGCCAGTGTGGCGGCATGCTGCGGCGAGAGCCGAACCGCGACAGGGGCTCCGGCCGCGCGCATGGTCCCGATCACGTCGGTGAGGAGGTCCGGCGACACCGGCGCGGCGTAGGCCTCCTGCAGGACGCGGGTGGTCTCGTCCGGGTACTCGGCTGCGTCGCACTGCTCGACGATGCGGTCGATCACCGCCTGCGGGTCAGCGTGCCGCGCCCACAGCCCCTCGCCGTTGATCACCCCGAGGCCGCCGAGCCGCCCGACCTCCGCCGCGGTGCTCGGTGAGGACACCGAGTCGCTGGGCTCGGAGAGCAGCGGGATGTCGAACCGGTACGCGTCGATCTGCCAGGAGGTCGACACCTCCGCCGAGGACCGGGTGCGTCGGGACGGCACAATGGCGACGCCGGTCAGGTCGTAGGTACGCCGGGCCTGCCGGCCCATCCCGATTTCCACGCTGTCCGCCACTGTCGGTCTCCTGTCTGTGCCGCCCGCGCTCATCAACTTCGACCACGCCTGCGAAGCCGTTGACTCCCGTCACACCCGTCACAAATCGGCGCAGTTCGTCAGCGCCGACGAAGTTGATAAGCGCCGAAACGGGGGTCAGCGGTTGATGTAGTTGGGGGCTTCTGCGGTGATGGTGATGTCGTGCGGGTGGGACTCCTTCAGGCCGGCCGCGGTGATCCGAATCAACCGAGCCTGTTGCAACCGGCTGATGGTATGCGAGCCGGTGTACCCCATCGCGGCGCGCAGCCCGCCGACCAGTTGGTGCGTCACATCGGCCAGCGGACCCCGGTAGGGCACCCGGCCCTCGATCCCCTCGGGGATCAGTTTGTCGTCGGACAGCACGTCGTCCTGGCCGTACCGGCCCTTGGAGTAGCCGTGGAAGGACCCGCGGGACTGCATGGCGCCGAGGGATCCCATTCCCCGATAGGTCTTGTACTGCTTACCCGCAACGAAGATCAACTCGCCAGGCGACTCGGCCACCCCGGCCAGCAGCGATCCGAGCATCACCGTGTCGGCGCCCACCGCGATCGCCTTGGCGATGTCACCGGAGAACTGCAGACCGCCGTCACCGATCAGCGGCACCCCCGCCGGGCGGCAGGCCTTGGCAGCCTCGTGGATCGCCGTCACCTGCGGAACGCCGATCCCGGTGACCACCCTGGTGGTGCAGATCGAGCCCGGCCCGACACCGACCTTGACGGCGTCCGCGCCGGCGTCGATCAGTGCCTGAGCTCCGGCCCGGGTGGCGACGTTCCCGCCGATCACGTCAACCTTCTCGCCGACGTCCTTGACCAGCCGCGCCACCATGTCGGCCACCGCCCGCGAATGGCCGTGCGCCGTGTCTACCGTCAGCACATCGACCCCGGCGTCCACCAGACCCATCGCGCGAGCGAATGACGCGTCGCCGACGCTGACCGCCGCGGCGACCCGTAGCCGCCCTTCGGGATCCTTCGACGCCAGCGGGTACTGCTCGCTCTTGACGAAGTCCTTGACCGTGATCAGCCCGCTCAGCCGACCGTCCGGCTCGACCAGTGGCAGCTTCTCGACCTTGTGCCGGCGCAGCAGCGCAAGCGCCTCGTCCTTGCTCACTCCGACCGGGGCGGTGATCAACGGCATCGGTGTCATCACCTGGTGCACCGGCCGCGACAGGTCGGTCTCGAACCGCAGGTCCCGGTTGGTGATGATGCCGACCAGCCGCCCGGCGCCGTCCGTCACCGGCACCCCGGAGATGTGGAAGGTGGCGCACAACTCCTCCGCCTCACGCAAGGTGGCGTCGGGACGGCAGGTGACGGGGTTGGTCACCATGCCTGCTTCGGAGCGTTTGACGATCTCCACCTCTGACGCCTGGTCCTCCGGTGCCATGTTGTAGTGCACGACGCCGATGCCACCTTGCCTGGCCATGGCGATGGCCATCCTGGCCTCGGTGACGGTGTCCATGGCGCTGGAGACCAATGGGACCTGAAGGGTCACCCTTCGAGTCAGCCTGGTGCTGGTGTCGGCTTCGCTCGGCACCAGATCGGAGGCATCAGGGAGCAGCAGCACATCGTCGTAGGTCAACCCGACGAGCGCGAATTTCTCGTCCGACCCGGGATCGAACCCGTTCATCGGTTCAGTCATCTGCACCCTTCCGTTGACCGCCGGGACAAGGCCGACGGCTGGCCCCGGCGCAGCCTGCACCCATCGTAGGGGGATCGCCGTCGCGCTCGGCCCAGCGGATCCACCACCTGCGACAGGGGCCGGCCTGTTGCTCCCTGGGCCAGTCCCCACCCGCCGGCGCCGTGCCGCAGGAACGGGACGGCGCCGACTGAAACGCCCGCCCGAACGCGACCGGCTACGGGGTTGTCGTTCTCGGAGCGGCTGTGGTCGACGGCGGCGCCGTGGTGCTGCTGGACCGGGTGCCGGTCGACGACCCGGTGGTCGGTGACGGCGTCGTCGAGCCGGGCGCGGTGTCGGTCGACGTCGTCGAGCTGGTCTCCGGTGTGGTCGCAGTAGTCGTCGTTGTGGTGCCGGGATCGGTGCTTGTCGAGGCACTGGTCGTTGGCGCGGTCGACGTGCCGCTGCCGGAGGTCGACGAGCCTGGCGCAGTCGTGGACGCTGAGGTCGGCGGGCCGGTGCCCGACGAGGAACTCACCGAGCCGGTTCCGGTCGCCGACAGGGATGTCGTGATCGACGAGAACAGCGAGGTCCCCCCGGCCACGCTGCTGAGTCCTGCCGACGTACCAACTGCCGAGTCGGCCGGGCCGTGGGACCCGCCGGCACCGGTCGAGGATGCAGTCGCCGAAGCAGTCGAGGACCCCGCGGGTAACGCAACCGGCGCGCCACCGGCTTGCAGTGCGCCCCTGCCCTGGTCGCTGCCGTCCTGGCCCTGACGGGCGCTGTCCCGGCCGGGGCTGCCCTCAGGGTGGACGGAGCCCGAGGCCATCTGGGACAACAGGCCGTTCAGATCCTCGGCGATGGCAGCATGTTCCACCCGATCGCTCACCCGCTGCAGGCCCGCCGAGGCGTCTGCCAGCGCCGCCGCCGCATCCTGGGTTTGGCCGGCGCGCAGCGCCTTCCTGGCCGCGCTGAGCGCGCCGCGGACATCCTGTACGGCGACCGCGGAGCCGGCCTGGTCGGCCCAGACCACCTCGGTGACCGGCCACAGCGCTTCACCCGGCCGCGCACTTCGTGCGCCGACGACGGCCGAGCCGATCAGCAGCGCGCAGATGGCCGCGGCCACCGCCGCCACCGGGCGCGCGGAGCGAGGTCGCCGCGGCGCGGCCTGCACGGCCCGCCTGGCTTCGTCGACCGACGGTGATTCGGGCAATCGGTGGGAGCCCAGGTGCTCCTGCCAGGCGACGAACAGGCCGGGCAGCGCGTCCTCCGACCGAGGCAGCGTCGGCTGCCGGCCGGACAGACTGGCAGCCGCGAGCGCGTCGAGCAGCGCATCGTCGACAGCCACTGCCACCAGGTCGATCGGCGGTGCCGGCCGACGGCGAGATGGCCGGCGAAATTGGAAGGCGCCCATCAGGTCAGCTGCTCCACCAGCTTTTCGTCGGCAGCCACCAACGCGCGCAACTTGGTCAGGGCACGGTGTTGCGCCACCCGAACCGCTCCTGCGGTAGTGCCAAGGGCAGTCGCGGTGTCGTCCGCCGACAACCCACCGACCACCCGCAACATCAGGATCTCCCGCTGCGCCGGCGGCAGTTCGGCAAGCAGCGCGGCCACCGTCTCGGACACGGCGCCCTGCACGGCAGCGGTCTCCGGGCCGATCTCGTCGGAGATCTCTTCGGGAACATCAGCGACCGGCAGCGAATGGGATCGCGCGGCAGAGCGATGTGCGTCGATCACCTTGTGCGAGGCAATACCATAAACGAATGAAATGAACGGCCGATCGTCTCGCGCGTAGGTGGGCAATGCCGTCATGACGGCCATACACACCTCCTGGGCCACGTCGTCGGCGGAGGACAGCGACCGGTGCCCGTAGGAGAGACGCGCGCGACAGTACCGCACGATCAGCGGGTGTATCCGGGCAAGCAAATCCGCAAGCGCATCCTGGTCGCCGCCGATCACTCGGTCGACGATCGGATCGATCTCGTCCTGTGCCCGCTTCATCGCCCTCGACCCCCGCGCCGAGCACCCGCGCGGGATGTCGGCATCGGACCGTTCTCCCGGCGCACCGTTGCCCCGGGACGTGCCCGACCCTGGCGGGCCGGAATGACCATGGTAACCGGCCGCGCGCTGACGGGCCGGGATCGAGCCTCAACCGTTACCTGTGGCGCCGACGGCCGAGCCGACGATCGCCCGGGTAATTCATCCGGCAACCCCGGCCGAACGCGGCCCGGGTGAGGGACGGCCGGTCGAATGCCCGACCACGCCGGCTCAGCGGACCCGGCAGATCAGGCCACCAGCCCCCGGCGAAACCCCAGCGCAACCGCGTGCGCCCTGTCCCTGGCGCCCAGTTTGCGGAACAGCCTTCGCGCGTGAGTTTTCACGGTGTCCTCGGACAGAAACAGGTCGTGGCCGATCTCCCCGTTGGACTGGCCCTGGCTCATCCCCCTGAGCACCTGCATCTCGCGCTCGGTCAGCGGCGTCTCACCGTCCACCGCCTCCCGCGGAGAGGGCAGCCGGGGACTGGTCAAGGTGTCGGCGAGGGCAGCCAGCAGTTCCGGGCCGGTGACGTCCCAGCGCAGGAACCCACGGGCACCGCAAGCGATCGCCGCTGCGATGGACGCGGTGTCGTCCGGCGAGCCAAAGACGATGACAACCGCTGAGGGGTGGATCGCGAGCAACCGGCGAGTGGTCTCGATACCACTGGTCAGCGCTCGTTGGGTGCCCACCAGAACGACGTCGGCAGCCTCTCGCCCGAACCGGGCAAGCAACTCATCGCCGCTGGAGACGGTGTCGATGGAGTCCACCGACGGCACCGTCGCCATCACCGCGTTCAGGCTGTCCCTAGCGCTGCGACGCTCGTCACAAATCAGCACACTGGTCATCGTGGCTCCCCTTCTGGCTACCCCACTACGTTCGGCGAAACTCGCCCGGGCGATCTTGGTCTTGATACTGCAGGCGGGATCGATCTAGGGTCAGAGCGATAGGAGCGTCGGCATCGATGCGGATCCGGCGGGGACAGGGCCCACCACCGGTTCGCCGGCCGGGCCTTTCGCCCGGTGGACCCGCAGATGACGAAAGCACCGGATGATCGAGGAGGGGAGCCGAATGGCGGACACCAGGCGCCTGCCCGGGCCCAATGCCGATCTGTGGGACTGGCAGCTGCAGGCCGCATGCCGAGGCTTGGCCAGCTCTTATTTCTTTCATCCCGAAGGGGAGCGCGGACCCGCGCGGGCGCGACGGGAAGCAAGAGCGAAAGCCGTGTGCCTGAGCTGTCCCGCGCTGCTGGCCTGCCGCCGACATGCCCTCGCGGTGCACGAACCTTACGGAATCTGGGGTGGCCTGTCGGAAAGCGAACGCCAGCAACTGCTCGCGGTGTCGGTGCACTGAGCGGGCGCCGACGCCGGTGACCCCGCCTGTGGCGATTCTCCCGGCTCTGCCTGGAACCGTCCGCTTGGTCTCCTCCGCCAATGCCACGCCGTGCGCGACCACCCGAACAGCAGCTGAAGTCGACAACGGCAAGGTATCGAATTCCACTCTTACGGGTGAAGTTAAGGGAGACACGACGGTGAGCCTACCGCCGACCGCTACGCCTAACGGTCGCCGTACCGCGAACGCCGTCACCCACCAGGCATGCGCGACGGTCCAGCGGCACACTCGATGAAACCGACCCTCGCGGCGCGTGCCCTGTGCAAACCGGCCTCGCGGCGCGTGCCTTGTTCGGACCGACCCCGGACCGTGTCGGTAACGGGCCGGGGCCGGTCTGCCCGGCGTCAGTGGTGATGACCGCCGCGGTCCGTGGTCGCCTTCTGCTTCTCCGGAATGTCCACCACGGTGCCAGCGGTGGTCAGCACCATGCCGGCGATCGACGCCGCATTGGCCATCGCCGACTTCGTCACCTTGACCGGATCGATGATCCCGGCGTCGACCAGGTCGGTGAACTCGCCGGTCGTCGCGTCGAAGCCCTGCCCGAGCGGCAGTTCGGCCACCTTCGCCACGATCACCGCCCCGCTCAGCCCGGCGTTCTCGGCAATCCAACGGGTCGGCGCCGACAGCGCGCGCCGAACGATGGCCACCCCGAGCGCCTCGTCGCCGGAGCGGCCGAGTCCGTCCGCGAGCTCGGCTGCGGCATGGATCAGCGCCGAACCGCCACCGGCGATGATCCCCTCGGCAACGGCGGCCTTGGTCGCCGCAACGGCGTCTTCGATGCGGTGCTTGCGCTCCTTCGCCTCGGTCTCGGTGGCCGCGCCGACCTTGATCACCGCGATTCCGCCAGCAAGCTTCGCCAGCCGCTCCTGCAGCTTCTCCCTGTCCCAGTCCGAGGTTGTCGTCTCGATCTCCTGGCGGAGCTGGGCGACCCTGCCGGCCACCGCATCGGAGCTACCACCGCCGTCGACGATCGTTGTGGTGTCCTTGGTGACCACGACCCGTCGGGCGGTGCCCAACACGTCAAGGCCCACCTCGGACAGTTTCAACCCGACCTCGCCGGAGACCACCTCGGCGCCGGTGACGATTGACAGATCCTGCATGAATGCCTTGCGTCGGTCACCGAAGAAGGGCGACTTGACGGCCACCGCCTTGATCGTCTTGCGGATGGCGTTGACCACCAGGGTGGACAGTGCCTCACCGCTAACGTCCTCCGCGATCAGCAGCAGCCCCCGACCGTCGGCCAGGACCTTCTCCAGCAGCGGCAGCAGATCGGCCAGTGCGGAAACCTTCTCCCGGACCAGCAGCACTGCCACGTCCTCCAGCACCGCCTCTGCTGCCTCGGCGTCGGTGATGAAGTACGGCGAGATGTAGCCCTTGTCGAACTGCACGCCGTCGGTGAATTCCAGCTCGGTGGCCGTGCCGGAGGACTCCTCCACCGTCACCACCCCGTCGGCGCCGACCTTCTCCAGCGCGTCGCCGAGCAGCTCACCGATCGCGGCATCGCGGGAGGCGACAGTGGCCACCTGGGCGATCGACGTCCGGTTCCCGGCCACCGGCGTCGCCCAGCTGGTCAGCAGCTCGCCGACCTTGTCCGCGGCTGCGGAAATTCCGGCCCGCAGAGCCAACGGGTCGGCCCCTGCCGCCACGTTGCGCAGGCCCTCGGCGACCAGCGCCTGCGCCAGCACCGTCGCGGTGGTGGTGCCGTCACCGGCTACGTCGTTGGTTTTGGTGGCAGCGGTCTTGGCCAGTTGCGCGCCAAGGTTCTCGACCGGATCGGACAGGTCGATATCCCTGGCGATGGTCACCCCGTCATTGGTGATGGTCGGGCCGCCGAACTTCTTGTCCAGAACCACATACCGGCCGAGCGGGCCAAGCGTGATTTTGACCGCATCCGCAAGCTTGTCGACCCCGCGCTGCAGGGCCGACCTGGCCTCGGCATCGAAGCTGATCTGCTTCGCCATGGTGCTTCCAATCGTTGATTCGATGGTGGACTACCGAGCTTGCCGGCCCGGAGCGCCGCGCCTGCGGTGGCCGCAGCGCAGCACGCCCCGGCACCGCTGACGCGGGCCGGGGCGATGTGGTGGTCAGCGGCGGAGCGGGAAAGATCCAGCTCCGCCGACCGGCCTCACTTGCTGATCTTGGCCAGCACGTCGCGGGCCGACAGGATCAGGTAGTCCTGCCCGTTGTACTTGACCTCGGTGCCGCCGTACTTCGAGTAGATGACGACGTCGCCCTCGGCGACGTCCAGCGGTACTCGGTTTCCATTGTCGTCAACCCGGCCCGGCCCAACGGCCAGGACGGTGCCCTCCTGCGGCTTCTCCTTCGCAGTATCGGGAATGACGATGCCGGACGCGGTCGTCGTCTCGGCCTCGTTGGCCTGGACGAGGATCTTGTCCTCGAGCGGCTGGATGTTCACGCTCGCCACGGTGTGACCTCCCCTTCTGGGGTTCTTGGGTTGTATGTATCGGTGTGCCCGCCGCATCCCTCGCCCGTCGTCGCGGGTGCCGGGCGCTGAATCCGTCGGACAACTAGCACTCTAACCGTGAGAGTGCCAGGACTCAACACCGACCCACCGGTTCCTTCGGCGGCCAGAGATAAGGTTGCCCTTACCGAGAGGGTTGCGCCTGCCCTACACTCGATACCAGCAGCCCGAACCACGCTGGGAGGTCGGCACTGCTCCGCCATCCGAGGAGGGTCGCCGTGCCGAGTTGGCTGGAAGGCCGGCCGTTCGCCATCACCTTCATCGTCCTGTTCGGCATCGTGCTGCTCCGCGCGCAGGCCACCTATTGGGCCGGACGGGGCGTGGTGACCGGCGCCATGCATACCCGGATGGCAAGCCGGTTGAACGGGCCCAGGTTGGCCAAGGCGACCGCCGCGATCAATCGGTGGGGTCTTCCGGTGGTGACTATTTCGTTCGTCACAGTCGGATTCCAGACGGTGGTCAATGCGACCGCGGGACTGACCCGGATGCGTTGGGGCCGGTACACAGTCGCAATGATTCCCGGCTGCATTGCCTGGGCCGCGATCTATGCCACCGTCGGGCTCGCCGCGATCACCGCCTGGCTGCATCTGGGCGGTGCGGCCCGATGGGTGGTGATTGCGGGCGTGCTGGTCCTGGCGGCAGCATTGGTCACGATGATCGCGGTCAGGCGCCGCCGATCGGGCGCTGCCGAGCTCGCCGCCGCACCGGAGGCCAACGCGGCCCCGGTCGCGTTCCCCTGATTGACCACCGCCCCTAATTGACCACCGCCCCTAATTGACCACCGCCCGACCACAGGCAACCTGATCGGACACCACCGAATAGAGCACCGCCGCGTCGCTGCGCCGACGGCGCCGAGCCAGCAGAAAGCTCCGCAGCGTTCGACAGGCCTGCCTGGCGGTCAACTTCGGCAGGTAGGCGCGCCCGATCGCCACCGAGATTTCCGGCAGCTCGACGTCGGCGCCATATCCCAGGTACACCGGGGTGAAGTTCGGATGGAACTTGCACTTGAAGTCCAGCAGCGAACGGAACCCGTAGGCCGGCTCCAACATCCGGGAGACCCGGTCCAGCAGCGCATCCAGCCGACAACCCGGCCACTCCCCGCCGGTGCCTGCGGTGCACCGGGCCAGCGGCGCCACCGACAGGCTCAGCGTCACGAATCCATCAGCGCGAAATGCCAGCGCGCTCTCGGCGATCAGGAATTCGATCACTGGCCGGAACCCGCCGATCCGGCGGCGCATCACGTCCAGCGTCCAGCCGATCACCCGGCCGTTGGCGTGAACCGGCAGCCAGGTGGTGACACCGTGCACCGTCCCGGCCTCGTCCACCGCGATGTGAGTGCGCATCTGTCGGTCGTGGGCATGGGCGATCGTCCCCAAGGTGAAGCCCATCTCGGGTAACGGTTTCGCCCGCGCCCAACCGCGGGAAACCTCATCGATCTGGGCCAGCACCTGGGGTGATGCGTCGGCCAGGATGACCGCCTGCATCCGGATTCCGTCCTTGGCCGCGTGGTTGCGGGCGGTGCGCACGTCCTGCCACGACTTGCCTCGGAACTCCAACTCGGCCAGGTTCAGCACAGCGTCCTCGCCGATCTGGGTGAGGTTCCAGCCTGCCCCGCCATGCTGGGCGAACGTCGTGGTCACCGCGTACCAGCAGGGTGTCCAGCCGGCATTCAGGCAGAACCGGCGGAACTCGGCCACCGCGGCCCGCCAGCGGTCCACCGGACCCACTGGGTCACCCAGCACGATGGCCACGCCAGAGACGATCCGGTAGCTGATCGCCACCTCACCGGTCTTGGTGGTCCACCCGACAAAGCCTGGCCAGGTGCGCTGCCAACCCAGCGACCCACCACCGTGGGCTCGTAGCAGCGCTTCCAGTCGCGGCTGTGCGGTGGCGTTGGTCCGGCGGCGCCAGTCGGTGTGGCATAGCACGATCGGCGCCAGGAGGGTTACCAGGGCCGCTGCCCACAGCCACCCCGCCAGGCCGATCAGCAAATGCGCCCACCAACTATCGGGACGGGCCAGATCTGTGCCGAAAACGGTCCGCGCCAGCACTTCCCGCCCCCGGCCGAGCACTGGCACACCGAGTTGCGGTCCAGCCAGCACCAATACCAGCCACCACAGTCCAACGAAGGCAGCAGTGGCGGCCGCAAGCCGCGGCAGGTAGCGCCGCAATACAATTGCCGGTAGTCGCCGGGGCCAGCACCGCCCGAAGGCCATCAGCGCCCCGAGCAGCAGCGCCCACGCCATCAGGTCACCGGTCCAGCCGGTCACCTCCGGCGGCGCCGGTCCGCGAACGAGGATCCGCCCCAGCGGCACAACGCAGAGCACCACTGCCGCCCACCAGGCACCGGGAAGCCCACGGCGCAGTGCCTTGCTGATCACCAGTGCGATGCCGATCTGGATCAACCCGGCCGTCACGGCATGCGGTCCCTGCAGCTGCTGCCTTCCGATGCCGCCGATGCCGCCGATGCCGCCGATGCCGCCGATGCCTGGATACACCGCCATGACCACGTCGCTGACCGGTACCAGCAGCACCATCAGCGCAACCGCACCCCGAATCCGGGTCAGTCTGGGCACGGCGGCGGACCGGTCGGGTTTCGGCGTGTCCAGCCGTGATCGCAGCAGCGGGCCGACTATCAGACCGGCGGCGAAGCCCATCAGATGCTCCAGATCCCACAGCAGCCCGGAACGCAAGAGCATCACCGCGAGGTACCCGCCGACGATCCACCGCATTCGTGCCCGCCACACCCGCGAGGCGAGTGCGGTTCCGGCGGCCAGCGCGCCCACCGCACCGGCGGACATGCCGAAGTCCGTCTGGAGCGCCAACGCCCGCGCCCATGGCCAGTGCACAAACTGCCCTGCGGCCAGCACGCCGGCCGCCCCGAGCGTGCCTGCCAGGTGGGTACCGATCAACACGACTGCCGCACGGACGGAGCCGGCCCGCCGTTCCACGAATCCCACGGCGAGCCCGAGCAGAATCGCCACCACCGGGTACAGGGCCGGCGCCGGCACCAGCAGCGCCCCGCCCAGAAAAGCCAACGGCCTGCCCTCTCGCAGCGCCGGCAACCCATAGGACAGGGACTGAACCAATGCGGAGTCGTTGGCCGAGGTTCGGAACAGCGTCCCGGTGGCGAGACCGGCGACCAGCACCGACAGCGCCGCCAGGCAGGCCAGTGGGGTGGAACGCGCCACGCCGATGCCTCGATCGGTGACGGTTCGGGCCCACCGGGCCGGGAAGTTGGCTGCCAAGGACACGTCGACAGAGAGGTGTGCCAGAGGCATGGTGATACAGCTCAACCGAGATCCGGTTCCCACCCGTCGGATCGAGGCGGGGGCAACCCTGGCGCTCCGTGCGTCCCACCCGACGACCGAGCGTCAGACTCTCACCTGTTCGACGAGAACGTGCGGCACACAGAGCGGTTACGCCGCGAGGTGGGAACCGGGGAGCGCCGCGAGGACGACGGACGCGGGATGTACGCGACTACATGTATGACGATCGAGGGGTAAAGCGGGTCGAGAGGTATAGCGGGTCGAGCCGCTCAGGGCACGTGCACCGTGGCCACCGGCAGACCGGGATTTCCGGTGAGCAGCGGGCCGGATGGGGTTCCACCGGCAACGAGCACGTGCGCCCCGACCGCGGCGATCATCGCGCCGTTGTCGGTGCACAGGCCCGGCCGTGGCACCCGCAGCGTCAGGCCGGCGTCCGCGCACCGCTGCGCGGCAAGGGCCCGGAGCCGCGCGTTGGCCGCCACACCACCGGCGACGATAACCGTGCCGATGCCGAGATCTGTTGCGGCACGGACCATCTTGGCGGTCAGCACATCGGCCACCGCCTCCTGGAACGAGGCGCAGATGTCAGGCAGGTGAATCGGCCGGCCGTCGGATTGGGCGCGCTCGACGTACCTGGCCACGGCGGTCTTCAGCCCGGAGAAGGAGAAGTTGTAAGGCGCGTCGGCCCGCCCGGTCAGCCCGCGCGGGAAGGCAACTGCGGCCGGGTCGCCGTCGGCAGCCAACCGGTCGATCACCGGTCCGCCGGGATACCCCAGCCCCAGCAGCCTGGCCACCTTGTCGTAGGCCTCGCCGGCAGCGTCGTCGACAGTGGTGCCGAGCTCGGTGATGGAGTTGGCCAGGCCGCGCACCAGCAGCAGCTGGGTGTGACCGCCGGACACCAGCAGCGCCAGCGCCGCGTCGGGCAGCGGGCCATGCTCCAGCGTGTCGGCGGCAACGTGGCCGGCCAGATGGTTGACGCCGAACAGTGGCACATCCCAGGCCGCGGCGTAGGCCTTCGCCGCGGCGACGCCGACCAGCAGCGCGCCGGCCAGACCGGGGCCGGCGGTCACCGCCACCGCGTCAACGTCGCCGTGGCGCAGCCCGGCGTCGGCGAATGCCGCGCGCACGGTGGGCGTCATCGCCTCCAGATGAGCCCGGGAGGCAATTTCGGGGACCACGCCGCCGAATCGCGCATGCTGATCGGAACTGCTGGCCAGCGCCTGGCCCAGTAGCTGCAGCCCGTCGGCGGTCATCGCGACCAGCCCGGCGCCGGTCTCGTCACAGGAGGACTCGATGCCCAGGACCACCGGACCGGCGGAAGCGTTCACAGCGATCCCTGTGCTCACTGTGCTCTTCCTGGCCGGGTCATGGTGAAAGCGTCGGCGCCGCTGGGGGTGTAGTAGTGCCTGCGCAACCCCACCCGCGCGAATCCCTCGGACTCGTACAGCGCGATGGCCGAAGCATTGTCGGTGCGCACCTCAAGGAGCACCTGCCGATCCCCGGCAGCGAATAGCAAATCACGCAGCATCGCCCGCCCAATCCCCTGGTGCTGGGCGGCCGGGTCGACGCCGATGGTCTGCACCTCGGCCTGATCGTCCTGCACCGCCAGGCCCGCGTAGCCGTCGAGGATGCCGCCTGCCGTCCGGTGGGCGACGTAGTGGTGCCCGGCGGCCAACTCCGCCCAGAACATGGCTGAAGTCCACGGCGAATCGGTCGGGAAAAGCACCTGCTCCAATTCGACCACCCGCTGGATGTCCCACCAGCGCAGCGGCTGCACCACAACTCCGAGATCGGATCGCAGGCCAGTCATCGCGTACTCACCGCGCCGAGCACCGACTTGGCCGCGCCGGGCTCGGTGGCGTCCGGCCGGCGCAGGTACAGCGGGCCCAGCGGGCCGGGCACCACATCGGTGACCAACTCGCGATACACCCGCTCGACGAGTCCGCAGGAGATCTGCCGGTCCACCGGGCGGATCGGCAGGTCGACATGTCCGGCCAGCAGTTCCGCACCGGCTCCCGTCATCCACCGCAGATCATTCGACCCGCCGTCCGATGCCTGTTCGGCCAGCAGTGCGGGAACCGCGGCCGGTGCAATCACCAGCGGGCCGAACCGGCGCGCGCCATTCTCGTGGTAGCCCGACACGTATACCTCGCGGCGCCGGGCGTCGGTGACCACCAGGAAGCCCCAGGCGCTGCCCATCGCATTGGCCACGCCGTCGTGGCTGGGCACACCGTGCACCGGGATCCCGAGCGCGTCACCCAGAGCGGCGGCGGTGGCCATACCGACGCGCAGGCCGGTGAAGGGCCCCGGCCCGATGCCGACCACTACCGCCTCCACGTCACCGATCCGGTGCCCTGCTTCGGCCAGCGCGGCAGTCACCAGCGGCATCAGATGCTCGGCGTGGCCGAAGGAATCGGTGACGGTGTGCTCGGCCAGCACCGTGCACGGGTCGCCGGAGAATTTCGACAACCAGCTCGCCGGCGGATCGAGACCCAGCGCCGCTGCCTCGGCCTCGATGCCCGCAGCGATCTCGTGCGGACGCTTCAGCCGCACCACGCCAGTAGTGACGGTAGGTGTCGAGGTATCGATGGCGAGCACGAGCACGGTGACTCATGCTACGGCGCTATCGACAGCAGCCTCGCTGGCCGGGGCCGATAGAGGCCGCTCCTAATAGGGGCCGCTGCCGATAGGGGCCGCTGCCGATAGGGGCCGCTCCTATTAGGGTCAGCGTGGGCGGCAGTCGCCCGGCACCGGACGATCAGAAGGACCGGAAGAGCAGTGGTCAATCGGGTCACCCTCGTCGATGTGGCGGCGCTGGCCGGCGTGTCGCTGGCCACCGCCTCCCGCGCGCTGAACGGTTCTCCTGGCCGGACCGTTCGAACGGACTTGGCTGAACGGGTGCTGCGGGCGGCTACCGAACTGGGCTATTCGGCCGATGCGAACGCCCAGGCGATGGCCCGCGGCACTACCATGACGGTCGGCCTCGTGGTACACGACATCGCCGACCCGTACGCGGCCGCCATCGCCTCCGGCGTGATGGCAGCCGCGGCTGAGCGGGGCCTGATCGTCACCATCGCCTCCACACTGTCCGACGCCGCGGCCGAGATCCGGCACGTGCAGGCACTCCGCCGGCAACGGGCCAGCGCCGTGATCCTGGCCGGGTCCAGGTTCGCCGATGAGGCGGCGACCGCCGCGCTTGCCGAGCAACTCGCCGCAATCACGGCCGGCGGCGGGCATGTCGCGGCGATCGGCCAGGACCGCCTCGGCGTCGCCACAGTGGCCATCGACAACGTCGGCGGCGCCAGCAAGCTGGCCACCGTGCTGCACACCCTGGGCTATCGCACCTTCGCCGTGCTGGCCGGCCCCGAGCAGCTGCTGACGAGCGAGGATCGACTGGCCGGGTTCCGCGACGGGCTGGCCTCGTGCGGCCTGCAGCTGCCGCCGGAGAACATCGTCGGCACCCAGTTCACCCGGGACGGCGGGTATGTTGCCATGACGGAGTTGCTGGACCGAGATCTGGATGTGCAGGCGGTATTTGCGGTCAATGACGTGATGGCGGTCGGGGCGATGGCGGCGCTGCGCGAGCAGGGGCACCGGCTGCCGCAGGACATCGCGCTGGCCGGGTTCGACGACATCACCACGCTGCGGGACGTGCGGCCATCGCTGACCACTGTCCGCATTCCGCTGGTGGACATCGGCCGTCAGGCGCTGGAGTTGGCGCTCGACTCGGCGGCGTCGGCGGCGCCCCAGGTGGTGATGGTGTCGGGGGACGTCGTGGTGCGGGCCAGCACTCCCACACGCCCGCGGTAGCCTGCCGATGCGGATGAGTAATACTCGACAGTATTACCTGGTGCTACGGTCGAAGCATGCGAGTGACGAGTAAGGGACAGGTGACCATCCCGAAGGACGTGCGGCGCCGCCTCGGTGTCGAGCCTGGCAGCGAGGTCGACTTCGTGGTTGACGACGAGGCCATCCGGCTGGTCCGGCGTGCCGAAACAGGCGGAGCCGCCCTCGTCGGGCGCATGGGTGGGCATCGCCTGAGGATGACCACCGACGAGATCATGGCGCTGACTCGCGGCGAGTCCTGAACCGTGACATTCGGGACGTTGGTGGATTCCAACGTGCTCCTCGACGTTTTCACCGACGACCCACGATGGCGCGAGTGGTCCGCCGAACATCTCGCGCGCGCATTCGACGCCGGATCTGTCGCGATCAACCCGCTGATCTTCGCCGAACTCTCGGTAGGGTTCGACCGGATCGAGGAACTGGATCGGGCGCTACCAGACAGGATCGAACGTGAAGACTTGCCGTGGGAGGCGGCCTTCCTGGCCGGACGTTGCTTCCTGCAGTACAGGCACAGCGGCGGCGCGCGTCGCTCGCCGCTACCCGACTTCTACATTGCCGCCCACGCCGCGACGAGCGGTCGCACCCTGCTGACCCGTGACAGACCTCGGTACCTGCATCTCCTGTGGGCGAGGTAACTACCGCAGCGACGCAAGGCCAGCCGCGGCGGTCGCTCGCCGCGGCCAGTCGCTGCCGACCGGCACCAGCTCGGCGGTGCGCGAGTCCTCGGGGTGCCGGGTCAGCCGGATCAGCAAGTGATCCTCGGCCAATTGCTCGGCGACCCCCTCGCCCCACTCGAGCACCAACAAGGACATGGTCAGGTCGGTGTCCAGGCCGGGTCGTCCAGCTCCGGCCCACTGGGCCGGTGACGTGGTAGTTCGGGCCAGCACACCCAAAGCCCGCCCGGTGTGCCTGCCGCGTCACGACGGCCACCTCGAATGGCGATCGGCGTACAACACCGTCACAGCAACTTGAGGCGGGCGACGATCTCGCTCGGCGATTCGGCCAGCCCCGCCGCAAGCAGCTGGCGGTCGGCGCTCACCAGCGGCATGCCCAGTTCGGCGGCGGTGGCCGCCCAGCTTGCGTCGTAGAACGAGAGGGTGTGGGTGTGCGCGAGCGTGGCCGCATGCCGCAGCCATTCGGGTGTCATGACCAACGGCGGGCCGAGGATCGTGCGCAGGTCATCGAGCTGATCGGCGACGGCGCTGGGCTCCCAGCGCAGCGCACGGACCAGGACATTGCCTACTTCGTAGCAGGCCAAGTCCAGGATGTGCGCATCGAGATCGCCCACGACGTGCGCTGTCCGCAGTGCGCGGGCCTCCTCCAGTTCGCTTTCGCCGTCGGAGTGGAACCACTTGATCAGCACCGATGTGTCGATCAGCACATGGGTCACCGACGCGAATCCCGGTCGGCGCGGACCAGGTCGGCAGCCTCGAACGCGCCAGCGTGGTGGAATCGCTGCTCAGACCGCGCGATCGCGGCAGTGACGCGGTCGGGGTCCGGGCGTGCGAGTTCGCGGCGTGCCGCTTGTGCGAGCAACGCGCTGCGACTGGTCGATCGTCGAGTGGCCTCGGCGTCGATCTCCGCCAGCAGGTCATCGGCAAGCGATACCATCACCTTGGACATACTCCGCTCGCCGCGGCCAGTCGCTGCCGACCGGCACCAGCTCGGCGGTGCGCGAGTCGTCGGGGTGCCGGGTCAGCCGGATCAGCAAGTGATCCTCGGCCAATTGCTCGGCGACCCCCTCGCCCCACTCGATCACCACCACAGAGGACGTCAGGTCGGTGTCCAGATCCAGGTCGTCCAACTCCAGCGCCCCGGCAAGGCGGTAGGCATCGACGTGCACCAGCGGGGCCCCGGATCCGCGCGGTCGGTGCACCCTGGCGATCACGAAGGTCGGCGACATCACGATCCCGACAACCCCCATGCCGGCCGCAATGCCCTTGGTCAGCACCGTCTTCCCGGCACCGAGCGAGCCGGACAAGATCACCAGGTCGCCGGCCCGCAGCAGCGCGCCGAGCCGCCCGCCGAACGCCAGCGTGTCCGCCTCAGTGACCAACTCGACCACCGTCGCAGCACCATCCGGTGCACCCGCGGAACCGGGGCCAGCGCCTGCCCGATCTGGCTGCTGGCTCGTCATCGCCTGCCGCGTGCCGTGCTGGCCCGCCGGGCGGTCACAGCCGCACGCCGCAGTAGGGCGCGCAGCGCATCGTTCACCACCTCGGGCGCCTCCATGATCGCCATGTGCCCGGCGCCGGGGACCACCACGAACTCAGCTTTCGGCAGCGCGTCGGCGATGGTCTGCGACCGGGACAGCGGCGTCATCCGGTCGGCATCGCCGCACAGGATCAGCGTCGCGATCTCGGACAGCGCCGGCAATGCGGCGATCTGGTCGTGCGCGAACACGCTGGGGGCGAACTCGGCGATCACGTCAACCGGAGTGTCGGAGATCATCTGGTCCAGATAGTCCACCAGCCCAGCCGGCACGGTCGGCGACGCGAAGCCGAACTGGCGGGTGAGCAGCCACACCGCATCGTGCCCGGATGTCCTGCCGCGTTCGAAGATCCGCGGGTAGCGGGCGGCCGTTGCCGCGACCACGGACAACAGAGAGTTGCCACCGTTCAGCTTCATCCATCCGGCATCCGCGCCAGGCAACTCGCTGGCCGAGGTCGACAGCAAACCCACCCCCACCACCCGGTCGGCGAAGTACTCAGGGTCGATCCCGGCCAAGGTGATCAGCGCCATTCCACCCATCGAGTGGCCGACGATCACCACCGGCCCGTCCGGCGCAGCGGTCGCCAGCACGGCGGCCAGGTCGCTGGCCAGGTCAGCGATCGTGCTGTGGCCGGCACCTGCCCGGCTGGACCGGCCATGGGAGCGCTGGTCGTAGAACACCAGGCGGGCCTGCTGGTCGGCCCCTTTACCGGTGGCCCCGAGGCCGATACCCGCAGGCTCGGTGTCCCCGAGGCCGAAGTCCGGGCCGGCGAGCCCGGTCCGCTGGAAGTGCCAGGCACCCGACCGCAGCGTCCACCCGTGGCTGAATACCACCGTCAGCGCTGCGTCACGCGGTCCGACCTCCTCGACATGCAGGACAACGCCGTCGGCCGCCACGACCGAATACGTACGATCCGCCGGCAACGAGTCGAAGGATTCGTCGGACTCGGACACCATCTGGCGGTAGCGACGCACCACGTGCCGCTGGGCGGTGACGCCACCCAAGATCGCGGCGCCCACCACCCCGCCGGCCACCGACACCGCGCCGATCACCTTCCCGACAGTGCTCATCGCTCGGCTCCGCCTTCAGTGCTCATCGCTCGGCTCCGCCTTCAGTGCTCATCGCTCGGCTCCGCCTTCAGTGCTCATCGCTCGGCTCCGTGCCTATGTCGCTCCAACTTTCGGCCTCTCACTCGCTGTCCCCCACGTAGTACCTCGGCACCCGGGGGCCGATCCTGGTCACGATCTCGTAGTCGATGGTGCCGCAGTATCCGCCCCAGTCGCGCGCCGTAGGTTCGCCACTGCCCCCGGGCCCGAAAACGATGGCCGGGTCGCCTGCGGCCACCGGGTCGTCCCCACAATCGAGCACTACCTGATCCATCGCCACCCGTCCGGCGATCGGCCGGCGGCGCCCGGCCAGCAGGATCTGACCGATCCCACCGGCCGACCGGGGCAGCCCGTCGGCGTAGCCGAGCGGGACCAACGCCAGTGTGGTCTCTGTCGCAGTCCGGTAGGTGAGCCCGTAAGACACACCCTGGCCGGCCGGCACCCGTTTGGTCAGCGCCACCGTCGCCCGCAACGTCATCGCCGGTCGCAACATCGAACCCAGCCCAGCCGGATCTTCGACCGGCGACAGTCCGTACAGCCCGATGCCGCACCGCACCAGGTCGAAGTGGGTGTCCGGGTGTGCCAAGGTGGCGGCGGTGTTCGCCAAGTGCCGCCAGCGTGGTCGCAGCCCAGCTGCCAATGCGGCTGCGCAGACCTGGACGAACCGAGACGTCTGCTGGGCCACCGACGGATCACTGGGAATATCAGCGCCGGCCAGGTGGCTCATCACGCCGATGACGCGGACCGCTTGGTCCCGCTCGGCAGCTGCTGCCGCGGCGAGGAGCGCTGCAGTTTCGGCTGGGCCGGAGCCGTTCCGACCGAGTCCGGTGTCGACTTTGAGATGGATCTCCGGCGGCGCGCTCGCAGCACCCGCAGCGACCACTGCGGCTAGGTGGGCAAGGCTGGACACGCCGATCTGCACGCCCGCGGCCACTGCGGGCGCGACGTCCTGCTGCGGCGGCCACAGCCAGGCGGCCACCGGTGCGTCGATCCCAGCGGCCCGCAGCGACACCGCCTCGGCAAGGGTCGCAACGCCGAGCAGAGTGGCACCGCCGCGCAGTGCCGCTCGCGCCACCGGCACCGCGCCGTGCCCGTACCCGTCGGCCTTGACAACGGCCATCAGGTCGGCGCCGCCGGCCGCGCGGCGCAGCAGCGCGGCGTTCGTCGTCACCCCAGACAGGTCGATCTCGGCCCACGCGGGCAGCCCGATGATCAACGGCTGGTCCGAAGCGGTCATCGTCACCTCCCGATGGAACCACGTTCGGCCGCGCCGATCCGACAGGGCAGCACCGTGCGCCGCGACCAGATCAACACGCACGGGCTGGCTGCTCCTCGAAACGTCGCCCGATCCAGGTATGGCCGTCGCGATGTCACCAACCGTCGCAACTCGCTAACACCCCGCGAGGTCGCCGGCGGAACCCTGATGCGACTTGTATTTTCGCTGCGAGGTGGATCCGCCCGGCGATATGCTCCGGACCGCTCATGCTGCCATCGACGATCGTCCCGTCCGAGCCTGCCGTCGGCCCCGTCCTTGGGCAGGCCCGATGAACCCTTGCACCGGCGCCGTTCCCGCTGTGTCCAGCCCGGATCGCTGAACAGTGGTCGAGAAGCCGATGGCCGAGACGCCGCTGATCGAAATCCGCGAACCGGGCCGGCCACCACGGCGAATGGCGGTCGACCGGTCGATGGAGGTCGGGCGGGAGGGGACGGGCGTGGCCCTCGCGGACGTCGGCGTCTCCCGGCGTCACCTGAAACTGCTGCCGAGCCCGCTGGGACTGTCGGTGGTCGACCTCGGCAGCCGCAACGGCACCATGGTCAACGGGGTCGCCATCACTGGCCGGACCGTTCTGGAACCCGGTGACCTGCTCCGCCTGGGCGGCACCGAAATCGTGGTCGTCGGACGCCCGAGGCGGGGCTGTACCGCGGACGCGTCCTGGGCGTGGAGAGCAGCCCGCGCGAGGCACGCATCGCCGTGGCGGGGCTTCCCGGCGGTTGCCTCACGGTCGACCACGAAGCGGTCGGTCCAGCGACACGTCCCGGACGGCGACTACGTCGCCATAGGTCTGAGCCGGAGAACGCGATCACACCGTCGACGTGGTCATGGCAGGACGCTCGCGGTCGTTGCGAGTGTGTCGACGATGCCCTTCTCGTAGGGAGTGGGGGTCATTGCGAAGGTTGTCTCGAAGGTGCTGGAGTCGAACTGGTAGGGGTCGGTGTATTGGTAGGCCATCTTGAGGGTTTCGCGGGCGGACCTGTTGAACAGTGCGCCAATTCTCATGGTGAGTTCGCTCATCGTGTGGTGGGGGCCGGTGCTTGCGGTGCCGATCCTCATGTATTCCTCGCCGGTGAGGGCTGGGCTCGCGGTGGGAAGGTGCCATGTGCGCCCGCGGGCGCGTGGATCCGTGCCAAGGATGGCCAGGGCGTCGCCGATGTCGCGCGTGTAGGTCATGGAATGGGGTTGGGCGGCGTCGAAGAACCACGTGGGCTTCTTCCCAGCTGCGACCTTGTTCAGGACGAAGGTGTTGAACACGCTGGTGGTCGCTCCGGGGCCGTAGAAGTCCGCGCTGCGTCCGACGGAGTGAATGAGCCGACGTGAGCGCGCCGCCTCCTCCAGCATCGCGAGTGCGGCGGCACGCACTTCCCCCATGCGGCTGATCGGGTTGATCTGGGTCATCTCCGTCATCGGACTGCTGACGCGGCCATAGGCGTAGGGGTTGTCGAGGTATACCAGCATGGTGTCGTTGACAATGCAGGCGTTGATGGTGTTCTCCAGCATCTTCGGCCACGTGGCCTCCCAGTCGCGGGCGGAGTACGGCAGCCCGGCGGTGAGATAGGCAACGCTTGCGCCGTGAAGTGCCTGTTCGGTGGCGTGGGCATCGGTTAGGTCGGCGATGATTGACGAAGTTTTGGGATCCGGGGATGGCGTGCGGCCCAGGGAGACGGCGGCGACGCCACGATCTCGCAGTGCGCGAAGGGTCTCCCGTCCGGTGACGCCGTTGCCGCCGAGGACGATGTGGGTGCTGGTGGTGGTCATGATGGTGGCTCCTGAGGTGTGGTGGTGGAGTACATCTCGCGGGTCGCATCTTCTTGTGCCAGTCGCCGAAGGCCGGCGAATAGCGGGTCGCCGAGCACTGTGCCGACGACCATGAGCTCAGCGATCTGGTTCTGTTCCGAGAGCAGCGATAGTGCTTGTAGGTCCGCGCGTGCCGCGGCTTGGGCGGCGTCGGCGTAGGCGTCCAGGTACTCCTCCGAGGGCTCGTGCTTGATCGCGAGCATTCCGTCGATTGCTTCTGCTGCGACGTCGAGCCCGGGGTTCTCATCCGAGAAGCACCAACCACGCGAGTGGGCAAGGTGTTGGATGCGTGACCGGGCTTCGTCAGAGAGGGTCGAGGCCTCGCTTGACGGTCGTCTGGCGGCGAGTGCTGCCTGGGCGGCCTCGAACGTCTCGGCCAACGGCGCATTGGGGTCGTCGAGCGTCCGCAGTACCACCTTGGCGGTTGCCATCGATAGGCCGCCCACATCGAGCAGGGCGCGGATCAACCGCAGCCGTTGCAGGTGGCTCTCGTCGTAGACGACCTGGGTAGCGTTCCGATGCGCGCCGTCGGGGACGAGTCCCTCTCGCTGGTAGTACTTCAGCGTCGATAGGACGACCCCTGACTGCCTCGCCAACTCAGATATTCTCACTATCCGATAGTAATACTATCTGATTGAGAAGGTTAACGGTCAACGAGAAGCGAGCACCGGGTGTACGCATGGCGCGCAGGGAACCCGTTCCGGTTGCCGATCCGCAACCGGTGATGCGGTCCCATCCGGGTTGGACGGTCGGGAGATTGGTCAGACGGCGGTGTGTGCGGCGATGTACTCGGTCAGCGCGGCGCGGATGATCTCGCTGGGGGTGCGCTGTTCGGCGTGCGCGAGGGCGGCCAATTGGTCATTCATCTCGGCCGGCAGTCGAACCTGCCGCACCGGGGAGTGCCCTGCGGGAGGTCGCCAGGCTGCGCAGCTTGCTCGCCCGGCACGGCGTCAATGCGGATGCTGCCGAAAACAACGACGGCTGATGTCGTCGGTTCTGTGGTCTTTGCACACCACCGGGCAGGGCGCGCACTGGCCCGCCCGGAATTTGCCCGGTGGTCGACCCTCCGCCGGCGCCAGCTTCACACTCCCGTAGCGGCCGGCGATCTCGCAAGGATCAGCTGGACGCGGGCTGCTAACACCTGCCGAGCCGCGCGTCCGCCGACGATCCCCACAAGACTAGGAGGTCTGGGTGTCCTATCGCCCGGACGACTCCCGTGGTGTGGGCCCGTCAACCGTCCCGTCGGTCCACTTGGCGTCGGCGTCGCCTGTGCTCGGCGAGCCCAGGCCCTGGGGGTGTTCGGGCCGTTCGTGAATCTCGGCGCTGCGGTCCACCTCCCGGGTAACCGCACCGCCCACGCAGGTGATCTCCCACACCGTCCGGTACTTCCAGGCCGGCTGGAAGCCCATGTGGACGTAGAGCGAAGAGTCGAAGTCCGTGCCGACCAGCAGGGTCCCGGAGAACGGGACCGGGAGGTCGACCCCGTGGTAGGTGCGGACCTGCTCATCGGCTGGTTCGGCCTCGACCCCGGCGATCAACGGGAAGACCCGCTCGCCGTCGTTTACCTCGAGATCGTGGAGCACGAACCGGCCGGCGCAGATCCGGTAGGTCGCGATGAACCCGCGCCAGCATGCTGTGTGGATGGCCGTCGGGCGCAGGCCGGAGGCGATGGGGTCGTACAGCGGTCCGCCAGAGTGCTCGGCAAGGTCGTAAGTTGCGCCGCGGAAAACGATCTTGTCGGCAATCTGGCCGGTCACCCGGATCCGACGACTGCGTCGGCCCGGACGCGGAGGGTGCCCATGAGCGCAACCATAGGAGGAGCAACGTGCAAGCGGAATCCCTGGGCACGCAGAACTCCAGACCGGGCGGCTGGGGCGAGCCGACGCTATGGCTGTTCGCACTGATCAGCAATGCGCTGGCCAACCGGCAACACTTCGTGGACACCGCTCCGACCGATGTCCTGGGCAACGCCGCGGAGCAACTGGCGGCACAGCCGAGTGCTGCGCCGATCCCAAAGGCCGGTTCGCTGCCGACCAACGCGACAGCAGCAGTTGGCCAACACATCGCTGGCGCGGTGATGAGCTTGACGGGTAGACCGCCGTCGGCCGCGCTACGGGCGAGCGGGCAGCTCTTGGTCAGCCTGCCCCATCTCGCCGTGTTTCGCCGGCGTCGACATCAGATGGTCCCAACGGGACGCCCAATAGCCCAGGTACCCTGCGGCTGCGCCAGCGTCCGCTGCCGCTCACCGGATTTCGACCGCCCCCGGGCGGAGCAGATCCAGCAGGGCCGAGGCGCCGGGCCGTCCCGCCAGCGCTGCCCGCTCCCCCGCACGACCATGCACATGCGCGGCCAGCGCCGCTGCCATCAGCGGGACCAGCCCGGCCGCGAGCAGCGAACCGGCGACCCCGGAAAGCACGTCACCCGACCCGGCAGTGGCCAGCCACGGCGACCCCGCGGTGTTGACCGCCAGGTGGCCCGCCGGGTCGGCGATCACCGTGCGGTGGCCCTTGAGCAGCACCGCCGCCCCCGATCGCGCCGAGGCGGCGCGCACTGAGGCGACCCGGTCGGTCGGGTCCAGATCGGGGAACAGACGGGCGAACTCACCGGCATGCGGAGTCAACACGGTGATTGCCCCCCGCCGCCGCCGGTCGGCCAACAACCCGGGAGTCTGCGCCAGCAGGGTCAGCCCGTCGGCATCGACCAGCACCGGGACATCCGCGGCCAGCACCTCGCGCAGCCGGGCCAGCGCCGATCCGTCGGTGCCCATACCGGGACCGACCACCCAGGCCTGCACCCGGTCCGCGGCGCCCGGCTGGGCCGAGGCCACCACCTCCGGCCAGCGCTGCAGCACCGAGCCCGCCTGCGGACCGGCGTAGCGAACCAACCCGGGACGCAGCCGGACCGCACCACCCACGCACAGGATCGCGGCCCCGGGATAGCGCTCCGATCCGGCGACGATGCCGACAACTCCCCCGGAGTATTTGTCGTCCGCCAACCCGGGCTGCGGCAGCAGCGCGCGCGCGTCGGCATCGGTCACCACCACCCCGTCATGATCAACCTCGGGCGCCAGCAACGCCGGATCCATGCCGATCGGCGCCAGCAACACCTGCCCGGCGACTTCATCGGCCAGCAGCAGACCCGTCTTCATTCCTCCGATGGTCACGGTGACGTCGGCACGGAACGCCTGCCCATCAACGCGACCGGTATCCGGGTCGATGCCGCTGGGCAGATCGACAGCGATCTGCCAGCCCCGGCCCTGTGCTGCAAGGGTGACCAGTTCGTCCATTGGTGCTCGTAGCGGCGGCCGGGCACCAAGGCCCACTAGCCCGTCCAGCACGGCGTCTGCGCCGGCCAGTAGCGCCGGAATGCTGGGATCCCCGAAGGTCAGGACCCGCCCGCCCGCTCGACGCAGCGCCGCCAGCCCCTCGACGTGAGCCCGGCCCGCCACAGCCAGGATCGCCGTCACCGTCATCCCCCGTCGCCGCATGATGGCGCCGGCGAACAGTGCGTCACCACCGTTGTTCCCGGCGCCGACCAGCAGCACCGCGGACCGGCCGGGCACCGGCGACGGCATCCGGGCGATCACCGCGTCGGCCACCGCCCGGGCAGCCCTGACCATCAATGAAGCGTCACCGACCTGGGTCAGCGCGACGGCTTCAGCGGCGCGGATCTGGGCGGCGGTATAGGTCAGCAACATGCCTGAATGCTGGCACGCCCGGACGGGCAATGGCGGGCGCTGCGACAAATCCACACCAGACCCCAGCCAATCCTTCCGAAGATCAGCCGATCGAAAGTCGACCGGTCGGGCACTCACCGCCCGGACGGGACGACCTACCCCAGGCCGATCACCACGGCGGCGGCAATCCCGGCGTCGTGCGACAGCGAGATCCGCCAGTCCCTGATGCCCAGCCCCGCACAGGCATCGGCCACGGTGCCGGTCACCGCCAACTTCGGCCGGCCAGACGCTTCGGAGACCACCGTGCAGTCGTGCCAGTCCATGCCGGCCGGCACCCCCAGTGCTTTGGCCACCGCCTCCTTCACCGCAAACCGCGCGGCCAACGACGCGGACGAACGGGCGGATCCGGAGACGGTGATCCGCTCCGCGTCGGTGAACAACCGGTGCGCCAGCGCGGGGGTCCGGTTCATCGCCGCGGCGAACCTGTCGACCGCCACCACATCGATGCCGACGCCGAGCACACCCGACAGGCCGACGATCATCGGGCCGGCGATCTCACCGGTCCCAGAGTTCGGGCGACCGTCGGATACCCCGAGCGGGTCGACGGCCCGGTCGAGCGCCGGTTCAGGCTGCAGCGGCCCGGATCGCGACGGATCGGGTCGAAACGGCTGCGGCGGCAGCGCTTCGGGCTGCAGCGGCGCACGCTCCGGCGGCACGTCCATCCCGATCACCCGACAGTCGGCACTATTCGACCGTGACCGACTTGGCCAGGTTCCGCGGCTTGTCGATGTCGTAGCCGCGGCCCCGGGCGATCTCTGCGGCCAACACCTGCAGCGGCACCGTTGCCACCAGCGGCTGCAGCAGCGACGGCACCCTGGGCAGCTCGATCAACGTGTCGGCGAACGGCGCCACCGTATCGTCGCCGGCCTCGGCGATCACAATGGTGCGGGCGCCGCGTGCCTGCACCTCGCGGATGTTCGACAAAAGCTTGGCGTGCAGCACCGGCTGCGCCTTGGGCGACGGCGTTATCACCACCACCGGCAGCCCGGGCTCCACCAGCGCGATCGGCCCGTGCTTGAGTTCCCCCGCCGCGAAGCCTTCGGCGTGCATGTAGGCCAGTTCCTTGAGTTTCAGCGCGCCCTCCAACGCCACCGGGTACCCGACATGCCTGCCCAGGAACAGCACCGCCTTGGCATCGGCCAACTCGGCGCCGATCTGCCGCACCGGATCCATCAGTGTCAGCGTCTCCGCGACCGCGTCGGGCATCTGCGACAGCTCCGCGAACTCCCTGGCGATCTCGTCCGGATACTTGGTGCCGCGGGCCTGCGCCAGGGCCAGCCCCACCAGGTAGTTGGCGGCCAGTTGCGCCAGGAACGACTTGGTGGAGGCGACCCCGATCTCCGGCCCGGCGTGGGTGTACAGCACCGCGTCGGATTCCCTGGGGATCTGCGAGCCGTTGGTGTTGCAGACCGCGAGCACCCGCGCCTTCTGCCGCCTGGCGTGCCGAACCGCCTCCAGCGTGTCCATCGTCTCGCCGGACTGGGACACCGCCACCACCAACGTGTCCCGGTCCAGAACCGGGTCACGGTAACGGAACTCGCTGGCCAGCTCCACCTCGACGGGCAGCCGGGTCCAGTGCTCGATGGCGTACTTGGCCACCAGCCCGGAGTGGTAGGCCGAGCCGCAGGCGATCACGAAGACCTTGTCGACGGTGCGCAGCTCGTCCTCGCCCATCCTGGTCTCGTCCAGCACGATGCGGGACCCGTCGAAGTGCCCGCGCAGCGTGTCCGCCAGGGCGGCCGGCTGCTCGGCGATTTCCTTGTCCATGAAGGTCGGGTAGCCGGACTTCTCCGCGGCCGCGATGTCCCAGTCCACATGGAATGCGCGGCTGGCGGCCGGTTCTCCGGCGAAGTCGGTGACGGTGTAGCCGCTGGGGCGCAGCGTGACCACCTGATCCTGTCCCAGTTCCACCGCAGCCCTGGTGTGCTCCAGGAACGCCGAAACGTCGCTGGCCAGGAACATCTCGCCGTCACCGACGCCGATCACCAGCGGCGAGGAGCGGCGGGCGGCCACCAGCAGGTCGGGCTCATCGGCGTGCATCGCGACCAAGGTGAAGGCCCCGTGCAGGCGGTTGCAGACACCCCGCATCGACGCGGTCAGATCTCCGGCGGTCGGACCGGCAGCGTAGGCAGCGCCGAGCAGGTGGGCAACCACCTCGGTGTCGGTGTCGCTGATCAACTCCACACCGGCGGCCTCCAACTCGGCACGCAGCGGGGCAAAGTTCTCGATGATGCCGTTGTGGATGACGGCGGTGCGGCCGGTGGCGTCGGTGTGCGGGTGGGCGTTCCGGTCGGTGGGTCCGCCGTGGGTGGCCCACCTGGTGTGCCCCATGGCGGTGTGCCCGGCCAGGTCGTGGTCGCCGGCGTCGATCTCGGCCCGCAGGTTCGCCAGCACGCCGGCCTTCTTGACGGTGGTGACCGCGCCGTTATCGCCGATCACCGCGACGCCCGCCGAGTCGTACCCGCGGTACTCCAGCCGCTGCAATCCAGCCATGATGATCGGCAGCGCTGAGCGTGGTCCCGTATACCCGACGATGCCGCACATGACGGCCAGCCTAACGGCCCACGGTCCGCCGAACGGGCCGTGACAGGCGATCCATACGCAGGGCGATCATCTGGGCAAGGCCAGGAACGCGGCTCAGGCCTGCACCGGCCGGTCGCCCCGATGGGTGAGCGCATCCGGATCGGACGCCGCGAGCACGGCGTCAGCGGCGCGGGTGGCGTACCCGGCGCGGTCCTGCGGTGCGGACGCGGCCACTGCCCGCACGTCGGCCCACTGGCGCAGCGCCAGCACCTGCTCGGCCTGGGTCACCGACAGCGGCACCGTGTTGCCGATCGCCCGCACCAGGTCGTCGGCGGTCAGCGATCGGCGCCCGTCGAAGGCGTCGTAGCAGGCGGAGATCACCACCTGCTCGATCTCCGCGCCGGAAAATCCCTCGGCCAACCCGACCAGCGTGCCCAGCAGCGCGTCATCCACCGCCAGCGAGCCGAGCGCCGGGCCCGCCTTCAGTCGGCCGGTCAGGTGGATCCGAAAGATCACCGTGCGCTCCGACGCGGTCGGCAGGTCGATGAAGAAGATCTCGTCGAACCGGCCCTTGCGCAAGAACTCCGGCGGCAGCAGCGAGATATCGTTCGCGGTGGCCATCACGAACACCGAGGCGGTCTTCTCCTGCATCCAGGTCAGGAAAGTGCCGAACACCCGCGCCGAGGTCCCGCTGTCCCCCACCCCGGAAGCACCCGAGGCGAAGCCCTTCTCGATCTCGTCGATCCACATCACGCACGGGGCGACCGCCTCCGCGGTGGCCAGCGCGGTGCGCATGTTCTGTTCGCTGGCGCCGACCAGCCCGCCGAATATCCGGCCGACGTCGAGCCGGATCAGCGGCAGCGACCAGGCCGATGCCATCGCCTTGGCCGTCAACGACTTTCCGCACCCGGGAACTCCCGTCACCAGCACCCCCTTGGGCGCCGGCAGCCCGTAGGCGCGCGCCTCGTCCAGCCAGGACCCGCTGCGCTTGGTCAACCACGTCTTCAGGGTGCCGAGGCCGCCGATGTCGGCCAGCCGAACGCTGGAGTTCACCACCTCCAGCACCCCGGACTTGCGGATGATCTGGCTCTTCTCCTCCTGCACCACCGCGACGTCGTCCACTGTCAGCTTGCCGTCGCCGGCCATCGCTCTGGCGAAGGCGTTCTCGGCCTCGAACGCGGTCAACCCGAGGGCGGCCTTGACCAGTCGCTCGGTGCCCTCCTCCGGCAGGTCGACGGTCAGCGCGCCGGCCGCAGTATTTCGGGCGATCATCCCGTCCAGCAACGCCCGCAACTGACCCTCGGTGGGCAACGGGAAGTCGACCATGGTGACCAGCGACGCCAGGTCGGCTGGGATGTGCGGGGTGGGCGAGATCAGGATCAGCGTCCGCGGCACCGATCCGTCCTTGTAGTACCGGACGGCATCCTTCAGCGCCCTGACCAGTTGGGTGTCCGGTGGAGCCGCGTCGGTGCCCAGCCACGGATGCAGGTCGAGCATGACGACGGCTGATGGGGCGGTCAGCGCCATCGCCGCGGTGAGAGCTGCGTGTGGGGTCCTGGTCTGCTCGTTGCCGGCCCTGCCCAGCGCGGCGAACCCGTTGGAGGTCGACCAGGTGTAGACCTGCCGCTGCGGGCTGACCTGGGAGCTGTCGCCGAGCACAGCGGCGATCTCGGCCAGCGCCCTTGACTCCTCGTCCGTGCGGATCGACAGCAGCGGAAACCGGGCGCGGATCAACCGGCGCAGTGTTGCTGCAAAATCTGTCGCGGCGAAGTCCAGCGCCATGACAGCTCCCCTCTGTGCCGGGCTTCTGGGTGCCGGCTGGTCAGGCGATACTGTACGAGGGTCCAGCGGCGGGGCAACGACAGCAGCGCTGACTGCGACGCCGGCAGAAGCACTGATAGCAGCACCGACGCCGGCCGGACGTCATGAACCCAAGGGTCGCCGGCCTGATCAGCAGGGACCTGACCAGCAGGGACCTGACCAGCAGGGACCTGACCAGCAGGGAATGGAGGACGCGATGGCACGGCCGGTCGCGTACTCGATCGAGCGCCCCAGCATGGAGTACCTGCGCTTCCTCGGGCCGCACCCGGTGGCGGTCGGCGACCTGGCGGTGACCGGCACGCCCGGGATGGTGTTCGCCCCGACCACCGGCCCGCGGCTACCCGCTGTGGTGTTCGCGCCCGGCTGGCTCCAGCCGGTCGGTCGGTATGCCAACACGCTGCGCTACCTGGCCTCGTGGGGATTCATCGCGGCGGCCCCGCAGGTGGGCAGGGGCCCGGTGCCCTCGCACAGCGGGATGGCGCTGGACCTGTCCAGGACACTGGCGCAGCTGGCGCAGGCCAAGCTCGGTGGTGGACGGGTGACCGTCGACCGGAATCGGATGGCGTTGGTCGGCCATGGAATCGGCGGCGGGGCGGCGGTGCTGGCCGCGGCGCAGGACAGTTCCGTCCGCGCGGTGGCGACGGTAACCGCGGCGCAGACCTCACCGTCCGCGGTGCTCGCGGCCGGCGAAGTCACCGTGCCCGGCCTGCACATGGTCGGCGACAAGGACGACATGAGCCCGGCAAAGGAGAACGGCGAGCGGATCGCCAGGGCCTGGGCCGGGCCGGTGCAGCTGCGCATCATCAAGGGTGCCAAGCACTTGAGCCTGGCCGAGGGCAAACATTGGACGACGGCGCTGACCGGCGACGGCGATGAGAAGGACACTCAGCGGGTGGCTCGCCTGCTGATCACCGCGTTCCTGCTGATCCACCTGGCTGGGCAGGACCAGCTCGCCGAGGAGCTCACCGGCAAGATCCCCGGCACCACGCTGGTGGACCTGGACCTGGACCTGGACCTGGACCCGGCTGCCCAGGCGCGGGCGTAGGCCCCGACCAGCCGCAGACGGGAACGTCCTCCAGCACACCGCCGCGACGCGCCCACAAAGCGCGGTGTTTGCGCTGGCTGGGGTACATCAGCACAGAGGATCGAGCCAAGATCATCCGGTCGGACCCTTACCCGCAACCGTGGAGGGGCGATAATTGGTCACCGGCCGGGTGCGGCGCCTGCTGTCTTGCGTACGGCTGGGATGCTCAGATTGGGAGACTTGGATCATGCCCGTCACCGCACCGCAGCGCGGAGAGCACCGCGACCAGTCGCGGGCACAAGAACCGGTCCGCAGGTCGGAGCTTCGAGTTGCCTCGCAAGACGGGCAAGAGCCGCCGCAGCCCGGGCTGCGGCCGGTGTCTGGCCTGCTTGGGGCTCTCCCGCCGCTGCGACGCTGTGGCGGCGGTCGGCGCCTTCCCGACTCGGTGGCCGACCCGATGGGTCAGGAACTGGGGCTCGACACGTCGGCACTACGGGTGCACACCGATCCGGAGGCCGGCTCCATCGCCCGGTCAGTCCGGGCGGAGGCGTTCACGTACGGGAACGACATCTACTTCGCGCCGGGTGGCTACCAGCCCTCGTCCGGGGCCGGGCAGCGAGTGCTGGCCCACGAGTTGAGCCATGTCGCGGCGCAGCGCTCCGGTGCCGACGGCGGTAGCACCGGGCCGTTGTCCATCGGGCGATCCGACGATCCGGCCGAGATTGCGGCCGACCGGAGCGCGAACCGGGTAGTCGACGCGCTGCGCCGCAGCCGAAATCCCGAACCCGCCGTGACCGCCGCGAATCGGGCTCCGGACGCTGTCGAGGGCGAACCGGGCCCCGCTCTGCACTCTGGCGACTTAAGGAGGGGCACCGGCAACGCTCCGACTGGAAGCCTCACGTCGCCTGCGGTACCGCCTGCATTGCGCCGGACTGGCGTCGCATCTGGGCCTGCCGGGCCGGTCGCGCCCGGCAGTGCCGACGCACCCTGGCATCGTCCGGACCCGGTGTTGCGGCGGTCGACCGCCGACCGGGGAGTAATCCGGCGCTTCTACGCGTTGGTCGATGACGTCCCCGTCTCGGGAAAGATCTACGGCAAAGTCGGCGGGCGCCCATACGAATGGATCCCCGGCGAACGAGATTCGAATATGTGGGAGGAGAGCCCGATACTCACCGGATGGGGTCTCCGGCATCTGTACCAGCGGAGGGCCGCAGTGCGCCCGGTTGAGGTGGCGAGCCTGGAGTCGGGCGGCGGGCACTCCGGCCAGCAGATCAAGGGCGCCTCCGATGCGGACACCCCGAAAGGCTCACAGAAGCGTCGCAACGGCGAGTCAGCGGCCGAGGGGCTGGGCACCGAGGACAAGAAGGTCGTCGACGACCTCGTCTCCGAGATAGCGGCCGGAGACGGCGATTCTGACGCGTCCGGCATGGGCCCCGGATCTGTCGCCAGCGAGGTCGGCGCCAATCAGATCGAAGGACTGGTAGCCACAGCGAAGCAACTCGCGGGGAGTCCCGAGAAGGCTGCGGAGACGATCGCCGCGCTCGATTCGACGGTAATCACCCGATCCGGTCGGAAGGGTCGCAAGGGCCGCGGGGCCAGCAAGACCATCGGCGATGCCAAGACCCGCGAGACGGTTTCCGGCGAGGGATCCCCTCCGGGATCGACGTCGGAGTCGGGATCCGGGCCGGATGTCGAGGACGAGTCCAAGACGACCATCACGCCCTTCGAGGTCCCATCCGCACAACGGACGAAGCTCGCCAAGGAGTGGGGCCTTGGCGAACACGATTCAAAGTTCGCTTTCGCCATGGTCAGTCAGGAGAACTTCGACTTCATCAGCGCGCTGACCGCCGAGCAGCGGGCGTTCTTGCCGAAGGCCAAGATGCGCAAGCGTCAGGCCCCTAGCACCGAGGACATCGCCGCGGTCAGGAAGCAAATCGAGGAGAAGGCGCAGCAAGAGTCGGAGCGAATGCGGAGCGAGGAAGAGGAGCGCAACGCGAAGGAGGCCGCCCACAAGAAGCGCGACGAAGGCGCGAGGGACTGGGCGAAGTTCAAGTTGGAGCTTCGCGACCGGGTCCGCGAGCGCGTGGAAGCCGAAATGCCCGACTACAAGTGGGGGACCGCCTTCGACGAGATCATCGGCGCAACCGACCAGCGGATCGCCAAGAACCCTTCGATCAATGTGGACAAGCAGATCAAGTCCACTGAGAAGAGTGCCCACTCGGTGCTGGACAACGAGAAGAAGCGCCGAGACGTCGCCGAAGCCGCCAAGAAGTACTCCAACCTGGCCGACGCGAAGTCCATCACGGACGCGGTGATGACAGACTCGAAGCTGCCGGCGGCCGAGTTCGACGTCAGGGCGAGCGAAGCGCGACGAAGGCAGCGCAATCCCGACACCACCGAGATCTGGGCGACGATGCTGCAGCTCAGGCTATACAAGCCGGGGCGTGCTATCCCATTCGAGAGGCTGACCCCGCGGCTGCGCTACGACACGCACTACTCAGTCGATCTGGACGGTCTGACCCTCCCCGCGGTCACCGACGACACCACAGCCGAGCAGCTACTGGACGCTCTCCTGGGCACAGTCGAGAAGACCTATCGCCTGCACGTGACGCTGGAAACGGGCGTGGAGCGGGCGCCCGACAAGCTAGCGCTTCCGCACCGCTACTGGAATGGAGATGGCGAAGCCCTCTACGACCTGTACTTCTTCGGCAATAGGCCCCGATGGTCGAACCCCGAGCCTAAAAAAGAGGCTTTCCTCGAAAAGGAGGATATCACAGAAGCGCTCGACCAGGCCTACACCGAGCTTCGGGATCGGCTGCTCGCACGCGCACAGTTGCTGCTGCAGAAAGACTGTCACCCTACATATCGGTGAAAGCGTGTGGGTGCAGTTTTAGGTTCGGCGATGTCGAATCGGACAGCGTGGCATGCGAAGAGGACGGTTTGCTGCTCTGTGCGGCAGCTACAGTTGGCTCAGGATATTGATGACATGTCCGTCGGGGTCCCGGAGGAAGAATCGACGCACCCCCCACGGCTCGTCGGTCAGCGGGTGAACGATCTCCGCGCCGGCACGAACGGCCGCTGCGTGAACGGCATCGACATCATCCACCTGGATGGAAGCCTCGGGGATGACCGGGGCGGTCTCGTCGTGGGTCATCAGGCTGATCTGCGCACTGGGCCGTTCGGGGTCCGCCAAGGTCACGATCCAGCCGTGGTCCATCACCGGCTGCAGCCCCAGCACATCGCCGTAGAACGCTCTCGCCCTGCCCAGCGACTGGCTGGCGAGATCAGGCACAACTCTGTGAACCCCCATACTCGCGATCATCCCCGCCCCCTGGGGACGACGGCAAGTAGAAGCGTCAGCCTGGGTGCCCGCCCGCTGCCCGGTCAGCGATCCTCAGCGGGACGCCCCCGATCTTGGTAGTCGGCTGCCGGCAGAGCGCGAAACCGTCGCCGCAGCAGGTTGAGCTTGTGGGATACCTGGATGTGCCGATGAGCGGTGCTGCTTGGAGGGGTTGCTCCCTCAACGCCCCTGGTAACGGGGTCGCCGCGCGACCTGTAACTTGCAGACGGACGATATGAAGTGAGGACACGTGGCTATTAATGGCTTCTCGTCAAGGCGGCTGGCTCGGATCCGAGGGCTCCTCGAGCGCCACGTCGACTCCGGCTTCGTCCCGGGCGCGATGGCCGCCCTCGCCCGCCACCGCCAGGTGCACATCGAGTCGACGGGCCGTCTCGCGTTCGAGGGCGCAGGCTCGAGGACGCCGATGGCAGGCGACACGATCTGCCGCATTGCCTCGATGACGAAGCCGATCGTTGCCGCGTGTGCAATGACGCTCGTCGAGGACTGCACCCTCCGCCTCGACGACCCGGTCGACGACCTCCTGCCGGAGCTGGCGGACATGAGGGTGCTCGCCGATCCCGGCGGCCCGCTGGAAAGCACGGTCGCGGCAGCACGGTCGATCACCTTGCGGGATCTGCTGACCTTCACCCTGGGCACCGGCATGGTGCCGGCGGAGCCAGGAACCGTCCCGATCGCCGACGCACTGGACGCGCTCGGCGAGCCACCGCTGGGGGAGTGGGTTCGCCGACTCGGCATGCTTCCCCTTGTCCACCAGCCGGGTGAGCGCTGGATGTACGATACCGGCGCCGACGTGACGGGTGCGCTCATTTCACGGGCCACCGGCATGTCGTTCGGGGAAGCCATGCGCGAGCGGATCTTCGAACCGCTCGGGATGAAGGACACCGCCTTCAGCGTGAGTGCGGACAACCTCGACCGGTTCACCACAGCGTACGAGCGCGACAACGCCCCCACCGGTGAGGCGATCGTGGCAGACGCCCCCGACGGGCTGTGGAGCGTGCCGCGCGCGTTCGAAGGCGGTGGCGGCGGGCTCGTCTCGACCGCCGAGGACTATCTCGCGTTCGCGTCCGCGCTGCTCGCGGGTGGCAGCCATCGGGGCACGCGGGTGCTCTCGCGGCCGTCGGTGACGCTGATGACCAGCGATCATCTGACCCCGGCGCAGAGAGCGGTCTCGGGGTTCTGGCCGGGGTACTTCGACACCACGAGCTGGGGTTTCGGAATGGGGATCGTCACCCGCCGCACGCACCTCGGCCCCTCGGCGGGAAGCTACGGATGGGCCGGCTTCTACGGCACCGCCTGGTACAACGATCCCGCCGAGGACATGACGGCGATCTTCATCATGCAACGGGCGCATGCGGGCGACCAGCGGCTACCGATGTGGAGGGACTTCTGGACCGCGGTCTACCAGGCGATAGACGACTGACAAAGGCCCGAGACCGCCAAGCCAGATGCCCTGACACGGCAGGCACCAAGCTTGCGGACATGGCCAACCTGGTCGGCGCCGACAGCAGCTGGAACTCGTGGTCAGCGACGGTCGGCCGTCGACTCGTCGCGGCCCCCAAGATGCACGACCCCGCCGGACACCCCCCGCTGGCCACCCCGGCTCCGGCGTCCTGGAAGCGGCCAACCTGCTCTCGAAGGTGCACACCGTCTCTATGGAGCCCCGCCCGCTCTTGCCGCGATCACGTCGATCTGCCGGGTCCACGGCGCGAACGTGGCCATCTGTCCAGTGAGGGAAGTCGCGGCCACCAAGAGGTCGCGCTCAACTCGTAGCACAACAGCCCATAGCCGATCCCAGATCATCCCGTGGTGACGACCGTGGGGTCAATGGTTTGCCCGAATTAGCCTCAATGTCGAGCTGCCCGGTTACTCTGGGCCCACACGATCAGAGATCGAACTGCAACGACGCCGAGGAGGGCTGCGGTGATCTGGGACGAACACCCGAAGCCTGGCAGGGATTCGGGCCGACATGGATCCAACCGCGAACATCGGCCGACAGCCCGCCGTCGGGCCGTGGCCGCCATTATCGCGGCGCTACTGTTGACGGGATGCGCCGAGACTGTTGCGGGCACCGCGGTGCTGCCGGGTGCGTCGAGCCCAGGTCAGGTGAGCGATAGCCGCACCGTCCCGTCGGCGGCCGACCCGCAGCGGCCGGTTCTTCCGTCCGGCGGGGGCGCGGCTCCCGCCCCGGCACCCGGCGGAGGTGGGCTCCCTGTCATTCCGCCAGGTCAGGCCAACCCGCCAGGTCAGGCCAACCCGCCAGGTACGGGAATCCCAGGAAATCAGCCCGGGACCAATCCCAAAGGCGACACCGACCCCAAGGTCAACCCGGGAGGCACCGGCAACACACCGGGCGCCCCCACCAGCGCGCCTTCGTGGGTGGGTCAGGGCACCCGCATCACCCATTACATGATTTCATCCAATAGGTCCGAATCGACATCGGTCCGGGTGGAGGACCCCAACGGGGATTGGCAGGATCCGAAGACCGGTAAGCGCTATCGAAGCGTCGAGGTCGTCGGCGACGGCACCGGGAACTCCAGCGGCGACGGTTACAACCAGTACGACATCAGGGGCATCGCGGGCGGCTCCATGTTCGTCACCACATCGCTGTACGCGATCGACCACCTGACCGACGTCTTCATGCGCGCCGGATCGACCGGAACCGTTGTCACCGGGCCCAACCTGGACGGTGTGTGGATCCACCCGGACACCCTGGCAGCAATGAAGGCGTCCCCGCCGGTCGGTACCGAGGTCCTCGTCGGCCCCTACGAATTGGACGGCACGACTTACCAAGCGATCACTTTCGACAACAAGGACCCCAACGGTCACCAGTCATACACCTACGACACTGTCACGGGCCTGCTGGTAGCCGCGAGCACACGCAATGTCGCGACCTCACCCGCCAACCCTGGGGAAACTCCATCGGGCGCCAACACCCAGCTGTCCACCACCCTGCTCAAGGGGGTCCGTCAGCGAGCGGTGTTGGGCCAGGCGGGAAGCAATCCGTCGTGGGTGACCACCACACCCCAACTCGGTTGGTCGGGTACCTACAACTTCACCAACCCGATGGACCCGAGCAGCGCCCCGTTCATCTATCCGATGAGCGTGGCCATCAGCATCGGTCAGGGCGCCGGACCATGGCTGCCCTATACATCGAAGTCGAGCGTTCAGATGCCCGATCCCGTGCAGGGCAGCGGATCCGGGCTCGTCGGGCCGGACGGCTTCTACTGGTACGACCCGACAGCGCTGGCCGGGCTGAAGGCGGGCCAGGTGATCGACCAGGACCCGGTGACGGGTGAGGCCTTCTCCGTCGTCGCAGTCGATGCGAACACAGTCACCATGCAGGACACCATGCCGGGGTTGGACTGGATAGCGGTCTACGACGCGTCGTCGGGTGTGCTCCTGTCCATCCAACAGCACCAGTCCACCGACGGCACCACTTACACGCTGCAGTTGGAGACCGGGCCGCGCTGACCGGCCGCACTGGCGCGAACCTGCGCGTGCAGATCGCGACGGTCAGACAATTGCCGTTGTCGCGGCCACCGCGGCCGCGACACGGTGTGCTATCCGGCGGGCGTCCTGCTCCGCGGCCGCCTCCACCATCACCCGGATCAGCGGCTCGGTGCCCGACGGCCGTAGCAGCACCCGCCCCGACGCGCCCAGCTCTGCTTGCGCCTGCGCCACGGCTCGGACCACCTCCGGGCTGGCCGCCGCGCCCGCTTTGTCCGCTACCCGAACATTGATCAGCACCTGCGGGAACCGGGGCATCTGCGCGGCCAACTCGGCCAGCGGTCGCCCGGTGGCAGCAACCACTGACATCAACTGCAGTGCGGTCAGCAAGCCGTCGCCGGTGGTGGCGTAGTCACCCAGGATGATGTGCCCGGACTGCTCCCCGCCCAGGGAGAACCCGCCACGCACCATCTCCTCCAAGACATACCGGTCCCCCACCGCGGTGGTCCGCACCGTGATCCCGGCCGCTGCCATCGCCCGGTGGAAACCCAGGTTGGCCATCACCGTGGTGACCACGGTGTCGCCCGCCAGTTCGCCGCGCCGGTGCAGCGAGGTGGCCAGCAGCCCGAGGATGGCGTCACCGTCCACCTCGGTACCGTCGGCGGCAATCGCCAGGCAGCGGTCCGCGTCGCCGTCATGGGCGATGCCGAGGTCGGCACCGTTGGTGCACACCGCCTCGCGCAGTCCGTCCAGATAGGTGGAGCCGACCCCGGCATTGATGTTCAGGCCGTCCGGGGACCCGCCGATCACTGTCACGCTCGCCCCGGCCCGCCGGTATGCCTCCGGCGCCACCTGCGAGGCCGCACCATTGGCGCAGTCGACCACCACCCGCAGCCCGGCGAGCGGGTGCGGGGTGGCCAGCAGTAAGTGGTCGAGGTAGCGGCGGTCGGCGTCGGTGGCGTGCGAGATCCGGCCGACGCCCTCGCCGATGGGCAACCCGGCGGCGGCATCCAGCTCCGCCTCGATGGCGTCTTCAGCAGAGTCGGACAGCTTTCGGCCGCCGGCCGCGAAGATCTTGATCCCGTTGTCCGGCATCGCGTTGTGCGAGGCAGAAATCACCACGCCAAGGTCAGCAGTCAGGTCGCCGGTGAGGAACGCCACTGCGGGCGTAGGCAATACCCCGAGCAACAGCACGTCGACCCCGGCCGACGCAAGCCCGGCGGCCACCGCTGCCTCCAGCATCTCGCCGCTGGCCCGCGGGTCCCTGCCCAGCACTGCCAGCGGCCGGACGCGGTGGGCGTCGGCAGGCCCGGTGAACACCGGGCTGCCGTTGGTCGAAGGATCACCGGGACGCTGCGGCTCGGCCGCCCGGTGCCTGGTCAGGACGCGGGCGGCCGAGGTCGCCAGCTTGAGCGCAAGCGCGGGAGTGAGGTCGGCGTTCGCCAACCCGCGGACCCCGTCGGTGCCGAACAGCCGCGCCATGCCGCGATCAGCGCTTGGAGTACTGCGGCGCCTTGCGTGCCTTCTTCAGCCCGTACTTCTTGCGCTCCTTGACCCGCGCGTCCCTGGTCAGGAAACCGGCCTTCTTCATCGCCGGGCGGTCGGTCACGTCCAGCTCGATCAGCGCGCGGGCGATGCCCAGCCGCAGCGCGCCGGCCTGGCCGGTCACCCCGCCACCGGAGATGCTCGCGATCACGTCGTAGATCCCGTCCTTCTCCAAGTCGACCAGCGGCTCCTTGAGCAACTGCTGGTGGACCTTGTTCGGGAAGTAGGAATCAAGGGTGCGCCCGTTGATGGTGAACACGCCAGTGCCGGGCATCAGCCGGACCCGGGCGATCGCCTCCTTGCGGCGGCCGACAGTCTGCACCGGGCGGTTCACCGCGAGGTGCACCGTCGGCACCACGACGGGCAGAGTCGACGACTCGGCGTCCGAGGCGGTTGCGTCTTCCTGCGTCTGGGCGGCCGGGTCGTCGGCGACGAGGTCGGCCTCGGGGGCCTCGGGAGCGGTCTCGGTCACTACTGCACTCTTCTCGAAGTCAATGGAATCTGAGTCAACGGAATCTGAGTCAATGGAGCTACTGGGATCTAAGGCAGCGGCGTTCAGCGCGCCGGCCGGGTCGATGACGGTCACTGTGCGACCTGGACGATCTCGAACGGCTGCGGCTGCTGAGCGGTGTGCGGGTGCTCGGGACCGGCGTACACCTTGAGCTTGCGGGCCATCGCCCGGCCGACGGTGTGGTGCGGCAGCATCCCGATCACTGCCTTCTCCACCAGCTTGTCCGGCCGGGAGTCCAGCAACTGACCCATGGTCTGCGCGCGCAACCCACCCGGGTACCCCGAGTGCCGGTACAGCACCTTGGTGTCGCGCTTTGTGCCGGACAACGACACCTTGGCGGCGTTGATGATGACGACGAAGTCGCCGGTGTCCATGTGCGGGGCATACATGGCCTTGTGCTTGCCACGCAGCAGTTGCGCCGCCTGGCTGGCGAGTCGGCCGAGCACGACATCGGTCGCGTCGATGACGTGCCAGGCGCGAGTGATGTCGCCGGGCTTGGGGCTGTACGTGCGCACGGTTCTGCCTCTTCGTCTCATGCCGGGTACCGGGGCGGATGCCCCCTTGCTGATAGTGGTGCCACCTCCGGCGGGAGCGATTCCGAGGAACCTACCCCTGGGCGGAGCACGGCTGACGGACACGCCGGAACGGCCGCCGGCCACGCAAGCGGCGCACCGACTGCCTAGGTTACCGCGGACGGTGGCACCCGGTCAAAGCGCGGCGGGCTGCAGCGATGCAGAAGTGCAGCGGAGCAGCCAGGCGAGGTCCGAATCCGGCGAGATCCGGCGCAACCCGGAACGCCGCAGTGACGCAGTGACGCACAGCACACAGGCAGGGTCACCAGGGACAGGGTCACCAGACGCGGGGTCCCCCGCAGGTCAGGTCACCACAGGACTGGCAGGCTGGTAAGGCCGCGGGGAATCACCGCGGGTCGCCAGTCCGGACAACTATCGAGCGCCCGGCGGAGCGCCGGCCGCTCCCGCAGAATCAGCCCGAGCATGGTCGCCGTCGCCCGGCGAACCAGCGGCGCGCCAAGGCAGAAGTGCGCTCCGGCACCAAAGCCCAGGTGCGGGTTGGGTGCCCGCGCCGGGTCGAAGATGTCCGGCCTATCGAAGACCTCGGGGTCCCGGTTGGCCGCGCCGAGCAGGGTGAGCACCCGAGCGCCGGGCGCCAGCTCGACGTCCCCGATACGCATTCCAGTGACGCATACCCTGGCCGTGAACGGTATCGGAGTCTCCATCCGGAGGGCCTCGTCGACGGCGCCCAGCAGCAGGCCATCGCCGCCGCCCCGCAATCGTTCGGTCATCTCAGGTAAGTCGAGCAGCAGGTTCAAGGCGTTGCCCAGCAGCAGCGCCAACGGCTCGTACCCGCCAACGATCATCAACGAGAAGATGCCCGCCCGCTCCGCGGGATCGAGCTCGACGTCCAGCGGCAAACCGAGCAGGTCGGATGGCGGGCTACCCGACCGTAATCGAGCCGAGTGCTCAGCCAGGAACCTGTTCAACTGGGTCGATGCCAGCCGGGCCGCATCAGCCGCAGCACCGACGATCATCGGATTGAGGTTCGCCGATGCCGGCCCGGCCAGCGCACCGAGCCGGGGCCAATGCTGCCGCTCCAGCCCGATGGCCGTGCCGAGCACCGCAAGGGCGAATGGCATGGCGACGTCGGCGATGGCATCGATCGGCTCGTTGCTTCCCGCGCCGGGCAGTGCGGCCAGCGTCGCCGCAGCGGCATCGTCGATGGCCGCTGCTTTCCGCGCCACGGAGCGGGCGGACAGCGGGCCGGCGGCCGGACTCCGCAGCCGGGCATGCAGGGCGCCGTCCGTGTTCAGCATGCTGACTGGCAGCGGGTCCGCCCGCAGCCGCTGCTGCTGCCCCTGGGCGGCCGAGAAGGAGCTGTCGGTCAGCGCCGTGCGGCATAGTCGATGGCTGGTCAGCAGCCACATCCCCATGCCGGCGTCGTAGAACGCCGGCGTGATCCGGCGGAATGCCGCGTAGACCGGGTACGGGTCGGCCACGCCCTGCGCCGACAGCGGATGACGCAGCGTGGCTCTCATTGGCCCTGCCATCGGCTAGTGGATCTTCGGTCCGCGCCAGCGGAACGTTGACAAGCACAGCACCAGGCCGATCAGGCACCAGATGCCGAGAACCAGTGCGATGCGACCGATCTCCCAGTTGCCCGCCGGCTCCACAGCGGCAAATGAATCCGGCAGGAACACCGACCTCAGGCCCTGCGCCATCCATTTCAGCGGGAAGATCGCGGCCACCGTCTGCATCCAGCTCGGCAGTTCGTTGAACGGGAAGAATACGCCGGAGATGAACTGCAGCACCAGGAACGGCGGGGTGACGATCGCCGACGCCGAGCGAGCATTCGGGATCACCCAGCTGAAGGCGATGCCGATCAGCGCGCAAGCCATCGCCCCCAGGGCGAGTACCCAACCGAAACGCAGCCATCTTTCCAGGTCGACCGGAAGTTGCAGATGGAAGAACGCGACGCTGATGCCCACCAGCACAGCGGTTTCCACTGCGCCGGTCACCAGCACCAGCACCACCTTGCCGATGAAGTAAGCCGCCCGGGGCATTGGCGTAGCACCCAGCCGGCGTACCGATCCATCGTCGCGTTCGATGGCCATAGTGATTGCCAGCCCGGTGAATGAAACGCTCATCACCCCGGCCGCAATGATGCCGGCCATGAAGACCTGCTTGAAGTCCACATCGGTGCCGGGAACGGTGCCGCCGAAAATCGCTCCCAGAATCACCAGCAGCAGGACCGGCAACGACAGGGTGAACACCAGCGACGCCTTGTTCCTGGCGAACATCCGTAGTTCCATGCCGGCTCGGTCCCAGCCAAGAGCGATGGCACCGGGCAACCGACGGGCCGGCTCGGCGGGAGGTGCTGGTGTGACCGGCCGCCGACTGTCCTCCACATGCGCGCGGACGCTCACGATGCCATCTCCTCCATCGCGTCGCCGGACCTTCCGTAGTCCGAGATCATTCTCAAATAGACGTCTTCCAAGCTGGCCCGGTGCACCCGCAGCCCTGGCAGTTCGGACACCCCATGGGCAGCAGCCCAGTCGATCAGCAGCCGGGTGAGCGCCGTCGGCGCCGCGGTGCCCACCGCGATGGTGTCGCCGTCGGCGCTGACGGTGCTGCCGGCCGGCAATGGCGGCAACGGCATGCCGGCCAGTTCCATCGTCCGTCGGAAGGACACCGTGATCTGCGCATCGCGGCGACCGCCGATATCGGTCGGCGCCCCCACCGCGGCCAGCCGGCCGCCGATCATCACCCCCACCCGATCAGCGAGCGCCTCGGCCTCGTCCAGGTAGTGAGTGGTCAACAGGATCGTCTTGCCACGCTGCGCCAGCATCCGCACGACATCCCAGAATTGGTGGCGCACTTCCGGGTCCAGACCGGTCGTCGGCTCATCGAGGAAAATCAGATCAGGGTCGCCGATCAGCGCCAATGCCACATCGACGCGTCGCCGTTGGCCACCGGACATGGTCCGGCACAACGCGTCCGCCTTCTCGGACAACCCGACGAGGTGAATCACTTCGGTGGCGGGCAACGGCCGCGAGTACGCCTTGCCGAAATGCCCGACGAGCTCGGTGAGCCGCAGGTCGTCAAAGGCGCCGGTGTTCTGCGGCACCACGCCGACCCGGTCGCGAAACCGCCGGGCGTAATTGGCGGGGTCGTGCCCGAGCACGGTAACCGAGCCAGACGTCCGGGTCCTGACACCGCACAGTATCTCGACTGTCGTCGTCTTGCCGGCACCGTTCGGACCGAGTAGGGCGAAGACCTCGCCCCTGCCAATCTGCAGGTCAACCGAGTGCACCACGTGCTTCCCGCCGTACTGCTTGGTCAGCCCGCGAACGTCGATTGCCGGCGCCTGGCCGGAATGTGTGGTCACCGGGGAACTCCTTCCGATCGGACCTACCAGGTTCGGGCTCTCCCGACGCCGCCCACCACTGCCTGCGCCATCGGTGCGGCCCATCAGGTGCAGCAACAACATGGGGTGCAACAGCATTGATTGACCTGGTAACCGCCCACCACCGTGGCCAACTCATCGTCTGTCATCGACTGGGTGTGCATCTGCGGGGTGGATGGCACATAGAGCACGACCCGGCCGGCGGCGACACCGTCGTCCCAGGCACGCACTGCCACGTCCAGATCGGGCGGATCGTGATCGGCGCTGATCCGGTCCGACACAACGACCTCGACGCCGTCCGGCACATCGATGCCGAACTCGGCGATCGCGGTCATCGGCTCCGCCTGGAGTCGCATCGCAAACTGCTCGCTGGACCAAGCCTCGATCAAGATCTTGGTGTAAGCCTGCACGAACGACCGTCGGCGTTGCTCGTCCATCGTCAAGCCTCCAAACCCGGCCGGCCGTCCGGCGATCAGACACCGGCAACTACCACGTCGACGGCCGATCGCGGCTCAGTTTCCGGCAGACGGGGTGCCACCGCCGAACAGAAGAGTTCCACGTTGCGCCGGGCGATGTCGATGCCAACAGCGCCGAAGTCCACCTGCCACAAGAACCCGTCGACACCCAGCACATCGGAGATGGTTCCGATCCGGTCGACCACGTGGCCGACGCTGCCGACCACAGCGCCACCGACGGTCCGCAGCCGTTCCGGCGAGAAGGATCGGATCGCCTGTCCCATCCCGGTGTATCCCCGGTAATCCGACGAGGACCGCGATGACCAGGCGTCCGCAGAATCCGCCCAGACCCGCAGGTAGTGCGCCAGCAGCGGGTCGGCAATCCGCCGCGCCTCATCGTCTGTCTCGGCGACGAAGAGCGGCAGGCTTGCCAGCACCCGTGGGACGTCACCGGTGAATCGCGGTCGGTAGTGGTCGCGATAGATGTCGATCAGGCCGGCCATCTCAGCGAGTGGCGACAGCGACGGGGTGACCAGCAGACCGTGTCCGTTCTCGCCGGCCGCCTCAAAGCTCTCCACAGATCGCACGGCGGCTATCCACACCGGCGGCCCACCAGGCTGAACCGGCCGGGGAAGGGTACTGACGTCCCGGAATCCGAAATACGGACTCTCGACAGTGACGTCGCCGCCCGCCCACAGCCGTTGAACCGCGTCCACCGTGGTAACGAACCGGTCTCTACTGGAGTCCATACTGATGCCGAACGCGTCGAACTCGTACGGCATGTAGGCCCGTGCGAAGCCAACATCCAGCCGGCCACCCGACATCGCGTCCACCATTGCGGTTTCGGCCGCAAGTTGAATCGGATGGTGAAACACCGGGAGCAGGCAGCCGGTCATCAGCCGTATGTGCCGCGTCCGGGCGGCCACCGCGGCAAGGAAGGTGAGTGGGCTGGGGCAGAATCCGCCGTAGGGCTGCAGGTAGTGCTCGGTGATCTTGACATGGCTCATGCCCGCTTCATCAGCCAGCACGCTCAACTCGATGGCCATCGAGAAGTATTCAGTGGCCGAGAGCTTCTTTCCGTCCGAATCGGGCAGGAACGACAATCCGTGTCGCATGAGCACCTCCGAGCGGTGAACGGGTGCATCGGCGCATTCTGTGTCGATGGCCCGGCGGATGGGGTCGGTCGCCGCTGCGATGTGGACCGCAGCGAATCGACTGTCCCACCCACCGGGCCATCGCTACGCCCGCTGTCCGGATCCGGTCACGCGCAGCAGGAGCACGGGCAGGAGCAGCACGAGATCGAGAACCCGGCCGACACCGCCATCAGGTCGGCCTCGGACAACTCCGCCAGATCGACCTGTGGGGTCTCCGGAACCGACAGCACGTACCTGCCCGTCGTCCTGCCTGCCTCCCATTTCCCGATTGCCACATCCTCGCTCGGTGCGCCGGCGTCTTCCGGAATGGTCCTGGTGACGACCAGTTCGCCGCCGGTCGGCACGTCCAGGCCGTACTCACCGATCGCCTCAACCGGATTGGTGTCCAGCCGCTGAGCGAACTCATCGTCTGTCCACGCCGCCACCAGAATCTTGGTGTAGGACGCCAAGAACTCGTCCTTTGCCTGCTGTTCCACGATCGTTCTCCCTTCGAAGCTGGGCCTGGGCGGTCGCCTTCAGCCGATGCCGATCGTGACACCACTCAGGCACCCTGTACAAGAGGAACGTCATCATTTCTTCGGTATTTCTTGATGGTGCCAGCCGTTGTGAGAGATGCCGGGCTGCCAATGCTGCACGGTAGTAGTTTGGTGCCAGGGCCAATGAGAGTCTCGGCAAGTTCTTCGTCGATGTACTGCTGTGCACCAACCGCTTCGAGCAGCTCCGCGGGCTGCTGATCCCGGATCGTCATCCCCTGCTGAATGCTGCTGGACGCTTTCGCTCGTCGATCCCCTACTCTCGGGGAGGGCGCGGAACTGCTATTGTTGACCGGTGATGCCCGACCATTCTGACAGTGCATTCGACGTGGTGGAAATGGCTGCTGCGCTCATTCGCTTCGACACCACCAACGCTGGCGGCGCGGACGCCAAGGGCGAGCGCGCGGCAGCCGAATACATCGCGGACCGACTGGCCGGTGTCGGCGGCCGGCCGCAATTGCTGGAGAGGGTCCCGGGTCGCACTAGCGTCCTGCTGCGCATTCCCGGCGCGGCTCCGTCGGCGGACGGCATCGTGATACATGGTCACCTGGACGTAGTTCCGGCCGATCCGGCCGAGTGGACGGTCGACCCGTTCGGCGGGACCATCCGTGACGGCTTCCTCTGGGGCCGTGGGGCCATCGACATGAAGGGCGCCGACGCGATGATGCTTGCCACGGCATGCCGCTTGCTGCGGGACGGCGCCGTCCCGCAGCGGGATATCGTCTTCGCCTGGCTGGCCGACGAGGAGGCCGGGGGCGCCATGGGCGCCGGGTGGCTCTGCAGCGAGCATCCGGGTCTGTTCGAAGGGTGTCGAACCGCGATTGGCGAGGTCGGCGGCTTCGGCATCCCGCTGGGTGCGGGGAGGACGCTGTATCCCATCGGCACCGCAGAACGGGGCCACGCCCGGTTGGAACTGACCGCCGGTGGCACTGGAGGGCACGCCTGCCTGGGGGCCGCCCCGGACAATGCCATCGCACAACTGTGTGGGGCTGTGGCAGCGCTCGCCAACTACGAGTTCCCCGCTGTCGCCGTTCCCGCTGTCCGGGAGTTCCTGCTCGCGGCCGGTCCGCTGCTCGGCCGGGAGTTGCGCGAACTGCCGATCGATCAGGCGGTGGCTGCTCTGGGTCCGCTGGGAGCACTGGTCACTCCGGTGCTACGCCACTCGGCTGTGCCGACCATGGTGCGAGCAGGCCAGGCACCGAACGTCGTACCGGGCAGCGCCACCGCGATCCTGGACTGTCGGATCCTGCCCGGACTGGAGGACGACTTCCGGGATCGTGTGGCAGCGGTGGTGCCGCCGTCTGTGCAGCACCGGTTGGTGGTGCACACGGCGGGCACGTCGGTGCCGTTCGACGGCCCGGTGACGGCCGCGATGGTGAACGCGTTGCGTCGGGCGGACGGGGGCGCGGTGCCGGTCCCGTACATGGTTCCGGCTGCGACCGACGCTCCCCATTTCGCCCGGTTGGGAATGGCCACGTTCGGCTTCACGCCGCTGCTGCTACCACCGGGATTCAGGTACGGTGCGCTGTTCCACGGTCCGGACGAGCACGTCCCGGTCCAGGGGCTGCGGTTTGGCGCTCGGGTGCTCGAGGACTTCGTGTTGACGGTCTGACGTTCCAGCAGCCGCCGGGCACCAGATCAGTCGGACGCAACCCGGCGCTGGCCTGCCCGCTCAGCCGTCCGGTCGCAGGAAGGCCCGGAGGGTCGGCAGGCAGCCGGCCGGGTCCTCCAGCAAGGGCAGGTGGCCGGCGCCGGGGAGTTCGAACACCTCGACGGCGGGCACCGCGGTACGCAGCCCCCTTGCCAGTTCCCTGAACTCGGGCATGTCCTGGCCACCGGCGATCACCAACAGTCGGGCCGCCGAGCCAGGCAGGTCGGCCAGCCGCTGCGGGCAGCGGTAGAACGCCGCCGGCCCGCCGAAGTCCAATTCCGCCCAACTGTGCGCAGATACCACGTCGCGAAGCGCCCGGAACGCGGTCGGGTGCCGGCTGATGCCGGCGAAGATACCCGGCGGCGACGTCATCCATTCCGCCACCAGATCGGCCGGCGACGCCCCGGCGCGGCGCATCCGGGCCAGCGTCCGGTATCGCTCCGCCGTCCCGTCGGCGGGCGGCATGCCGACCAGCGCCGGTGCGATGACCGCCAACCGGTCGATCGGATGCAGTCGGCGGATGGCCACTTCGAAGGCGACCATGGTGCCCATCGAGAGGGCGACCACCGCGGTGGCGTCCTCCCGGCGGAGCACGGCGGCCACGTCAGCAGCCAGGTCCGCCATCGCCGTGTCGGCCCGTAGCGGCGGCGACCCACCATGGCCGGGCAGATCGATTCCCAGGTGACGGAATCCGGGCATCTCGGGCCAGACCTCGGCGAACATCCGAGAGTCCATGGTGTACCCGTGGATCCAGGCCACCGTCGGTCCGTAGCCGTAGCTGGTCGTCGAGAGATGGCCGTCAGCAGCGGGCAGCATGCAGGCCTACTGCGGAGAAGGTGGCGCAGAACTCCCGGAACAACAGCACCGGCTCATCCCGCGGATCGAAGGTCGGCTCCATGGTCAGTGTCAGGTTCTCCCATACCGGCACGTCCTGCTCCAACGCCTTGCGGGCGCCGTCAGTTAACGCCTGAACAGCGCGGGCCGGAACGGAGCCATCCGGTTCGGGGCGCAGCGCGTTGATCACCCGCACCCGGCAGCCCGTCGACACCGGGGATGCTGTGGTGATCACCGTCTGGCCGATACCGGCCGGGCCCAACTCCGACATCACGATGGACGGGCTGAACGCCCGTGCGTAGAAGCGGTTCTGGATAATCACAGCACCGCCTCCGCCATTCCCATTTGAAGCATCCCAGACCGGAGTCCGAACGGTGAAAGCGGCCTCGCAGTATGCGGCCCCATCCCGGGTCCTGCCGAAACCGATACCGGTGACCTTCGGAATCCGGTGCACTTGGATGAAATGGTCCAGGTCAAAAGCGTTCTCCACCACGAGCTCCTGCGGAACGGCCATCACCGCCGGCGGGCACGCGAACAACTGATGAGTGGATGCGAGGCCAGTCATCTGCTCGCGAAAGCCGTTGTCGTCCAACAGCCCCGGATCCAATGCCACGAACAAGGCAGTCCCAGCAAGGAAGCTCGGCACCTCCGAAACCCAGTATCTGGCACCATCTCGCTCGCCCAGCGCAATGGCTTTCCCGTGGAACGGGCAGATCACCCCGGCCCGGCTCAGCACTCCGCCGTAGCCGAGATCGGCACCGCGGTGCGGACACACGGAGTTGTACACCCGGCAGGTTCCATCAGCGCCGCGAACGATCATCAGCCTCCGGTCGCCGATGGCCAGCGGGGTGACGGACTCGGTCAGCTCGTCCACCATCGCCGCCAGATACCATCCGGAATGCAGGCTCGGCGCGTACGGGGCGTTCGGCATGTCAAGCTCCTTTCCGGCGCCGGGTACTCCCCAACGCCGCGTCCACTGATTCGGCGGCCGATCGGCCACTGCGCAAAGCGCCGTGCACTCGGGCGACACCGTCGGCCCGGCAGGTTGATTCGCCGGCGAAGAAAACCCGGCCGGCCCACGGCTGTGCCCATTGATCGCGGGCCGCCGCCGCGCCGAGGGCAGGCACCGTGAAGGCTCCCCCAATGAAGGGGTTCGCGCCCCAATCGGCCACCTGCACCCGGCTGATCCTCGCTCCCCGGGTCCACGGCAACGCCGCTGCCAGCAGCGAGCTGAGCCGCTCCGGCGCAGCCAGCAGGTCGCGCACCACCGCACATTGCGGCCCCTTGGCGATCAGTTGTACGTCGCCGGCGCCTTCCCGTGATCGCAGGAATCCACAACCGGTGTCCAGGTCGAATACCGAGGACGTTTCCGGGCTCGCTGCAGCCGTCTCGATCAGGGCAGCCACCGCGTCCCCGCCGCGGAGCCGGGTGCCGGCGCGGCGATGGGCAGCGGGCAGGCCGACCAGGTGCAGCAGTCCAATCGCGGCGCAGATGCCGCTGCTCCACGCCCAGAACGCCCCGCTGTTGCCGGGGAATATCGCGATCAACGGATAGAAAGCGAAGCCGCGCAGAAGGTAAACCGCGGTGATCATGACCAGTCCCAGGCGCAACAGCGGAAGCCGCGGTAGCAGGCCCGCGCCGGAGAATGCATAAGCGGCCCATGCGAGCAGAAGCGCCGAGATCAACAGCGTCACCCGGGTGGGGTGGGGCGATCCTGCTTCAAGCAATCGGACCATGCGCTCGCCCGCACCGAAGAACCGGTACCACGGCGCCCCGAAGACGATGCAGCCAAGGTGGCCGAGCGCGGCAAGGACGCTGCAGGTGCCTGCCGCAACAAGGAAAGGGTTG
>CAJDUM010000042.1_pt1 | contig 56705 bp, 48 predicted proteins | sample 7390781 | NCBI WGS metagenome assembly CAJDUM01 (sample SAMEA7055661, study PRJEB34461) | soil metagenome | biome: terrestrial ecosystem; feature: Peninsula; material: soil | place: Antarctica | collected 2016 | reverse complement strand
AGGTTTCGTCGTCCCGATGGTGCTGGCGTTCTTCTACACGGTGCTGTGGAACCGCACTCGAAGTCTGGGTCTGTGCATCTTGCTGCATGCGAGCTTCACCCCGGCCCAGGACCAACTGATCCTCATGGCACGCGACAAGGCATACACCGACGTCCTGGACGCCCCGGACTGGGCGATCCTCGGCGTCTACATCGCCGCGGTGCTCGTGCTCATCGCACTCACCAAAGGCCGCCTCGGCAAGCCCCCGACGCCTGTTGGATAACCGACGCCCGTCGCATAACCCGCCCAACAGTCTCTGAAAGCTCACTCGACGCTGTTCGGTAGCCAGTCCCGTAGGTTCCCTGCGTCCGACCGCATCAGCCCACAACGGATACAGGCCGCATCCGGGGAGCATCACCGCATGACAGACCCTCCGGCACACAACCAACCGGCGACGCCGCCAGCGACCGAAAGCGGACCGACCTCCTGGTTCGCGGTGTTGGTTCAGTTCGGGGCCCAGCGGATGTTGATGCTGTCGGTTTGGTCGCCGTAGCGCAGGTCCAGGCGCCAGCAGCCGGGCGCGGGCATGTCCACGATCGACGGGCCGGGCGATGCACCAGTGTTGACCGTGGTGGTGCGGTCGGTGCCTTCCAGGTGCCCGGTGATCACCAGGTCGCCGCTGGCGCCGCCGCGGACCGCCCACAAGATCTTGTTGTTGTGGTCGGCGGCCGGTGGTGCCGTCAGCGGATCGCCGAACACGATCGCGACCAGATCACCGCTGGCCGAGCCCAGCACCAGTAGCACCGCCACGGCGGCGGCGATCGGTCCGGCCACCAGGATCCGGCGCCGACGAACCCCACGGCGCGCCGCGGCGGCCAGGTCGGGGCGGTGCGGGGCGCCGCCCGCCAGGTGTTCTAGCGCCTGGGGCAATTGCGATTCCAGATCGTTCACCACGAGTTCTCCTTCAACTTCGGGTGGGACAGGTATTCGCGCATACGGTGCAGGGCGCGGCTGGCGTGCGAGCGGACGGTGGCAGCGCTGCAGCCGAGCTCGACGGCGATCTCCTCATCGCTGCGCCCCAGGTAGTGCCGCAACACGATCACCGTCCGCTGCGTCGGCGTCAGTGCGGTCAACGCCCGAATGACCTCATCGCGATGCACCACCCGGTCGGCCGGATCCGAGCCGCCCAGTTGATCCGGCACCTCGGCGACGGGCCGTTCGGCGGCGCTGCGCCGCCGCCGTAAGCCGGTGAATGTTGAGACCGGCCGCCGACACGATTCGCGGCCAACGGCCAGCCAGGCACCCCGAACACCGGCAAGCCACAACCAAGCCGCTCAATGTCCCGCCGACCGAGGCGGCTGAGTTCTTCGCTCCGTGGCCGAAGATTCGCGGCGCGAGCATCTCGCGCTACGAGATTTCCAGTTTCGGCCCGCCCTGATCCAGGCAACCCGAAGTGGGCTAAAGTTGAGTGGAATGGGCTCAACTTCTCGAGCGTTGCTTCTATTGCTGCGCCCAGGGCTGCGTTGGGTCGTGACGCGGCGCACCCTATGAACACCCGCTGTGTGTACCCCCGCTGTGCGACCGGCAACCAGGAAGGCCGGCAACTACGAACGCCCGCGACTACGAAGGCCCGCAACTAGGAAGGCGCCGTCACCGATGAACACCGAGATCCTGACCACCAAGAGTCGCGAGGTACTGGCTGCGACGATCACCGCAGCCACCAGGGCGGGGAACGCGATTGTCGAGCCGGCCCACCTGCTGGCTGCGTTGCTGGCCACCGAAGGTTCGACCGCCCCGGGTCTGCTGCGCGCGGTCGGCGCCGATCCGGTAGCGATCGGCAGGCAGGCGGCCGCGCTGCTCGCCAAGCTGCCGGCCGCCCGCGGCGCCACCATCGCCCAGCCGCAGCTGGCCAGGGCCGTGGCCAACGTGCTGACCAACGCGGAGGAGATCATGTCCTCGGCCGGTGATGAGTTCTGCTCCACCGAGCACCTGCTGGCGGCGCTTGCCCGCAAGGGCACCGACGTGGCGGACATCCTGATCGGTGCCGGGGCAACCACTGACGCGTTGGTCAATGCCTTCCCGAAGGTTCGCGGCGGCGACCGGCGGATCACCTCCGCCGACCCGGAGGCCACCTACCAGGCGTTGGAGAAGTACGGCGTCGACCTGACCGAACGGGCTCGCGAGGGGCTGATCGATCCGGTGATCGGACGTGACGCCGAGATCCGCCGGGTGGTCCAGGTGCTCAGCCGCCGGACCAAGAACAATCCGGTGCTGATCGGTGAACCGGGCGTCGGCAAGACCGCGGTGGTCGAGGGCCTGGCCCAGCGGATTGTCGCCGGTGATGTGCCGGAATCGTTGCGCGGCAAGCGGTTGATCGCGCTCGATCTTGGTGCTATGATCGCCGGCGCGAAGTACCGGGGCGAGTTCGAGGAGCGATTGAAGTCGGTGCTGGAGGAGATCAAGTCCTCCGGCGGCCAGGTGGTTACCTTCATCGACGAGTTGCACACGGTGGTCGGCGCCGGTGCGACCGGCGAGGGTGCGATGGACGCCTCCAACATGCTCAAGCCGATGCTGGCCCGCGGGGAACTGCGGATGGTCGGCGCCACCACGCTGGACGAGTACCGCGAGCACATCGAGAAGGACGCGGCGCTGGAGCGACGCTTCCAGCAGGTGTTCGTCGGCGAGCCGAGCGTTGAGGACACGGTGGCCATCCTGCGCGGCATCAAGGAGCGCTACGAGGCCCACCACGGGGTCCGCATCGCAGACTCCGCACTTGTCGCTGCCGCCACCCTGTCCGACCGGTACATCACCAGCCGGTTCCTGCCGGACAAGGCCATCGACCTGATCGACGAGGCCGCCTCCCGGCTCCGGATGGAGATCGACTCGCGGCCGGTGGAGATCGACGAACTAAGCCGGGCGGTCGACCGGATGAAGATGGAGGAGCTGGCGCTGGCCAAGGAATCCGACGACGCATCGATCGAGCGACTGGGCCGGCTGCGCCGGGACCTGGCCGACCGCAGCGAGCAACTGGCCGCGCTCACCGCCCGCTGGGAGCGGGAGAAGTCAGGCCTGAACAGAGTCGGCGAGCTCAAGAAGCAACTCGACGAGCTCCGCATGCAGGCCGACCGGGCGCAGCGCGACGGCGACCTGGCCAGGGCATCCGAGTTGCTGTATGGGCAGATCCCGGCACTGGAGCGGGAACTGGCCGCGGCCTCGGCCGTGGAGGACCGGCACGACGAGGCCGAGGGCGACCCGATGGTCAGCGAGGAGGTCACCCCTGACGACATCGCCACGGTGATCTCGGCTTGGACCGGGATCCCCGCCGGCCGGATGCTGGAGGGGGAGACCGCCAAGCTGCTGCGGATGGAGGAGGAGTTGCACAAGCGGGTCGTCGGCCAGGATGCGGCGGTGACGGTGGTTTCCGACGCGGTGCGCCGGGCCAGGGCCGGGATCTCCGACCCGGACCGGCCGACCGGCTCGTTCCTTTTCATTGGACCCACCGGAGTCGGCAAAACCGAGCTAGCCAAGGCGCTGGCCGACTACCTGTTTGACGACGTGCACGCCATGGTCCGCATCGACATGAGCGAGTACTCCGAGAAGCACTCGGTGGCACGGCTGGTCGGTGCCCCCCCGGGGTACGTCGGCCACGAGGAAGGCGGCCAGCTCACCGAGGCGGTTCGCCGCAGGCCCTACACGGTGATCCTGCTGGACGAGGTGGAGAAGGCGCACCCGGACGTCTTCGACATCCTGTTGCAGGTGCTGGACGACGGCCGGCTGACCGACGGGCAGGGGCGGACCGTGGATTTCCGCAACACCATGCTGATCATGACGTCCAACCTGGGCGCTGCCGCGTTGATGGACCAGTCGATCCCGGCGGAGGTCCGCCGGGAGCTGGTGATGACCGCCGTCCGGCAGGCGTTCAAGCCTGAGTTCCTCAACCGGCTGGACGACATCGTGTTCTTCAACTCCCTGGGCCCCGAACAGCTCAGCAGCATCGTGGGCATCCAGGTGACCGCACTCGCCCGACGGCTGGCCACCCGCAGGCTCACCCTGGAGGTGACCGGCGAGGCGCGGGAATGGCTGGCAATGGCCGGGTTCGACCCGGTCTTCGGGGCTCGCCCGCTGCGCAGGCTGATCCAGTCGGCAATCGGCGATCAACTGGCGAGAGCGCTGCTGGCCGGCCGGATCGTCGACGGCGACACCGTGGTAGTCGACGTCAGCGATGACGACCCCGCGGGGTTGTCGATCAGGACCGGGGCGCCTGCCGCTGCCTGACTGAGGCGTCCGCCGTCGACTCACCCCGGTTTCCCGGTGTGTCGGTGTGTCGGTGTGTCAGCTGTCTCGGTGCGTCAGCTGTCAATGCCGTACCAGGCGCCCATTGCGACCAGGGGTTCTGCGACTAGGGGCTCTGCGGCCGGGCGCGTTGTGGCCGGGCGCGCTGCGGAAGTGCCTGCCGGATCGTCGCTCGCCCGAACGATTCGCAGGGCGGACGCGACGTCGGGCGGTTTGTCGCCCGGCCGTCCGGTGGCCCGCCTGCCCCGCTTGTCTCTGGTCAGGTCGGCGTCAGCGGCGGAAACGAGCTGCCACAGTCGCAGTCGGCTGTACGACGGGACAGTGGTCGAGCCGACCGACAGCGACAGCGGCACGGGCAGCAGCCCCGCCGCCCGGCGCACCCTGCTGGTCAGCGTCGAGGGATGGCCGCTGGGCGACAGCAGCACGAACTCGTCCCCGCCGGTGCGGCCGACAACCGTGCCTGGGCCGGCGACCGCGGTCAGCGTCGCCGCCAGCCGGATCAGCGCATCGTCGCCGACGGCGTGGCCATGCCTGTCGTTGACTGCTTTGAAATCATCGACGTCAAGGGCGAGTACCACGACATCCTTGGCGCGCGGCATCCGGCCGAAGGCCAGTTCGAGGCCCCGCCGGTTCGCCAAACCGGTAAGCGGATCGGTCACCGACCAGCGGTGCAGGTCTTCGGCGGCGATGTCGTGCCGCCGCCGAAGCAGGTAGATCAATTCGGCGGAGCCGGCCAGTACTGCCGCGCACAGTATTGCCCCGCTGATCGCCGACCAGCCCGTCGTGCTGCGGACGGCGAGCGCGCAGACCCCGCCGATCACCGCGTAGTGCGCCAGGATCACCGATCGACGCACGTGTAACGAGACCAGCAGGGCCGGTATCAACAGCGCTATCAGCATCACCCGGCGGGTGACTGCCCCATCGTCGGTCAGCACGCTGATCGCCGTGATCAGGTCGGCGCCCAGTGCTCCGGTCAGCAACGTGCAGGACTGAAGCAGCGGTGACAGGCCGATGACGAGCAACGCGGTCACCATCGCCACGCCAGCGCCGGCCAGGAAGAGCCAGTTGGTCAGCGTGCTCAGCGGCGTCGGGCCGGCGGTCAGCGCCTGGATCAGACCGAGCATCGAGAACACCAGCAGAACCCAGCCGTACAGGCGTGATTGCTCGCGCCCAGGGGTGCTCGGCTCGAGGGCCACTGCTGCGGCGCTGATCTGGCGCGGTTCCCGTTGCGGTTCAGCACGTTCCGCGTCATCGGCCACCCCGTGGCAGATGCGGTCGCGACCGGTGTTCTTGGCCTCGTACAGTGCGCGATCGGCAACATCCAGCAGCTGCCAGAGCCGGCCGGTCGCCGCGCAGTCCTCGGGGCCCGCATCGACTATGCCAATGCTCGCCGTCACGCTGGGGCGGACCTTGATGAGCCGTTCGCGAAATGCCTCGGCGACCGGTTCGGCCGGGCCGACTACTGCTGCCGCCAGTTCCTCACCGCCGACCCTGGCCACGAGATCTGCCGGACCGACCACGTCGGCGAGCGCCGCGCACACCTGCTGCAAGATCGCGTCGCCCGCCGCGTGTCCGTACTCGTCGTTGACCTGCTTGAAGTGGTCGATGTCGAGGATCAGCAGCCCGATCTCCGCGTCGTGGCGCGCAGCCCGGACCAGATCCGGAAACCGGGAGGCCAGGCCACGCCGGTTAAGCACGCCGGTAAGCCCATCGGTCATGGAGAGCCGACGCAGATCGGCGATCCGAGCGGCGGTGGCCTGGCTCATGCGGCGGATCACCACGCCGGCGACCAGCAGCGAGCCCACCGCGACGCAGGCCATCACAACGCTTTCCAGGAGCTGAGACTCAGCGCCCGGCACGATGATCATGGCGGCGGAGATGCCCACTGCGGCCACCATCTGGAGCCGGTGCAGCCAGCGTGGCAAGGTCGCCGCCGCGATGACAGTTGGCACCACCAGGCAGACCACTTGGTATCTGGCCCGCACCGGCTCGGCGCCGGTCAACTCGAGCGCCACCGGCAGCAGATCCAGCAGCAGCAGACCGAGCAGGCAACCCGCGATGCTGCGGAATCGCCGGCCCGTCAGTAGCGCGAGCCCCAGGACAAGGGACATGCCGGCCGCCACAGTCAGCAGCACCTGTCCGCCGACGATCAGCCGGCCGGCTCTGGTCAGCAGCAGCGCAGGACCGCCCAGGATGAGCAGCGAGCCACCGATCAGCAGCGCGGCGTGCGGGATGTTCGGAACACCTGGAAGCTTGTTGTCCGACGACTGGGTGACGTGAGCGACCACTCGCGACGTCACCTCCGGAAGCGGATCAGACCGTAACACTATGCCACCGAAGGGTGGCCGACTGTTACCGGATCGGGAGTTTCCGTCGAGCCAGGGATCCGCGGTCCGAGCCAGCCCGCCGCCGGTCGGGTCCTCACCCGGAATCCTGTCGGTGACAGGATGGGCGGGTGGGCACCTCGCATACGCCGTCCCCCAGTGGCAGGGGTGATCGGCCCGGATTCGCTCCTGCGGCTCGAGCCGCAGTCGCTCCGTTCCATGTGATGCGAGTGCTGGCCGCTGCTGCCCGACGGGCCGACGCCGGATTGCCGGTGTTCAACATGGCCGCCGGACAACCCGCCACCCCGGCGCCGGCCACGGTGATCGCCGCCGCCCATGCCAGCCTCGACTCCCTGGTGTTGGGATACACCGAGACACCGGGCATTGCCCCGCTGCGGCGCGCCATCGCCGGGCACTACCGGACGCAGTACGGGCTGCAGGTCGATCCCGCTGACGTGGTGGTGACCACCGGCTCCTCCGGTGGATTCCTGCTCGCCTTCCTGGCCGCTTTCGACCCCGGCGCGCGAGTCGGCCTGGCCCGCCCCGGCTATCCCGCCTACCGCAACATCCTGCAGGCCCTCGGCTGCCAGGTGGTCGACCTGCCCTGCGGCCCGGAGAGCCGTTTCCAGCCCACTGTGTCGATGCTGGAGGGCCTCGACCTGGACGGGCTCATCGTGGCCAGCCCGGCGAATCCAACCGGCACCATGCTCGAACCCAGCGAAGTCGCGGCCATCGCCGAATATTGCGCAGCCCGCAGCATCCGGCTGATCTCCGACGAGATCTACCACGGCATCACCTACACGGCAGCGCTGAACGCCAGCGCCTGGCAGACCGACCGGACCGGCTTCGTCGTCAACTCCTTCTCCAAGTACTTCTCGATGACGGGGTGGCGGATCGGCTGGCTGCTGGTGCCGAAGGACCTGGCCGAGGTGGTCGATGCATTGGCCGGGAACATCGCGATCTGCCCGCCTGCGCCGGCCCAGTACGCAGCGGTTGCCGCATTCGACGCCTACGACGAGTGCCGTGGCCACGTGCGCCGATATGCAGCAAACCGCACCCTGCTGCTGGAGGGGTTGCGATCCATGGGCATCAACAAGCTGGCGCCGGCGGACGGGGCGTTCTACGTGTACGCCGACGTCTCCCACCTGACGCAGGATTCCGAGTCGTTCTGCGCCGAGTTGTTGGATCGTGCCGGGGTCGCGGTTGCGCCCGGCATCGATTTCGACCCGATCGATGGGCACCGGTTCCTGCGGATGTCCTTCGCCGGTTCGGCGGAGACGATCACCGGCGGGCTCCGCGCGCTGGGGGAGTTCCTGGCGCACCGCTGAACCCCTCACCCCGGACCCGGGGGAACCCTGCCCGGAATCAGGGTCAACACCCGGCCCCGCCGAGAGCGGTCGATGGCACAGTGGAGGAACACCGACCGAATGGCGCGGTGGCTGTGGCAGGAGGACAGATGGACAAGTTCCTGAAGATCGTCGGGATCATCGTGGTGGCCTGGATAGCCCTCGGCCTGGTCGGCTGGGTGTTCCACTTCCTGGTGTCCGCGGTGTTCTGGATCGCGATCGTGGCCGGCGGCGTGTGGGTGGTGTCGTCGATCGCCGGCAAGCGGCGTTCGCAGCTGGGATCGCGCCGCTGAGCTGATACGGCAGTGCTGCTCCGGCGACACTGAACTGACGGCAGTGGTGCTTCGACGACAGTGCTGATCCGCCAGCATGGTCAGACCGGCAGGCCGAGCGTGCGGAGGTCCGACCGGGCGGTGGCCGGTTCGGTGAACACGAAACCGAACAGGCCCGCGGACTTCGCGCCGTCGATGTTGGTCGGCAGATCGTCGAGGAACACCATCCGGTCTGGGCGCCCGCCCGTCGCGCCCAGCAGCGCCGCGTAGATCTCCGACTCCGGTTTGACGGTGCCGAGGTCGCCGGAGATCAGGAAGTGCGCGAACGGGCGGGCCCATTTTTGGCCGCGGATCAGCTTCCCCATCGAGGACGGCGCGTTCGACAGCACCGCCAACCGTGCTCCCGCGTCGTGCAGGTCGTTGATGAGATGGAGCACTGCTGGGTCGGCGACACTCCAGCCATGGTCGTCGATCCTCGTCAACTCGCGCACCAGAGCATCGCTCGGCGTTGCGGCGCCAACCGCATGTGCGACGCCGTGCCAGTACCGATCCGCCGCCGAGGTCCTGTCGTATTCGCGACGCCCGTACCCGTAGCTCTCGGCCAACCGGTTAGCCGGAACTCCCAGCCGGGCCGCCAGCAGCGGCATCGCCTTGGTTGCAGTCAGCACCACGTTGCCCAGGTCGAACACCACCCAGTCGACCGCTCGCTCGTCACCGGCACCGTTCGTCATCCAGATCATTGTCCCACGTGGTTCGGGGGCCGGTCAGGTGGTGAAAGTGCGCGGGAGGTCCTTCCGCTCAGGCGGTGACGGTGACGAACTTTTCGTCGTAGCCGGTAGCACCGTCCGGCAGCACCGGCGCCAGCCGGTCGGTCTGCACCGCACCGGTTCCGTCGGTGGCCCGGCAGCGGATGGAGTGCTGGCCGGGGGTGGCATCCCATTTATAGACCCACTGCCGCCAGGTGTCGATGCTGACCGGCGCGGACAACTTAGCGCTCTGCCACGGGCCGTCGTCGACCTTTACCTGAACCGCGTTGATCCCCCGGTGCTGGGCCCAGGCGACGCCGGCTATTGCCACGGTGCCTGCCTTCACCACCGAGTCGCCGCTGGGCACGTCGATCCGCGACTGCGTCTTGACCGGCCCTTGCGGTGCCCAGCCTCGCTCCGTCCAGAACGCGCTGACCTCGGAGAACTTGGTCACCTCCAGGTCGACGACCCACTTGGTGGCCGACACGTACCCGTACAGGCCGGGAACCACCATGCGGACCGGGAAGCCATGTTCCAGCGGCAGCGGCTGCCCGTTCATGCCCACTGCCAGCAGCGCGTCACGGTCGTCGGTCAGCGCCTGCAGCGGGGTGGTCACGGTGAACCCGTCGGCGCTGGTGGACAGCACACAGTCGGCGTTCTCGGTCGGCCCTGCAGCCTTCAGCAGGTCGGCGATCCGAACGCCTTGCCAACTGGCGTTGCCGACCAGGTTCCCGCCCACCTCGTTCGACACGCAGCACAGCGTGATCATCCGCTCCACCTGCGGCATCGCGGTCAGCTGTGCGAAGTCGATCTGCACCGGGTTGGCGACCAGACCGTGGATCTTCAGCCGCCACTCATCCGCGGTGACCCTGGGCACGGTGAACGCGGTGTCCACCCGGTAGAAGTTCGCGTCGGGGGTGCGGAACGGTGCCAACCCGGGCACCCTCAGGTCCACATCGGCGACGACCTGCCGGTCCACGGTGCCGGCATCCAGGGAGACCGCAGCCCGGCTGGCGGTGACGGCGGCAGTGGAGGGGATCCAGCGGGAGATCAGCCCGGCGGCGGCCGCCGCCAGCGCGCCGATGCCGGCCAGCCGGAAGAAGTTCCGCCTGTTCACCGTGGACGTCACCGCGCGGGTGGCCGCCAACGCCATGGGGTGCTCGCTCCCGGAGGTGCCGAGCTTGGCCAGCGGGCCATTGTCGTCGGACACACCGGGCTGTTCGAGTGCGGCCACCAGAGGGCCGCCGCTGGGCCCGCGGAACGACTCGGGCTCGTCTCGAGTGCTAGCGGTCCGGTCGGTCACCCAGGCCTCGGCGCCCGGTTCGATCAGCAGTGCTCGGCGCAGCGCGACGACCAGCAGCGCCAGCCCGGCCGCTCCGCCGAGCAGCGTCGGGATGAGGTCGGCAGGCGTGGACCCTGGCCGGGTCAGCACCGCGACGGCAACTACCACGACCAGCAGCAGGAAGACTGCGGTCGCCCACCGCGGTCGGCGGCGTCCGATCAGCCCGATCACCGCGGCCACCACCGCCAGGGTGAGGGCCATCCCCACCCGCAGCGCGTCCTTGTCGTGGGTGCCAAAGGTGCTGATGGCGAATTCCTTGAGCCATCCCGGCGTCAGTTCGATGAACGTGGAGCCCAGCGCGGTCAACGGGGACGCGGTGATGCCGAACCCGCCAAACCATGTCCCGACAGCGACGACGAGTTCGGCTACGCCGATCGCCAGGCCGACAGCGACGACCCCGATCAACGCGGCGCCACCGGTGCCGAGCAGCCAGGGAGAGTCGTCCTTGCGCGCGCGCGCGGGCGACTCTCCACCCAGGGCTGGGTACTTGGTGATCGTCATGGGAGTGATTCGTAGCCGATCGCGCGATGGATGGGTTGACGGGCGGCCCTGCACTGTGCAGGAAGACAACTGTGCAGGAGGACACTTTCCATGCCAACATGTCAGGCGTCGAGTTGGCACTGCCTGCTCGACGCAACGGTACGCCGCGGCCGTGTGACCCATCCTGATCGGCTGCCGCGCCGAATAACCCGATGACCGGGTCGGCGTTGTAGTCGGGACTTTGGTCGAAACCGGGACCGCCGGTGCCGGAGGGAGCGTGCGATGCCGACCTCGCTGCTCTCGGCCGTTCCGGACCCACCGCCCGCCATCGACCCGGGGGACCTACTGCGGCGCACCGCCAGAGGTGATCGCGACGCCTTCGCGGCGCTGTACGACGCCTTCGCGCCTCGCGTCCTCGGGCTGGCCGTGCGAGTGGTGCGCGATCCCGGCCATGCCGAGGAGGTCACCCAGGAGGTGTTCCTGCAGATCTGGCAGCGGGCCGCCCGGTATGACGCCTCGCTGGGATCGGCGACGTCGTGGATCATGACGCTGACCCATTCCCGGGCGGTCGACCGGGTCCGCTCCGCGCAGGCCGCGGTCGCCAGGGACGCAGCCGCGGCCCAGGCCTCGACGCAGCGGGATACCGACACTGTCGTCGAGGCAGTCGAACGCTCCCTGGAACGCCGGGCGGTGCGCCGATGTCTGGCCACCTTGACCCCGCTGCAGCGGGAGTCGGTGACGTTGGCCTACTACAGCGGGTTCACCTACCGGGAGGTCGCCGAACTGCTCACAGTGCCGCTGCCCACCGTCAAGACCAGGCTCCGGGACGGGTTGATCCGGTTGCGGGATTGTCTGGGGGTGACCGGGTGATGGCGCAGGACAACAACATGCAGGGCAGCAACATGCAGGGCAGCAACATGCCGGATAAACTCCAGCCCCACCTGCTGGTCGGCGCCAGGGCACTGCATGCACTGTCCGCCGGCGAGGTCGCTCAGTTCGACGGGCACCTGGCCGGCTGCGGCAGCTGTGCCGAGGAGCTCAAGGGCTTCCGGGAGACGCTCGCTCTGGTCGGATCGCACACGCCGTTGACGCCACGGCCCGCCCTCCGGAGCTCGGTGTTGCGCGCGGCCGACATCACTCCGCAGCTGCCGCCGACTCCTGCCGAACAAGCCGCCGGGGCGGTTGCCGTGGCGGACCAGCCGGGCGGAGTCACCAGCGACCGTGGTGCTGCTGCCCGACGCCGGCACCGAAGTCCCCGGCTGCTGCTGGCTGCTGCAGCGGTGGCCGTGGCGATCATCGCGGGCGCTGTGGCATTCGGCGTGACCGGCGGCCAGAACGGCACCAGCGAAGCGGACATGATGCACTGCGTCCAGCAGGCGACGGATGCACACGTGCTGTCGCCCGACGTCGGATCCCGCGGGGCGGTGACCATGGCGGCGTCCTGCCACGCTGCGGTTGTTCAGCCCGCCGGATTGCCGGCGCCGCCCAACGGGATGGTCTACCAACTCTGGGTGATGGCCGGTGCGCAGGCCCGCTCGATGGGGATGATGCACGACAACGCCGCTGGCGCGATGCCGATGATGGTGACCGTCACCCGAAGCGGCGACACGGCCATCGACATCACTGTCGAACCGGCCGGTGGCTCCGCGAATCCGACCTCGGACCCGGTGTGGCGGGTGGACCTGCCGGCCTGACCGGCGCTCAGGCGGCGAGCTTCGGCAGATCCTCCGGGTGCGGCGGCTCCTCCGCGGCGGGGTGCCTGCGTGGGCCGAGTTCCACGATGAGCATCGCCGCCAGCATCAGCCCGCCGCCGACCAGAACCCGCCAGGTGAGCGGCTCGGCCAGGAAGGTGATGGAGAACGCCGCCGCCCAGACAGGTTCGGTGGACATGATGATCGCCGCCCGGCTGGCCGCCAGTAGGGACTGCGACCAGGACTGCACGATCATCGCCAGCGCACCGGAGATCAGCGCGAGGTACAGCACCATCAGCCAACCGGAGACGCTGCTCGGGGTCTTGAAGCCTTCCGGCACGGTGGCGATGACGGAGATTGCGGCAATCCCCACCATCTGGACGACGGCAATCCCGAGTGCCTCCCGCGGCGTGGCCCAGGCGCTCAATCCGACGATGTGCAGCGCAAACAGCAGCGCGGAGATCAGGGTCAACCACTCGCCGTAGCCGAGGGAGAGACCGTTCAGCGCCAGCACCGCCAGCCCGACGGTGGCGACGACCGCACCGATCCAGGCCCGCCGGCCGATCACCGAATGCACCAGCAGCGCACCGCAAATAGGGGTCAGCACCACATACATCCCGGTGATGAACCCCGAGACGGTGGCCGGGGTGTGCTCCAGCCCGGTGGTCTGCACCAGCTGGGCCAGCCCGTACAGCACGCCCAGCCCGAGGCCGCGGATCACCACGATGCGCGGCAGCCGGCGAACCGCTCGCGGGAAGGCGGCCGACAGCACGACTGCGGCGATGACGAAGCGCAGAGACAGGTACTGCCGCGCGGACAGCTCCTCCAGAAGCACTTTCGTCAGCGGAAAGCTCGATCCCCACACCGCAGAGACCGCCAGCAGCGCGATCAGCGCGAGGCCCGCTCTGCTGGGTTTGGTCACAACTGGACATGCTGCCAAACCAGCCGTGCAACCTCGCACCCGCTACCGTCCGTCTGGGGCATAGGGCAGGAGGACAGGTGGGGCCGGAGGAGGATGCGCAATTCTCCGCATACGTCACCGCGCGCCGCGATCATGTGCGACGCACGGCGTACTTGTTGTGCGGCGATTGGCATCGTGCCGACGATCTCACCCAAATCGCGTTCGTCAAGCTTTACGGAGCGTGGGACCGGATCAGAGACCGCGGCGCAACGGATGCCTATGTCCGCTCCTGCCTGGTACGCGCCACGGTCGATGAGTCCCGGCGCCCGTGGCGGCGCGAGCGGGCCGTCGAGGCGGTGCCGGACAACCCTGCCCCGTCCGACATCGCCTCGACGGTCGTCGACCGGGAAGTGGTCAGGACGGCCCTGGCCACGGTGCCACCGGGGCAGCGAGCGGTGCTGGTGCTGCGGTACTTCGAGGGTCTGGACGTGGCCGCCGCGGCAGCTGCCCTGGGCTGCTCGGAGGGGAACGTGAAGTCGCAGACCGCGCGCGGGCTGGTCGCCCTGCGGGCTGCACTTGGACAGGACAGTGCGGAGACAGACAGCGCCCAAACAGGAGGTGAACAGCAATGACGGATGACGGATCTCGCGATGACGGTGCCCGGCAAGAGCGTGCCGGGCAAGAGCGTGCCGGGCAAGAGCGTGCTAGCGATGGCGGCGCGGGTCAGGACAAGATCATCGACGGCGCACAGCCCGCGCCCGACGACCCGATAGCCGCCGAGATGGCCGCGCTGTTCGCCGTGGCGCTGTCCGACGAGCCGCCGTCCCGGGTTAGCCCGCTGTCCGTGATCGCGGAGGCACGGCGGGGCAGGGCCATCGGCGCCCATCGCCGGCGCACTTGGCTCGTCGGCGTTGCCGCCGCGGCGGTTCTCGTCACCGCCGGGGTTGTTGTGGTTCCGCGGATGCTGTCCGGCACCGGGTCCGCAACAGCCGCGAGTAGCCCGATGGCGGTGAGCGCGGCCTCCGGCGTGGCCGGGTCCGCATCGGCGGCCGCTGCGTCGTCGGCTGCCGACGCTGCCGCGCCGGAAGGTGCATCTGACGGTGCCGGCGCTGAGGCTGCATCGACCCCGACGACGGTAGCCCAGGCCGACTCGGGCGGAGGGAAGGCCTCGGAGGCGTCTCAGCCGACCGGCCCGGCCGGCGGCAACGGCTACAGCGTGGCGGCCGGAACGGGCGCAGCCGGCGAGGGGAATACCGACACCGCACGTGCCCCTGGTCCCGCCGCCGCGACTTCGACTGCCGCGTCGGCCGCTGCCGCTGCCTCGTCGGCCGCGTCGGCCGGCTGTGCCTGGACCGAACTAGGAGCCGACGCTGTGGCGGCCGCGCGTGCCGCGCTCCCGGCCGGAATGGTGGACCACGCAGCGTCGCTGTCCGGCCCGTGCGATCCTGCGGCGGTGGCCGGGGCGGTGCTGGTGCCGGCCGGCACCGACCAGGGCGGCACTGCCTCGAGCGGCCCCGGCCAGGTCGCAGGCATTACCGTGACCATCACTCGCGAGGGCCCCGGCGCCTGCCTGCAATATCCGGCCGATGGTCGCTGCGTCCCGACGGGCGCACCGGACGCGTTCGACGTCGGTACTCGGCAAGTGTTCGTCTACGCAGGCGGCCTTCAGACCAGGCTCGACCTGGACCCGGGTGTCGGCGAGCAGCAGCCCACAGTCCAGCAGCTGGCCGCGGCCGGCCGGGCGGTGCTGGCGACCTTCGGCTGACGGCCACTGCTCTCGCCGGCGAGTCACCGTCGGCCTGCCGGCAGTGTGATGGCACCGCTGGCGGCGCGCATCGGAAGCACGCGGCAGGACTTCGGAAGGCAGCAGGTATCAGATCGGTCCGGCGCCGTCTCCTGGACTGAGCGGACCAGATTGGCTGGCCCTCAGTCGAAGGAGCGTCATGTTCCGATCCCGAACTGTGTTGACGTCGCTGACCGCAGTAGCTATCGCCGCCTGCCTGGTCGGCGCCGGCGCCGCCTTCGCCTCGGCATCACCCGGGTCGAACTCGTCCCCCGGTTCGGACTCGTCCGCTGATTCGGGTTCGTCCCCTGCTGTCGCGCAGGTGCCAGCTGCGGTGCCTGTGCATTCAGCCATCATGAACTCCCTGTACGTGCCGATCACGCCGTGCCGGATCATGGACACCCGCCAGGCCGGAGCCGGTGGGCAGCTTGGCGCCAACGCCATTCGGTCCTTTGTCGTCACCGGCACTGTGGGCTTTCCGGCGCAGGGTGGCAAGCCCGGGGGTTGCGGCATACCCACCGCCGCCACCGCGGTAGCGGCCACCATCACGCCGACCCAGCAATCGGGTGCCGGGTGGCTGCGCGGCTGGCCGGCGGGCGGGGTCGAGCCGACGGCGACCATCTCGCACTACAACCTCGCGGACACGTTGACCAGCGGGGCGACTCTCACCCTGGCCAACACCCCTGGCGGCTACATCTCCATCCACGCCTACGACGCGGCAACCCATCTGGTGATCGACGTGATGGGCTACTACGAACCGCAGATGGCTGCCTTCGTCGGGCAGGACGGCACGCTAGTGTCCGCGACCGCGCGGGTGTTGTCCTCGTCCCACCCGTCGACCGGAAACTACTACGTCACCTTTGACACCGACGTCTCACTGTGCGCCTTCTTCGTGACGCCGTACGCATACAACTACACGGTGGCTGTCGGCCCCGACTTCAGCAACTCGAATCAGGCGCACGTCTTCATCCACGATGAGAGCACCGGCAAGCCGGCGCATGACGACTCCTTCTTCATCCAGGCGACCTGCTGACCGCCGACGAGGGTCGGGAACGCCACCCTGCCGTCCCCCCCAGGTCTGCGCGGCTGGGACACTGATGGCGTGAGCGAGCGACCGGCCGAGCCAGGCATCCCCAACGTGCTGGCCGGCCGGTATGCGTCGCCGCAGATGGTGGCCATCTTCTCGGCTCGGGCCAAGATCATGGCTGAACGTCGGCTGTGGCTGGCGGTGCTGACGGCGCAGGCCCGGCTGGGCCTGCCGGTCGACCCGCAGGTGATCGCCGACTACCGGGCGGTGCTCGACGTGGTGGACACCGAGTCCATCGCCGGCCGCGAGCGGGTCACCCGGCACGATGTGAAGGCGCGGATCGAGGAGTTCAACGCGCTGGCCGGGCACCAGAACGTCCACCAGGGTATGACCAGCCGGGACCTGACCGAGAACGTCGAGCAGGCACAGATTCTCACCGCGCTCACGCTGGTCCGGGACCGCACCGTTTCGGTGCTGTCCCGGCTGGCGGAGCGGGCGGCGCAGTATGCAGACCTGGTGATCACCGGGCGGTCTCACAACGTAGCCGCGCAGGCCACCACGCTGGGTAAGCGATTCGCTTCGGCCGCCGAGGAGCTGCTGGTGGCTTACCACCGGGTGACTGCGCTGCTGGACCGCTACCCGATGCGGGGGATCAAGGGCCCAGTGGGTACGTCCGCCGACATGCTCGATCTGCTCGGCTCACCGCAGGCCGTTGACGAGTTGGAATCTGCTGTGCTGCAGGAGGTGTCCGGCCGCGACCGGACCTTCGCGTCGGTGGGTCAGGTGTATCCGCGGTCGCTGGACTACGAGGTGGTTTCGGCGCTGGTTCAGTTGGCCGCGGCCCCGGCGTCGCTGGCTACCACGATCAGGCTGATGGCCGGCGCCGAACTGGCCACCGAAGGTTTCCGGCCCGGCCAGGTCGGCTCATCTGCGATGCCGCACAAGATGAACACCAGATCCTGCGAGCGAGTGTGTGGCCTGGCGGTGGTGGTGCGCGGGTACGCGTCGATGACAGCCGAGATGGCCGGCGCGCAGTGGAACGAGGGCGACGTGTCCTGCTCGGTGGTACGCAGGGTGGCACTGCCTGATGCCTTCTACGCGCTGGACGGGCTGTACGAGACGTTCCTGACGGTGCTGGAGGACTTCGGCGCCTATCCGGCCGTCATCGACCGAGAGTTGCAGCGCTACCTGCCGTTCCTGGTCACTACCAGGGTACTGATGGCGGCCGTCAAGGCCGGGGTCGGCCGGGAGGCGGCGCACGAGGTGATCAAGGAGCACGCGATCGCGGTGGCACTGGCCATGCGGGAGACCGGGCAGGCCGAGAACGATCTGCTGGATCGGCTGGCGGCCGACCCTCGGCTGCCGCTGGACCGCGAGCAACTGGCCGCGCTCCTCGCCGATCCGGCGTCCTTCACCGGACTGGCCGGCCGGCAGGTGGCCACCGTGCTGGGCCGGGTCGCCGAGGTGGTGCACGATCACCCGGAGGCCGCCGGCTATCACCCCGACGCGATCTTGTAGCCGTAGTCGGCCAGGAACCCGCCGGCCCGTCCTGACATTTCGCAGGCTCATCAGTGCGAGGAGCCGACGTGACCGAGATGCCCGCCGTCGGCCCGGCAGCGGCCGATCCCGGTTGCCTGGATTCCGAGAGGGCCGCGCGGGCCATGCGTGGAGCCGTCGTGACGTCAATGGCGGCGTATCTGCCTGCAACTGCCACCGAGCGCGGCGGACGCCGTCATCGGTAGGCCAGCCCGCTGAACGTTGTTCGTCAGTTCACGAAGAGGACCGAGTCGTAGTCGTACCCTGGCTGGACCTCCATGACCACGTCCTTCGGATCTTTGACACCGAAGCCAACCCTGAACGTGGACTTACGACCATTCAGGAGCTTCGTGGTGGGGGAACTCGTTATCCCGTTCTCACTGTCGAAGACCGCGTCGGACTCCATGTCCCCGCTTTGCACGGTCGCGTAGAACATGGTTGGCTCATAAACGGCGCCCGTCTCGTTCGTGATGGTTACGATGAACATTACATAGGCCGGTGCCTTGTCGGCGGATGCATACTCGCTCGGCGTGAACGAAGCACCCGCAGACACGTTCACTGAAAGGCCGTCCGGCCAAAAGTAGGTCTGGCCGAACGCAGGGTTTCCGGAACCCTGCACTGAGCCTTCGGGCGCGTCGGACCGTGCTGGTGCTGCGATACTGGATGCGGCCTCGGCAGTGGTAAAGATCACCGATTCGTACTCGAACCCTGGTTGGACCTCCATGACCACGTCTTTTGGATCCTTGACACCGAAGCCAACGTTGAAGGTGGAGGTACGACCGTTCAAAAGCTTCGTGGAGGGGGATCCTTTTAGTCCGCTGTCCGTGTCGTAGACCTCGTCAGCCTCCGCATCTGCGCTTTGCGCAGTCGCATAGAACATGGACGGATCGAAGGTAGCGCCCGTATTATTTGTGATCGTGATAACGAACATCAGATAGGCGGGTGCTTTATCGGAGGATGCGTACTCGCTCGGCGTGAACGAAGCACCCGCAGACACGCTCACCGAAAGGCCGTCTTCCCAGGGGTAGGTCTGGCCGAACACGGGATTCTCAGTTGCTGCGGCTTCGCGAGTTGAGGAGGATTTCACCGTCGAGGACGTAGCTGAATCCTGAGTCCCTCCGGTCGACGGTTTCGCAGCGCTGGTCGTGGTCGTTGAGCGGTCGGTCGACTCCGAATTCGAGGCGCTGGGTACCTCTGGGCGTTTCGTCGAGGTCGATGCTCGTGGGGTCGACTGCGGCCTGGAATCGGACGTCACATGCGTCGGCGTACCCGTATTGGAACCGACCACTCCTCTTCCTGCCACAGTCGTGGCGCAGCCGCCGAGCAGTAACGTGGTGGCCAAGGCCCATGTGGCCAGACGACCGCTGCGCATACGACTCCTCCAGTCGGTGCAAACCTCTCAACCCGGTTCCGCGCCGACAGTACCGGGCGGCCAAGCATTGCTCGACCATCCCGGCGCGCTCGGCAGCGGTGATGTCCCGGTGCGCAGGCTCGCATGCTCGGCCGTGATCGTCGTCAATGGCTGTGCAGATGGCGCGCGTTTTGCTCCTGGTAGTGGCATCGGTGCCGCAGAGTCATGACCGGATGATGCCCACGACGCCCTCGGCGGGCGGTAGCCTTCCACTGGGCCCTTTGCGGATCGGTGGGCCGCGGCCGGCTGGCCGCGGCACCGAGGGTGTTCGCCATCCAGATTGGTAGGGAGCAACCATGACTCACAATCTGGACGCCATTGCCTACATCCTGGTCGCGTTGGGCCTGTGCTCTGTCGTCGGCCTGGAGCGGCAGTGGCGACAGAAGTCCGCGGGCCTTCGCACCCACACCCTGGTCGGTGTCGGTGCTGCGCTGATCATGGTGGTCTCCAAGTACGGGTTCTACGACGTGATCGGCAACGACATCGTGGTCGATCCGTCTCGGGTCGCGGCGCAGATCGTCTCCGGCATCGGCTTTATCGGCGGTGGGCTGATCTTCGTCCGCCGAGACATGGTGCGCGGATTGACCACCGCAGCCACCGTGTGGCTCGCGGCCGCCATCGGGATGGCAGCGGGCGCCGGCCTCTTGCTCATATCGCTTGCAGTCACGGCGATCTACCTCATTATCGCGCTAGTCTTCCCGCCGCTGCTTCGGCTGATCCCGCGGCCGCGGTTCGCGTCCTCGGTATTGCGGGTCACCTACGAGGACGGGCGCGGGCTGCTGCGCACCATCGTGCAGTTGTGCACCTCGATGGGGCACCACGTGGTGGATCTGGAGCTGGTGCGGGGCGCACAGCGCACCGCGGAGCGCGAGGGTGGTCGGCGCGAGGTGGGCGTGCTGATCGAACTCGAAGGTCCTCGCGACCCCGGCGAGCTGGTGCACCAGCTTGCGTCGCTGGCCGGAGTCTTCGAGGTCGGCATCGCGGAGGGTTCCGCTGCCGAATAGCCACGGCCCGTTCGGTACGCTGCCGCCCGTGGCGACCTTGGCATCCTTGGCGGACTACCGGCACCTGGCCTCCGGCAAGGTCCGGGAGCTGTATCGGGTGGATGAGGATCTGCTGCTACTGGTGGCCACCGACCGGGTCAGCGCCTTCGACCACGTGTTGCCGACCCCGATCCCGGACAAGGGCCGAGTGCTCACCGCGATGAGCGTGTTCTGGTTCGAGTTGCTTGCGGACATCGTGCCGAACCATCTGGTGTCGGTCTCCGATAATCGGATTCCCGCCGAGGTCGCCGGCCGTGCTCTGCTGGTGCGATACCTGGACATGCTGCCCGTCGAGTGCGTTGCCCGCGGCTACCTGACCGGATCCGGGCTCACAGATTACCGAGCGTCCGGTGCCGTCTGCGGGGTGTCGCTGCCCGCTGGGCTCACCGAGGCGTCACGGTTGCCGGAGCCGATCTTCACCCCGGCAGCCAAGGCTGCCCGTGGGTCCCACGACGAGAACATCAGCCTGGACCAGGTCGCCGCGACGGTGGGCGCCGAGCGGGCGGCACAGGTGCGGGACCTGACCCTGACGGTTTACGCACGCGCAGCCGAGCACGCCGCGAGCCGCGGGATCATCCTGGCCGATACGAAGCTGGAGTTCGGTCTGGCCGACGGTGCGCTGGTGCTGGGCGATGAGGTGCTCACCCCCGACTCGTCGCGGTTCTGGCCCGCGGCCGGCTACCGGGCGGGCCACGTCCAGCCGTCCTTCGACAAGCAGTACCTGCGAAACTGGCTGACGTCGACCGATTCCGGATGGGACCGGGCCTCGGACGTCCCGCCCCCACCGCTGCCGGACGAGATCGTCGCAGCGACCAGGGCGCGGTATGTCCAGGCGTACGAGCAGATCTCCGGCCTATCCTTCGCCGACTGGCCTGGGTAACCGCACCGGCTGATCCGCCCGGTGCTGCTGGCCGCACCGGCCGGTCGGCCCGCCTGATCCGCCCGGCGCTGCAGAACGCGGGCAGATTGTGCACTACGCCGTGACGATGCAGCCCGCGTTCTGCAGTTTGGCCCGCGTTTCGCTGGGGGTTGTCGCAGCGACATGGCGCAGGGGGTTGTCGCAGCGGCATGTGGCACGGAATTGGCGCGGGGTTGGCACGGCGAGGGCCGTCGCACGGGGTTGGCGCAGGGACCGCCGCAGGGACCGTCCCGCCCGACGCCCGGTGGGTAATATCGACTGTGACCGTCGCGCCGGGCAAACATCCGGCGGCGAGGTTCCGGATGAGCAGGGAGCCGGCGCATGGCAGTACCGCAGGCCTACATCGTGGATGCCGTTCGCTCGCCGGTCGGGCGTCGCGGGGGCGGGCTGTCCACGGTCCATTCGGCCGACCTCGGCGCCCACGTCCTGAAAGCGCTGATGGAGCGCACTGGCATTGACCCGGCCGCGGTGGACGAGGTGATCTTCGGCTGCCTGGACCAGATCGGGCCGCAGGCGATGGACATCGCCCGCACCTGCTGGCTGGCCGCCGGGCTACCCGAGTCCACCCCCGGCACCACCATCGACCGGCAGTGCGGATCCTCTCAGCAGGCGATCAGCTACGCAGCCCAGGCGGTGATGAGCGGCACCAGCGATCTGGTGGTGGCCGGTGGGGTGCAGAACATGTCGGCAATCCCCATCCAGTCCGCCAACTCGGCCGCCGCCGACCTCGGCTTCCCCGACCCGTTCTCCGGCTCGAAGGGGTGGACCGCCCGGTATGGGGACGCCCCAGTGTCCCAGTTCAGCGGGGCCGAGCGGATCGCCGAGAAGTGGGGGATCAGCCGGGAGCAGATGGAGGAGTTCGCCATCGGCTCGCACACCAAGGCGCTGGCCGCCCAGGCGGCGGGTCGGTTCGACGCCGAGATCGCTCCGCTGGCCGGCGTGCGGGCCGATGAGGGTCCACGGACTCCCGACCGCGCCAAGATCGCCTCGCTACGGCCACTCCTTCCCGGCGGGCGCATCACTGCGGCGCTGGCCAGCCAGATCTCCGACGCTTCTGCCGCGCTGCTGATCGCCTCGGAGCGGGCTATCGCTGAGCACGGGCTCACCCCGCGGGCGCGGATCCACCACATCTCGGCCCGCGGCGACGACCCGATCATCATGCTCACCGCGCCTATCCCGGCCACCAAATGCGCCCTGAAGAGGACCGGGATGAGCCTGGACGACATCGACCTGGTGGAGATCAACGAGGCCTTCGCCTCCGTGGTGCTCGCCTGGTTCGCCGACACCGGGGCGGACCCGGCGAAGGTCAACGTCAACGGTGGGGCGATCGCGCTGGGCCACCCGCTCGGTGCCACTGGAGCCCGGCTGATGACCACGCTACTGGCGGAGCTGGACCGGACCGGTGGCCGATACGGCCTGCAGACCATGTGCGAGGGCGGCGGCCAGGCAAATGTCACGATTGTGGAACGGTTGTAGGGCGGCGGTTACCCCACCGATGTGCCGGGTACCCGATGATGAACTCCACAGGTGGTCAGGTGGCGCCCATCAGGTTCCGGCAGTCCACTCAGGGCAGTCCCACAGCGCAGCCAACCCGGCACAGCCGGCCCGGTATGCCCAGCGGGGCGGCTTCGGTGGCTTGACGCCGGCCGGTCGCCTCACGAAACACAGGACGAATGAGGCGGGAGGTGGGCGTGATCAGGGTCGACACGGTTGACGCGCCCTCCGGTTCGGCCATGGTGTTCCGGCCGGCCGGGCCGCTGGACCGCGATTCGCTCCTGGTCCTTCGGCGCGAGGTTGCCGACGGCTCTGCCCAAGGAAGCGCCGTCATCGTCGACCTGACCGGGGTTACCTCGGTCGCTGCGGAACTGCTGGCCGACCTACCGGCGACGCTGGAATGGGCGTCGGAGTTGCCGGTGACCCTTGCCGACACCGCCGGTCTGCTGCAGCGGTCGGGAACGGCTGCGGCGCACCCGGAGATCACCCACGGCACCGTTGCCGACGCGGTCAGCAGGTCGCACACGGTGTCGGCGCGATTGCGAGCGGTCGATGACTTCCCTGCGGAGTTGACGAGCCCGAGCAGGGCCCGCCGATTCATCGGCGCGCTCTGCCGCAAGTGGGGTCTTGAAGAGCTGGAACTGGACGCGTCCATCGTGGTGTCCGAGCTGGTGGAAAACGCCGTCCGGCATTGCCACAGTGCGTGCAGCGTCGGGATCGAGCGGGGCCGCCGGCTGCTGGCGATCGGAGTTGCAGACTCGGGGTATGCGGCACCGCAGCTGCTGCACCCTGGTCCCGGCCAGATCGGCGGGCGGGGGCTGATGTTGACCGACACGCTGGCGCGCCGCTGGGGCTATCGAATGGTGCCCAGGGGCAAGGTCGTGTGGGCGGTGCTGGAGATTCCGGGGCGACCTGCATGACCGCGCTGGGCAGTGATGCGGACCTGACAGCGGGTACGGTGATCGGCCAGGACGGCAGAAGGGTTGCGGGAGCGATGGTAACGATGGTGCAGCTAGACCTGGAGTCGGAATCAGCCGGCCAGCAGGATATCGAGATTCGCCTGGCGGCAGTGCCGGCGAACCTGCCGATGTTGCGCAGCCTAGCCGCGGCGATTGCCGTCGCCCAGGACTTCGACATCGACACCATGGCGGACCTTCGGATGGCGGTTGACGAGCTGTGCGCCACCGTGATCACCCGCGCGGCTGAGAATGCCCGGTTGTCGTGCCGGTTCACCTGCCACGCCGGCACAGTGGCGGTGTCGGCTTCGGCGCGGGCCGCGAGCCAAGAACCGCTGGACCGAAGCAGCTTTGGGTGGATGGTGCTCGAATCATTGGCCGAATCGGTCGCCGGCTCCGTGCAGCCCGACGACGGTGGTCCAGCGGTGCACCTGCAGGCGACAGTCCGTCAGGTCCAGGTAGCTCCCTGATGACCAGCCGGGCGGTCATCGCCGGCGACGGCCGTCGGATCGACGACTACGCCGACGCCGTACCGCTGTTCGAAGAGCTGGCCGCATTGCCGGCCGACGACCCGCGGCGGACCGAACTGCGGGATAAGCTGGTGACCCGGCATTTGGCCGTGGCCAGGCACATCGCGCTGAAGTTCGCCGGACGTGGAGAACCAGCGGACGACCTCGAGCAGGTGGCGACGCTGGGACTCATCCATGCGGTCGACCGCTTCGACCCTGCAAGGGGAATCGCCTTCCTGGCCTTCGCAGTGCCGACAATGATGGGTGAGGTCCGCCGGTACTTCCGCGACACCGCTTGGGCGATTCGTTTGCCCCGCCGGCTGTCCGAACTGCACCTCACGCTGAATCGAGCGTCCCGGGAACTGTCCCAGACGCTAGGGCGGGCGCCGACTGCCAGGCAGCTTGCGGATCACCTTGGGATCACCGTGCAGGAGGTGCTGGAGGGGCTGGAGGCCGGCCAGTCCTACCGGGCGACTTCGCTGGACGACGTCGGTTCGGACCCGGACGAGTCGTCACCGTTGTCGGCCAAGCTCGGCGTTCACGATCCGGAGTTGGACACTGTGGAGAACCGGGCGGTGCTCGGGCCGCTGCTCGCCCGGCTCGATGAAAGGGAACGTCAGATCCTGGTCTTGCGGTTCTTCGAGCACCTGACGCAGACACAGATCGGGGAGCGAGTGGGGTTGTCGCAGATGCACGTGTCGCGGCTGCTGGCGCGCACGCTGGAGCAGCTGCGGGCGGCTATCGTGACAACGGCTACACGGTGACAACAGCGACGCGGGCGGCTGCGGATGTCTGTCTCAGAGCGTTTCTCGGGCAAAGTGAGGTGGCCGGATGACATCTACCCAGGACGGATCGGCGCAGGAGCAGGTTGCTGGCCTGACGGCGAGCGTGCATTCGTTGTCCGATACGGCGACCGAGGTTCGCATCGTCGGATCTCTGGATCTGCTCACCGCGCCCGCCATGGCGACCGCCATCACCACAGCGTTGACGTCCGCGACTGCTGGGTCGACCGAGGAACCGGGCCAGGTGGCGAATGTGGTGCTGATCGACATGCAGGGTGTCGACTTCCTCGGATCGGCAGGACTCTCGGTCTTGGTGGACGCTGAGAAGCAGGCCGACCGGGACGGCCTTTCGCTGGCGTTGGTGGCCACCGGTCACCCCGTGTTGCACGCCTTGCAGGTTACCGGGTTGGACAAGGTGCTTCGCGTCTACCCCGATCGGGAAGCGGCGCTGGCCGCGGTAGGCGACGCTGCGACGAACTGACGCTGGCTGCCCCGATTATTGGTGACGGCTGGCCGCTACGAAGCATGTCGCGACACCGGCAGTGCTGCGAGATCGGCACTGCTGCGCTATCACACAGTTGCACGACAGCTACATGATCAACACGACAGCTACATGATCAAACAGCTACATGATCAAACAGTGGCGTGCTTGCGCCTGCCCCACCAGCCGACCAACAGCAGCACGATGACGCCGCCGATCACGGAGCCGATCAGCCCGGATGTCTGCAGGAACCCGTTCTGGCTGTCCTTGTGGAACAGCAGGTAGCCGAGGAATCCGCCGACGAACGATCCCACAATGCCGAGCACGATGGTCATCGTTATGGACATGTTCTGCCGGCCGGGGACGAGCAGCCGGGCTAGAGCCCCCGCGATCAGGCCGACGACGAGAATCGTGATGATGAGGCCGATGACGTGCATGAGTAGTTCCTCCTGATGTCCGGCGAGCGGGCGGTCGCCGCTCTGGCGTCGTGGTCAGGGACCTGGGGATCCCGGGTGTTTCGAGAAGATAGCCGGATTCGGCGCCGATTAAACATCGCGCGGGTCGAGCATCTTGCGGGTCGAGCATCTTGCCGGTCGAGCATCTTGCCGGTCGAGCGTCGCGCCGGTCGAGCATCGCGCCGGTCGAGCATCGCGCCAGCGGCACAACACGGCGGCCGGATCCGCGGTGACATGGCCTGGTGACATGGCTTGGTGACATGGCACAGTGGCATGGCCGGGTGACACTGCACAGCGGCATGAAACCATAGGGACCCGACGGCTGCCACGGAAGGTGCTCTCGATGGCCGGTGACCGGCACCAGATCACCGTCGTGGGCCATCGGGTGAGCGTCTCCAGCCTGGGCAAGGTGCTCTACCCGCAGACCGGAACCACCAAGTCAGACGTGTTGCAGTACCTGGCGACGGTGGCCGCGGCGATGATCCCGCATCTGGACGGGCGGCCGGTGACGCGCAAGCGGTGGCCGGACGGTGTCCAGGGGCAGTCGTTCTTCGCGAAGGACCTCACCGGGAGCGTGCCGGATTGGGTGCGGCGGGGCAGCATCGAACACCGCAGCCGCACCGTCAGCTACCCGGTGGTCGACTCGGCGGCCACGCTGATCTGGCTCGGCCAGGGGGCTGCGCTGGAGTTGCACGTGCCGCAGTGGAGGTTCGGCTCCGATGGCAAGGCCGCCGACCCCGACCGGATCGTCTTCGATCTTGATCCCGGGCCAGGGACGGGGCTCACCGAGTGCGCTCAGGTGGCACGGGCCATCCGGGATCTGCTCGGCCCGCACGGCGCCCGCCTGGTGCCGGTGACCAGCGGCTCCAAGGGACTGCACCTGTACCTGCCGCTGGAGGCATCGATGACCTCGCCGCAGGCGGCCGATTGGGCCCGGCAGGTGGCGGATGCGGTGCAGGCGCGAATGTCCGGGCTGGTCGTCTCGCAGATGTCGAAGTCGTTGCGGGACGGGCGGATCTTCATCGATTGGAGCCAGAACAACGCCGCAAAGACCACCATCGCGCCCTACTCGTTGCGCGGCCGGGACCGCCCCACGGTGGCTGCGCCGCGGACCTGGGAGGAGCTGGAGGACCCGGAACTTCGGCACCTGGAGTACACAGAGATACCCGGCAGGTTGAACGATCTCGGTGACCTGATGGCTGCATCGGCCCAGCAGGACAGCCGGGACAGGTTGCGCACTTACCGGTCCATGCGCGACTCTGGCCGGACGCCGGAGCCGGTCCCGGCTGCCGGGACGCCTGCCGGGTCACCTGCCGGGTCATTGGCAGGCGGGAACGACGACATATTCGTCATCCAGGAGCATCACGCCCGCCGGTTGCACTGGGATTTCCGGCTGGAACGCGATGGAGTGCTGGTGTCCTGGGCGGTCCCCAAGGGCATGCCGACCGACCCAGGACACAACCGGCTGGCCGTGCAGACCGAGGATCACCCGCTGGAGTACGCAACTTTCGCCGGGAGCATCCCTAAAGGGGAATACGGCGGCGGCACCGTGCAGCTGTGGGACACCGGCCGCTACCGGACCGAGAAGTGGCGGCCCGATGAGGTTATCGTCGAGCTCATCGGATCGCGCGTCGTCGGCCGATTCGCGCTGATCCGTACTGGCGGGTCGAACTGGTTGCTGCACCGGATGAACCAGGATGGCGTGCCCCATCGTGAGGCCGACGTTCCTCCCAGCGGTGCGGTGCCCAGCGCATCGTCCGTGTCGGCTGCCGGCGTGGACGTCGGCGGTGCCGCGCCCGCGACCGTCCGGCGATCCCGCCCGAGAGCTGGTCGGGATGCCGCGGCGCCCCCAGAGACGGGCCCGACCGATTCGGCAGAACACCAGGGCACAAGGAATCCGGACGCCCGGTGGGGGATTGTGCCGCCGATGCTGGCCACGGCGGGGACGGTGCCGGGCCTGACTGCGGACCAGACGTGGCGCCTCGAGGGCAAGTGGGACGGCATCAGGGCTGTGGCCTACGTCGGGGACGGTCCGCTGGAGTTGCTCAGCCGGGCGGGGAACGACATCACCGGCGCATACCCGGAGCTGGCTGAATTGGCGGCGGCGGTGGCCGGCCACTCAGTGATTCTCGACGGTGAGATCGTCGCCGACGGCCGAGGCGGCATCCCCGATTTCGGGCTGCTCCAACAGCGAATGGGGTTGACCGAGCCGCGCGACGTCATCGCTGCCCGCGCCAGGGTGCCCGTCCGTTACCTCGCCTTCGACCTGCTCTGGTTGGACGGGATCTCCCTGCTGCGCAAGACCTATGACGATCGGCGTCGGCTGCTCGACGCGCTCGGCATCAGTGGAGACTTCGTTGCCGCTCCTGCTCAACTCGCCGGGTCGCCGGCCCAGGCGCTGGCCGCCAGTGAGCGCCGGAAACTGGAGGGCATCGTCGCCAAGCGCGCCGACTCGGTCTACCTGCCGGGCCGGCGCACCGGCTCCTGGATCAAGATCAAGCACCGGTCGGCGCAGGAAGTCGTGATCGTCGGCTGGCGGCCCGGGGCCGGGCGCCGGACGGGCGGCATCGGATCGCTGCTGATGGCAGTCCCCGTCGGCGATCGACTGCGCTACGCCGGCCGGGTAGGAACCGGCTTCACCGATGCCATGCTGGACCGGCTGGCCGGCCAGCTCAAACCATTGGCCCGTGCGACCGCCGCTTCGGTCACCGACGTGCCGGCGGCCGATGCGGCGGACGCAGTGTGGGTAAAGGCGAGCCTGGTCGGCGAGGTGCTGCACGCCGGTTGGACCGCCGACCGCCGGCTGCGCCAGGCGACCTGGCGCGGGCTCCGGCCGGACAAGAGCGCCGACCAGGTGACGTCGGAGGAGTGAGTCGAGTCCGTCACCCCTGACCGTCCCGGCGCTCCGCGACCCGCGCTTCATCACCATCCGCCGCGGCAGGACGCTCACCGACGACGACCATCGGCTACTTGTGAGCTGGGCCGCCGCCTGCGCCGAGTGCGTGCTGTACCCGGGGTTCGCCGGCGACCCGGCAAGCTGCTACACGCGGCGCGTCAACACCCAACATCGGCTGGTTCACGGTGTTCGCGCACATCGTCACGTCGTGCAGACTCTGCGAAAGTGGGCCCGCCACGAGTAGCCGTCACATGTCGTCGGGCAGCAAGCGGAAGGCTCGATGATCTGTAAGCGGACGTACGGCGCGGAGTCTCGGCGATCGAGAGTCAGCACGGCATTGGTATGGAATTGGGCTGCCAGCGCTACGTTCACCGCATCAGCCAGGTCGAGCTGCAGGTCGACGTAGCGAGCGCGCACTGCTTGTGCGGTGTCGAGAATCTCGGCTGTTACCCCCGGGAGCACGGCTCGACCTGCGCGCACCCAGCGGCGGATGTCGTCGATCGCTTGGTAGGTGGCGTCCCGGCCGAGGACGCGGCGGCCAACGTGGTCGAATTCACCGAGCAGTACGGGTGAAAGGATCAGCGTTCCAGCTTCGCACAGGACGCTGCGAGCAGCCGCGCACGCGGGATGGGTCCGGTCGAGGGCTGCCAGCAATCCGGACGTGCCAGTGACGACGATCAAGGAGCGGGGCTCGTGGTCCGCTGGTAAGCGTCCCCTGGTCGTCCCAGGTTGCTTGCAGGACTTCAGCGGTCTCGAGTAGCGCGGCGCCGTCGTCGGGGCTGTAGGTGTGGGTGAAGAACGGTTCACTCCAGGTCCGATTTGCCATCGCGGCCAGGTGGATGGCATCGCGCAGAATCTCAGCTTCGGGGACGCCTCGCCGTGCAGCTGCGGCTTTGATAGTCGCTAAGTCATCTTCGTCGGCAAACACCGTCGTACGCTTCATGGCCATAGACGTATGCTGCCACCCGCATATGTCTGATTGAAGGGTCGACGGGCTGAGTCGGTCGGTGCAACTGCGTGCGCACGCCCTGCCGCGCTCACCTATCCGTGGCTCCGTAACCAGCAGCGAAATCGGGCTGCTTGACACTGCATACTTCAGCGGACGAAGGATGGACCTGCGTGCGGCCGGGCGCGCATCACCGACCGGCCACTACCGGGCCAGCGGCATCATGGCTTGCGCGTCACCGGCCGACGGCACGATGGTTTGCGAGGCACCGCCTCACCGGCACGGACTCAACCGGCACGGACTCAACCGGCACGGACTCAACCGGCACGGACTCAACCGTCACCGACTCAACCGTCACCGACTCAACCGTCACCGCCCCAGTGGCACCATGGCCCGCGCGGCCTTCGGCATCAGCAGGAACGCGATCAGATAGATCACCGCAACAACGATCAGCAGGTTCCGGTAACCGGTCAGCAGCACCAGGTACTCCAGGCATCCGCCGACAATCGCGCCGAGCAGGTTGGCCGCGAACGCGGACTGCGAGTCGTCGGACTGTCGGAACCGTTGGGAGAAGGCGACATTGGCCAGGTAGATGGGCAGGAACGCGATCAGGATCGCCAGGATGAGCCGGGGTGCGAACGGCAGCACCAACAGCCACTCGGCCTGCACCACCCAGCCGATCGCCAGCGCAACCGCGATCCCGGCGAAGACCACCGGTAACGGTGGTGTTCGGAATCGTCGAGTCGTCTCAACAGCGGCCAGCACCACGATGAGCACGCCGCCGAAGACCATCGCGTTGACCAGCCAGGTGGTGCCGAACAGCAGCGCGAAAGACCCGACGTTCTTGGTCTCCAGCAGCAAGAACGCGGCACCCATGAAGAACAGGTCGGCGTACGGCTTCATGGAGCGCAGCGGTCCGCCGAGAGTGCGGACGGCAATCAACGAGATGAGCAGGATGCCGGCGAGCGTCCACAGGTACAGGGCCGGGATGAAGCCGCCCTCGAAATACAGGAATGGCCGGTCGTCGGTGGCAGGTGCGAGCACCGGTCCGGACGGCGCATAGGCCGCGTCGCAGGACTGGTTGGCCTGGTTGACGGCCGCGGTGATGGTCGCCTGCGCACCGCCGAACTCGTCAACGCATGGGGTGTGCCCGAACGCCTGGCTGACGGTGCCGACCAGCCGATCGATCAGCCAGTTGTCGCGATAGTAGTTGTACATCGCAAACGCGCCGTCGGGGTTCAGGTGCGCGCGGGCCGATTGGATGGCCTGCTCGGTGAACAGGAACGACTCCAGCCGGATCTGCGAGGCGCCGTTGACCAACGCCAGGGAGTCCGGCAGCGCGAACAGAATCAGGTCGTACTTGGTGTTCGTCGTCTGCAGGAATGCCCGACCATCGTTGACGTGCCTGGTGACCCGGGGGTCCTGGTAGGCGTGGTCGGGGTTGAGCTGGGCGCCGATCTGCATCATCCGCGGGTCGATGTCGACGGCGTCGATGTGCTTGGCCCCCTTGGACAGCGCGATGGCGACGTCCGAGCCGGAGCCGGCGCCTACGATCAGCACATTGTTCAGCGGGTTGCCCTTGGCGCGCTCGTACGGGGCTGCGTAGAAGCCCTCGGCGTACTTCAGCTTCCACGCCGCGGGGGCCATCAACTGGTGGGGGATCCCGTTCACCGAGATGTCCACCATGGTGTCGCCGTTGGCGACGTAGTCCTTGGTGGTCACCTTGTAGTACGGCGACCAGGAGACGCCCGGCGTCAGCGACTCCAGCAGCAACGCCGCCACCAGACCAGCGCCGGCCAGCCCGGCCAGCAGCCGGGGTCGCTTCGGCACCAACGCGATGAACGACAGCGCTACCAGGATGCCCCAGGCCACTGACGGCGCTGACAGGAAGGACAGCCCGGTGAACGCGACGATGCCGATCAGTGACCCGATCAGGTCGTACCGGTAGGCGGTCAACGGCTTGAGTTGACCGAAGCAGCGGCCGACCACCTCGGCCGGTCCGGCCAGGATGGCCGCCACGCAGATGAAGACGATCGGCAGGATCAGCCAAGCGGGTGGCCCGGAGGGGTTCAGCGAAGTGAAGTAGATGACCTGATCCGTCGTCCGGTTGATGGTCACCGGAACCACCAGGACGAGCACCACAAGCAATACCAGGATCACCGGGGTGGCGGGCAGGATCGACCAGCGGCGCCGGGAGATCAGGAACCCGACGCCGATGCCCAGGAACGAGCCGAGCAGCACAAAGTTGGAGAAGTAGCTCAGGTGCACGATGTTCGAGCCCAGCCAGCGGATCAGCGCCAGCTCCAGGAAGAGCATCAGGGCGCTGCCCAGGATCAACCGGCCGACAACCACTCGGTGAGCGGGCGCCGAGGGGGCTACCCGCTCCGCGTTACCGGGGGCGCCTTCGGCTGACGCTGCAATCGCTGACGAGGCGGCGGCGCGGGCGGTGGCGCGCGATCGGCCCTTGCCGTCGGTTCCGGGCTTGCGAGGGGCGCGACTGTCGGTCATCTATTCCTCCCAGCGATCGCGAGCGCGATGCTGTTGTGCAGACGGGGCGTGCGAGCGGATCGTGCGAGTTGCGCGATGTGCAGAGTAACTGTGGGCAAGAACGGCCCTGACGGGGAACCCGCCGCGGACTGCGCTGCCCATCGTGCATTGCCGCTGACCCGCAAGCAAACTCCTCGCGCGCGCGGTGCCGACGCCGACGGCCGGCCGCACGTTTCGTCTCGAATACCCAATTCCAGCGGCGAGAGCCAGGAGGCACCGGGCGGCGTGTGGCGTGAGCGCTGACCGCTGGTTCGGACACGCCGGTGCCGTATTGGACCGTCCCTGTGTTGTCGGAGTTCCGCGGTTGTCAGAGTTGCACGCTTTCGCCGTCGTCGATGTCCGTCCAGGTGGTGCCTTCGGGAGCCAGCGCGGTCAGCAACCGATAGGTCGTCGCGGTGCTCGCCAGCACCTGCTCGTGGATCGGGATGGCGCGGGCCGGCCGGACCTCCCGCAGGTAGTCGACCGCCTCCTTCACGGCCATCCACGGCGCGGACACCGGCAACGCCAGGATCTCCACCGGCGCCTCGGGGACAGTGAATGAGTCGCCCGGATGGAACAGCCGGCCACCGATCAGGTAACAGATGTTCGGCACTGTGGGAATGTCTCGATGGATAACCGCGTGCTCCCCGCCGGAGGCCACCACCACGGTGCCGACGTCGAGCACGTCCCCGGGGTTCACCAGGCTCGCCGCGACGTCATGGCCGGCGAGCAGAGCAACAGTGCCGCTGTCTGCATAGACGTTGGCCTGCGGGTTTGTTGCGAGCAGCCGGCCAAGTGCCTGCGGGTCGACGTGGTCGCCGTGCGCATGGGTGACCAGCACGGCGGTGAGACCGGTCAGCGACTCGAACCCGGCGGAGTAGGTACCCGGGTCGATCAGCACGGACGCGTCGCCGTCCACCACATGCAGGCAGGAATGACGGTACTTGGTGATCTGCATGAGCTCAGGCTAGTGCCGGCATCAGGTCCGGTGTCAGGCCGTCGCTGGACACGCCTCAGGACCAAGCTGTCCGCGTCGTGCCTGCGGTGCACCAGGCGCTGTCCCGGTCGGGAGCGGTCATGCGGTGGCCGAAGCCCGGGCCCACAGCGCCTCGGTGGGCGCCATCAGCTGTCGAATCTCGGCACGGCTTGCGCCCACCCGAGGCGGGCGAGGCGATGGGTGACTGGTCCGCTCTCGAAGCAGCGCGCGGCTCGCAGGATAGTTCGTAGTCCGATATATTCAACCCATGACAGGTAAGGGCATGTCCGAGCAGGCGTTCTTCGTGCTGTCCGCGCTGGCGGGTGAGCCGCTGCACGGCTACGCGGTGTTGAAGCATGTCGCGGAACTATCGCAGGGCCGGATCTCGCTGCGGGTGGGCACGCTGTACGGGATCCTCGACCGAATGGCGGCCGATGGCTCGCTCGAGCTCGACCGGGAAGTGGTGGTGGATTCCCGGCTTCGCCGGTACTACCGGCTCACCGATCACGGCCGGCACACGCTGACTCGGGAGGCCGCCCGGCAGGCTGCCAATGCGCAGACGGCCATGGAGCAGTTGGCGGCGTTTACTGGCGGGGCATCAGCGTCCGGCAAGACGGCCCGCACCCAGGCGTGAGCGCAGACATGGGGCGAGATGCCGACCTCAACGCAGAGTCAGATGCGTGCCGCGCTGAGCAGGACGTGCCCGCTGCGGGCGAACTGAGCCAGGGCGAACAGAGCAGGGACGACTCACGCCGGGAGGAATCGGGCCAGACCGAACGGAGTTTCACCGAGCCGAGCCCACTCGAGGTCCGCTACCGCCGGCTGCTCCTGGTGCTGCCGACGGGCTATCGAGCAGTTCGTGCGCAGGAAATGATGGACACCTTCCTTGCCCGCGAGTGTGGCGACGATCCGGAGAACGCTGACCTCACGTTGCGCTTGGGCTGGCCCGGAGCGCGAGAGGCGAGCAGTGTGCTGGCCCTGGCGGTGCGGGTGCGCTGGGCGGGCGTGGACGCCGCGGAGCGGGTCCGGGTCCGGGCGAGCGCCATCCGGATCGCGGTACTGGCCACACTGACGGTTTTCGCCGTGCTGTCTGCGTGCAGCCTGCTGGCTCAAATCTGGTCTGCCGCAACCAACCCTGAGTACGGTGGTTTGGGTTTTCCCGGTGTGGGGTCCGTCGATGATCTGTGGGTCACGGTGCCGCGCTGGTCGTTCCTACTGTGGATCGTCGCCTTGCTCGCCGTGCTGTCCGGCCGGCCACGATGGGCGCAGCTGGCGGGCGCGGTCCCGCTGCTGGCCTGGCTGGTGGGCTCCTGGTGGTGGGCCGGGTTCGACCCGATGTCTGTCCGGCTTTGGGCGGTGTTGATCGTCCAGGTCGCCGTGCTGGTCGGCCTCACCGGTTTCGAGAATCGCGTCCCTGTTCTCGGTTGGCGCGCCTGGATCCTCGCGAGCGTGGCGGGGATCCTGGCAATTTCGACTGTGACAGTCGCGGTATCGGTCATGCCCGCTGTCGCGTCCCAAGTGGGCTGGGTGGATGAGGCCGGATTTTGGTGCGCAGCCACTGTGATCGCCGCCGCCGTGCTGCTGGTCCGCCGGATTCGAAAGGCGACGGTGAGCACCGAGGCGCTGCTGGGAGTTGCCGGGCTGGCTGGCGCTGCGCTGATTCTTCGGGTCGGGACCTTAACCGACTTTGTCCGATTCCTTCCGTCTTACGAGGGATACATCACGCCGATCCTGGTCGCCGGAACCATCCAGCTCGTGGCCGCCACGGTGGTCTTGGCGGTGACGGGAACGCTGGGTGTCAAGCGATTTCGGCAGCTGCCGCCGGTGCGTTACAACATTGCCACCCCGCGCACTATCGCGTAACTCCTTCAACAGCAGAGAAATTCGGCCCTGAGTCCCTGAGTCCCTGAGTACTGCGGCGTGGCGTTCTGGCGCTGCCTTGTTGGCGGGCGCTGCCTTGTTGGCGGGCGCTGCCTTGTTGGCGTGCGCTGCCTTGTTGGCGTGCGCTGCCTTGTTGGCGTGCGCTGCCTTGGCAACAGTCCGGCCGGAGCTTGCGGACAGGCTATTCGTGGATTCCGACCCGGATGGATCAACCCAGGGCAGGGCAGGAAAAGATGAAGGTGCCGAGCGAGGATTCGCCCCCCCGAGGCGGCGTTCAGTTCGACGAACGTGGCATCTCCCGACACGCTCCGGCCGTCATCGGCAATGTGGCCGACACCGCGCAATGGCTCCCCGCCGTGGGCAGGCGGTCACCGCCCCGCACGATTGCGGAGGCAGCCGTTCCTTGCGCTGACATTGCGGTGAGATGGCCGGACTCATCGACTTGCGCTTTGGACACCCGACCTTCCCGGCTGGTGCTGATCAGCGCGCCTGCGCACCGAAAATGGGGTGGTCTGCCGCGGTGACGGTGACGGTGACGGTGACGGTGTTCGTGGTCCCGTCCGGCAGGGCGATAGCGCGGTTTCCCCGCTCCTGCACCGACTCCGTGGTCTGTCGCCGGTGCTGACGGTCCAGACCCCCATTCCAGCAACGGATTCCGGGGCAGTGACTGAATAGTGTGACCTGCCATCGGTTGCCACCGTGACGGTGGCGTCGGACTGGGCGGACGTTGTTTCGCGCCGCTACCGGCCGGCAGCCGCATGTCGGATAACCGTGTTCGGGCGTCGCTGTCGCCGCCGTCTGGGCAGGACGAAGGCGAGCATCTGACGGGCCGGATCGTCCATGTGTGTTGATGGGGCCGGTGCGTGGCGCGTCTTCGCCAGCGTCATCGATACGGATGTGGGACCGTCCTAGCGCTGCTGGCGAAAGTGTCTGTGTCGAACGCTTGTATCAGCAGCATCGATGTAGGTAAACTGAGCACCAGTTCGATTCAGTCACCAAGGACTCGGGGGGGGGCGGTTGTGAGCGATACGGAACCGGCCGAGTCCCGAGCTCAGTCTTCGTCGCATGCTGGCGATGACTTGCCGTGGTCGGCGCTGGCGGCGGGGTTGCCGCGGGCGGGAGTATTGGCGGCGGTGGAGTCGGTGGACCCGGGGTGCTTGTCGGGTTCGGAGTTGGTCGATGCGATCGTGGCCAGTGAGCGGGTTCTGTCTCATGTGCAGGGGCTGCAGGCGGGGCTGCTGGCGGCGTTCAGCCGGCCGGGTGCGGCTGGCGATTTGACGGACCTGGTGGCGGCGTTGACGGAGAAGGTCGGGCGAGCGCGTGGGGCCGGCGGTGAGGTCGATCCGGAGTTGTTGGCGGCGCTGGTTGGCGAGCAGGCCCAGGCGCTGGCGGCGACAGAGGTTGCGGCGGCGTTGTGTATTCCGCATCGGACGGCAGCAGAGCGGATGGGGCGGGCGGTGGAGTTGGTCGATCGGTTGCCGCTCACCTTGGAAGCGTTGTGCGCAGGCCGGATCGATGCCAGGCGGGCGTCGTTGATCGCGGAGGCGACGCGGGATCTGCCGGGGGATCTGCGGTCTGCGGTGGAGAAGGTGATCGTGCCGCTGGCCGGGTCGCGAGTGTCGGGGCGAGTGAAGGAACTCCTCGACCGGGCGGTGCTCGCCGCGGATCCGGATGCCGCCGCGTCGCGGGAACGGGCCGCCCGCGCAAGTCGAACGGTGGATCACTATTCCGCAGGCGACGGGGTGGGGGTGATTCACGCCAGACTGACCGCGGAGGGCGCGTCGGCGGTGTTCACGTTGCTGGACCTGCTGGCCCAGCACACCGGAGGTGAAGGGGGCGGTGCTGATGGTCGCGGGATCGATGCGCGCCGCGCTGACGCCCTGACCGACATCTGTACTGAGTTGTTGGACACCGGGCACTTGGACCTCACCGGGACCTGCCCCACCGGCTCCACCGCACCGGGAGAGGACCAGGAAGCCGCGGCTGGGGACTGCGCCACCTCGGCCGGCGGCGAGAATGGCTCCGATGCTGCGAGCGCCGGCGAGGGGCCCGATCCGGCTGCGGCTGGAGGCTTCGTTGATATCGGGGTTGGCCCCGATTCGGCTCCGGAGGAGAACTCCGCCCGGAGCGCCAATCTCGGGATCGTCACCAATCCGTCGACGTCCTCGGGCGCTGCTGCGGCTGCGGGTTCTGCGGTTGTTGCCGGTCGCCGGGCCGCCGGGTCGTTGTGGCGGGGGTTGGCGCGGCACGGGCGGCGCCCGCACCTGTCGGTGACCGTCGCGTTGTCCACGTTGGCGGGGTTGGACCGGCTGCCGGGGCACCTGGCCGGTCATGGGGCGATCACTGCGGAGTTGGCCAAGAACCTGGCGGCGGCGTACGGCACGGTGACTCTGATCGCCGTAGACCCGGGCGCCGGGACCGCTGCGGCGATGTCCGCTACCGAGTATCGGCCCCGGCAGGCCACCGCGGATCAGGTGATCGCGGCGGCCGGGACGTGCGGGTTCCCGTCGTGCCGGACGCCGGCTTGGCGGTGCGACATCGACCATGTGGTGCCGTTCGCGCACGACGATCCCGCCGCGGGCGGGCCGACCGACATCGGCAACTGTTCCCCGGAATGCCGCCGACATCATCTGTTGAAAACCCACACCCGGTGGCGGGCGGAGAATCTGCTCGACCGGACCATGGCCTGGGTCAGTCCCACTGGCCACAGCTACGTCGACCGGCCGCGGGAGTTCACCTTGCCCGGCGAGACCATCGACCCCGACCTTGTCGGGGTGTTTCATTCCGCGACCGCACCGCCGCTCGGCGGGCCGCCGCCGTCGGGCTGCTGTCCGCCGAATGACCCAGACGCCGAGGGACACCCAGGCGAACCCAGCCGCTGGAGGCCGCCCATCGCCGGTTTCCTCGTGACCAGCAACGCCGATCCCATCATGGGCTGCGACCCCAGCCGCCCCGGTCGTTCGGCCCCCCGCGGCGACCCCTGCGACACCGGCGACTCCTGCGACACCGGCGGTCTCGGACAGCCCGGCTGCGCGAATGATCCGGGAGATCCGGGTGGACCCACCGACGTGCTGCTGCGGGTGCGAGCAATTCGACGCGCCCAGGACCGCTCGACCGCCCTGTCCCGGCTCCGCCACCTCCGCCCGGTCATCAACCCCGCTGGCATCGTGGCGCAAGACTCGGCGGACCCGGCCCTGATGGCCAGCCGGCTGCGCTCACTCCTCGCCCGCCACTGGACCAGAATGGATAGCAATGATCACGCCGAACCGCATGAGACCGACCCCCACGACACCGGCATCCACCACGACCACCGCTACCAGGCAGACCCTCCCGCGCTGCGCCCCACCGGAACCGACGACACCCCACCCTTCTGACCCGGCTGCCCGGCTAGGCTGAATCCAGGTCCTCAGCCGCCTGATTCACCCGACAGCATCCACCCGACAGCATCCACCCGACAGGGAGCACCGCCGTGGCCCGCGTGGCAGTCGACGTCGTCATCAAACCCGAGATCCTGGACCCGCAGGGTAAGGCGATCCTGGCAGCGCTAGTGCGCTCCGGCCACGCAGGTGTCACTCAGGTGCGGGCGGGCAAGCACTTCGACCTGGAGGTCGACGATTCCGTCACGGATGCCGACCTGGAGGAACTGGCGAGCACCGTGCTGGCAAACCCGGTGATCGAGAACTGGACGGTTACCCGACAGGCCGATAGCGCCGCTTGCGACGGGTCCGGGCAGTGACGGCCACCGTCGGGGTCATCACCTTCCCAGGCAGCCTCGACGACGACGACGCGGCCAGGGCAGTGCGGGCCATCGGTGCCGACCTGGTGCCGCTCTGGCACGCCGACGCCGACCTGCGCGGGGTGGACGCTGTCGTCGTGCCCGGTGGTTTCTCCTACGGCGATTACCTGCGGGCCGGCGCGATCGCCGCTCGCGCCCCGGTGATGCGGTCGGTGATCGGTGCGGCGCGGCGTGGCATGCCGGTGTTGGGCATCTGCAACGGGTTTCAGGTGCTGTGCGAGGCCGGCCTGCTGCCGGGCGCGTTGATGCGCAACACCGGACTGCGCTTCGTCTGCCGCGACCAGTGGCTCCAGGTGGAGAACACCGCGACGGCGTGGACCAGCCGGTATGAGGCCTACGCCCGGATCCTCGTCCCGGTCAAGCACGCCGACGGCCGGTACGTCGCCGACCCCCGAGTGCTGGCGGAGTTGGAGGGCGAGGGCAGGGTGCTGGTGCGCTACATCGGCGAGCAATCGCCCTCGCCGGGGCGAACAGTCTCCGATGGGACAAGCGGTGCGGCCCAGAATGCCGCCGCCTGGCGTGATGATGCTGCCCAGCACCGTCCTGCAGCTCCGAGCGCCAACCCCAACGGCTCCCTGCACGACATCGCTGGGGTCTGCTCCGCCGATGGCCGCATCGTCGGGCTGATGCCGCACCCGGAACACGCCATCGATTCGCTGACCGGGCCGAGCGATGACGGTCTCGGATTCTTCCGCTCGCTGTCCGACTTCCTGGCCCTGCCGGCAACGACCACAACCGCCAGCGCAACGCTCACCACCGCAGCGCTCACCACCGCAGCGGCTGCCCGATGACGACCACCACCCCCGCGTTCGACACCGTCGGGCGCGCCGCAGCAACTCCGGAAGTGACTCAGCCGTATCGGGAACTCGGCTTGAAGGACGACGAGTACTTGCAAATCCGCGAGATCCTCGGTCGCCGGCCGACCGACGCGGAACTGGCCATGTACTCGGTGATGTGGTCCGAGCACTGCTCCTACAAGTCGTCCAAAGTCCACCTCGGCTACTTCGGCCAGACCACGACTGACGAGATGCGCGCAGTGATGCTGGCCGGGATCGGCGAGAACGCGGGCGTGGTCGACATCGGCGACGGCTGGGCGGCGACCTTCAAGATCGAGTCGCACAACCACCCGTCCTACGTGGAGCCCTACCAGGGAGCGGCCACCGGGGTCGGCGGCATCGTCAGGGACATCCTGGCGATGGGTGCCCGGCCGGTGGCGGTGACGGACCAGCTGCGGTTCGGCCCGGCGTCGGCGCCCGACTCCACCAGGGTGGTCCCCGGGGTGGTTTCCGGCATCTCCGGATACGGAAACTGCCTGGGGCTGGCCAACATCGGCGGCGAAACCATATTCGACCCCAGCTATGCCGGGAACCCGCTGGTGAACGCCGGCTGCATCGGGGTCCTGCGCGCGGCGGACATGTACACCGCGCACGCCTCCGGGGTCGGCAACCAGATCATCCTCTACGGCTCGCGGACCGGTCTGGACGGAATCGGCGGAGTGTCGGTGCTGGCGTCGGAGTCGTTTGCAGCATCGCCCGCAGAATCCGACGCGGTGCACCCCGCTGAGCCCAGTGCGAACACCGCCCGCGAGGGCGCCGGCGCCGGATCGGCCCGGCGCAAGCTCCCCAGCGTTCAGGTCGGCGATCCGTTCGCCGAGAAGGTGCTCATCGAGTGCACCCTTGAGGTCTTCGCCGCCGGGCTGGTGGTCGGCATCCAGGACCTGGGCGGCGCTGGATTGTCCTGCGCCACATCAGAACTCGCGTCAGCCGGGGACGGCGGCATGGCTGTCGACCTGGACGTGGTGCCGCTGCGAGCCGAGGGCATGACGGCCGCGGAGATCCTGTCCAGCGAGTCCCAGGAGCGTATGTGCGCAGTGGTAGAGCCGGGCAAGGTCCACGCCTTCCTGGCGGTCTGCGAGCGCTGGGAGGTGCCCGCGGTGGTGATCGGCGAGGTCACCGACACCAGCCGGCTGGTGATCAGTCATCGCGGCGAGGTGGTCGTGGACGTGCCGCCACGCACGGTCGCCCACGACGGGCCGGTCTACCATCGCCCGATCGTCCGCCCGTCGTCCCAGGATGCGCTGGTGGCCAACGGTTCTGCGACCCTGGCTCGCCCTGCCGTCGATGAGCTGGGCGCACTGATCCTCCGCATGGTCGGCTCGGAGAACCTGTGCTCGCGAGCCTGGATCACCGACCAGTACGACAGGTACGTGCGCGGCGGCACCGTGTTGGCGCAGCCGGCCGACGCCGGCATGGTCCGGGTCGACGACTCGACGATGCTCGGCCTGGCGATGGCCAGTGATTGCAACGGCAGGTATACCGCGCTGGACCCGTACGCCGGGGCGCAGCTGGCGCTTGCCGAGGCATACCGGAATGTGGTCACGACCGGTGCGACGCCGATCGCCGTCACCGACTGCCTGAACTTCGGCTCACCCGAGGATCCGGCGGTGATGTGGCAGTTCGAACAGGCGGTGCACGGGCTGGCCGACGGCTGCGTGACGCTCGGCATCCCCGTCACTGGCGGCAATGTCAGCTTCTACAACCAGACCGGGGGTGCGGCCATCATGCCGACCCCGGTGGTCGGCGTTCTCGGGGTGATCGACGACGTGCGGCGTCGGATTCCGCCCGGCATCGGCGCCGATCAGATCCTGCTGTTGCTCGGCGAAACCAGGGACGAGCTGGACGGGTCGGAATGGGCGCGGGTAGTCCACGGGCATCTCGGCGGTCGCCCGCCGAGAGTGAACCTGGCCGCCGAGAAGTTGCTCGGCGAGGTGCTGCTGGCCGGCTCCAGGGACGGCATGGTCGCCGCCGCGCACGACCTGTCCGAGGGCGGCCTGGCCCAGGCGCTGGTCGAGATGTGCCTGATCGGCGCGGCCGGCGCCCGGATCGAGCCGCCGGTCGGCGTCGACCCGTTCGTGTGGTTGTTCTCCGAGTCCAGCGCCCGGATCGTGGTGGCCGTCCCGGCTGGCTCGGATCGACGGTTCACCGAGCTGTGTACCGCCCGGCAGCAGCCGTGGACCAGGATCGGTGTGGTGGATCGGGAGTCCAGAGCGCTGGACATCTCCGGGATAGCGCGGTTGAACGTAGACGAGCTGCGGGCCGCGTGGACGCAGACGCTGCCAGCTCTGTTCGGTTGATTCGGGCTGTGCGGCTCGGCTGACGGGGCAGGCTGCTCGGCGGCGCTGTTGGTGGCCCCGAGTGAGGGCCGCAGAAGCTCAGGGTCGAGCAACCAGCGCACTGGGGGCCAGGAACGGGTCGGTCTGTCCCTCGGGGGTAGCCACCGGACCCAACTCGTGCAGGGCGCCGGTGCCCGGATCCAGCCGCAATGCGTCGATCCGGCCGGCGAACTGGCAGGCCACCAGAACCCGGTCGCCGATCAGCGCAAAGTGCCTGGGGTGCGCGCCGCAGGACGCCTCGGACACGATGGCCAGGTCGGCGTGTGGATCGAGTACCGCGATGGTGTTGACGGTGCGGTTGGCGATCACCAGCCAGCGGCCGTCGGCGGTGAGCTGGATGTGTGACGGCTGCGAACCGGTCAACTGGGTGGCCGGCACGTGCGCGGCGACCGACCAGCCGGCCGGGCTGCGGCGGAGCTTCGTCACTGTCCCGTCCAGTTCGCCGGAGACGTAGGCAGTGACGCCGTCGTGGGCCAGCGCGATGTGCCGGGGACCGCTGCCGGCCGGCATCCGAACTGAACCGGTCCGCTCCGGTGTGCCGTCAACCAGCCGATAGCAGGTGATCTCGTCGGTGCCCAGGTCGGCGGCCATGATCTCGTCGTCCGCGGTCTGCACCACCTGGTGCACGTGCGGACCTTCCTGCCGATCGGGGTCGGGCCCCGACCCCTGGTGCTGCACCACTGTGGGGTCGCCGGTCGGCAGTCCGTCCGAGCCGAGCGGCAGGAACGCGGCGCTGCCGGAGTCGTAGTTTGCGATCATCAGTGTTGCCGCGTCGTTCGTCACCGCAACCCAGCAGGTGTTGGCGCCACCAGACGGTCGCTGAGCAGCGACTGTCAGAGTGCCGTCGTCACCGACGGCCAGGGCGGAGATCAACGGCAAACCCTCGGCGTTGGCTGCATACAGCACCGGCAGCCGGGGGTGCCAGGCGACCATCGTCGGTGAGTGCAGCACTGCGGAACCGGCCAGGCTCAGTTGCTGGGTGGCCTCGTCCCACCAGTACGTGCCCAGGCCGGTGCCTTCGTCGGTGCTGGTGTAGCTCCCGATCGCGATCATCACCGGTGTCATCTGCGCGCCTCCTTCTGGCATTCCAGCCAAGCCTGCCGGGACACCCGGTCCGCCTGTCCAGTATCCGGCACAGCGGGAAGGGTGGCCGTCAGCGAGTGCTTGGACCTGGACCGATCGACAGCCCGCTGACCGGATTCACCGATTCGCGGCAGGTGGCCGATACGCTCACCAACCATGGCAAGGGCAACCGTCACCGTCGAAGAACTGGCCGCTGCGCTGACGATCGCTGCCGACCCACCGCTGGCCGGCCGGTCTCTGACCGACCCACCTCTGGCCGACCGGGCGTCCGCGAACCCGGTGCCCGGCAATCTGGTGTCCGGCGATCTGGTGTCCGGCGATCCGGTGTCCGGCGATCCGGTGTCCGGCGATCCGGTGTCCGGCAATCTGGTGTCCGGCAATCTGGTGTCCGGCAATCTGGTGTCCGCCGACCGGGCGTCCGCCGCCCCGGCGTCCGCCGACCCGCTGCTGGCCGATCCCGGCGCGATCAGGCAGGCGGTCAGGGTGACCTTGGAGTGGCTGCGCCAACAGCACCCGGGCCGGTCGGTGGAGATCCGGGTGCCACCGCACGGTGCGGTGCAGGCCATCGAAGGGCCTCGGCACACCAGGGGCACCCCACCGAACGTCGTCGAGACCGACCCAACGACATGGTTGGCGCTGGTGTCCGGCCGGGTCGATTGGGCCGACGCGGTGGCAGACGGCCGGGTCCGGGCCAGCGGCACCCGGGCAGACCTGACCGCGCTGCTGCCGATCCGAGAGCATGCTGCCGGACCGACCACCGACCCGGCAGCCTGAGATGGCAGCCCTTCCAGGCCGCAGATCGCCGGAGGCGCTGGTCCACGAACGGTGGCTACGTCACTCCGGCGTGCCGACCTTCGTCCTCGGCCACGCCCGCACCGCACATGTCCTGACGCTGGTACTCGGTACTGGCCATCGCGGTGCTGATCGTCGGCGCGCTGTTTGTGACCGCCCTCGTGGCCGGGTACGCCGACCTCTTCACGCACGGCTGGGTGCAGGCGGGCGGCTGGATTGCGGCGCTCTGCATCGGGTACTTGGCCACCGTCGTTGGGCTGGCTTGGATCGCTCTGTTCGCGTTGACCTGGTTCGCGCGGATCGCCTGGCGCAGCGGCGCCGGGATGCTCCGCATTCTGCCGGTGCTACTCGTCGCCCTGGTGTTTACCTTCCTGTCGGCCGAGACCTGGCAGTCGATCGGTCGGCTGCAGGGCACCCCGCTGGTGCTGGCTGTGGTGCTGGTGGTCGCGCTCGCGTTCGCGCCGCTGCTGCACGGCGGGAAAGACGAACATGCAGCGGCCTTCGCCGACGCTGCGGAGGTGGCCCGAGCACTTCCCGTCGTGCTCCGACCGGCGGGCAGCCTGCGGTACTCCTCACCCCCGCTGGCACTGGCCGAGCGGCTCAACCTCCGGCTGATCGCCGTGCTGGGCAAGGCGCTCGTCGCGGTGACGGTCGCCCTGGTGGTGGCGGCGTTCTTCGTGGTGTTCGGCGTGTTGACGGTCAATCGTGCCGTGACGGCCACCTGGGTGGGAACGCAGCCAGACATCTGGTGGCAGGCGAGCGTCGGGGCCCACACGTACGCGCTAACCGCCGAGCACGTCCGGGTCGCCATGTTCCTGGGTGCCTTCTCAGCGCTGTACTTCATCGTGTCGGCGAGCACCGATCGCGAGTTGGCGCGGGCGTTGAGTGCGGACGCCGAGGACCACGTCCGCAGTTGCCTGGCGGTGCGAGCGCTGTACCGCGGCACGACTGGGAGTGCTGACGCGACCGCCGGCCGCAGTGTTCGACGGGCGGGTCGCCGCCGGGCCGGCTGAGGACGCAGGCGATCGGCACCACCGGTTCTGGGACGGCGGGCCGCGGCGCTACGGTGATGAGGGTCCCGTGGTCGCCGGTGCTTTGGCCCGGTCGGTGGGACGTCGGGCCGGATCCGGTCCCACAGGTTCCGCACAGCCGGTGCTCGCCGCTGAAACATGTCGCTGCGGCAGGCTCGGCTGTACCGCGGCGGAATGTGAGGTGGGCAGGTGCGGGCACTACGGGTGGCTGGAGCCACCGTCCTCGGCCTTGCCGTCGTCGCATCGTTGGTGATCTTGGTGGACCACACCGGCACCGCCCACGCAGGCGGGGCGGACGGTATGTCGAACTCGGACGCCACACCGGCGATGCAGGAGATCTTGTCGTCTGCATCGACAAGTGCTCTCTCATCTGCGGGGCAGTCCGCTGAGCACTCCGCATCGAGTGCCAGCGCCTGGCTCGGCGAGTCAGGCTCCGGCGCGGCAGACGCAACCTCGGCAAGTCCAGACTCTGCAAGCGTTGTCGCCACGAGCAGCGACGCAGCGGCTACCGACCACCGCATCGCGCCGGCCACGCCAATCTCGGTGGCCTCCGCGACACCGACTGTCACCCCGACGGCGACACCGTCTATCCCGGCCGCCGGCTCCCCGGCGCCCAAACCCCCGGCGCCCAAACCCCCGGCGCCCAAACCGCCGGCGCCCAAACCGCCGGTGGTCAGCGCCGCTGCAGGGCCGAGCAGCTTCCCGGACACCATCACCCCCTCCGCGGCGCCAACGGCCCAGATCACCGCGGCGTTGAACCAAGCGGTCAGGTCGGCGGCCGCGCAGGGGATCGCCGAGCACGTGGTGGTGCTGGACCGGCACACCGGCGACACCTTGTACTTCACCGGCGCGGATACCGAGGTGCCCGCCATGAGCGTTGCCAAGTTGCTGTTCGCGGTCGATGTGCTGGACAGCGCGGGCGGGGCGGACAAGGTCGATCCGAGCACTCTGGCCGAGTTGCACCAGATGATCGCGCAATCGGACGACTCGTTGGCCGACGACTTATACAACGACGATGGCGAGAGTGCCATCGTCACCAGGATGGCCAACCGCTACGGCCTCACCGGCACCGAACCGGCGGCCAACCCGGAGTACTGGGGCGGCATCGAGATCACCGCGCGAGACATGGCCTCCTTCCTGTCGCAGACGCTGACCGACCCGAAGACCGGGCCGTTCCTCATTTCGGCGATGTCCGATGCGACGCACACCGCCTGGGACGGATACAACCAGGAGTTCGGCATGAACGCCGTGGTCGGGGCTGGTTCCAAGCAGGGCTGGGGTTGCTGTCTGGGCGGCGTGGTCGCCATCCATTCGGTCGGTTTCAGCGCCGATCGAATCGTGGTTGCGCTGTCCACCGCCCCGCCGGATGCGAGCGGCATCAACGTTCCCCAGGTGAGCGCGTTCGAGAACGATCCCGGGTTCGTTGCCTCTGTCAAGGCGATCACTGCGGTGGTGCAGGCGGCGGTGGCACCCGCCTGAGCCGGTACAGTGGGGCACCGGCGGCTCGGTGTTGCTCAGGAGCCTAAGGAGCACAGTGGACGTGGGTAACGGTCCCGGCGACATCCGGGGATCAGCCATCGGCAGCACTGCTGGTCATTCGCCCGACCAGGCTGCTGACCTCACCCACGCTCAGGCGCAGAATCGGACCAATTTGCCGGCCTATGACGAGCCCCCGGGCGAGGAGTGCGGTGTCTTCGGCGTCTGGGCCCCCGGGGAGGATGTCTCCAAGCTGACCTTCTACGGCCTGTACGCGCTGCAGCATCGCGGGCAGGAGGCCGCCGGCATCGCGGTCAGCGACGGCGCCCAGATCGTGGTACTGAAGGACCTCGGCCTTGTCTCCCAGGTCTTCGACGAGCAGAGCCTGTCCTCCATGCGCGGCGACATCGCGATCGGACATTGCCGATACTCCACCACCGGCTCCACCACCTGGGAGAACGCCCAGCCGACGTTCGCGGCAACCGCGGTCGGCAGCGGAATCGCGCTCGGCCACAACGGCAACCTGGTGAACACGATCGAACTGGCCGCCAGGGCAGCGGTCCTGAAGGACGGCAGGCGCTCCGGAGCGAGCACCGATTCGGACCTGATCGCTCGATTGTTGGCTGCCACTGCCAGCGACACCGGGGTGGCCGAGGCCGCGATGACGCTGCTGCCCACTCTGGTCGGCGCGTTCTGTCTGGTGTTCTGCGACGAGAACACGCTGTACGCGGCCCGAGATCGGCACGGGGTGCACCCGCTGGTGCTCGGCCGGCTCGAGCGGGGCTGGGTGATCGCGTCGGAAACCGCGGCACTGGACATTGTCGGCGCGTCCTTCGTCCGCGAGGTTGAGCCCGGCGAGTTGCTGGCCATCGACGCCGACGGGCTGCGCAGCGAGCACTTCGCGCCGCCCCAACCGAAGGGCTGCCTGTTCGAGTACGTGTACCTGGCCCGGCCGGACACCACCATCGGTGGTCGAAGCGTGCACGCGGCCAGGGTGGAGATCGGCCGCCGCCTCGCACGACAATGCCCGGTCGACGCGGACATGGTGATCCCCACTCCGGACTCGGGCACGCCGGCCGCGATCGGGTACGCGCAGGAGTCGGGGATCCCGTACGGACAGGGGCTGGTGAAGAACGCCTACGTCGGGCGCACGTTCATCCAGCCGTCGCAGACCATCAGGCAGTTGGGTATCCGGCTGAAGTTGAACCCGCTGCGCGACGTGATCCGCGGCAAGCGGTTGATAGTGGTGGACGACTCCATCGTCAGGGGCAACACGCAGCGGGCGCTGGTCAGGATGCTGCGGGAGGCGGGCGCACTGGAGGTGCACGTGAGGATCGCCTCGCCGCCGGTGCGCTGGCCGTGCTTCTACGGCATCGACTTCCCGTCACGTTCCGAGCTGGTGGCCAACGCCGGTGACGTGGAGTCGGTTCGCCGGTTGATCGGTGCCGATTCACTCGGCCATGTGACTCTCGATTCGCTGGTGGCGGCGACGGAGCAGCCGCTCAGCCGGTTGTGCACCGCGTGCTTCACCGGCGACTACCCGATTCCGATACCGGATCAGGTGGGCAAGCACGTGCTGGAAGGAATTGCCAGGGCGGTCGGTCCGGGAGCGGACGGCACACATGGCACGTCGAGCGGAGCCGACACCGGGGCGCCGATAAGCGCGAGCGGCTACGGGGCGGCGGACGCGCTGACCCGCCCGTGAGCAGTCACCAGGGCGCTGGCGCGGTCCGAGCGATAGACCGAGCGGTGAGCGCCGGACATCTGACGAGGATGAGAGTGCAGCCATGACCCTCCACCACCCGATCGGCTCTGGCGCCGCCTATGAGGGCGCCGGGGTGTCCATCGCGGCCGGTGAGGCGGCAGTCGGCTTGATGAAGCAACACACCGAACGGACAGCGCGGCCCGAAGTGATGGGCGGGATCGGCGGATTCGCTTCGCTCTTCCGATTGCCCGCGCACCACTACCGGGAGCCGGTGCTGGCCTCGGCCTCCGACGGGGTCGGCACCAAGTTGGCGATCGCCCAGGCCATGGACATCCACCACACCATCGGCATCGACCTGGTCGCGATGGTGGTCGACGACCTGATCGCCTGCGGCGCCGAGCCGCTGTTCATGCAGGACTACATTGCCTGCGGCAAGGTGATCCCGGAGAAGATCGCCACCATCGTCTCCGGCATCGCTGAGGGTTGTGTGCGGGCCGGCTGCGCGCTGGTCGGTGGTGAGACCGCCGAGCATCCCGGGCTGATGGACCCGGAGGACTACGACCTGGCAGGCACCGCGGTCGGCATCGTCGAGGCGGACGACATCCTCGGTCCGGACCGGGTCCGACCCGGTGACGTGGTGATCGGGATGGGCGCCTCTGGTCTGCACTCGAACGGATACTCCCTGGTCCGGCACGTGCTGCTGGACATCGGCAGGCTCCCGCTGGACGGGCATGTCGAGGAGTTCGGCAGGACACTCGGCGAGGAATTGCTGGAGCCGTGTCGCATCTACGCGCTCGACTGCCTGTCGCTGGTTCGCGAAGCGGATGTGCACGCAATCGCGCACATTACCGGCGGCGGACTTGCCGGGAATCTGTCGCGGGTGATGCCCAGCGGCCTCACGGCGGTGCTGGACCGTCGGAGCTGGAACCCGCTGGCGGTGTTCGGTTACATCGCGGCACGCGGCCGGGTTCCTCGAGAGGACATGGAGACCACATTCAACATGGGCGTCGGGATGGTCGCGGTGGTCTCCGCCGACGACGCCGACCGGGCGATGGCCGTGCTGACCGCACGGCACGTGCCCACGTTCGTACTGGGCAGTGTCGAGCCCAGTGGGGAGCGCACCGTACGGGTCGCGTTGGAAGGCGACCATCCGCGCTTTTGACGGCGGTGTGCTTTTGACGGCGGTGTGTCGGTGACGGCAGAGCGCCCTTGACGGCAGCGTGTCAATGACCGCAGCGTCCACTTGACGAGGGCGTGCGGCTGACTGCGGCGTGCCTTCGACTGCGGCGTGCACTCGGCTTAAGCGTGCCTTCGACTTCAGCGTGCCTTCGACTTCAGCGTGCTGATTCGAGGATTCAGCGCCGAGCGATCGGTTCAGCGTCGCCGCTGGGATGCGTAACCGGCGCTCGGCTCGCCACCGCCTTTGGTGTACCTGGCACTGGTGTAGCCGTCAGCGGTGGCAGCGTCGTCGCCGTAGGACCCCGAGTACGGGTCCCCGTCGTCGACTTCCTCGTCGAGATCGTCGTCATCGTCGTCGACCGCGTCGTCAACAGCGAGACGATCCGATGTCGGTTCGCCGGACAGCTCGCGTTGCAGCGCCGTGACGTCGATCGACGAGGAATGATACTTCAGCTCGCGAGCGACCTTGGTCTGCTTCGCCTTCTGACGGCCGCGCCCCATGGCGGACCCCCTTGCGCAGAGAAGCGGGGCGGCCAATCTGCGGCGGCCCCGGAATCAGGTGTTTGTCGTGACCCCAGCGTACAGGGTCCCAGAGCTGTGTCCCACTGCGAGGATCGCCGAATGGCCTCGGGCTGCAACCCAGGTCGGCACACTGCCCGACAGCGCCCGGCGGGCAGGCCCTGGCGGTCAGAACACGCCGGGGGCCAGCTGCACGGTGCCGACCGGTCGACCGCCGCCCAGGACGACGCCGGTGCCCAACTCGTCCAGCAGGTCCGAGGCCAGGCCGAGCTGTCGAAGACCCGCCACCAGCACCGGCATCCTGGCCCTGTCGCCGCCGTCAGACACCTTCACCGCGACCGCCCTGCCGTCCGCGAGCGCGGCACAGTGAACACCCTCGGCGCCACCCTTCGCCAGCAGGCCCGGATGGGCCAGCATCAGCCGCGTATCGTCCCGGCCGGTGCCGCCGACCATTTCCGGGTGCTCGCGCATGGCCGCCGCCACCATCGACTCCGGCGTGCCGGCCGGCGCCGCGTTCACCCTGCCGAACCCCCGGGCCAGGGCGGTCAGTGACACCGCGAACAGCGGTGCTCCGCATCCGTCAACACCGACAGCGGTGGGCTGCTGGCCGCACATATCGGCCACCCGATCCCGGATCGAGCGCTGCAGCGGGTGGTCCGGGTCCAGGTACGTCCCGGTGTCCCAGCCCGCCGCTCGGCAGGCCAGCAACATTCCGGAGTGCTTGCCCGAGCAGTTCATGTAGCAGCGGCGCGGCTCGCCGCCGGCGATGATGACCGCATTGCGCGCCTGCTCGTTCAGCGGCAGCGCGACCGGGCACCCCAGGTCGTCCTCGGTCAGACCGACCCTGGCCAGCATCGCCAGCACCCGCTCGACATGCATCGGTTCACCGGCGTGGGAGGCCGCGGCCAGCGCGAGATCGGCACCGGAAAGGTCGGCACCGGCGGCAAGCATGGCGGAGGCCTGGAAAGGCTTGTTCGACGAGCGGGGAAAGACCGGCGCATCGACGTCACCGCGAGCGAACAGAACAGTGCCGTCGGAATCGGTGACGACCACGCTGCCGTAATGGGTGCATTCGTGGAAGCCGGACCTGATTACCCTGACCAGTTCGGCGGGTTGTGTGGTTGATATCGCTGGGCTCATTGGGTGGCTCCGTTGCAGGATGGTCGGTGGCTGGGTCGATGGCTGGGTCGATGGCAGGGTGGGTGAGCGTTGGTCGGCGTCGCTGTTCGAGTCAGCCGAGTCCGAGGATGGCCCTGGCAGTGGTCGCGTCCACCGGAGGGCGGCCGGCGATCCGGGCCAGCCCGCTGGCCCTGGCGACCAGGGCGGCGTCGTCTCGTGCCGCCATCGTCGCGTCTGCGCGCAGGTCGGGGCCGCGGGGGGCAGCGGGTGTGTCGGCAGTACCTACCCTGATGTGCAGCCCGGCTGCCAGCGCGACCAGCAGTACCGGGATCGCCGAGGCGCCGCGGCCGGACACCGACGCGCCGGCCGGATGGGCGGCGGCGATGCCGGCCAGTTCGGTGAGCAGCGCGGCGGAGTCCTGACACTCGTCCAGGACGACCTCGGTGAACGAGGAGCCAATCCGGTCGATGCCGGGCAGCGGCCGGTCCGCGGTCAGCACCAGCCTGGTGTGTTCCCGCAAGCTGGCGACCACGTCGTCGGTGCCGGGCTGGTCGGGGTGCAGGTGCAGCCGGGTGGCTCCGACCTGCTCGGCGTCGATGGCGGTGCGCAGCAGATGCCCGATAGTGCTGGGCGCCGGCGCGACGGTGATCAGCGTGCCAGTGATCCGGGTGCCCGCTGGCTGCGCCGAGCCGGCGACCGTCGGCTGCTCGGCCGGAGTTGGTGACCTCGACCCACCCGGCTGTGGCTCTGGCCCCGGCTGTGGCTCTGGCTGCGGCCCTGGCTTTGGCTCTGGCACCGGCTGCGGATCGGACATCCCTCAGCCTCCTGTCGCGGCGCGGACAGCAGCGTCGGGGGACGCGTCGGTGCTCGTGTCAGGGTCGGATGCGATCCGCAGCGGCGGCACAGCGAGCACGGCCCGAAGCACCGCCGGGTCGATGTTGCCGCCGGAGACCACCGCCACCGTCCGTCCGCCTGGCAACTCGGCTGCGTGGTGCAGGAAAGCGGCCACCGGCACCGCCCCGCTCGGCTCGGCGACCAGCCGCGCCTGGTAGACGAGTCTGGCAGTGGCGTCCGCGATCTCATCCTCCGCCACCGTGAGGATGTCGTGGACCTGGGTCTTGATGTGCGCCCACGGCAGCTCACCCACGCTGAAGGTGCGCAGCCCGTCGGCCATCGTCCTGGCAGTGTCCGCCGGCGTCCATACGGTGCGCTTCCCGAGGCGGAACGATTCGGCCGCGTCGCCGGCCAGCGCCGGCTCGACGCCGATCACCGCTGCGCCAGGCAGCAGCGCGGCGGCGGCTGCGGCGATCCCGGAGATGAGCCCGCCACCAGAGACCGGGACCAGGATGGTGTCGACGTCCGGCAGATCCTGCGCGATCTCCAGGCCGATGGTGCCCTGCCCGGCGATCACGTCAGGGTGGTCGAACGGCGGGATCAGCGCTCTACCGGTCTGCTCGGCCAGCTCGATCGGCCGGCTGAACCGCTCCTCGACCGGCACCAGTACAACGGTCGCGCCCAGCGCCCTGGTTGCTTCGACCTTGCGGGCCGGCGCGTTGTCCGGGATGACGATGATGGCGTCGATGCCGAACGCCTTCGCCATGTAGGCCACCGCCTGGGCGTGATTGCCCGAGGAGTGCGCGATGATGCCCCTGGCCCTGACCTCGGGTGACAGCCGGGCGATGGCGGTAGCCGCCCCGCGGATCTTGAATGCCCCCATCGGCTGCAGCATCTCGGGCTTGAGCCACAGGTTCGGCCACGGTGATGCCAGCAGCGGGGTGCGCACCGCGTACGGGCGGATCGTCAATGCTGCGTCGCGAATGGAGTCGATGCTGACGAGTTCGGTCATGATCAGCGGCGCCGGACATCGATGAAGGCGGCGCGGTCGACGACCGAGACGGGCCGACCGTCGTCGTCCAGCGCGTCAGCCGGGTCGACCAGCGCGTCGACGCCGCCGGCCAACAGCCGGGTATCTGGCTGCGCGGTCCGCTTCACCAGGGCCAGCGCGATCGGGCCGTCCTCCCAGTGTTGGGCGACGGTCCCCACCCTGCCGACGGTGCGTCCGTCGGCGGTGGTGACCGGGTCCCCGGCCACCGGCACGGCGTCGGCCGAGCCGTCCAGGTTCAGCATCACCAACCGGCGCGGCGGACGGCCCAGGTTGGCTACCCTGGCGACGGTCTCCTGGCCGCGGTAGCAGCCCTTGTTCGGGTGGACAGCTGTTGTCAGCCAAGGCATTTCGTTCGGGATGGTGCGCGCATCACTATCCACCCCGAACCGTGGCCGCCGGGTGGGGACGCGCAGCGCATCGGCCGCCCAGGTGCCGGCCGGCCGGGCGCCGGCGTCGATCAACCGGCGAGCCAGCGAGGCGAGCTCAGCTCGCGGCACCACCACGTCCAACCCGGCCTCGGTGCGGCGGACGAAGCCGCGCGGGGCCCGGTCGGGCGAGGGGTCGCCGGTCTGGTCGATCGCGACAGCGCTGTCCGGCTCCGGCGCGGACATGCCGATCACCAGCGCGGCGATCCGGTCGGCGGCCGGGCCGACCAGGGTCAGCATCGCCATGTCGGTGGCCGGTCGGCCGACTTCGACCTTGGACCAAAACCGCATCGAGTCCAGGAAGTCCTGCAGGCTCGCGCCGGCCCCCGGCTCGGTGTCCACATACGCGACCCCAGCCAACTCGGTGACGACTGCATGGTGCTCGACATGGCCGTTCGGGGACAGCCACAGGGCCTGCGTGGTGGCGCCGTCGGCGAGGTCGGCAAGTTGCTGGCTGGACAGCGTGTGCAGCCAGCTCAGCCGGTCCGGCCCGCTCACCGTGAGCAGTTCGCGGAGCGACCGGTCCAGCAGGACTGCGCCATCGCCGGCCGCTCTTTGCTCGCCCATCGGATCGCCGTAGTGCCAGGCCACTCCGGCGTCAATACCATCGGCGGCCACTGCACCCGGTAGGTCTAGCAGCGGGGACCTGCCGACCCCCTCCGCGGCGTGTGAAGGCTCGGCGGTGTGCATGGCGCCATGGTAGGCCGGGCCAGTGCGGCTGCCCGGCGGCGGCTGTGAACGACAACTCGGAATGACGGCTGCGATTGAAGGCGGCGATTGACTGCTGCGTATGACCGGTCCCTGTGACCGGTGCGATTGGCGGGTGCGATTGCCAGATGCGAGGCACCGGGTGCGAGCCACCTCACACCCCCGAACTGCGCGCGAGACCTCCGCTACCGGCAGAATCACCCACCATGGCCGCAGATCGCGACGCCCCCGAGGCGACCGACGACCCGCACGTGCTGGCAGCGGGATTCGCCGATCACGGGCGCCCCGTCTTCGACTGGCAGGGCGTCACTCCGTACGTCGACCTGGACCGGTCGGAATGGGCAGCACTGGCGGAGGCCACCCCGCTGCCGCTGAGCGCGCAGGAGCTGGCCAGGCTGACCGGCCTCGGCGACCCGATCGACCTGGACGAGGTCACTACCGTCTACCTGCCGTTGTCCCGGCTGCTGAATCTGTACGTGGCAGGGACCGGCGCGCTGCACCAGGTCACCTCGACGTTCCTGGGGGAGCGGGCACCGCGCACGCCGTTCGTCATCGGCATCGGCGGGTCCGTCGCGGTGGGCAAGTCCACCACCGCCAGGGTGCTGCGCGAGTTGCTGGCCCGTTGGCCGGACACGCCGCGGGTAGCGCTGGTCACCACCGACGGCTTCCTGTACCCGAACTCGGTGCTGGAAGAGCGGGACCTGATGCAACGCAAGGGCTTTCCTGAGTCTTACGACCGGCGAGCGTTGCTGAGATTTGTTGCCGAGGTCAAGTCGGGTGCTGGCGAGGTTCGCGCACCGCGGTACGACCATCTGACCTACGACATCCTGCCCGACGAACAGATAGTGGTGCAGCGGCCGGACGTGCTGATTATCGAGGGGCTGAACGTGCTGCAGCCGCCTCGGTTGGACGACGAGGGGCACAGCGCGCTGTCGGTCAGCGACTTCTTCGACTTCTCCCTGTATGTCGACGCTGCAGTGCAGGACGTCCGCCGCTGGTACGTCGACAGGTTCCTGCGGTTGCGGCAGACGGCGTTCGCTGACCCGGACTCGTTCTTCCACCGTTTTGCCGCACTCACCGATGAGCAGGCGGTACAGCTGGCCGGGGAGATCTGGGGATCGATCAACGAACCGAACCTGGTGGAAAACATCCTGCCGACCAGGGGGCGAGCCCACCTGGTGCTGCGCAAGGGTTCGAATCACGCGGTGACCCACGTGCGACTGCGAAAGCTCTGAGTTGAGCACACCGTGAACCGGTCTCGATTCGGTCCGTGAATGGGCGAGGATCGCGCACCGGCCTCGCCGGTGCCGCATGATCGGCCGTATTCTTGGCCGGTGACCAACCCCGAACTGCTCAAGATCGTCGCCCGGCTGGACGGCACGCTGGTGCCGCCGACTCTCCCGATACTGCGCCCGGACGACTTGGGGGTGCTGCGCGGCGACGGGGTCTTCGAGACCACTCTCGCGGTGGACGGAGGGCCGCGGGACATCGACGAGCACCTGGCCCGGCTCGCGGTCTCCGCGGGCATGATCGACCTGGCGATCCCACAGCCCGATGCCTGGTGGCGCGGTATCAGGGCCGTGCTGGCCGGCTGGACCGGCAGCTCGCAGATGGTGCTGCGGCTGATCGCCACCAGGGGACCGGAGGCCGGCGGCGAGCCGACCTGCTTCGTGATCGGGTCGGAGATCGCCGAATCCAGCGTTCGGCAGCGGATCTCCGGCATCAAGATTTTGGTGCTCGATCGCGGGTTCACCGGGGCCGAGGTGGTCAAGGCCCCGTGGCTGCTGGTCGGCGCCAAGACCTTGTCCTATGCAGTCAATATGGCTGCCTACCGCTACGCGGCGGCCAACGGCGCCGACGATGTGATCTACACCGGCACCGATGGCACGGTGCTGGAGGCAGCGACGTCCACAGTGGTGATCGCCCGTGGCCGCGAGCTGATCACTCCGCCGCCGGAGGGCATCTTGGCGGGCATCACCATCCGCCGGTTGCTGCGAGCAGCGGCCGGCGCCGGTTGGCACACGCTGGTCGCGCCGGTGCTTCCGGAGGATCTGCACAACGCCGACGGTCTGTGGTTGACCTCCAGTGTCCGGCTGCTGACGCCTGTGGTGGCGGTCGACGGCAGAGCGCGGGACAACGGGGCGCTTACGGCCGAACTGGCTGCGCTGCTGCAGGTCCCTGGCGCCTGAGTCGGCTGGCCGTATTTGGAACTGGCTGGCATCCGCGCGCCGCGACGGGTCAGCACAGGAGGCGTGTACGTATCACAATTTGTGCTCGACGTGATACGTTCGCAGGTGTGAAGACTCTTCGACTGGATCCCGAGTTGGAGATGCGACTGCAGCGCGCCGCAGCAGTCACCGGTGAGTCACTGTCGGAGTTCATCCGCCGGGCCGCCGCGGCGCGCGCCGACATGCTGCTGCACATCGGTGAGCGCGACGACTTCGCCGACGTGCTCGGCGTAGTGCATGGAGGTGGCGGCCAAGCCCGCAAGACCGGCGAAGCGTTCACCGACATCCTCGTCACGCCGAAGCCGAGCGCGTGACCCTGATCGATGCGGGGCCGCTGGTAGCACTGATCGACGCCGACGAGGCTGATCACGAAATCTGCGCGCTCGCCCTGCATGCCGTTTCTTTGCCTCTGCTTACCACCTGGCCCGCGTACACCGAGGCCATGTACCTGCTGGGCCGAGCGGGTGGGGCGGCAGGCCAGCAAGCTCTCTGGAAGCTATACCTCAGCGGGCGCCTGAATATCGCCGAACTATCTCGGACGGCGCTCGAACGCGCCGCGGCGCTGATGGCCAAGTACGCTGACCGCCCGATG
>CAJDUM010000024.1_pt1 | contig 56720 bp, 47 predicted proteins | sample 7390781 | NCBI WGS metagenome assembly CAJDUM01 (sample SAMEA7055661, study PRJEB34461) | soil metagenome | biome: terrestrial ecosystem; feature: Peninsula; material: soil | place: Antarctica | collected 2016 | reverse complement strand
TCGGGTTCGTTGGTGAGGGTGGATTGTCCGGCGGCGTTGGATAGGTCGTCTGGGTCATATGCGGTGTGGATGTCGCAGGAGTATCTGTGGGTGCCGACTGCTGGGCCGGTGGCGGTGTTGCCGGCGCCGGATCCGGCGGTGTTGGCGCAGCGGGCTATTGGTGAGTTGGTGGTTCCGGTGCCGGGGGTGCATTGGGGCCCGGATTCGGCGCGGGTGGCGGTGAAGATTCCGGTGTGGTTGTGGGTGGATGATGCCGGGCCGGTGAGTGTGACGGTGTCGCTGCGCGGGGTGAGTGTGACGGCGACGGCAACGTTGTCGTCGGTGAGTTGGTCGATGGGGGAGCCGGCAGCGAATCCGGATACGAATCGTGGTGCGGCGCTGGCGGCGCCGGTGGTGTGTTCCGGTGCTGGGCTTGCGCCGGTTCGCGGGCAGGTGGCGGGGGTGGTACCGGAGTGTGGGTACACGTTTCGGTGGCGGTCGACGAAGGAGCGGACCTTCGGGGTGGGTGCGTGGCCGGTGTCGGTGACGGCGACGTGGTCGGTGGTGTGGACGTCGAACACGGGGGTGTCGGGGACGGTTGCGTTGCAGTCGCGGGCCGATACCGCGATCTCCGTCGGGGAGTGGCGGGTCGAACTGGTCACCGGCCGCTGAGACCGGGTGGGGACCCGGTCGCACACGGGGCGCTGGTCAGCCGGGCAGTTGGGCCTCGATGGCGGAGGTGACCGCCCGGTCGTCCGGTGTGGTCCGAGACCGGAACCGGGCCACTACCTCGCCGGCCGGCGAGATCAGGAACTTCTCGAAGTTCCATTTCACGTCACCGGCCTCGCCGTCGGCGTCCGGGTGCGTGGTCAACTCCGCATACAGCGGATCGCGTCCATCGCCGTTGACGTCGATCTTGCCGAACATCGGAAACGTGACACCGTAGGTCGCCGAGCAGAACTCGGCGATCTCCTCGGCCGAGCCCGGCTCCTGTGCGCCGAACTGGTTGCACGGGAACCCGAGCACCGCAAAGCCGCGACCGGAGTACCGCTCGTGCAGCTCCTGCAGCGTCGCGTACTGCGGGGTGAACCCGCACTTGGACGCCACATTGACGATCAGCAAGGCCTTACCGGTGTAGTCGTGCAGGTCCGCTGAGCCGCCGTTCAGTGCGGTCACCGGGTGGTCGTACAGGGACGTTGCTGGTGCGGACATCTGCGGGTCCTTCCGAATGCCTCGACGATTCTCTTGTCAGTATGCCCACCGGCTAGCCCGACCCCGACCGAGCCCGTGCGCGACCTGTCGGGCGCACCGCGATTGCGTCGCCCCGATAGCATCGGCAGGCAGGCGCCGACCCTTGTGGCCGGCTAGAGCAGAACACTGTCAACATCGTCACCCGCCGCGCCGCCCGAGGAGTCTTCCGTGTCCGTTCCCGCAGCCCCGCCCATCGCCGTCGCGCGTGTGAGGGTTCCCGCGGGCACGACCGCGTCCGCTGCTGTCGGCGCGGCGGAACTGCCGCGGACCGGTCCGCAGGCGGTTGTGGTGGTGCGGGACGCCGGCGGGCGGCTGCGGGACCTGGCGTGGACCCCGGAACTCGATACCGAGGTGGAGGCGGTGACAGCGGATTCCGAGGATGGTCGCGCGGTGATCCGGCACTCCACCGCGCACGTGCTGGCCCAGGCCGTGCAGCAGGTCTTTCCAGCGGCCAAGCTCGGAATCGGCCCACCCATCCGGGACGGCTTCTACTACGACTTCGACGTGCCCCGACCGTTCACCCCGGAGGACCTGACCGAGCTGGAGCGCCGGATGCGCCAGATCGTCAAGGCGGCGCAACGGTTCTCCCGCCGGGTCGTCACGCCGCAGGACGCCGCGACCGAACTCGCGGGCGAGCCGTACAAGCTCGAGTTGATCGGCTTGAAGTCCGGCTCCGCAGGGTCGGCGGCGTCCGCCGTGGACACCTCCGAGGTGATGGAGGTCGATCCCGCCGGCGGCGAGTTGACCATCTACGACAACCTGCACGCACACACCGGCGAGCGCGTCTGGGGCGACTTGTGCCGCGGCCCGCACCTGCCCACCACCCGGTACATCCCGGCGTTCTCGCTGACCCGCACCGCCGCCGCCTACTGGCGCGGCAATGAGCACAACCCGCAGCTGCAACGCATCTACGGCACCGCATGGGAGTCGGCAGAAGCCCTGGATCGACACGTCGAGCTGCTGGCCGAGGCAGAGCGCCGGGACCACCGCCGGCTCGGCGTGGAGCTTGACCTGTTCAGCTTCCCGGACGAGATCGGTTCCGGCCTGCCCGTCTTTCACCCCAAGGGTGGTGTGATCAAGCGCGAGATGGAGGACTACGTCCGGCGCCGGCACATCGAGGAGGGATTCGACTACGTCGGCACCCCACACATCACCAAGGAGCACCTCTTCGAGCTGTCCGGGCACCTGCCCTACTACGCCGACACGATGTTCCCGCCGATGGTGGTGGACGAGGAACTGGGCGCGGACGGGGCGGTGCGCAAACCTGGCCAGAAGTACTACCTCAAGGCCATGAACTGCCCGATGCAGAACCTGATCTACCGCTCGCGGCAACGCTCCTACCGAGACCTGCCGATCAGGTACTTCGAGTTCGGCACGGTCTACCGCTACGAGAAGTCCGGCGTGATACACGGTCTGACCCGAGTTCGCGGTCTGACCCAGGACGACTCGCACAGCTATGTCACTCCCGAGCAGGCGCCCGATGAGATCCGTCACCTGCTGAACTTCGTGCTCAGCCTGCTGCGGGACTTCGGGCTGAACGACTACTACCTGGAGCTGTCCACCAGAGACGAGGCGAACACCGCCAAGTTCATCGGGTCGGCGGAGCAGTGGGAGGTCGCTACGGCGGTGCTCGAGAACGCCGCGCGCGGAACGGGCCTGGAGCTGGTACCCGATCCTGGCGGTGCCGCGTTCTACGGACCGAAGATCTCGGTGCAGGCCAGGGACGCGATCGGTCGCACCTGGCAGATGTCCACCATCCAGTACGACTTCAACCAGCCCGAGGGGTTCGAGCTGGAGTACGTGGCGCCGGACGGATCCCGGCAGCGCCCGGTGATGATCCACTCCGCGAAGTTCGGCTCGATCGAACGCTTCATGGGCGTGCTCACCGAGCACTACGCCGGCGCGTTCCCAGCCTGGCTGGCGCCGGTGCAGGTGGTCGGCATCCCGGTAGCGGACGCGTTCGGAGACCATCTGAGCGGTGTGGCGAAGCTCCTGCGGGCCAACGGGATTCGCGTGGAGGTCGACCATTCCGACGATCGGATGCAGAAGAAGATCCGCACCCACACCACCCAGAAGATCCCGTTCCTGCTGCTGGCCGGCGCCAAGGACGTGGAGTCCGGAGCGGTGTCGTTCCGGTTCCGCGACGGCTCCCAGGTCAACGGGGTGCCGGTGGCGGACGCGGTGGCGGACATCACTGACTGGGTGCGACGGCGGGAGAACACCTCGCCCAATGCGGAGAACTGGCGGGCGCAGGGGTCGTCTACAGCGTCGGTTCCTGGCGTCGGGGTTGCGACGGGATCGCCGGCCGCGCCCGGACCGGGTGCCAGGGCCGGGTCGGTGTCGCCGACCGCTCGGGCGGTGCAGGCGGTTCAGGCGCTGGAGGGCACCCCCGGGCCCAGCGCGGCGGGCTGAGCGATGACCGACCCGGAGTTGCAGGACGGGGTCGGCGCTCCTGACGGCCTTGCCCGGCTGTGGACTCCGCACCGGATGGCCTACGTAGCCGCGTCGGAGCCGACGACCAGCGGTTCTGCGGCCCCCGTCTGCCCGTTCTGCCGGATCCCCACTCTGCCGGATGTTGACGGACTCGTGGTGGCCAGGGGCACACACGTTTATGCCGTGCTGAACCTGTACCCCTACAACCCCGGCCACCTGATGGTGGTTCCGTACCGGCATGTCGCTGAGTACACCGACGCCGATCAGGCGGAGGTGGCCGAACTCGGCGAGTTCACCCGTCGGGCGATGACGGTGCTGCGGGCGGTGTCCGGGCCGCACGGTTTCAATATCGGCATCAACTCCGGTACCGCGGCCGGCGCCGGCATCGCCGGCCACCTGCACCAGCACGTCGTCCCGCGGTGGAACGGCGACGCGAACTTCATGCCGGTGGTCGGCCAGACGAAGGTCCTGCCGCAGCTTCTGGGACAGACCAGGGAGTTGCTCGCCGCCGCCTGGTGACGACTGCGGCGAGACGTGCGGTGTGATACCTGCAGTAACACCTACCGTCGCAACCGGCCAGGAGATGCAACTGGCCGGGTTGGAACAACCGGCCCAACCGCCCGGCTATCGTGGGGACCCTGCCCGCCCACCGGCGCCGAGCGCCACACTCATTCGAGCTGCCGGCCCGACCCGAACGAAACGAAACGGAACGGAACCCAGTCGACATGCTCAACTCCGTCGCCAGGGCAACGGTGTCGAAAGTCACCGACCCAATCGGCCGCGGGTTGCTGCGAATCGGGCTCAGCCCCGACCTGGTCACCATCCTCGGGACGGTCGGCGTGGTCGCCGGGTCAATCGTTCTGCTGGGCACCGGGCATCTGCTTGCCGGCACCATCGTCGTCACCGTGTTCGTCCTGTTCGACCTGTTGGACGGTGCGATGGCGCGGGCCCGCGGTTACGGGACCGATTTCGGGGTGGTGCTGGATGCCTCGTGCGACCGGATCGCCGACGGCGCGCTGTTCGGCTCGCTGGTGTACTACTGCTTCACCGCGGGGCACTCACCGTCGCTCGCGGTGGCCGCGCTCATCGCCTTGGTGTCCGGCCAGGTGGTGTCCTACGTCAAGGCCAGAGCCGATTCGGTAGGCCTGAAGATCGGCGGCGCCATCGCCGAACGGGCCGAGCGGAACGTCCTGGGCCTGGTCGGTGCCGGGCTGGACGGTCTCGGGGTCCCGCATGCGCTGGCCATCTGCCTGTGGACACTGGCCGCGGCGTGCGTGGTCACCGTCGTGCAGCGGCTGATGCAGACCCGGCAGGCCTTCCTGGCCGCGCCTGGCCGCAGCCGCGATCGTGGACGCAGTCGGATGCGGTCTCACGGCGCCAGGAGACGGGGCAGATGATCGACCTGCGCGACGAACTGTTCGGCTTCGCCTACCGGACCGGCTGGGCGACCATCGGGCGGCTGCCGGAGGGGGCTGCTACCAGGATGTTCGCCGCGGTCGCCGACAGGGTCTTCGCCAGGCGCGGCCCCAGCGTGGTGCAGTTGGCGCGAAACCTGCGCCGGGTATTGGGGCCGGCGGCCACCCCGGAGGCCCTGGGCGCCGTCACCAAGGCCGGCCTGCGGTCCTACGCCCGGTACTGGCTGGAGACCTTTCGGCTGGAGCGGATGGACCTGGCCGAGGTCGCGGAGCGGGCGCTCGCCGGCACCTACGACTACCAGCAGACCATCGCCGCGCGCGAGGCCGGTCGCGGCGTCGTCATCGCGCTGCCGCACTCGGGCAACTGGGACATCGGCGGGCTGTCCATGGCGCGCCTGCACGGCAGCATCAGCACCGTCGCCGAGCGGCTCCGGCCGGAGAGCGTGTATCGCCGGTTCGTTGCCTACCGGGAGAGCCTGGGGTTCGAGGTGCTGCCGCTGACCGGCGGGTCGGCGCCGGCATCGCAGGTGCTGCGGGAGCGACTGAAGCAGGGCCGGATGATCTGCCTGCTGGCCGACCGGGACCTCGGCCCCGGCGGGGTGCCCGTCACCTTCTTCGGAGAACGAACCACGATGCCGGCCGGTCCTGCCATGCTGGCCGCGCTGACCGGTGCCGACCTATGCCCCACCCATGCTGCCTACACCGACACCGGGTGGATACAGAACATCGGACCACCGCTGAAGGTTCCAGGCACGCGGTTGGCCGAACAGGTGCGAAACGGCACCCAGATGCTGGCCGACGCGTTCGCCGAACGCATCGCACTGTTCCCGGCGGACTGGCACATGCTGCAGCCGCTGTGGACGGCCGACCTGGCACCGGCCGCCGCAACGGCCGTGCCGTCGGTGCCGCGATGAGGATCGGCCTGGTCTGCCCGTACTCCTTCGACATCCCCGGTGGGGTGCAGGCGCACGTGGCCGACCTGGCCAAGGTGTTGATCGGCATGGGTCATCACGTCTCGGTATTGGCCCCCGGGGATGACGACGGGGATTTCCCCGACTTCGTGGTACCGGCCGGTCGCAGCGTGCCCATCCCGTACAACGGATCGGTCGCCCGGCTGTCCTTCGGCCCGGTCTCCTACACCCGGGTTCGCCGCTGGATCAGGGCCGGCAGGTTCGATGTGCTGCACGTGCACGAGCCGGTCGCACCGAGCCTGTCGATGTTGGCGTTGATGGTGGCCGATGGGCCGATCGTGGCGACGTTCCACACCGCGAACCCGCGGTCCCGGATGCTGACCGCGTTCCAGGGCGTCCTGCAGCCGTTCCTGGAAAAGATCACCGGCCGGATTGCCGTGTCGGAGTTGGCCAGGCAGGTGCAGGTACAGCACCTGGACGGCGATGCCGTGATCATCCCCAACGGGGTGGACGTTTCCTTCTTCGACGGTGCAACCCCGCTGCCCGGCTACCCCCGCCAGGGTGGCACCATCGGCTTCGTCGGGCGGTTCGATGAGCCCCGCAAAGGAATGGACGTGCTGCTGGCGGCGATGCAACTGCTCGCCCCCGGCCGCGCCGGACTGCGGCTGCTGGTGGTGGGCAGCGGCGACGCCGCGGACCTGCGGCAGGATGCAGGCCCTTCGCTGGCCGAGCACGTCGTGCTGCTGGGCAGGGTGTCGGAGTTGGACAAGGCCAGGATGTTGAACTCCGTCGACGTGTACTGCGCTCCGAACACCGGCGGGGAGAGCTTCGGCATCGTGTTGACCGAGGCGATGAGTGCCGGGGCTGCGGTGGTGGCCAGCGACCTTGAGGCGTTCCGCGCGGTGCTGGATGGCGGCACGGCAGGTGTGTTGACACCGGTTAGTGACGCGCCGGCGCTGGCTGCCGCTCTCGGCGGGTTGCTGGACGATCCTTCTCGGCGGGCTGCACTGGTCGCCAGGGCGCGTCAGCTGGTGAACGCCTACGACTGGCCGGTGGTGGCAGCGACGGTGGTCAAGGTGTACGAGACGGTCATCGCCGCCGACCCCAGGGCGGTGCGGGAGGCGGACTGAGTCCGGTGTCGAACCGTTGGGCTCCGAAGAGCCACCGCGGGCGGTGAACGCCCCCTGCGATTCATGGCAGTCTGATCGCACCGGAGCGGACCTGCCGCCCGGCCTGGATGACCCGGCAGGCAGCGGAGGACATCGTGACCACGGCGATCGTCGTCATCCTGGTTGCGGTGTTGTTACTGGCTGCGCTGCGATTGTGGCTGACGGCCAGCCGGCTGGACCGGTTGCATGTCCGCACCCAGGCAGCCTGGGCGGCGCTGGAAGGCGCCTTGGCGCGGCGGGTGGTGGCGACCAGGGCGTTGGCGGCTGCCGGCGGGCTCGACGCATCCCGGGCGGCCGAGTTGCGTCGGCTGGCATACATTGCCGACCGTGCCGAACGCTCTGGCCGAAGCGATGCCGAGAACGACCTGTCAGCCGCGCTGGCCGCGCTGCCGCCCGGAACGAGCCCACAACTGCTCGCCGAACTCGACGACGCCTTCGAGCGAGTGGTGTTGGCTCGCCGGTTCTACAACGACGCGGTCAGGGACACCCTGGCGCTTCGCGCTTCGTGGTTCACCCGGTTCTTTCGGCTGGCCGGGCACGCCCGGTTGCCCGAGTACTTCGAGATCATTGAGATGCCAGTGAGCACTCAGATCCTTGGGAGTACTCAGATGCTTGGGAGCACTCAGATTCTGGGGAGCACCGAAACCGCGGGACCCACCGAGACCGCGGGACCCATCGGGAGCCCTGAGGTCAGTGCGGACGGTGCCACCGGCCCGCCGGCGACGACGGGGGTGGCACCAGGCAGGGACGGCGCGATCCCGCCGGGTGATCGCGGTGTCAGGCCGATGACCGATGACCGTTGACGGCTGGACGTTCTCGGATTCGCCCGGTTGCGGTCGAATCGCCCACCCCGTGACGCGGTGCCGCGGTGACAACCCTCACGGCGCGCCGCCTGGGACGGCCAGATGACGCCCCGGGTCACCTACCGTCGATCGCGGACGCGGCGCCCATGCTGCGGCGCCCCGCATAATCAAGTGCGCCATCCTGCCATGCATGACCTCCGGCCAAGGGCGGTCGGAGTACGAAAGGACTACGCATGACGCGGCTCCGCGCCCTGGTGCTTGCCTCCGCCGTCGCGCTGCTGGCCGGCTGCAGTGGATCGCCCACCACGGCACCGCCGTCGACCACGGCGGCGTCCTCGACCTCGACGGCCCCATCGACCACATCAGCAGCGTCGTCGACGCCGGCGAGCAGTGCATCACCGACACCGTCGCCGACCCCGACGTCAGTGGCGCCCACCACCACGCCACCCCCGTCGGCTCCGCACGCCGACCCGATCCACCCCGATCCGCTCATCGGCGGACCGGCCCAACCCGGCCCAGTGGTTGCCGTCAAGATCGACAACACCTCCGCTGGATTCCCGCAGTACGGCATTTCGGACGCCGACATCATCTACATCGAGCAGGTCGAGGGCGGCCTGACCCGGATGCTGGCGGTGTTCCATTCCGTGCTCCCCGCCGAAGTGGGACCGGTGCGCAGCGTCCGGTCGACCGATGTCCAACTACTGCAGGCGTTCGGCGCACCGCTGCTGGTGTTCTCCGGCGGGGCGGGCGGGCCGATCGCACTGCTGCGCAACTCGCCGGTGGTCGACGCATCGGGCGGCGCCGGCTATTGGCGGAGCAGTGCCGCTCACGCCCCTTACAACCTGCACGCCAACGTGCAGCAGATCGTGGCGGCGCGGCCGGGGAAGGGAAAGACGCAGCCGATCGGCTTTGTGTTCGCCGGGGCGGACCCGCGGGTCGACGCCGCGCCGTCGACGACCACAGTGGACGTCACCATGGGAGCCGGGCGTACCGGTTTCCGATACTCCGCCGCCACCCAGAGCTACCGGGTATTGCACCGCGGAGACCCCTATCAAGACGCCTCCGGTCCGGCGATCTACACCCAAAATGTGCTGGTGCAGAATGTGATCGACAAGCCCGACGGCACGGTGGACTCCATCGGGTCGCCGTCATACCTGTCGCAGACCATCGGCAGCGGCACCTTCACGCTGTACCGCGACGGCCACGCCCTCGCCGGCACCTGGCACCGAGATTCTGTCGAGTCGCCAACTGCGTACCTGGACGCCGCGGGCAATCCAGTGCCGTTCAAGCCGGGCAAGACCTGGGTGATGCTGGCGCCGCAGTCGGCCTCGGTGACGGCCTCCTGACCCCGCTGACCCGATTGGCCCGTCAGCTGGGCAGGCCGTCACCCCGCCGAACCCGACACGGGTAGAATCGAGCGTGTTGCGGGCGACCCGGTCGCTTCGCGTCCGGCACCGCTGTTGCGATGCTGAAACCCTGATGAGGAGCAGTCAGCCGTGTCCGCCGAGACCACCGCCACCCAGTCCAACTTGACCCCGACCACCGGCACCGCCCGCGTCAAGCGTGGCATGGCCGAGATGCTCAAGGGCGGCGTGATCATGGACGTCGTCACCGCAGATCAGGCGAAGATCGCCGAGGATGCCGGTGCGGTCGCGGTGATGGCGCTGGAGCGGGTGCCCGCCGACATCCGCGCGCAGGGCGGCGTTTCCCGGATGAGTGACCCGGACATGATCGACAGCATCATCGCGGCGGTCTCCATTCCGGTGATGGCCAAGGCCCGCATCGGTCACTTCGTCGAGGCGCAGATCCTGCAGTCCCTCGGCGTGGACTACATCGACGAGTCCGAGGTGCTCACCCCGGCGGACTACAGCCACCACATTGACAAGTGGGCGTTCACCGTTCCCTTCGTGTGTGGCGCGACCAACCTGGGCGAGGCGCTGCGGCGGATCACCGAGGGCGCGGCGATGATCCGGTCCAAGGGCGAGGCCGGCACTGGTGACGTGTCCAACGCAACCACCCACATGCGGGCCATCGGCGGCGAGATCCGGCGGCTGAGTTCGATGTCCCATGACGAGTTGTATGCCGCAGCCAAAGAACTGCAGGCGCCTTACGACCTGGTGGCCGAGGTAGCCGCGGCAGGCAAGCTGCCGGTGGTGATGTTCACCGCGGGTGGCATCGCGACCCCGGCCGACGCCGCGATGATGATGCAGCTGGGCGCGGAGGGTGTGTTCGTCGGCTCCGGCATCTTCAAGTCGGGCGACCCGGTCGCGCGGGCGGCGGCGATTGTCAAGGCGACCACCTTCTTCGACGACCCGGACATGCTCGCCAAGGTCTCCCGTGGGCTGGGCGAGGCAATGGTCGGCATCAACGTCGAGGAGATCGCGCAGCCGCACCGGCTCGCCCAACGCGGCTGGTAGTCGATTGCTCAGGTAGGGAAACCGATGGCTCGCGGCGGGCGCGCCGATCGCCGCCGGGCTGATGCCGCATTCATCGCGGTGACTGCGGGAGTGGCTACCCCCGGCACCAGCAACCGCGGCGTATTGGCCGTGCTGGCGCCGATGCCGACCGACCGCCGCGTGCGCAGGTTCAGTCAGCTGCTGGTCGGGTTGCTGCTGTACGGCGTGACTATGGGAATGATGGTCAGGGCGCTGCTCGGCCTGGATCCGTGGGATGTCTTTCATCAGGGCCTGACCAAGCTGCTGGGGCAATGGATCGACATTTCTTACGGCACGGTGATCACCATCATCTCGGTGCTCGTGTTGCTGGCGTGGATTCCGTTGCGGCAGCGGCCCGGCGTCGGGACGGTGCTAAACACGTTGCTCATCGGTTGGACCGCCGATGCAACGCTGGCGGTGCTGCCGGCCACCGACGCCTGGCCGCCCCGCGTCGCGTTGCTGATCGGCTCAGTGCTGTTGAACGCGCTGGCCGGTGCGCTGTACATCGGTGCCGGCCTCGGGCCGGGTCCGCGGGACGGGTTGATGACCGGCCTGGCCGCCCGCGGGTTCGCATCACTCCGGGTGGTGCGCACCTGCATTGAGCTGACCGTGTTCGGCGCCGGCTGGCTGCTCGGCGGCGCGGTGGGGGTTGGCACCGTCGTCTACGCGCTGTCGATCGGACCGTTGCTGCAACTGCTGTTGCCACGGGTGGCGGTCCGGTCGCTGGCTTCTGCGCGCGGGGGCGCTGGTGCCTCGTCAGGGGAATCCGTGCCGTCGCCTCCCGGAGCGTCGGCACACGCCGACGCGTCAATCGATCCTGGCACTGTCGCGGACCTCGAGGGCCGATAGCCTTGAGCCATGGAAACCGTCTTGAACGTGCTGCACGTGCTGACCGCAGTGTTCATCGTTGGCCCGATGGCCGTTGTGCCGATGACGGCGATGCGCGCCGTCCGAGCCGGCGACGGGGCCCAGGTGCAGGTGCTCGCGCGGTCGACCTTCATCTTCGGGTTGGCGTCGATCGTCGTGGTGTTGTTCGGATTCGGGGTGATGGGAATGCAGCACATCTCGATGACCACGCCGTGGATCTTGATCTCGCTCATCCTGTGGATCGTCGCGCTGGCGCTGACCCTGCTGGCGGTGGTGCCCGCACTGCGGAGTGCGGGGGAGCACCTGGCCTCCGCCGATCCTGCAGCCCGGCTCGGCGGGGCCGACTACAAGCGGATCGCCGTCACCTCTGGGGTGACGACGCTGCTGCTGATCGTCGTGGTGGTGCTGATGGTCGCCAAACCGTGATGCTCGGTGTTCGGGCCGCGAATGAGTCAGCCCGTTGAGACCCGCCCGGATCGGTGTGCTGGCGCTGCAGGGCGATGTCCGGGAGCACCTAGCGGTCCTGGGTGGTCTGGGCGCGCATGCGGTAGCACTGCGGCGCCCCGAGGAACTGGCCGTACTGGACGGCGTCGTCATCCCGGGTGGGGAATCCACCACGATGAGCCGACTGCTGGATGTCTTCGAGCTGCGCGAACCACTGCGCAAGCGGCTCGCGGAAGGGATGCCGGCGTACGGTTCCTGCGCGGGGATGATCATGCTGGCAACGACGATCCTGGACGGTAGGGACGACCAAGTTCCGCTCGGCGTCCTTGATATGACGGTGCGGCGCAACGCGTTTGGTCGGCAGGTGGACTCCTTCGAGACCGAACTGGACGTGCAGGGCCTGGTGGGGCCGCCACTGCACGCAATCTTCATCCGGGCGCCCTGGGTCGAGTGGATCGGACCGGCGGTGCGGGTGCTGGCCAGCGTCGGGTCGGGGTCGGATCGGCACCCGGTCGCCGTGCGCCAGGGCGCGGTGCTGGCCACGTCTTTCCACCCGGAAATCACGGCGGACCATCGGATCCACGAGCTGTTCCTTTCCATCGTGCGCGACGCGATCGACGGACCGGCAACCCGCGCCGCGCCCTGACTGGCGGGCGCCGGATGACCTGTGCGCGGGCCGGTGCCGGATCATCGTCGATCGACGATTCCTACGGTCGTCACCGATGCGGATGAGGGAACCGGCCCGCTTCAGACGTACCATCGCGAGTCGGAGCCGCTGGCGCGATACCGGTCGTCGACTCGCGCCATCTGTCCGCACACGACCTCGAGGGACGCCAATTCGATGAGCGGTCATTCCAAGTGGGCTACCACCAAGCACCAGAAGGCGGCCAAGGACGCCAAGCGCGGCAAGATGTTCGCCAAGCTGATCAAGAACATCGAAGTGGCCGCCCGAATGGGCGGTGGAGACCCGGACGGCAATCCGACATTGTGGGATGCGATCCAGAAGGCTAAGAAGACGTCGGTCCCCAACGAGAATATCGACCGCGCGGTCAAGCGAGGGTCCGGCGCGGAGGCGGGCGGGGCGGACTATCTGGGCATCACCTACGAGGCCTACGGGCATGGCGGGGTGGCGATCATGATCGAGTGTCTGACCGACAACCGGAATCGGGCGGCGACCGACGTGCGCGTCGCGGTGACCCGCAACGGCGGCAACATGGCCGACCCGGGCAGCGTGTCGTACCTGTTCAGCCGCAAGGGTGTGGTCGTCGTTCCGGGCGACGGCGTCACCGAGGACGACCTGTTGCTGGCGGTGCTGGACGCCGGGGCGGAGGAGGTCAACGACCTGGGCGACACATTCGAGGTGATCAGCGAGGCAACCGACTTGGTGACGGTCAGGACGGCTGTGGTGGACGCTGGCTTCGACTACGACTCGGCAGACCCCACCTTCATCGCGTCGGTGCCGGTGCCGCTGGACGTCGATGGGGCGCGCAAGCTGCTCAAGCTGGTTGATGCCATCGAAGACCTCGACGACGTGCAGAATGTCTACACCAACGCCGACATCTCTGACGACGTGCTGGCCGCCCTCGACGAGGAGTGAAACGGCCCTGACCTGCGCAGCCCGGGTGCCCGATCCGCCCCGCCGCGCCCGCACCGGCCGCTCTTTCCTGGCTCGGCTGACTCCGTCGGCGCTCGCCCCGGCCTTCCCGTGGTTGCGGAGTAGTTGACTCCCGTCACTCCGTTCAGATGTCGGTCGAGTCGGCGAGCCGACGAAGTTGATAAGCACTGACGAAGTTGGTAGGCGGAGGGAGGTGGCCGGGCGGCGTGGCATCGCTGGGCGGTGGCGGCGAGCCGGTAGCGTCTCTCACGGACAGGTGTTCGGGAGATCGGGAGGCGCGGCGTGCGGGTATTGGGCGTCGATCCGGGGCTGACGAGGTGCGGGGTGGGGGTGGTCGACGGGGAGGCCGGCCGGCCGCCCCGGCTGGTCGAGGTGATCGTGGTGCGTACTCCGGCCGGCCAAGAGTTGTCCGCTCGGCTGATGGCGGTGGCAGCCGGAGTGGAGGACCTGATGGATCGGCTCAGCCCGGACACGGTAGCCATCGAGCGGGTGTTCAGCCAGGTGAACGTGCGCACGGTGATGGGCACCGCTCAGGTCTCCGGAGTGGTCGCGCTGGCGGCGGCGCGGCGCGGGATACCCGTCGCCTGGCACACTCCCACCGAGGTCAAGGCCGCCGTCTCCGGGAACGGTAGGGCGGACAAGGCCCAGGTGACGGCGATGGTCACCCGGCTGCTCAGGCTCACCGAGTCGCCCCGCCCGGCCGATGCCGCCGATGCGCTGGCGTTGGCGATCTGTCACCTGTGGCGGTCTCCGATGCAGGTCCGGCTCGCCGCAGCCGCGATCGGAGTGCGGCGATGATCGCCTCGGTGCGCGGCACTGTGCTGTCGGTGTCCCTTGACCACGCGGTCATCGAGGTCGGCGGGGTCGGGCTGGCCGTCCGGACCACCCCGACAACGCTTGCCGGTCTGCGCCGAGGGGAGCAGGTCACGCTGGCGACCACGCTGGTGGTTCGGGAGGATTCGCTGACCCTGTTCGGCTTCGCCACCGTGCAGGCCAAGGAGTTGTTCGAGCTGGTCCAGTCGGTGTCCGGGGTCGGGCCGAAGATCGCCCTGGCGTTGTTGGCCGTGCTGGATCCGGATGATCTTCGACGGGCGCTGGCCAGCGGTGACACCGCGGCGCTCACCCGAGCACCAGGAATCGGCAAGAAGGGCGCCGAGCGGCTGGTGCTGGAACTGAAGGACCGGGTTGGCGCAATACCGATGGCCGGCGTCCCGGGTGCAGCCGGTGGCGGGCAGTCGTGGGCGGATCGGTTGGCTGATGCGTTGGTGGGACTCGGATTCACCGCGAAGCAGGCTGCGGATGCAGTCGCGGAGGTCCGCGCCGACGCGGACGACCCGGCTGTGCTCGGTGGTGACGTCGGCGTGCTGTTGCGCCGTTGCCTTGCGCTGTTGGGCCGGAGTCGGTGACGGATCCTCGCTCGGTGAAACCGGCGCCGTCCGACCCCGGCCCGATCGAACCCGGCGCGATCGAACCCGGCGCGGAGTCCGACGATTCCGACCTGGTCGACCCGAGCAGGGCGCCGGGGGACGCGGACCTGGAGTCGTCGCTGCGGCCGAGGTCACTGTCGGAATTCGTCGGCCAACGCCGGGTCCGCGAGCAGCTGGAACTGGTGCTGTCCGGAGCGAAGCTGCGCGGCCATGCTCCCGACCATGTGCTGCTGGCCGGACCGCCTGGCCTGGGCAAGACCAGCCTGGCGATGATCATCGCCGCCGAGTTGGGCGCGGCCCTCCGGATCACCTCCGGCCCGGCCTTGGAGCGCGCCGGTGACCTGGCCGCGATGCTGTCCAACCTGGTCGACGGCGACGTGTTGTTCATCGACGAGATCCATCGCATCGCCAGGCCCGCGGAGGAGTTGCTCTATTTGGCGATGGAGGACTTCCGAGTCGACGTGATGGTCGGCAAGGGCCCCGGCGCGACCTCTATCCCGTTGGAGATCGCGCCGTTCACCCTTGTCGGAGCCACCACTCGGTCCGGCCAGCTGACCAGCCCGCTCCGCGACCGGTTCGGCTTCACCGCGCACATGGAGTTCTATTCACCTGACGAGCTGACCGAGATCGTCACCCGCAGTGCGGTGATTTTGGGCATCGAGCTGCACGCGGACGGGGCTGCGGAGATCGCGAGCCGTTCCAGGGGCACGCCGCGCATCGCCAACAGGTTGTTGCGCAGGGTGCGGGACTACGCGCAGGTCCGCGGCGACGGCACGGTCACTCTATCGGCGGCTCAGGCGGCGCTGGCCGTGTACGACGTCGATGAGCTCGGCCTGGACCGGCTGGACCGCGCGGTGCTCACCGCGCTGTGCCGGTCCTTCGGGGGCGGCCCGGTCGGTCTGACCACCCTGGCGGTTGCGGTCGGTGAGGAGCCAAGCACCGTGGAGGAGGTGTGCGAGCCGTTCCTGGTGCGGGTCGGCATGCTCGCCCGAACGCCTAGGGGCAGAGTCGCCACCCCTGCCGCGTGGGAACATCTGGGCCTTGCCCCGTCGCGCAATCCAGCGCATGACGGCACGCTGTTCGACGACCCGTGAGCGGGCCGGCGCGAGGTTGGGCCGTCGCGACGGAGTCGCAGGTCCGCGGCGTGGAGCGCGACGCGAACAATCAGACACCGTGAGCGGGCCGGAACGCTTCTTCACGGTCATCGACGAGAGCCGGACGAATCGAGCACTGAAGGTGACTGTGATCTTGGGATGTTTCCGGTAGTCTGATCAGGTCTGCCCTGGTTGGGTCGCGGTGCGAGGCCGTCGGCTGTTTGGCACGCGAGTGCCCTGACGCTGGTCCTGGACGGGCAGGCTACCTGCGGCGCGTACGGTCGCTGGACACCGAGACACCCAGACAGCCGAGACACCCAGACACCTGGCACCTGAAACCGAGGAGAGTAATGCAAAATCTGCTGCTACCGATTCTGATGTTCGGCGCACTGGGCCTGATGATGGTTTTCGGCATGCGCAAGCAGAAGCGGCAGGTCGCCAAGGTCAAGGAACTGCAGGACTCGCTCACGCTGGGCGCCAGGGTGATGACAACTTCAGGCCTGCACGGCATGATCACCGCCGTCGCCGACGACACCATCGAGCTGGAGATCGCGCCCGGTGTGCGCACCACCTGGGTGCGCGCGGCCGTCCGGGAGGTCGTCGTGCCAGTGCCTTCGGATGAGTCGCTCGATGAGTCACTGGAAGAATCCATCGAGTCGGATACGTCCTCGGACATCGGCTAGGCTTCGCCCGGTCGCCCGGCCCTGCTCTGCAGGCCAGGCGCAGTGCGGTCCGGGCGAGACGGTCACCCGGTGGTTCGCATGACGGCGCCTGCGACACGCCCGCGGAGTCCGGCATGCGCCTGAGGAGATAGGCAATACGTGGCAAGCCCTGCTGGTCAATTCCACCCGATGCGGTTGATCATGACGTTCGTCGTGATCACCGCCGGCCTGTACGGCCTGGTCTTCTTCACACCCGGCTCCAACTCGCCCAAGCTCGGCATCGACCTACAGGGCGGTACCAGGGTCACCCTGAGCGCCAGGACCGCCGACGGTTCAGATCCGTCCCGGACTGCGATGAGCCTGGCCAGGGACATCATGGAACGACGGGTCAACGGGTCGGGTGTAGCCGGAGCGCAGGTACAGATCGACGGCTCCCGGCAGATCGTCATCACCGTTCCCGGTCAGGACAACTTGGACAACCTGACGCGCAGCGCGCAACTGAACATCCGCCCGGTCATGGGCGCCTGGAACAACCCAGCCATCCAGCCACCGGTGACCGGCACCCCAGGAGCGACCGGTACGACCACCCCCGCAGCCGAGGCCACCGGTACCGGGGTCACCGGCACTGAGGCTGCCGGCACCGCGTCCAGCGGCGCAGCGACCACGAACCCGCCGGCAAGCAGCGGATCGTCGACCCCCACCACCGCAGGATCAGGCGACGTCGTCGGACCCGAGGGGAGCCAGACGACCGCAGAGGGCACTAGCGCAGCACCATCGACCTCCGCGGGCCAGGGGCTGCGGGCCAATGCCGCACGGGCCGTGGCAGCCACCGGGGAAACGACCCCGGGCACCGCGACGGATGGCACCGCTGTGACGAGTACGGGCGCGCCGAGTACAGGCGTGCCGAGCACGACGGCAGCGGTCAGCACCGAGTCAGTGACCGGCGCCGCGGCAACTACTGGCACCGAGACGGGGGGCGCCGCGGCCACTTCGACCTCGAAGGCGCCGATCGCCGCGTTCCCGACCGGCAGCGACGCGACGGTGCCGACCCAACCGGCCGGTACCGACCAGGCCGCCTGGAAAGCCTGGGAGTCTGCGGTACAAGCGGCCTACACCGCCGGCATCGGCCCGACCTGCGCGCAGATCGCCACCTACCAGGGGCTGGACAAGCAGGACAAGCCGTTGTTGGCCTGCGACCAACCTGCCACCGAGGGCCAGCCGTCCACCGTCGTCTACCTGCTGGACACGACGCTGGTTCCTGGCACCGAGATCTCCGACGCAACCTCAGGACTGGACACCCAGAGCGGCAACGGCTGGGTCATCAACGTCACGTTCAAGTCCGACGGTTTCAGTACCTGGTCGAGCTACACCGTCGGTCACGTCGGCACCCAAACCGCCTTCACCCTGGATGGCGAAGTGCTGTCCGCTCCCACCATCCAAACCGCGATAAACACGCGGACCACCATGGTCAGTGGGTCCTTCAACCAGACCACTGCCAAGGCCCTGGCCGACTCGCTGAAATTCGGCGCACTCCCGTTGGCCTTCTCCCGCCAGGAGTCCGAGCAGGTCAGCGCCGAGTTGGGGTCGCAGTACCTGGAGGCCGGTCTCATCGCCGGCGGCATCGGGCTGCTGCTGGTGATCATCTACTGCTTGATGTACTACCGGCTGCTCGGCGTCATCACCATCGGCTCGCTGGTCCTGTCCGGCGGCCTGGTGTACGCGGTGATGGTGCTGCTGGGGCGATGGATAAACCTCAGCCTCGATCTGGCGGGTATCGCCGGTCTGATCATTGCCATCGGTATCACCGCCGACTCGTTCGTGGTGTACTTCGAGCGCATCAAGGACGAGGTCCGGGAGGGCCGAACGTTCCGATCGGCGGTGCCGCGCGGCTGGAAGCGCGCGAAGCGGACCATCCTGTCGGCCGACGCGGTGTCGTTCCTGTCTGCCGCGATCCTGTACTTCCTGGCCGTCGGTGACGTCAAGGGCTTCGCGTTCACCCTCGGCCTCTCCACCGTGCTGGACCTGGTGGTGGTGTTCCTGGTAACGCACCCGCTGGTCTCGCTGGCGGCGGGATCGAAGATCTTCACCTCGCCCAGCATGTCCGGGCTGGGCGCCGTCGCCAAGGCCGGGTCCGAGCAGCGTGCGACCAGCGCCAGGCTCACCGCAAAGGAGGCCTGAGATGCACGATAAGGCTGAGACGCACGATAAGGCTGAGACGCACGATAAGGCTGAGACGCACGCGAAGACTGTGATGCACGAAACCGCCGAGCCGACAAGACTCATCACGTCTACCCAGGCGAAGGCTGCCGCCCGCCATCGCAGTGTGCTGAATCGGCTGTCCACCGGTACCGGCGCTTTCAACATCATCGGTCACCGCAGGAAGTACTACACGTTTTCAGCGTGTCTGGTCCTCGGTGCCGCCCTGTCCATGGTCATCAGGGGATTCAACTGGGGCATGGACTTCATCGGCGGGACGCAACTGACGTTCACCCCGCCCCGCGGCCTGTCAACGGCCGAGGTGGCTTCGGTGGTCACCCAGGCCTACGGCAGCGCCCCGGACGCAGTGCAGACGGTCGGCAGCAACGTTGCGGTCAGCATGCCGACCTTGGACGCGTCGGCGGTGTCCTCGCTGAAGGCCGCGCTGACCTCGGCATTCCAGTTGACCGGCGGTGTCTCGGACTCTGCGGTCTCGGAGACGTGGGGTGGTGAGATCTCCAGCCGGGCGCTGGTGGCGGTGCTGGTGTTCCTGGTCGCGGTCGCCGCCTTCATCTGGCTGCGCTACGAGAAGCGAGTCGCCTTCGGCGCCGTCGTCTCGGTGATCCACGACCTGATCGTGACGGCGGGCATCTACGCACTGATCGGCTTCGAGATCGCGCCGGCCACGGTGATCGGCCTGCTGACCATCCTGGGATTCTCGCTCTACGACACGGTCGTGGTGTACGACAAGGTTCAAGAGAACACCAAAGGGCTCACCTCGCTGCTGCGCCGCACCTACCCGGAGGCGGCGAACCTCGCGATCAACCAGACGCTGATGCGTTCGATCAACACCTCGTTGATCGCGTTGCTCCCCGTCGCAGGCTTGCTGGTCGCCGGCATCCGGTTGGGCGGCGGCACCTTGGAGGACCTTGCTCTGGTGATGCTGGTCGGCATGCTGGTCGGCGCCTACTCCTCGGTGTTCCTCGCGGTGCCGATGGCGGTCGATCTCAAGCTGCGGGACCCGCAGATCAAGTCGCACACGGCCAGGGTGGTGGCGAAGCGGAAGAACGACGGGATCGTTGTCGACTCGGATGGCGACCCGATCGGGCGCACCGGGGATCGCGCTGCTGTCGTACCCGGTGCGGTGCTGACCAGTGATGCACCAGGCGGTGCAGACAGTGGCACCGGCGGAGCCTCGATGGTGCCGGCGGGGCGGGTGCTGACCCCAGGCGCCGCCCCGCGCCCTGGAGTCAAGCCGCAGCGGCCCTCCGGTAAGAGCGCTCGGCCCACCGGCAAGCGCGATCGCTGACGGATGCCGCCCACAGCTTCTCCGGATGCGGCCGGTCCGGTCGTTGACAGTCGCGATCGGGCCCTGGCGGCCGGCGCGGCCGCTGTCGAGCGGTTGACCCGGGTACAGCAGGACTTTCCGGTGCCCGGTGTGCTGTTCCGCGACATGACTCCAGTTCTTGCCGACGCCGACGCCCTCCTCGCCCTCGCAGACGGCCTCGCGGCAGTCGCGAACGACACCACCCTTGTCGCCGGCCTGGAGTCCAGGGGATTCTTGTTGGGTGCGGTAACGGCGCTGCGGCTGGGTACCGGCGTGCTGGCCATCCGCAAACCAGGCAAGCTGCCCGGTGCCGTGCTGCAGGAGCAGTACCAGCTGGAGTACGGCGCGGCAGCGCTGGAACTGCACCCTGACGACGTGCCGTCCGGGGCCAGGGTGCTGATCGTCGATGACGTGCTTGCCACCGGTGGCACTGCTGCCGCGGCATGCCGGTTGATCAGGCGAGCTGGTGGAGTTGTTGCATCTGCTGGATCTGTGCATCTGCTGGATCTGCACCTAGCGGATCTGTGCGCAGTAGCGGAGGTCCTGAACTCCGCGGCGTTATGCTCGGAGGTCGGGGGCTCTTGCCGACAACCCCGGTCGAGGAGGTGCTGGTGAGTTCGGCAACCGATCCCGGCCTGGCGAGCGCACCGGTTGAGCCGCCGACCGCGCCGCAAGCGTTGGAGATCGCCGCCGACCGCGATCCGCAGCGCGCCGGGTCCACGCCTGAAGGATCCGCCACCGAATCGACCGGTCAGTCGCGCGCGGACGCCCCCTCGGCCGGGCGTCGGGTGCGCGCCCGGTTGACCCGGCGGATGAGCGGCCAGCGGACGACGACCTCCCAGCGGACAGTGCTCGAACCGCTCATCGCGATGCACCGGGCGCTGCATCCGAAGGCGGACGTCAAGCTGCTGCAGCGCGCCTACGAGGTTGCGGAGTCGGCCCATCGTGGGCAGTTCCGCAAATCCGGCGACCCGTACATCACCCATCCGCTGGCAGTGGCGACCATCCTGGCGGACCTGGGCATGGACACCACGACGGTGATCGCCGCGCTGCTGCACGACACGGTGGAGGACACCCCTTACACCCTGAGCGAACTGTCGACGGACTTCGGCGAGGAGGTCGCCCGGCTGGTCGATGGCGTCACCAAACTCGACAAGGTGAAGTGGGGCCAGGCGGCCGAGGCCGAGACGATCCGCAAGATGATCATCGCGATGGCCAAGGATCCGCGAGTGCTGGTGATCAAGCTGGCCGACCGCCTGCACAACATGCGCACCATGCGGTTCCTGCCGCCGGAGAAGCAGGCACGCAAGGCCAAGGAAACCCTGGAGGTGCTGGCGCCGCTGGCTCATCGGCTCGGTATGTCGACGATCAAATGGGAGCTGGAGGACCTGGCTTTCGCCATCTTGCATGCCAAGCGGTACAACGAGATCGTCCGGCTGGTGGCCGACCGGGCACCGTCCCGCGATGTCTACCTGGCCGAAGTCACTGACCTGCTGAAGGCCGAGTTGGTGGCTGCAAAGCTGCCCGCCGACGTGGTAGGCCGCGGCAAGCACTACTACTCGATCTACCAGAAAATGCAGATCCGCGGACGCGAGTTCGACGAGATTCACGACCTGGTGGCGGTTCGCATCCTGGTCGGCACGGTCCGTGAGTGCTACGCGGTGATGGGCGTGGTGCATGCCATGTGGTCGCCGATGCCCGGCCGGTTCAAGGACTACATCGCCCAGCCCAGATACGGTGTGTACCAGTCGTTGCACACCACGGTGATCGGCCCGCAGGGCAAGCCGCTGGAGGTGCAGATTCGCACTCAGGAGATGCACCACACGGCCGAGTACGGCATCGCGGCCCACTGGCGGTACAAGGAGACCAAGGGCACCCACACCGGCTCGGGCGCCTCGGTGGACGAGATGGCCTGGATGCGGCAGCTGCTGGACTGGCAGCGGGAGTCCGGGGACCCAGGGGAGTTCCTGGACAACCTACGGTACGAGATTGCCTCCAACGACATCTTCGTGTTCACCCCGAAGGGCGACATCCACACGCTGCCGATGGGTTCCACTCCCGTCGACTTCGCCTATTCGATCCACACCGAGGTCGGCAACCGGTGTGTCGGTGCCAAGGTCGACGGCCGGCTGGTCGCGCTGGAACGCAAGCTGACGAACGGCCAGATCGTGGAGATCTTCACGTCCAAGGCGCAGGGCGCTGGGCCCAGCCGGGACTGGCTGTCCTTCGTCGCGTCGTCACGGGCGAAGACCAAGATCCGCCAGTACTTTGCCAAGGAGCGACGCGAGGAGGCCCTGGAACTCGGCAAGGACGCCATCGCGAAAGCAGTTCGACGCCAGGGGCTGTCCGTGCAGCGGTTGATATCGCATGACGTGATGGCTTCTGCTGCACAGGATTTGGGGTATCGGGACATCACCACGCTGTACGCGGCGGTCGGCGAGAATCACGTTTCGGCGAAGAACGTGGTGGCAAAGGTTGTCTCGCTGCTCGGCGGTGAGGAGGAGGCGGGCGATGCGGTTGCCGATCGGTCGGCGCCGTTCGTCGCTCGTCGGACCCGGCCCAACACCGACGCCGGCGTGCTGGTGAAGGGGATCGCGGACATCCAGGTGAAGCTGGCCCGCTGCTGCACTCCGGTGCCCGGCGATTCGATACTCGGCTTCATCACCAAGGGCGGCGCTGTGTCGGTGCACCGCACCGACTGCACCAACGCGGACTCGCTTCGCATCGAGCAGGACCGGCTGATCGAGGTGAATTGGGATCCGACGTCCGCGTCGGTCTTCCTGGTGGCTATCCAGGTCGAGGCCCTGGACCGGCACCGGCTGCTGTCGGACATCACCAAGATGCTGGCCGATGAGAAGGTCAACATCCTGTCTGCGAGCCTGGCCATGTCCAAGGACCGGATGGCGATCAGCCGGTTCTCCTTCGAGATGGCCGACCCGAAACACCTCGGGCACCTGCTGCGGGCTGTCCGCGGCGTCGAGGGCGTGTACGACGTCTACCGGGTCACCAACGCCTGACCCGGACGCTCCGTGCGTGCCCGGGCGCTGCTGGACCTCGCTCCGGTGCCCTTGGCTACTGGGTAGTCGTTGCCGCGGTTGTCGAGTTGTTCGCACCCGGTGCCGCGCCGGAGGTCGGCGCGGCCGATGCGGTGCCCCCCGCAGCCGAGCCGGCGGTTGACGCTGATTCCCCGCTGGCAGGGGCGGACGACGATCCGGTCGAGCCGGCGTTCGGCGCCGTTTCGCCGGAGGCCGGTGCCGTTGACCCGGCCCCGGTGGCTGTCGCACCGGTCGTCTGATAGCTACCAGTAGCGTCGACTGCGCCGGACGGAATGGTCACTGAGGTGATGGTCACCGCTTCTTTCGGCTTCCCATCCTGGCCACCTCCTATGGTGCCCTTGGCGGCGATCGCGTCGAGTACGGAAAGTCCTGGGTCGCTGATCCTCCCGAACATGGTGTAGTTCGGTGGCAGCTGGGAGTCGCCGTAGACCAGGAAGAACTGCGATCCGTTCGTGTCCGGCCCGCTGTTGGCCATTGCCAGCGCACCCTTGGTATATGTCGCCTTGGGGTTCAGCTCGTCGGCGAAGCTGTATCCGGGTCCGCCGGTGCCGGTGCCCGTCGGATCGCCGCATTGCAGCACCTTCAGGGTCGACGCAGTGGTCAGCCGGTGGCAGGTTGTATCGGAGAAGTAGTTCTGTGAGGCCAGCGACAGGAACGACTCCACGGCGCATGGAGCCTCCGAACGGTCCAGTTCCAGCGGGACGTCGCCGACGTTCAGCTTCAGCGTCGCATCCACCGTGCCGGTATTGGCCGGCGACAAGTTGGTCGGCGCCGTGACGGGCTTGGCCGGCGTGCGGGACGCGGGGTAGGAGCAAGGCGTACTGGGCACCGTGCTGGACGCTGCGCTACCGGTCGCGCCGGCGCCGGTTTGGCTGCCGCCGGCGGTATTCGAATCGCGTGTCGTGACGAACCACACACCTCCGGCGATCACCAGCACTGCCGCAACAACGCCCACGATGGTCAACCGCTGTCGCTGAGTCCGGGCCCGTTCGGCACGTTTCGTCAGCTGACGCTGAAGCTTGCGCTTGGCCGCTTCCCGTCGCTGCTGGTTGCTCGGCACGTCACATCCTCCAAGGACTGATACACAACAACACTGATCCAAGACAACCCTGATGCAAGGCGACCCAGTTCACGTTCAAGAGAGCCGCCCGCGTTGCCCGGCCCGGGCGCCGAGTGTAGAGGCGGCGGGCGAGGGTCCGCGGTGGATCGGATGGGAACCGGCTGTGTGCCTCCCCGGGGGTCGAGTCGGCGCTGGCCAGAACTTCAGATCCGGCCTCGATAGGGTAGCCGGGTGCTGATCGCAGGATTTCCCGCTGGTGCCCTGCAGGCGAACTGCTACCTGCTGGCACCGTCGGTCGGCGTCGACTGCGTAGTCGTCGATCCCGGGCAGGACGCTGCCGACCCGCTGGCTGCGGCGCTGGCGGAGCATGAGTTGCGGCCGGTTGCCGTGCTGCTGACGCACGGCCATCTGGATCATGTCGCCAGTGCCGCCGCGATTGGTCGCGAGTACGACGTGGCCGTGTACATCCACGACGCAGACGCCTACATGCTCAGTGATCCACTGTCCGCACTGTCCCCGCAGCTCCGAGCAGGGTTGTCCGCATTGTTGCCGGTCGGCTTCGACCTGGCCACTCTTCGCCCTGACCGGATCGAGTCGCTGGTCGGCGGGTCCGTACTGGACTTGGCCGGCTTGTCCATCGCGGTGGACCACACGCCGGGTCACACCGGCGGATCGATGGTCTTCCGTCTCGGCGGCAGCACCGGTGTCCCCGAGAGCGGCGTCCCCGAGAGCGGCGTCCCCGAGAGCGGCGTCCCCAAGAGCGGCGTCCCCAAGAACGGTGTCCCCAAGAACGGTGGCGGCCGGCGCGGCGGCACAGAGGACGGCGACACGGGGCTCGGCGACACAGAGTTCGGTGACACGAAGTTCGGTGACACGGAGATCCTGCTCACCGGCGACACCCTGTTCGCCGGATCCGTCGGCCGTACGGACCTCCCCGGTGGCAGCACCGCGCAGTTGCTCGACTCGATAGCGGCCAGGCTGCTCAGCCGACCGGACGATGCGATGGTGCTGCCCGGCCATGGACCGACGAGCACCATCGGCGCCGAACGGGTCGGCAATCCGTTCCTGGGCGGCCTGACCGGGCGTCAGTGATCGGTTGCGTAGCGGGCCCCGGGTATTCTAGGGCGGTGATCGACCCGCCCCTGCGCCAGCGACAACAGGAACGCGACGTGGCGCAAGGGCAGGTCGACGCCGATGCCGGAGCCTTGATCGGTGGCTGACTTCACCGCCCCGAAGGGTGTTCCGGATTATGTCCCACCGTCGTCCTGGGCTTTCGCCGCGGTGCGCGGGAAGCTCCTTGCCGCGGCGGACCGGGCCGGTTATGCCCCCATCGAATTGCCGGTGTTCGAGGACACTGCGCTGTTCGCGCGCGGCGTCGGGGAGTCCACCGACGTGGTCAGCAAGGAGATGTACACGTTCGCCGACCGCGGCGGGCGGAGCGTTACGCTGCGGCCCGAGGGCACCGCAGGGGTGATGCGGGCCGTCATCGAGCACGGGTTGGACCGTGGCGGCCTTCCGATCAAACTGGTCTACGCCGGCCCGTTCTTCCGGTACGAGCGGCCACAGGCCGGCCGGTACCGGCAGCTGCAGCAGGTCGGCATTGAAGCGATCGGTTTCGACGACCCCGCGCTGGACGCCGAGGTGATCGCGGTGGCCCACGAGGGCTTCCGCTCGATCGGGCTGACCGGCTACCGGCTGGACGTCACTTCCCTCGGCGACGGAGCCTGCCGACCGGCCTACCGCGAACTGCTGCAGGCCTTCCTTGCCGGGGTGCCGCTGGATGAGGAAACCAGGCGCCGCGCCGAGTTGAACCCGCTGCGGGTGCTGGACGACAAACGGCCCCAGATGCAGGAGCTGCTGAGCCGTGCCCCGCTCATGCTGGAGCACCTGTGCCAGGACTGCCGGGCGCACTTCGACGCGGTGCTTCGGTTGCTGGACGCGCTGGCCATTCCGTACACCCGCAACCCACGGATGGTGCGAGGGCTGGACTACTACACGAGGACGACCTTCGAGTTCGTTCACCCCGGGCTCGGCGCCCAGTCCGGGATGGGCGGCGGCGGGCGCTACGACGGGCTGATGGCCGAGCTGGGCGGTCAGTCGTTGTCCGGCATCGGATTTGGTATCGGCGTGGACCGGACGATGCTGGCGGCGCAGGCGGAGGGGTTGACGCCGGGGTCCACCGGTCGGTGCGATGTGTACGGGATTCCGCTTGGGGCAGCGGCCATGCAGGCGCTCATGGTGCTGGCAGGGGAGCTGCGGGCGGCGGGGGTCCGGGTCGACCTGTCCTACGGTGGTCGGGCGCTGAAAGGTGCCATGAAGGCGGCGAGTGTGTCCGGAGCTCGCTTCGCGCTGATCCTGGGCGAGCGGGACCTGCAGGAGTCCTGCGTGATTGTCAAGGACCTCGGTACACAGCAGCAGCGAGCGGTGCCGCTGGAAGCTGCTGTCCAGACACTCCGCCAGGACCTCGCCGCGAGCAGCCCGCCGTGACCGTCCGATAGCGGTAATTGCCCGGGATTCGGCCCCGCCCGGGATTCGGCACTGCCCGGGATTCGGCACTGCCCGGGATTCGGCCCCGCCCGAGATCCGGCCCCGCCCGAGATCCGGCCCTGCCCGACAGCGCCGACCGACCCCCGATCAGCTGAACAGTTGCCCGCCGTCGTCGGTGGACGCCCCGGCGGCACAGTGCGCGGCGTCGTTGCTGCGAACATCTCGGGCCGCGGTGCCCATCGGCGCGACTGGCCGGAGCGGGCGCCAGTGCGGCCCGGGTGCGTGCTGCCGCGGCAGTGGCCGCGAGTTGCGAATGCTTTCAAACCCGGTCACGTCAGCGACCTCCTACCGGAATCCAGCCGCGCATCCGCGTCACGCCCGACCGCAACACCGGCTGAACGGCGACGTTGGTAGCCCTAGCCAGCCGCAGCCCGATCACCACCGCAGCGCCGACCACAACAACGCCGCCGAGGACCAGACCGAACCGGGACCCCCATGTCTGGTCGACCAGGCCGATCACCGGTCCACCGAGGGCGGCGGCGCCGACGACGACGAGCAGGTACACGCCCATCACGCGCCCGCGCATCTCGTCACCGGCGGCCAATTGAATGGCAGCGTTGGTCAGGATGCCGAAGGGGCCGCAGATCACGCCGACGCAGGCCAGCAGCAGCCCGAGCGTGATGATGTCGGTGGCCAACGCGGCGAGCAGCTGGACCACCCCGATACCGATGGCCAGCTCGACCAGGCCGCGCAGCCGGGCGTGTTGCCGGCGGGCGGCGAGCAGAGAACCGGTCAGCGAACCTGCCGCCAGCATGCACGAAAGGAACGCGTACCCGGCAGCCCCGTGGCGGAAGGTGGTGGAGGCGAAGGAGGCCATCGTCACCGCGAAGTTCGCGGTGAAGAATCCGCAGACCCCGGCGAGCAGGATCGGCCACAGCAGCTCGGGGCGGCGGACGGTGGTCCGCAGCGCGGAGCGGAGCTGACCGCCGGCCCTGGCCAACCGTGGGCTGTGGAACAGCCGGTCGTTGCGAATCAAGGCCAGTGCGCCGACCACGATCAGATAGGTCGCTGCGTTGACCGCGAACGCCCACCCGACGCCTGCCACTGCGAGCAGCAGCGCGCTGGTGGCCGGGCCGACCAGAGCACCCAGCTGGTACACCGCGGCGTTCAGGCCGATCGCGTTGCGCAACTGGCGCGGACCGACCATCTCATGGACGAACGCCTGGCGAGCCGGGTTGTCCACCGCGGTGGCCAGGCCGACCAGCAGGGACAGCAGGTAGATGTGCCAGAGCTGGACGGTGCCGGTCAGGCACAGAACTGCCAGGGTCGCAGAGCAGGCTGCCATCGATGCCTGGGTGATCTGCAGGACCCGGCGCTTGGCGAACCGGTCTGCGATCAGCCCGCCGGCCAGTCCGAAGATGATGGTCGGCAGGAACTGCAGTGCAGTCGTGACGCCGAGCGCCGCGGCGCTGCCCGACAGGCTGAGCACCAGCCAGTCCTGTGCGATCTTCTGGGTCCAGCTGCCGGTGTTCGAAACCACCTGGCCCGCAACGAATGTTCGGAAGTTCAGCGCGCCGAGGGAGGCGAACATCGCGGACCGCACCGGGTGCGCCGGGCTGGGCACGAGTGGGGCGATGGTGGTTGGCGCGGACACTGAGAACTCCAAGCAGAAGGCGAAGATGATCGTCGAGTTCCCATCTTGCCGTCACCGAGTGGATCACGCTGTGAAATGGATCAGATTACTGTTATCGTGCTTAACGATAGGGAGGTCGGCCGGTGTACGACCCGGAACAACTGCGCTCGTTCATCGCCGTCGCGGAGACGCTGAGCTTCACTCGGGCTGCGCGGCAGTGCGGCCTGGGTCAGTCGACAGTCAGCCAGCACATCCACAAGCTGGAACAGGCTGTGGGGCGCCAACTATTCGCGCGGGACACCAGGAGCGTCAGCCTCACTCCCGACGGTGACGCACTGATGGGATACGCGCGGACCATCCTGGCTGCGCAGGAGCAGGCGGCGGCGTATTTCGCCGGTTCGGCGCTGCGCGGCCGGGTGCGGTTCGGCGTCTCCGACGACCTCGCGCTGTCCCCGCTGCCGAGGGTCCTACGCGACTTTCGTCGGCTATACCCGCAGATCGATTTGGAGCTGACCGTCGGGCAGAGCGGAAACCTTCATCGCAGACTGGATTCCGGGTTTCTGGACCTCGCCTTCGTCAAGAGCCAGCCCGGTGACGACAGGGCAAGCGTGGTGCGCCGAGACCAGCTCGTCTGGGCCGCGGCGGACGCATCGGTGGTGCAGGTGGACCGCGCCGTGCCACTGGTGGTCTATCAGGCGCCCAGCCTGAGCCGTTCGATGGGCGTGACGGCATTGGAGGCCATGGGCCGCCGGTACCGGGTCACCTGTACGGTGCGCGGCGTCAACGGGGTGCTGGCTGCTGTGCGGGCCGGATTGGGCGCCGCGATCTTCGCCAGGTCGCTGGCCCCGGAGGACTTGATCGAGTTGCCTGCCGCATCAGGCCTTCCCAGGTTGGGCGAGATCGACTTCGTCTTGCTGGACGGCCCACAAACTGCCAACGACGCAACCCGGGCGCTGACTGCGGCGATCCTGTCCGGTGGCCGGCTCGGCCGCTAGCGGTCGGTACGTCGGGCCGGCGGCTGATCGGCCGCCACGGCGATCCGGAGGATCCACTGGGCGACGTCGTCCGGTCGGGCCAGCGGCGCGTTGTGTCCGCAGTCCAGTTCGGCGGCCTCCTGGGAGCGGGCAGCCATGGCGCGCTGCAGGTCCGGCTGCACGGTCCGGTCGGCGGAGCAGATCAGGTAGCTGGAAGGCCGGCTGCGCCAGGCGATGACGTCAGGGACTGCGCGAAACAGCGACCGGGACACCGGCCGCAACCGGCCGATCGCGTCCTGCGTGACTTCGGCGGAGACGTCGTGGTACATCAGCCGCCGGGCTCCGTCGGGGTCGATGCTGATCTGTGAACCGTCATCGGAGATCCGCAGTGCCGCAGATAGTTCGGTGTCGACGATACCCAGTTCGGGAAGCGTCCTGCTGATCGACTCACCTTCGGCTAGTTGGAACGCTGCCACGTATCCCAGGCGGCGCACCTTGGGGTGAATGCCGCTCGCGGTGATGACGGCACCACCGTAGGAATGGCCGATCAACACGGCCGGCGCCGGCGCCCGGTCCAGTGCCAGACGGACCGCGGCGGCGTCGCCGGGCAGTGAGTCCAGTGGAAGATGCACCGCAGTGCTCGGGGCGTCGGCTGCGGTCAACCGCTGTTGGACCGCCGACCACGCCCACTCGTCATGCCACAGGCCATGGACCAGCACGATGAACACCATGCCTGCAGGATCGCCGGACGGCCCCGATCGCGCCACTCCAGCGGGCCCTCTTGCGAGCTGCCACGAACGTGTGTTCGAATGACATGGTGAGATGGGAAGGGCGGGAGTTGACGGTGGACGACCCGTCCGCGCTGCCCGGAATGGGCCGACTGTCCGGGATGGTGCGGACGGTTCGCACCCCGGAGTTCGCCGGGATCACGTTCCACGAAGTGCTCTGCCGCACGGCGCTGAACAGGGTGCCGGCCGCTTCACCGATGCCGTTCGGTTGGACGCTGAACGCCTACCGTGGCTGCACCCACGGCTGTGTCTACTGTTTCGCCCGACAGACGCACACCTACCTGGACCTGGATGCCGGGCGCGACTTCGATACCCAGATCGTGGTCAAGACCAACGTCGTGGACGTGCTCCGGCGGGAATTGGCCGGCTCGCGGTGGTCCCGCGAGCACGTCGCGATGGGCACGAATACAGATCCGTATCAGCGGGCCGAGGGGCGGTACGCGTTGATGCCCGGCATTATCAGGGCCCTGGTTGACAGCGGAACGCCGTTCTCCATCCTGACCAAGGGCACAGTGCTGGCCAGGGATCTGCCGCTGCTGGCCGCAGCCGGCGCAACGGTGCCGGTCGGCATCGGCGTCTCCCTTGCGCTGCTCGACGCCGACCTGCAGGCGAGCTTGGAGCCAGGGACGCCCACCCCCAAGGCCCGGCTTGACCTGGTGCGCCGGGTGCGGGCTGCCGGCCTGCCGTGCGGGGTGTTCATCGCCCCGGTGCTGCCGTACCTGACGGACTCTGTCGAGCAGCTGACTGCGTTGGTGAAGGGGTTGGCCGAGGCCGGCGTCACCGGGATCAGCGCCACCGGCCTGCACCTGCGCCCCGGTGCACGCGAGTGGTTCTTCGACTGGCTCGGGCGCGCGCGGCCCGACCTGGTGCCCCGGTACCGGGCGCTGTATGCGGGTGGATCGACCCTGCCGGTGCAGGTCCGCCGAGAACTCACCGGCCGGGTGCAGCAGATCTGCGACCAGTTCGGGATCGGCTCCTATGGCGACGGGATTAGCAGCGGGGACATCGGGAAGGGGGATATCGGGAAGGGGGATATCGGGAAGGGGGATATCGGTAAGGGGGACATCGGAAAGGGGGACATCGGGGACATCGGGGACATCGGGGACATCGGGGACATCGGGAAGGGGGACATCGGAAGCGGGGACATCACGGACTGGGACATCGCAAGGCGGCCCGGAGACGCCGACGCGTCGTTCCCCGACGGCAGCCTGCCCCGCGCGAGGTCGTCGAAGGTGCGTTCAGCTCGAATTGTCGAGCCACCGGAGCGACAGCAGACGCTTTGGTAAGCCGACCAGCTCCGGGAGCCCGAAGCGCCGACACAGACCCGACAAGTGGGAACAGGTGGGGGCTGGTGACGCATGGCGCAGCGCGTCGACCAGCCCGCCCGGGATTCAGCGCGAGGCTGTGCCGAGCTTGCCGAGCCGGCGGGGCTTCTTCGACGTGCGGGCGTGCCCGCCGTCCCCATCGGACCGCCAACGAGCGGTTGCCGAAGGCCCATGCCCGGCCGGGCCGCGGGCCGCGGCACCAACCGGGCGGGCACCGTCCGGCCGGATCTGGAGCAATTGCCCGCTGACCTTCGCCCGGGAGATCCTGGCCAGCGCTGCGGGGGCGATGTCACCGGCGATCTCCACCGTGCTGTAGGTGTCGTAGATGTCGATCCGGCCCAGGTCGCTGCCGGCCAGACCACCCTCCGCGGTGATCGCCCCGACGATGCCGGCCGGTCGTACGCCGTGCTCGCGGCCAACGGCGACCCAGTATCGGGGGCCGGCCGGCGGCCGCTCCCGGCGTGGCCTCGCGGCCCCGTCGGCGCGGCTCCCACCGGTCGTCCTGGACCCACGTGCGTCGCTGTCGAATGTCGCGGCAGACGTCACCGGCAGCGCGCCGTCATCACCGGCGGCCAACGCCAACAGTATTGCCGCCAGGTCGGCGTCCGACAGCTCGTTGGCGGCGGCAAACTCGGCGACTGCCCTGCGGTAGGGCGCCAGACGGCCGGCCTGCGCGCGATCCATAACCTGCGCCAGCACTGAGGTCGCGCGGTGCGCTGCAACGTCAGCGGCGCTGGGCGGGGTGACCTGCTCGAGGCTGTGCCGGGTGGCCTTCTCTATGGCCCGTAGCCGGCTGATCTCCCGCGGGGTGAAGAACGTCAACGCCTCGCCGCCACGGCCGGCCCGGCCGGTGCGTCCGATGCGGTGCACGTAGGACTCGGCCTCGCCCGGCGCGTCGAAGTTGACCACCAGGTCGATCCGGTCCACGTCCAGCCCGCGAGCCGCGACGTCGGTGGCAACCAACACGTCGAGCCTGCCGGTGCGCAGCCGATCGATGATCCGCTCCCGCTCCGCCTGCGGCACGTCACCGTTGATGGCTGCGGCCGAGATGCCCCTGGCAATGAGTTCGGCACCGACCTCGTCGCAGGAGGTCTTGGTTCGCACGAAGACGATCGTGGCGTCTCCGGGCGCCACCTGCAGAACCCGCACCAGTGCGTCGGTCTTGTCCCGGAAGGGCAGCACCGCATACGTCTGACGGACCGCGGCGATGGTGGCCGACGGCCTGCCGAGTGAGATGTCCAGCGGCCGCCTGAGATGCCGGCCGGCAACCCCTCGGATCGACGCAGGCATTGTCGCGGAGAACAACGCCGTCTGACGGTCTTCCGGTGCCTGCGAAAGGATCTTGTCGACGTCCTCGGCGAACCCCATTCGAAGCATCTCGTCGGCCTCGTCCAGCACCAGGAAACGGACTCCGGACAGGTCCAGGGTGTGCCGCTCCAAATGGTCGATCACTCGGCCGGGCGTGCCGACCACCACCTGCGCGCCGGACCGCAGCGCTGCCCGCTGCGGCAGGAACGGGGCGCCACCATACACCGGGACGACTGTCAGGCCCGGCATCTGCGCGGCAAAGGAGGAGATCGCTGCAGCGACCTGCATGGCCAACTCCCGGGTGGGGGTCAGCACCAGCGCCTGCACGCCGCGGGTGCCGGCGTCCACGGCGGCCAGCAGCGGTAGCCCGAACGCGGCGGTTTTTCCCGTGCCGGTCTGGGCAACCCCGGTGATGTCACGTCCGGCCAGCAGCGCTGGGATGGCCGCTGCCTGGATCTCGGTCGGCTCAGTGAAGCCCAGGTCGCGGACTGCCCGCAGCAGCGCGGCCGGCAACGCCAGGTCGGAAAACAGTGGGCCGCCGGCGCGGTTCACGGGCTCAGAGGATCGGGAGCCCCTGCTGTCCGGGATCGTCACGCTCTCCGGGGTGTGGTGCGGTGCATTACCGCGATCGAGGTTCGCATCGTCGACGGAACCGTCGAGGATCGATTCAGTTGTCGGTGCAAGGGCAGCACTGCTCGCCATGGGGACCAATCAGATATGGGGCAGGAGCGTCGATCCGACCGGGTGGCCGATACCGGTCGCATGCCCCGAAATATCGATACTTCCGACGACGAGGATCGCGCGACGCACTCCAAGAACACCCCATGCTATCGGTTCGAAGCGGTGTACCGGTAGGTGGATCGGGGTGAGGTCACCCACAGGGCGGCTTCAGGCCCGCCGCGAACACTGGGCCCGTCGGGCCGGTGGCATTCTCGGGTGATCCTCGGCACACTGGCAGTACGCCTACTCGCGATCGGAAGCGGAGGAGCCGCCGTCATGATCACAAACAAGGGAATTGCGGTACCCGAGGACATGGCCGAGGCGCTGGCCGCGGAACCGGTGGCGCTGGCTGCCTTCTGCTCGCTGCGAGCTGCCGGCCAGCGAGAGTTCGTGGACTGGGTTGGCAGATCCGGCAGCGGTCCGCACCGAACGGAGCGACTGTCCGTGCTGGGCCGCCATGTGCTGGCCTACGACAGCGGGCTCGCCTCCCGCTGACCCGCCGCACCGTCCGGATCGGTCCCAGGACTGCGCCTGGTCTGCAGCGCTGGAAGGCGCCGGCTACCGACGTGGGCGGCGGCCGCGCGGCGTCGGCTACCGGCCGCGGGTGGCGCCCGGCGGCTTGCAGGGCGGTGCGGGGCGGTGCAGGTGGGAAGGACGACGCAGCGCCGGACCGGAAATCCGGGCAGCACCGGCCCGTAGGATCGGGGTGTCCGCCCGTTCCCCCTCGATGAGGATCCTTTGTGCTCCGCGACCACTCTGCAGGAAGTTTGCGCTCCACCGATGACGGTGCCCTGGTCACCCTGGCCGGCTGGGTGGCCCGCCGCCGCGACCATGGCGGGGTCATCTTCATCGACCTGCGGGACTCCTCGGGCGTGGCCCAGGTGGTGTTCCGCGAGGGCGAGATGGCGCAACGGGCGCACCGGCTGCGAAGCGAGTTCTGCGTTCGGGTGACCGGCACGGTTGGGCTGCGCCCGGACGGCAACGAGAACCCGGAGCTGCCCACCGGTGCGGTCGAGGTGACGGCGACCGAGCTGCAGGTGCTGTCGGAGTCGGCGCCGCTGCCCTTCCCGGTCGAATCCGACACCGACGCGGGCGAGGAGACCCGGCTCCGCTACCGCTATCTGGACCTGCGCCGGACCCGCCCCGCCGCCGCGTTGCGGTTGCGGTCGGAGGTCAACAAGGCGGCCCGGGCTGTGCTTGACCGTCATTCCTTCGTGGAGATCGAGACGCCGACGCTGACCAGGTCCACCCCGGAAGGAGCCCGCGACTTCCTGGTGCCGGCCCGGCTGAAGCCGGGTTCCTGGTATGCGCTGCCGCAGTCGCCGCAGCTGTTCAAGCAACTGCTGATGGTGGCCGGGATGGAGCGCTACTACCAGATCGCCCGCTGCTACCGGGATGAGGACTTCCGCGCCGACCGGCAACCCGAGTTCACCCAGCTGGACATCGAGATGTCCTTCGTGGACCAGGACGACGTGATCGCGCTTGCCGAGGACGTGGTGGCCGCGCTGTGGGCCCTGGTCGGTCACCAGATCCCGAGGCCGATCCCGCGTATGACTTTCGCGCAGGCCATGGACCGGTTCGGCAGCGATAAGCCAGACCTACGCTTCGGCAACGAGATCACCGAGCTGACAAGCCTTTTCACCGACACCCCGTTCCGAGTGTTCCAGGCCCCGTACGTCGGCGCGGTAGTGCAGGCCGGTGGGGCGGCGACCCCGCGGCGCGGTTTCGACGCCTGGCAGGACTGGGCGCGACAGCGCGGTGCGAAGGGGCTTGCCTACGTGACAGTTGACGACGACGGGGCGCTGGGCGGCCCGGTCGCGAAGAACCTGTCGGAGGCCGAACGCGGTGGTCTGGTCGCAGCCGCCGGGGCATCACCCGGCGATGCGATCTTCTTCGCCGCCGGTCCGCGCAAGTCATCCCAGGAGTTGCTCGGTGCAGCCAGATTGGAGATCGGCCGCCGCGGCGGCTTGATCGACGCGTCTGCCTGGTCGTTCGTCTGGGTGGTGGATGCGCCGCTGTTCGAGCGGGTGGACGAGACCGATGACGTGGCGGTCGGTTCCGGCCAGTGGACGGCAGTTCACCACGCATTCACCTCACCCAAGCCGGAATGTCTTGACACTTTCGACACGGACCCGGGGTCGGCGCTGGCGTACGCCTACGACATCGTGTGCAACGGCAACGAGATCGGCGGCGGATCGATCCGTATCCACCAAGCCGACGTGCAGCGGCGGGTGTTCGCGATAATGGGCCTGACCGAGGCCGAGGCGCAGGAGAAGTTCGGCTTCCTGCTGGACGCCTTCGCGTTCGGCCCGCCCCCGCACGGCGGTATCGCGTTCGGCTGGGACCGGATCGTGATGCTGTTGGCCGGGGCCGACTCCATCCGCGAGGTGATTGCCTTCCCCAAGTCCGGCGGCGGTTACGACCCGCTGACCGCGGCGCCCACTCCGATCACTGCAGCGCAGCGGAAGGAGGCCGGCGTCGATGCGGTGCCTGCCAAGCCAAAGGGCGCCGACCCGGTAACGCCGGCTCCGACCCAGTAGGGATCCCTTTCACTCGATCGGCCTGGTCCGATCTTGCACCGTCACCGAGGCAGCCGTGCGCGTGCGCAGGGAGCGCGGGACGTCCGGCGGGTCGCGCCAGCGTCGGGCGACCTCGTCGGCATCGGGCAGCCGCTGGCGCGGTAGGGCGATGGCAGGTTGCGGCCGGTCGCGCCGAGATTGCCACCTGCTGGCGCCGATCAGGCGTCCAGAATTCGGCTTCCGGCGACTACGGGGGGCTGGGTCGACCACGGGAAATTGATCCACTTCTCGGTGCGGCGCCACACATAGTCCGCTTCGATGATCGACTGCGGTTTGGCGTAGAGCACCGCAGTTCGGGCCTGCCGCACATGTCCGACGCAGAAATTGTGGACCAGCTGCAAGGTCTTGCCGGTGTCGGCGACATCATCGACGATCAGCACGTTGGCGTCGTCGAGGTCCGCCGCGTTCAGGAACGGTGGCAGCATCACCGGGACCGCCAGCCGGGTGTCGATTCCGGTGTAGAACTCCACGCTGAGCGTGAACAGATTCTTGCAATCCAGCGCATACGCCAGTGAACCCGCGGGAATCAGCCCGCCGCGCGCGATGCCCAGGACGACGTCGGGTCGGAAGCCGCTGTCCGCAACAGCATGGGCAAGTTCCCGGCCGGCACGCCCGTACAGCCCCCAGGTCAGCACCTCGCGCTCGCCCATATCACCCCTGCGACGTCGGTCGATCCGCCCGAGGGCAGCGAAGTACCAGTGTCCACCCACACACCGGTCATTGTTGGTCCGGGGTAGCCTGCGGCCGATGGGACCCGAAGACCGCAAGGCGACAGGCCCACCCGAGCCGCCGGCGCCGCGGAGCAACGCTTCCCGTCCGAAGGATCATGTCGACATCACTCACCGGCTGCTACGGCGTGCAGTGCACACCACCGCACCTGGCGCCCGGCGGACGCCACCGGGCGCCAGGGGACAATGAGCAACGTGACGGATTTCGACAGGGCCCTGTTCGCCGATCCGTCGCCGGCATCGGCGGTCGTGCCCGGTTCGGGTGCAGACCTGGTGGCTGCACGGGGCCTGGACGGTGCCGGCAGTCCCGTTGATCCGCGGGCGCCGCTGGCGGTGCGGATGCGGCCACGCACCCTGGACGAGGTGGTCGGTCAGGCCACGCTGCTCGGGCCAGGAGCTCCGCTCCGCAGGCTGGTCGAAGGCGGCGGAGTCTCCTCGATGCTGCTGTACGGTCCCCCCGGTACCGGCAAGACCACGCTGGCCACGTTGGTGGCCGGTGTAGCGGGCCGTCGATTTGCACAGCTTTCGGCGCTGTCCGCGGGGGTTGCCCAGGTCCGTGAGGTGATCGCGACGGCCAGGGCCACGCTTCGGTCCACCGGGGAACAAACCGTGCTGTTCATCGACGAGGTGCACCGCTTCTCCAAGACCCAGCAGGACTCCCTGCTGGGCGCGGTGGAGGACAGGACCATCATCCTCATCGGCGCCACCACCGAGAACCCGTTCTTTTCCGTCGTGTCCCCGTTGCTGTCTCGATCCCTTGTGCTGCAACTTGTCCCGCTCTCCGACGCGGAGGTGGGCCTGCTGCTGGACAGGGCGGTGACCGACGATCGAGGGCTGACCGGCCGGTATTTGCTAAGCCCGGAGGCGCGAGCGCACATCGTGGCGCTGGCCGGTGGGGACGCGCGCCGGGCGCTGACCGCGTTGGAGGCCGCCGCCGACTCCATGTCGCCCGACCTGCCCGGCCCGGGTGCCAGCACCGTCGATGTCGCGGGTTCGGATGACGCGGGTTCGGATGACGCAGTTCCAGATACCGCAGGCTCGGATGACGCAGTTTCGACTGCCGCTGTGGTGATCGACCTGGCCACCGTGGAACGCGCAGTCGACCGGGCAGCGGTCCGCTACGACCGGGACGGCGACCAGCACTACGACGTGATCAGCGCCTTCATCAAGTCGATCCGTGGCTCCGATGTGGACGCCTCACTGCACTACCTGGCCAGGATGATCGAGGCCGGGGAGGACCCGAGGTTCATCGCCCGGCGGCTGATGGTGCACGCCAGCGAGGACGTCGGGATGGCGGACCCGACGGCGTTGCCTGCCGCAGTGGCAGCCGCGCAGGTGGTGCAGCTGGTGGGGTTGCCGGAGGCGCGGATCGCGTTGGCACAGGTGACCATCCACCTGGCCACCGCGCCGAAGTCGAACGCGGTGGTGGTTGCCATCGACGAGGCAATGGCCGATGTGCGGGCGGGCAAGGCCGGTCTGGTCCCGGCGCCGCTGCGGGACGGGCACTATGCGGGCGCCAAGCGCCTCGGCAACGCCCAGCGCTACGTGTACCCGCCGGACTTGTCGGATGGAATCGCCGCCCAGCAGTACCCGCCGGACGAGTTGGTCGGCCGGGATTATTACCGGCCTACCGCCCGCGGGGCGGAACGCGCACTGGGGGAGCGGCTGCCGAGGCTGCGCCGCGCGATCCGCGGACAGCGCGGAGATCACGGGCCCGCGGGGACCGGCTGAGCCGTCCGACAACGCCCCCGCATATCGTCGACGTGACCATGGCCTGCGGGCCTTCGCAGGCGCACCGGGACAGAAGGGGACAGATCGATGGCAGCCGTGATCACCGTGACGCAGACCGGAGGGCCGGAGGTCCTTCAGGTTGCTGAGATCGACCTGGCGCAGCCGGGCCCAGGCCAGGCCTTGGTCACGATCGCCGCGGCAGGGGTCAACTTCATCGACATCTACCATCGCAGCGGCGTCTACCCCCGGCCGGTGCCGTTCGTACCGGGCCTGGAGGGCGCCGGGCGGGTCAGCGCCGTCGGCGAAGACGTCACCGAGGTTGCGGTGGGCGACCGGGTGGCCTGGGAGTCGCTGCCCGGCTCCTACGCTGCCGCGGTGATCGGTCCGGCGGACCGGCTGATTCCGGTACCGGACGGGGTCGAGGACAAGACGGCCGCCGCCCTGCCGCTGCAGGGTCTCACCGCTCACTACCTGGCTACCGACAGCCACCCGATCGCGAGCGGAGAGACAGTCCTGGTGCACGCTGGGGCAGGCGGCGTCGGCTTGCTGCTGACGCAGATCGCCAAGATCCGCGGCGGCACGGTGATCACCACCGTCTCCACGGAGGCGAAGGCAGAGCTCTCCAGCGCTGCCGGGGCCGACCACGTACTGGTCGGCTACGACGACTTCGCCGCGCGAGTCAGGGATCTCACCGGCGGCCAGGGGGTGGCGGCGGTCTACGACGGGGTCGGTGCCACGACATTCGACGGCTCGCTGGAGTGCCTGCGCCGCCGGGGGATGATGGTGCTATTCGGCGGCGCCAGCGGGCAGGTGCCGACGTTCGACCTGCAACGACTGAACCGCGGTGGCTCGCTGTCGATAACGAGGCCGAAACTGGACGACTTCGTCACCACCCGCGAGGACTTGTTGCGCCGGGCAGCCGACCTGTTCGGCTGGATGGTCGACGGACGGCTGTCGGTACGCATCGGCGCCACCTACCCGCTGGTCGACGCCGCCAAGGCCCACGAGGACCTCGCCGGCCGGCGCACGACCGGAAAGGTCCTGCTGGTCCTCTGATCTCGACTGGGCGTGGCCGCGACCCGCGCGGCGCGGTGTAGCCCGTTATTCGGCCGCCATCCAGACCGTGACATCCGGCGGCAGCGTGCCATCGCCCGGCAATGCCACCGAGGCCAGCAGTACCTCACCGCGCGGCAGGGGTGTCGGCGCGCCAGACATGTTGGCCAGCACGGTCACCTCGCCGTTGCTGAAGCGAAGGATGCCGTCGGCCCGGTCGGGTGACCATTCCAGCGAGCCAGCGCCCAGCCCATGATCGCGGCGTAGCCGCAGCGCCGTGCGGTACATCGTCAGCGTGGATGCCGGCTCGCCGACCTGCCGATCGCGGGCCAGTGCGGTGAATGAGTCCGGTTGCGGCAGCCAGGTGGCGCCGGTCGGGGAGAACCCCAGTCCGGGCGCGTCGGACTCCCAGGGCAGCGGCACCCGGCAGCCGTCGCGGCCGGGTTCGGTGTGACCGGACCGCCCCCAGGTCGGATCCTGCCGAAGCCGGTCGTCCAGGGTGGTGTGCTCAGGCAAACCCAGCTCCTCGCCCTGGTACAAGTACGCAGAGCCGGGCAGCGCCAGCATGGTCAGAGTGGCGGCGCGCCCCCGGCGCAGGCCGAGTGCCGCATCAGGTTGCGGGTCGTTCGCGCTGATGCCATTGGGTCGCGGCGTCCCGACGGGCAACCCGAACCGGGAGGTGTGTCGCACCACATCGTGGTTGGACAGCACCCAGGTGGTGGTCGCGCCCACCGTGGCATTGACGGCGAGCGAGCGGTTGATCACCTGGCGCAGCACCGCGACGTTCCAGGGTGCCTCCAGGTAGTCGAAGTTGAAGGCCTGCTGCATCTCGTCCGGCCGCACATACCGGGCCAGCCGGGTCAAGGGTTGAACCCAGGCCTCGGCCACCAGCATCCGCGGGGGCAGGTAACCGTCCACGACCTTCCGCCAGGAGCGGTAGATCTCGTGGACGCCTTCCTGGTCCCACATCGGGCCCAGCATGCTCGGCGGCGCTTGGTCCACGCTGACTGACACTGAGGCTCCGGTCAGCGCAAAGCCCGCACCGGTGTCCACCTCAGAGCCCACGCCTGCGGCATCTGCTATCTCCGGCACGTGCATGCCCATGGCGTTGGTGGTGGGATCGGGGGTGAAGTCCGGCAGTCCGGGCTGCTTGATCAGACCGTGCGCTACGTCCACCCGGAACCCGTCGACACCGCGGTCCAGCCAGAAGTGCAACACGGCTTCGAACTCAGCGCGGACCTCCGGGTTCTCCCAGTTGAAGTCCGGTTGGCTGACGTCGAACAGGTGCAGGTACCACTGGCCACCTGAGCCGTCGGGATGAGTGACCCTGGTCCAGGCCGGCCCGCCGAACACGGACTCCCAGTTGTTCGGTGGCTCGTTCCCGTCCGGGCCGGCTCCGTCGCGGAACATGTAACGGTCTCTGGCTGCTGATCCGGGCGCGGACGCCAGCGCCTGGCGGAACCACACGTGCTGGTCGGAGGAGTGGTTGGGCACCAGGTCGACGATTACCTTCAACCCGAGCTGGTGAGCACGGGCCAGCAACTCATCGCAGTCGGCCAGGGTGCCGAACAGCGGGTCGATGTCACGGTAGTCGGCGACGTCGTATCCGGCATCGGCCTGCGGGGAGCGGTAGAACGGCGAGATCCAGACGGCGTTGACGCCGAGATCGGCCAGCGACGACAGCCGTTTTGTGATGCCCGGCAGATCGCCGATGCCGTCGCCGTTGCTGTCGGCGAACGAGCGAGGGTAGATCTGGTAGACGACTGCATGGCGCCACCAGTCGGCGGTGGAGGAGCTGGGCGTGCTAGGGGTGCTGCGGCTGCTTGGGGTGCTTCGCCTGCTTGCGCCGCTGCCCGCGGGGCCGTCCGGCTCGATCGCCATGTTCTCGGTGCCCTTCCCTGTGCCTGTGCCTGTTCCTGATGTCCGGTGCGGCCGTCCCAGCCGCTGTCGCTCGGAGACGATACCGGCGGCCCCGGCACGATCCGGCCGGGCCGCGGCGTGATGACCCAGCCGATGGCCGAGCGCAGCACCGCGAGCGCCTCGCTGTCGCGCGGCATACCGTGGCAGGTAAAGGCGAGCCTGCCGAATGATTGGCGGAGGGGTGGCATGAGCGAGCGTTGGCGAGCGAATCATCGGCGCCATGCCGGCGATCCGCGAGGAACGAGCGGAGGGACGGCATGAGCATCCAGGTGGAGCTGAGCGAACTGGCCAGTGCGCTGACCGCGTACGAGTTCGCCTATCTGATCACCACGGCCGATGACGGGCGGGCGCATGTGATCGCTGTGACCCCGACACTGGTGGGCAGCGTGCTGACCGTTGCTGACCTGGGCCGCCGGACGTTGGCCAATGCGTCGGCCCGCCCCGAGGTGACGCTGGTCTGGCCCCCGCAGCAGTCCGGCGGCTACTCGCTGATCGTCGACGGGCCGGCGGAGGTTGCCGACGGGGTGGTGTCGGTGATGCCGTCGCGGGCAGTGCTGCACCGGCCGGCTCCGATCGCTGGCGGCAGCGCTGCCGACGTGCCGGGTGCGCTCACCGGCGGCCCGGCGCCTGGCTGCGTATCGGACTGCGTGGAGATCGAAGTCAACGCCGACTGACAGGACGCCGACCTGGCGGCACGGCAGCCCACAGCCGTCAGCCGTCAGTCGTCTGTCAACGCGTCGTCAGCGAGAGTCAGCTTCCCGGGCTGCTTTGTTGTCCGGCAACGCTCGCCTGATCAGCGCCGCGACGCTGCTGTGCGATCGGCCGTCGAGCTGGTCAAGTTGGGTGATGCACGAGAAGCCGTCCATGGCGACGATGGCGTCATTGCCCGCTGCCTCGGCCAGCCGCGGCAGCCAGTGTTCCCTGGCGATCTTCTCCGACAACGGCGCCTTGGCGGCGTCGAAACCGAACGAACCTGCCAGTCCGCAGCAACCCGCGTCCAGCGACTGCGGGGTGTACCCGCAGCGGCGCAGCACGTCCAGATCCGCGTCGGTGCCCACGGCGGCCCTGCCGTGGCAGTGCGGGTGCACCACCACCCGGCCACGATCGGCGGGTGGCGATGCCGGCGGCGTGGCCGCGCCGGCGCTGGCGATCCCGTTGGCGCCACCGGCTTTTCCGGCCGTCAGTTCGTCCAGCGCTCCGGTGGCCAGCAGGTGCTCCGACAGCGACCGGGCGAGCCCGGCCAGCCGAGCCGCCCGCGGGTCGTTCGGCAGCAAGTTGGGCAGTTCGTCGCGGAAGGAGGCCAGGCAACTCGGTTCCGGCACCACTACAGGGATGCCGTGGGAAGTGAACGGGTCAAGGATGTCCAGCACCCGGCGCAGCGAATGGCGAGCCAGGTCCAGCATCCCTGGGTCGTACAAGGTGCGCCCGCAGCAGGCCCATTGCGGCGGGACGTGCACTCGCTCACCGACGGCGGCCAGCACCGCTGCGGTGTCCTCACCGAGTTGCGGGTCGAACGCGTTGGTGAAGGTGTCCGGCCAGAGCACCACGGTGGCCGCGGCGCTGGGCCGGAGCCGCTTCGCGGTCGCGGTCCGCCGGAACGGAGTACGAGCGAAGGCCGGTGCCGGACGTGCAGTGGTAACGCCGGCAGCCCGGCGCAGCATGGTGCCGATGCCGGGCAGGGACAGGGTGCCGGACGCCACCCGCGGGATCCTGGTGGCCAGGCGGGCCGCCCAGGGCAGCAGGCCAAGGGCGTACATGACCCTGGGCCGGATCCGGCGGGCGTAGAAGTGGTGGTTGAACTCGGCCTTGTAGGTGGCCATGTCGACCCCGGTCGGGCAGTCGACGGCGCAGCCCTTGCAGGACAAGCACAGGTCGAGCGCTTCGTGCACGTCGGTGTTGTGCCAGGTCGCCGGGGTTACCTCACCCTGGAACATTTCGACCAGCAGCTTGGCCCGACCGCGGGTGGAGTGCTGTTCGTCGTGGGTGGCCCGGTAGGACGGGCACATCACCCCGGTGTCGTCGCGCCGGCAGCGGCCGACCCCGACGCAGCGTTCGGCGGCCTTTTGCAGTGACCCGCCGTCGGACGACAGGGCGAACGTGGCGCGGCCCAGGGTGGAGGTCAGGTACCCGGGGCCGTAACGCAGGTTGGTGTCCAGCGGGTACGGGTCGACCAGCTTGCCGGGGTTGAGCAGCCCGGTCGGGTCGAACAGGGACTTGACGGTGCGGAAGGCCTGGATGATGTCCGGCCCGAACATGATCTCCAGCAGTTCGCCGCGAGCCTGCCCATCGCCGTGCTCGCCCGAGATCGACCCGCCGAGCTCGACCACCAGCGCGGCGGCCGCCTGCAGGAACGTACGGAAGGTGGCCAACCCGTCGAGGGTGTGCAGGTCGAATGGCTGGCGGGTGTGCACGCAGCCCTGCCCGAAGTGGCCGTACCAGGCGCCGTAGTAGCCGAACTGCGCCCACAGCGCCGTCATCCGCCGCAGGTACTCGCCCAACCGCTCCGGCGGGACCGCGGCGTCCTCCCACCCCTCGTGGTTGGGGGGCTTGCCGGGCGGATGTGCGCTGGCCGCGAGAGCGGCTTCGCGGACCTGCCAGATCGCCTTCACCTGCGCTGGGTCGTCGATTCGCTTGGCCTGCACCGACTCCGGCAATCCGGCGATGAACTCGTCGGTTCGCGCTAGCGCCACATCGGCGTCGTCGTCACCGATCTCGGCCAGCAGCCAGCCGCGGCCGGGTGGCAGCAGCGCGATGCCCTGCGTGTTCAGCCCGATGGCTGCCGACTGGTTCACCAGCGTGTCGTCCATGCCTTCAAGGCCGAGCAGGCCGAAGGCGACCAGTGACGGCACCGCGTCGGCGGCCAGGAAGATGTCCGGGTAGCCCAGCACCACCAGGTGTCGGTGCGCTGGAGAGGTGGCCAGCTGCAGTTCCGCCTCGACGGTCAGCGCCAGGGTCGACTCCGAGCCCACCAACAGCCTGGCCAGGTGCAGCGGTGCGCCGGGGAGCGTCTGGTCCAAGTTGTAACCGGAGACCCGGCGCGGGATGTCCGGGAATTTCTCCCGCACCGCGTCCGCATAACGACGCCCGGTCTCCCGCAGGCCGCCGAGCAGCCGGGCCAGCGTGCCGCCCTCGGCGACGGCCGCCGCGTAGGCCTCGTCGTCGTAGGCCCCCACCCACAGGTCCTCGCCGGCGGCGGTGACGATCCGCAGCCGGGCCACGTTGTCCACCGTCTTGCCGGCGTACAGCGCGTGCGTGCCGCAGGAGTTGTTGCCGATCATCCCGCCGAGCGTGCACCAGGCATGGGTAGCCGGATCGGGCCCGAAGGTCAGGCCGAACGGCTCGCAGGCGGCCCGCAGGTCGTCAAGCACCACGCCGGGCTGGACCCGCGCGATTCTGCGCTGCGGGTCGATATCCAAGATCGCGTTCATGTGCCGGGAGAAGTCCAGCACCACACCGACGTTCACCGTCTGCCCGGCCAACCCGGTGCCGGCCCCGCGGCCCAGGATGGGTGCCTGTGCCGCGCCGCATACCCGCACCGCTGCCGCCACATCCGCGGCATCTCGCGGGAACACCACCCCCAACGGCACCTGCCGGTAGTTGGAGGAGTCGGTGGCGTAGACAGCCCGGCTGGCAGTGTCGAAGGCGACCTCGCCGCGCACCGCCGCGGCTAAATGCTCGGCGAGCCGGAGCCGGCCGGCCTCATCCAACGGTGAGGCGTCAACGGTGCTGCCCGGCGCATGGGTGGTCTGCGTCATGATCCCTCCGCGACCGTGGGGCGATGTCGGTCCGGGACTGGACCTCTGGCGCCCACGGCGCACGCACCCCGTCGAGCGGCCACACTACCGACTCCTTCCTTGGGCCGGACGGGCCGGGCAACTGCGCCGCACGCGGCGGGCAGAGCGTGGCGGACCTGCGTTCCGGAGGGCGGGTGCTGCGCGACGGCGGGTACTCTGGCCAGGTCGCACGTCGCTTCGACAGTGGGTCACGCAAGGTGGGCTCGTGACGGTTCCACTCGGGGTCCGTCGGACGTGCGGTCGGCTGTCCGCGTTGGCGTCCGGCGCATCGGGATGGCAAGCATCGCGATAGCGAGCGCCGCGATGGCAAGCAGGGTGATGGCAAGCACGGTGATGGCAAGCACGGTGACAGCAAGGACGTGACAGCGAGCAGGGTGATAGCAAGGACGGTGACAACAGGCGCCGTGACAGCAATCGGAAGGGGAGCAGTCGCCCGTGAAGCGCATCTACTACTTCTCCGCCGGCGTTGCGCTGGGGATCGCGGCGACCCGCCGCACCCGGCGTGCGAAGGAGGCCGCCGCGGCCGCGCTGAAGGCGAAGCTGACGCCGTCAGCGATCGCCGCCGACGTTGCGGACGCGATCGCGGAACTGGGCAACGCCGTCGGCTCGTTCGCGGCCGATGTCAGGCAGGGCGCGGCGAACCGTAGGGCGGCGTATCGGCCCATGGTCGACGGCTCCACCGGCTCGATGGTGATGGTCGCCCCGGACCGATCGGGACCGTATGTGGTGGACCAGCGAGCGCTCGGTGGTACCTGGTCGGCCGAGACAACGAGGCCGCCGAGCCGCCCCGACCGAGCGACCGGCCGTGACGAGCGGGCCGGCCGGGCTGATCCAGGAGCCGACCGGCAGGTTCGCCGCACTGCCTGACAGGCTGATCGGGCGGGCGCGAGTCGTCGCCGGTTCCCGACCAGCCCCAAGGCTGCGGCGCGGCGGTCGGCCGCATCTCGAAGAGCCGGCAAGCCGAGGCGGTCAGGTCGATGAAACCATCCGAAACCGCCAGCAGCACGGAGTTTTCAGTACGCAGTCATCAGCACACAGCCTTCGACCAGCAGGGACATCATGCAGACCCACGAGATCCGCCGCCGCTTCCTGGATCATTTTGAGCGGGCCGGGCACACCGTTGTGCCCTCCGCCTCGCTGATCTCCGAGGATCCGACGGTGCTGTTCACCATCGCCGGCATGGCCCCGTTCAAGCCGTATTTCCTCGGCCAGGCCACCCCGCCCTACGACCGGGCCACCAGCGTGCAGAAGTGCGTGCGCACCCTGGACATCGACAACGTAGGCATCACCACTCGCCACAACACCTTCTTCCAGATGGCCGGCAACTTCTCCTTCGGCGACTACTTCAAGCAGGGCGCCATCGGCTACGCCTGGGACCTGGTCACCAAGTCCGTCGACGAAGGCGGCTACGGGCTGGATCCGGAGCGGCTGTGGGCCACGGTGTACGACGACGATGACGAGGCCTTCGAGCTGTGGCAGCAGGTGGCCGGGTTGCCCACCGACCGGATCCAGCGCCGCGACGCCGAGGACAACACCTGGGATATGGGCGTGCCGGGGCCGTGCGGCCCTTGCTCGGAGATCTATTACGATCGCGGGCCGGACTACGGGCGCGAGGGCGGACCGGTGGTGGACGAGGACCGCTACCTGGAGATCTGGAACCTGGTGTTCATGCAGGACATCCGCGGCGAGTCCGGACCCTCCGGCAAGAAGGGTGACTACGAGATTCTCGGCCCACTGCCCAAGAAGAATATCGACACCGGCCTGGGCGTCGAGCGGATGGCGTTGATACTTCAGGGGGTCGACAATGTCTACGAGACCGACCTGATGCGTCCGGTCATCACCACCGCGGAGCAGCTGTCCGGCCGCACTTACGGGCAGGTGCACGTCGACGACGTCCGGTTCCGGGTGATCGCCGACCACATCCGCTCGGGCACCATGCTGATCGGCGACGGCATCACCCCGAGCAACGAGGGCCGCGGCTATGTGCTGCGCCGGCTACTGCGCCGCACCATCCGCTCGGCCCGGCTGCTCGGCGTCACGGAGCCGGTGATGCCGGCGCTCACTGCGCAGGTCCGTGACCTGATGTCCCCGTCATACCCAGAACTTGCCGCCGATTACGCGCGCATCGAGCGGGTCGCGATGACCGAGGAGGAGGCGTTCTTGCGGACGCTGTCCTCCGGCTCGAAGCTGTTCGACCTGGCCGCCGAACAGACCAAGGCGCAGCACAGCTCAGTGGTCTCCGGGGACACCGCATTCGCCCTGCACGACACCCACGGGTTCCCGATCGACCTGACGTTGGAGATGGCCGCCGAGGCCGGGCTGACCGTAGACACCGCCGGCTTCAAGAACTTGATGGACGAGCAGAAGGCCCGGGCCAGGGCGGACGCCAGGGCGCGCAAGGGCGGGTTCGGCGACCTCGCGGTGTACCGGGAACTTCTGGACAAGGGCCCAACCGAGTTCACCGGGTACACCGAACTGTCCAGCGAGGGCACCATTCGCGGGCTGATCTCCGATGGCGTTCGGGTGGCCACAGCCGGCGAGGGCGAGATCGTCGAGGTAGTGCTGGACCGCACGCCGCTGTACGCCGAGTCCGGCGGCCAGGAGTCCGACGCCGGGCTGATCCTGGCGGACGGCACTTCCGCCGAAGTGATCGATGTTCAGAAGGTGAACCGCAAGCTCTGGGTACACCAGGTGCGAGTCACCGCCGGTGAGCTGCGCGAAGGCGCGGCGGTGCTGGCCAAGGTCGACCCGGAATGGCGGATCGGCGCCAGGCAGGCGCACTCCGGCACTCACGTGGTACACGCCGCGCTGCGCCAGGTGCTCGGCCCACAGGCGCTGCAATCCGGCTCCTACAACAAGCCGGGCTACCTGCGGCTGGACTTCGCCTGGAACTCCGGGCTGAGTGCGGCGACCCGTTCGGAGATCGAAGAGGTGGCCAACCTCGCGGTGCGCAAGGACCTGCCGGTAGCGGTGCGGTACACCTCGCTGCCGGACGCGAAGCAACTCGGCGCGCTCGCGCTGTTCGGCGAGACCTATGACGAGACGGTTCGAGTGGTGGAAATCGGTGGGCCGTGGTCCATCGAGCTGTGTGGCGGCACCCATGTGGAGCACTCCAGCCAGATCGGGCCAGTCTCGGTGACCGGCGAGACCTCGATCGGTTCCGGCCTGCGGCGCATCGAGGCCTTCGTCGGTATCGAGGCCATGCATCATCTGGCGGTGGAACGGGCGTTGGTCTCCGAGGTCGCCGGGATGCTCAAGGTTCCGGCCGTCGATGTACCGGCCAGGGTGGAGGCCTTGGTGGAGCGGCTCAGGGTCGCCGAGAAGGAACTGGAGCGGCTGCACGCAGCAGCGGTGCTGTCCGCGACGGCCGGCCTGGTCGATTCGGCAACGGTTGCCGGCGGGGTGCAGTTGGTGGCCACTGCGGTGGGCGCCGGGATGTCGGCCGGCGATCTGCGAACACTGGCGGGCGAGGTCCGTGGCCGGTTTGGCGATCGGCCCGCGGTGGTGGCGCTGTTCTCGGCCGGCGGTGACTCGGCCGGCGGTGTCTTGGGCGGTGGCGACTCGGCCGGTGGCGACTCGGCCGGTGGTGACTCGGGCGGCGGTGTCTCGGGCGGCGCGGTTTCGTTCGTGGTCGGCGCCACTGCCGCGGCGGTGGCCGGTGGACACCGGGCCGACGACCTGGTGCGGTCCTTCCTGGCGGACATCGACGGCAGGGGAGGCGGCCGTCCGGACCTGGCCCAGGGCGCCGGAACCAGGGCTGCGGGGATACCGTCCGCGATCGAGTCGCTCCGCTCCGTGTTGGCGGGGACAGCTGGGTGACATCGTCGGCAGGGAATAGCGGGCCGGAGCCGCCGCGCCAGGGAGTGCGGTTGGGGGTGGACGTCGGTAGCGTGCGGGTAGGGGTTGCTATCAGCGACCCCAATGGAATCCTGGCTACCCCGGTGGTAACCCTGATCCGGGATGCTCAGGGATTGACGGACATGGCCGCGCTGGCCGAGCTGGTCGAGGAGCGCAACGTGGTGGAAGTGGTGATCGGGCTGCCGCGGACCCTGCGTGGGACGGATGGCAGCGCCGTCGCTGCCGCCCGCCTGTACGGGACCGCCGTCGCATCCAGGATCGCGCCGGTGCCGGTGGTGTACGTGGACGAGCGGCTGACCACCGTCACCGCCAACCGGGTGCTGCGGGACCGCGGGATCTCGGCCAGGGCGGGCCGGCGAGTCGTCGATCAGCTCGCCGCGGTCTCGATCCTTCAGGCCCGGCTGGACCGGCTCGCGGCCGGGCAGGGGTCGCGCACGTGAAGGACGATCTCGGGATCTTCGACAGCTCCGGCGACACGGGCGATCTCGACCTGTCCGAGCTGAGGGAGGCGCTGGCGCGGTCCAGCACGGAAGAATCCGACACAGCAGACGCGGGCGCAGCCGAGCCGCGGGTCAGCCGCACCACGGACCGACGGCGGGTACGGGCCGGTGCCGCCCTACGGCATCGGCGCAAGATTCGCTCCACCATCGTCGCCGTTCTGGTGCTGGCGCTGATTGCCGCGGGCGTGGTAACCGGGCTTGCGTTGTGGCGCAAGCAGACTGCGGCAGTGACGAACTGGCAGGGCAACGGAACCACCGAGGTCGTCATTCGCGTGCTAAGCGGTGACTCGCTCAGTGACATCGGTACTACCTTGGCGCAGGCGGGAGTCGTCGCCGACGCCGCCTCGTTCGTCACCTCGGCCACCAACGATGCCGACCTGTCCCGTCTCCCGCACGGCTACTACAAGGTTCGGCTGCACTCATCCGATACCGCCGCCGCTGACGCGTTGACCAATCTTGCCAATCACGTCGGGATGCTGCGGCTGACCCCGGGCGGTCAACTGGCCGACATCGCCACCAAGTCCGGCGCCACGGCGGGCGCCGATTCGGTTCGGCAGGGCTACATCGCGACTATTGCAGCGGCCGCCTGTGTCGAGGTGAACGGGCAGAAGCAGAACTGCTTCACCGCCGACGACCTGTGGAAGGTGGAAGAGACTGCGGGCCTCGCGACGCTGGGCGTCGTCGACTGGGCAGCTGACGGGGTGGAGAACTCGCCCGACCCGAAGCGCCGGCTGGAGGGGATGATCCTGCCCGGCGACTACGACATCGCCCCGGGGTCCACGCCGGAGCAGGCGCTGAGCGCAGTGGTCAACGCCTCCGCGGCCCTGTGGAACCAGCAGAACATCATCGCGGCGGCCAAGACGATGAACGTCACCCCGTACCAGGTGGCGATCATCGCCTCCTTGGTGGAGCGGGAGGGCATCACCAAGGACATGCCCAAGGTGGCCAGGGTGGTCTACAACCGGTTGGCGCAGAACATGCCGTTGCAGTTCGACTCGACGGTCAACTACGCGCTCGACCGCGCCCAGATCGCCACCTCCAACAATGACCGAGACAACCCGAGTCCGTACAACACGTACCAGCACACCGGGTTGCCGCCGACGCCGATCTCCTCACCAGGGGACGCGGCCATCGCCGCAGCGATGCAACCCCCGGCCGGTCCGTGGCTGTACTTCGTGAAGGTCGACCTGGACGGCAACTCCTGCTTCTCCACCACGCTCGCCGAGCACAACGCCTGCGTGGCGAAGGCCAGGGCCAACGGTGTCTTCGGCTGACGCCGGGGGCCCTGTTGGCGATGACGGGGCCGGTGGCGGTGCTCCGGCCGGTGCTGCTGCCGGCCGGCTGGGTTCTGATGACGGATGGCTCGGTTCTGATGACGGATGGCTCGGTACCGATAACGGTTCGGTGGGCTCGGAGGCCTACAGCGAACCGGTTCGGCTGGCCGCGGTGCTGGGTTCGCCGATCTCGCATTCACTGTCCCCGGTGCTGTACCGAGCTGCGTTCGCCGCAAGCGGGCTGACCCATTGGCAGTACCGGGCGATCGACTGTGACGCCGATGCCCTTCCGCGGCTGCTCGACTCCGCTGGGCCGTCATGGGCAGGCTTTTCGGTGACGATGCCGGGCAAGGCGGCGGCCGCACAGTCGGCAGCGAGCCGGAGCGCCCGCGTCGACGCGCTTGGTGTCGCGAACACCCTGGTTCGCACGACGTGCGGATGGCACGCCGAGAACACCGATGTGGACGGGGTGGTCGGTGCGCTGCACGCAGCGGGGGTGGATCTCGGCCCCGGTCCGGTGCTGATATTGGGCGGCGGCGGCACCGCATCGGCAGTGATCGCCGCGCTGGCCGAGATGCACTATGCGGGCCCGGTGGTATTGGCTGGTCGGCGGCCGGAGAGTACGGCGGCAGCGGCCGATCTGGCATGCCGGATGGGACTGCAGGTGACCACCAGCGGGCTGGCTGCCGCGGAGATCAGTCCGGTCGGTCGGCACTCAACTTTGGTGGTGTCCACCGTGCCCGCTTGCGGCGCCGACCACCTGTCCGCAGCCCTGGCCGAGGCGACCGCGCTGCTGGACGTGGTCTACCACCCGTGGCCGACGCCGATTGCCGCGGCGGGAACGCCCGGTCGGATCACCGTGACCGGCCTGGACATGCTGCTGCATCAGGCGCTGCGCCAGTTCGAGTTGATCACCGGAATCGCCGCGCCTGCCGTGGCGATGCGGTCGGCGCTGCTGGCGGCAGTCGACGTCGACCTGCCGCTGCCGCTGGACTGTTGATCTGCACGCCACTGATCTGCACGCCACTGATCTGCACGCCACTGCCCTGTGCTCCGTTGATCCGCATGCCGTTGATCTGCACGGTGTGGACAGCTGCTTGTCCCGACGCGCTCGGCCTGACAGGCTGCTGGCCATGACGAGCGCGGGCGGCACGGCGCTGGCGGGGGCGGTCGGTCTGGTGGTGGGCGGGGTGGCGGGGATCGGCGTGCGGATCCTGCTGGCCCGGATCCGGCGCGGCGTGCCCTGCCGACCGGGGCCCATCGAAGGTGCTTGTGCCGCGCTGACCGGGGCAGGGGCAGCGCTGACCGTCCGCTGCCCGCTCATCGTGCTGACGGTATGGGTGGGCCTGCTGCTGGTCGGTCTCGGCACGGTGGACTTCTTGGCGCACCGGCTGCCGGATGTGCTGACCCTGCCGGCAGTGCCGATCACCGCGCTGCTGGTGACGATCACCGAGCTGGTGGCACCGGGGACCGGAAACCTGCTGCGCTCGGTACTTGCCGGCGCGGTGCTGGCGGCCGGCTTCGCGCTGCTCGCGCTGCTGGCGCCGCGGGCGATGGGTCGAGGCGATGTGAAGCTGGTGCCCACCATCGGGCTGGCCGCCGGCTACCTGTCCTGGTCGGCGGTGATCGTCGCGGTCATGGCGGCGTTCGTGCTGGCCGCGCTGGTATCCCTGGTCGGCATCGCGACCCGCCGGCTCCGCGCCTCGTCGACCATCGCCTTCGGTCCGTTCCTGCTGCTGGGCTGCTGGCTGGTGCTGGTCCTGCCTGGATTGGCCTCAGCGTTGCAATGAGCAGCCTTGCAATGAGCAGCCTTGCAATGAGCTGCCCTGCGATGAGCCGCTCTGCGGTGAGCCGTCGCCGGCGGAGCACGTTCGGCGGTCGGCGGACAAGGTCAGATGGCTGCCCGAGCGTCGATGATCGCGGCACAGCCGGTCGGGTCCAGATCGAAGACCTGCTCGGCGCCGTCCACCGGAATCACCGACGCGGTGTGCGTTCCGGGGTACAGGCTCACCAGGTTCAGCGACGCCGACCGGGTGGCCCGCTCGTGACCGGGTGGCGCGAGCGGGTCGGTCCGGATCGCTACCGACCCCGCTACCGCCACCGGAACGCCGCCCAGCATCCCGGACTGTGCCAGATGGTGGTGCCCAGCCAGGATCAGCCGGACGTCGGTTCCAGCGATCGCCCGGGCCAGCGCCGTGCGAGAGCCCCGCTCGAGTGCGAAGAAGGTGAGCAGCGGCGACGGCGGCGGAATCGGTGCATGGTGCAGCACAAGGACGCTTCCGTGCTCGGCCGGTGTGCTCAGCGCGTCGGACAACTCCGCCAGGTGCGCCGGAACCAGCCGGCCGTATCCGGCGCCCGGCACCGTCGAGTCCAGCACGATCACCCGCAGTCCGTCGCAGTCGTGCACTTGCAGGATGGGATCATCCACGTCCGGCAGGTCCAGCACGAACTCGTGGAATGCCGCCCGCACGTCGTGGTTGCCGGTTGCGTAGATCACTGGCAGGGCAAGGGATTCCAGCTCCGTTCGGAGTCTGCGGTAGGCGTCCGGGTCGCCAGTGTCGGTGAGGTCGCCGGAGGCGATGACAGCATCGATTCTGACGCCGCCGGCCATGGCGCCGCGGAGCATCGTCACCGCGGCGTGCAGTGTGACATCCGCGTCGATCACCCCGTTGTACGCCACGCCTCTCGACGTCAGATGGGCGTCGGACAGGTGCGCCAGCACGTGGGTGGGCCGCTCGGCGGGCAGACCGTCCGGGGTCCGGACTGACGGCTGGATCTCGTGCGGTTCGCGAATCGAGACTTCGGTGCCTGATGCGACCGTCACCGTCAGCACTCCCGGCGCCATCCCGAGTTCATCAGGGCCGGCCGCCGTGCTCGGGCCGCCCGGGATCCGAACGCCGTCGGCGCTGTGTGTCATCGTGGCGCCAGCCGTCATCGTGGTGCCGGCCGTCATGCCGGCGGCGTCCCCCTTGTCGATGTTGCTCGTTGTACCTGCACCGCCCCTCATGCCGAGGCCGCCGCCTCTGCCGATGTTGTTCATTGTGTCTGCACCTTCCGTCATGCCAGGGCCGCCGTACGATGACGTGCCCACGAACCGATGTCGCCGATCATCGAGCCCAGATCGGGCCCGCGGAAGGTCGGTGTTCCGTCGCCGCGGCGATATCGGTCGACGTACGCCGTGGCGCCACCGAGGGCGGCGACCGGCGCCAGATCGGTCGCCCATCGGTCGCCGATGGAGATCAGCTGCTGCGGTCCGACACCGGCCTGCTGCAGTGCCCGCGAAGCGATGCCGGGCAGCGACTGCGGCTTACCCGCGTCGGTGATTACGCAATCGACGAACGGGGCCAACCCCGTTGCGTCCAGCACCTGCATCACCCCGTCCGGTTCCGAGTTCGTCACCAGCATCGTCAACGCCCTTCCGGCCAGCTCGGAGAGCAACTCGACCAGCCCTTCGGCGGGCTCTACGGCGAAGGCCGAAGCCGCAAGGTCTCGGCGACTCGCCCGGTATGCGGCGGACAGTGTCGCGGCGTTCAACCCGAATGCGCTTCCCGCCATCTCGACGGCCCGGAAGCCATCGTCGGCGCTCGACAAGTCCAGGTGGGGGTCGCCGGGTATGTCCGTGCGCCGTTCCAGGAACGCCCGGATGGCCGCGACGAGCCCAGTACCGGCGGTGACGCCCAGCTGCTCGGCGGCGTGCCGGGCATAGGACTGCACCGGCAGGTCCGAGACATACGCGGTGCCGTCGAAGTCCAGCAGCAGCGCGACGGTCACCATGGGTCCCGATGGTATCCGCGTCGGCGTCGCAGGCACTGTCGGTATCGGTACGGTCAACGGCGAGGGGCTGTTCGTGCTTGCCGGGGAGAGCAGCGCCCAGGTATCGACGGCAGCCGGCGCCGCCACTGGCTCGCGCTATGGCGAGGCCGGCCTGATGGTGGGGCTACCACGAGGGACACAGCAGCAGCGAGTTCATCAATGAGTACATCCGGGCTGGGCGCGTCAGGATTAGGTGGGTCAGGATTGGGCGCTGTGGGATTGGGCGCTGTCAGGACTGGCGCCGTGAGTTTGGGCGCTGTCGGATTAGGTTCAGACAGGAGAGTAGTGGGCACGAGCAGACTGGAGCGAGCCGACTCCCGGCTGGCACCCCGGCGCATGGTGGGGTTGATCGCCGCGGCTGCCGGCGCGGTGATGGTTGTGGCCTCGTTGCTGAGCTGGATCACCACGCCGATGGAGACCGGCGGCCGGACCGCGATCTCCGGGTGGGGGGAGATCACTGGTGGCGATCCGACTATCGACGGCAGCAACCTGAACGTGCTGATGTCCGGCTTCGGCAGCTACCGGCCGGGGGTTCCTGGGCTCATCGCCGGCGCACTCGCGCTGACCCCCGCCCTGATCGTGGCGGTGACCGGTGCCGGGCATCGGCCCAACCGGGTTGCAGCCGGCCTGCTGGGGTTGTGCGGGCTAGTGGGCGCGGTCTGGGGGATCGCCCGAGCAATTGCCCCGGGTGACGCCGTAGGCGTGCTGCCCGACGGGCTGGCCTCCGCCGGCTGGGGGCCGTGGTTGACCGCGCTGGCTGGTCTTGTGCTGGTGGCTGCCTCGGGAGCCGTGCTGGCCGGGTTGCTCGATCCGAACTCTCCCAATGCGGGGCCCGGGTTGCCAGGCGGCCGGTAGCGGAGCTGCTGCTGACGCGGCGGCAACGTACCGCGGCCCTGTGCCATCGCCTCCGCCATCGACCCCCGCAGAAACGCGGGCTCAACCGCTGTACGCGGGCTCGATCGTCACCGCGTTTGCAGGTTGAGCCCGCGTTCGAGCGCTGTGCTCCGGTGGCTGACCATTGACTGCCTGGAGACGGCCGGCGTCTACCTGGAGACGGATCTTGCGGCTGCCCGGCAACTGCTCCCGGCTGCCGGCAACTGCTCCCGGCTGTCAGGTGACGGCCGGGTCCAGCCGGCACCGGTCAGCGCAGCGCGCCGTCGGTGAGCAGGTCGGCGACGGCATCCAGCACTGCCTCGTCGCCGGCGTAGATGCCCTCGGCCCGCGGCCACGGCACTACCGCATCGGTGAAGCCGAGCTCCGCGGCCCGGCCCGCGGCGTCGACGAATGACTCCACGCTGCTGAGCACCATCCGCGGCGCCGCCTCCAGGTTCACGAAACGTTGAACCGTGTCCTGGTCGCGGCCGGCCGCTGCCGTCATGTCGTCGAACCTGGCGGCCAGCCCGGCGATGCGACGCCACCAGGAGTTCATGTCGTCATCCGCGGTCTTCGCCCCCGTGGTGACCCAGGCGTCGTACCTGGCCGCCAATGCGAGCCCGCGGGGGCCATCGGCGGCGATCATGATTGGAATCCGGCTCCGGGATCCGGCAGGGTTCATGCGCGCGGACACGGCGTCGTAGTACTGCCCGGAGGTCGTTGTCTCGGGCTGCCGCAGCAAGGTATCGACCAGCTCCACGAACTCCACCAGCCGATTCATCCGCTCGCGGGGCGGCAACACCGGTTGCCCCAGCACTCTCGCGTCATGCCCGGTCGTCCCGGCGCCGAAGCCTGCGATCAGCCGGCCACCGGAGATGTTGTCCAGCGTCATCAGTTCCTTGGCGAAGGTGACCGGGTGCCGGTACGTGGGAGTGGCCACCCAGGTGCCGATGCGCAACGTGTCGGTGACAGCGGCGACAGCTGCCAGCGTCGGCATCGTGGCGAACCAATCATGATCGGCCAGGGTCCGCCAGGCCAGGTGGTCGAAGGTCCAGCCGTGAGCGAACCCGCGGTCCTGCAAGGACTTCCATCGAGGTGCCGCCTCGGCCCACGAGTATTCGGGAAGGATGACGACTCCGATGCGCATCGCTCGACCCTAGACCGACCGGCCGCCGGACAACTGCCGTGTGCTCAGTCGTACAGCTGGGACTTGTCGAA
>CAJDUM010000009.1_pt1 | contig 57733 bp, 54 predicted proteins | sample 7390781 | NCBI WGS metagenome assembly CAJDUM01 (sample SAMEA7055661, study PRJEB34461) | soil metagenome | biome: terrestrial ecosystem; feature: Peninsula; material: soil | place: Antarctica | collected 2016 | reverse complement strand
ACCGGCAACACCACCAGCGCAGCCGCACCCCAACCGGCCAACACACCCGACCCCGCCGTTGATCCATGCACATTGCTCACACCGGCCGAGGCGGCGACCCTGCTCGGCAGACCCGGCACAACACAAGGCGGACCCACCCACCGTCATCGCCCAGGGTAACGGGCTTAACGTCACCGGTCACACCTGCGCCTACGGCCTGATCACCAGCGACCAAAGCGGCCACGAGATCCGGGTCGAGATCGAATCCGGCGCGACGCGCAGCTACTTCGACCAGGACATCCAGCCCGCCGACGAAGCGCCGATCCCGGGGCTGGGCGACACCGCGTTCGGCAGTTCCAACCACGTGAAAGTATTCAGTAAGAACACCATGATCCAAATCTACGGCAGCCTGCCCGCAGCCGACGGATTACAACAGGGCGCACGGCTCGTCATCGCCAAACTCTGACCGAGAACACCAGAACGCTGGCGCGATAATCCTCCCAGAAGCCAGTGGTCACCGATGACGCGCCAAAGAAGCCATACGGATCCCAGAGGGCTGACAGCACTGCCGACCCGACGCTGGCCGAGAAGACCATACTGGTGACCGGGAGTACCGCAGGCATCGGAAAGCCACTGCGATCGGCCTCGCCGCCTGAGTGCCCGGGTCGGCATGACCGGCCGCGCTCTGATCCGGACCAGGGCGGCCGCGGCCGACATCGGCCACGCTCGCGTCACGACCGCCACCTCCCGTTCGTCGCATACGACGGCGCTCTGGCGGGTCAGCGCTGGCATCGTCGCCCTGGACGCACGGACCTGTACGCGGCGTGACCGGAGCCCTCCACTCTCGGAACTGGTGAGCCGAACAGTGACCCAGATCGGACAGGACGCTGATAGTTCGAGACCGGACAACGCGGCCGCCGCTGCCTACCAGTCGGGTAGTTACTTTCTCCTGAAAAAGTAGGGGGTTAGGTCGTTGCAGTGCAACAGGTTTCGCGGCGCGCCTGCGCTGGGTGGGAACACGTTCGTGGGAAAATGGGGCTCAGGACCCGACAGCGGGTCGGCCGTCGACGCCGATGGAAACGTACCTGCGGTTGATGTTCCTCAAGTTCCGGCACGGCCTTGGCTACGAGTCGTTGTGCCGGAAGGTCGCCGACTCGATCACCTGGCGGCGGTTCTGCCGGATCCCGTTGGACGGGAAGGTCCCGCACCCGACGACGTTGATGAAGCTGACGACCCGCTGCGGAACTGTCGCAATCGACGGGTTGAACGAGGCGATGCTTGCCAAAGCCGTCCAGGCGAAGGTGCTGCGCACCAGCCGGTTACGGGCCGATACCACGGTGGTCCCGGCGAACGTCGTTTACCCGACCGATTCGGGTTTGTTGGCCGACGCCAGGCCCCGTTCATGAGCATGTTCGACGCAATCCAGGCACCTCCCAAGGCCGCCTGACCCCCTGACCCTCCGTTACCCAAGGCCCAACCCAACGCCACTCGGACACCCCGATGACAGATCGGCCGATACCGGCTACCCTCGGCCACCATCAACCGTTTCAAGATCAACTATCGGATCCCAAGATCAACCGGCGGCTACGCGGTGGATCCAGGCTGAACGGTTCGGGCGGATATGCCGAGGTACTCGGCGATGGCGGCGTCGGAGTTACCGCGGGTTGCCAGGGTGGCTATCTGTCTTTCCCGCGCGGTCAGGGGCATCGCGACTGCAGCGCAGGTCAGCCAGACTGGCATCGCATCCTCGCACCGGGCTCGCAGCAGCGACGCGCGTGCCGCGCTGGCTCGCGCGGGGCGGGGATGTCCGGCGGCGGTGTGGGCAATTGCGGCGGCTCCGGATGCCTCGGCCGACAGGAGTGTCGCCCCGTGTGCTTCGAACCGGCGGCCGACCTCGTCCAGGGCGGCCGGGTCGCGGGCGGCCAACGCTGAGGCGTGGTCGATCAGGCACCAGGCGAACGTCCCGTCGACGTGGGCGGCGGCTTCTCGCAGCGGGACCCGGACCGCCCGGGGGCGCCGTAGCGGGCCGCGGCGTGGTATCCGGCCAGGGCGACGTTCCATTGCTGGTGATCGGCGGCCAGGCCGGCGGCCCAGGCGGCGTGGTCGGCGGCCTGGGCCATGTGCAGTTCGGCGGCGTGCAGCGCTGCTACGGTGAGTTCGAATTCGGGTTCGTAGGTTTTCATCCGCGGGGCGTCGGCGCAGGCCCGCAGGCTCTGCCTGGCCGTGGGAAGGTCTCCGATCGTGGCCGCCGCCCGGGCCAGCATCGAGCTGACATGCCGCACGAACGACCGGTCGAACGGGGTGAGTGCGGCCAGGCAGCGCCGGAATCCGCGCAGAGCGGTCACGGGTCGCCCGCACATCAGTTCGACCTGGGCCAGGGTGTTTGCGCAGGTCGGACGACAAGCATGACGAGCAGGGGACCCACGCACCCCGGTACGGCCCGCTGCGTGACAGCGGCCGACGCGGACGTCGAGCCCGGGCGTGAACCCTCCCGGGTTTGATGCACACTTTCCGCGGCACGGGCCCTCGCTGGCGATCAGTCTGCGGGATCGATGTGTTTGTGGCCCGCGGCTGGCTTCGTGTGGGGCTGCGGTGGTGGCTGATGTGATTGGCGCTCAGGTGTGCAGGTGGGCGGCTACCCCATTGGCGATGAAGTCGGCGTAGCGGTCGAGGTTCCAGCCGCTGCGCGTTACGAGTAGGTCGTATATCTGTGGGGAGCTGTAGGTCCACAGGATGTCGGCGGCTTGCTGGGGTGAGATGCCCTCTGGTAGGTGTCCGAGGTCGGCGATACGCCGCGCGTTGTCGCTCATGCGGGCTCGGCGATTGTCGTCGAGTTCGCGATCCAGCGCGGCGAGTTCGGGGTTGTGCGCGGCGGCGGCGTGGACGAGGAGCAGGATTGGGGTGACGCGGGGTGCGACCTCGGTGGCCAACTGACCCCAGCCGCGCAGCAGCGAGGTGAGGTCGTCGGCGGCGAGCGCGTTGGAGCGGGCCTCGGCTGGGACTGGCCCGACGCCTTGTAGGGCCTGGGCGACGACGGCTCGGACGAGTGCGGGTTTGCCGGGGAATCGTTTGTACACCGATTCCGCCGAGATTCCGCACACGCGCGCGAGCTTCGGGATCGTCGTGGCCGCGTAGCCGTCACGTAACAGCATTTCGCGCGCGGTGTCCACGACGGACTCGCGTACCTGCTCGGCGCGGGCACGGCGGGCCGATCCGTCGTAGTGCCTCTTGACACCGGTCATCGCGGTCCCCATACTTCGAGCATTCGATACACCGCACTGTAACTGAATGAGGATCAGATGTGCGCCGACACACACCCCTTCCTGGTCAAGCTGCAGCAGGCCACGAACGCGCACGACCTGGACGCGCTGGTGGATTGCTTCGATCCGGCCTACCGCAACGATGCGCCCGCTCACCCGAGTCGAAACTTCCAGGGCACCGAGCAGGTCCGAGCCAACTGGCGGCAGATCTTCACCTTCGTGCCCGATATTCACACCAGCGTGTTGCGTTGGGCGGTGGACGCCTCCGACGTCTGGTCGGAGTGGGAGATGAGCGGCACCCGCCTCGACGGCACCCGGCACCTGATGCGTGGCGTGATCATCTTCAACGTCCAGGACGGCCGGGCGACCCGTGCCCGCTTCCACCTCGAACCCGTGGACGAGGCGAGCCTGAGTGTCAACGACGCGGTCCGGCACCAGGTGCATGCGGATACCTCGACATGATCGTAGTGGCCGGCGGCAGCGGACTGCTCGGCCGACAGATAGTCAGCGATCTCCTGGCCCACGGCCAAAGCGTGCGGGCACTGGTCCGCGACGTCGAGCGCGCCCGCGCCCTGCTGGACGAACACGTCGACATCGTGGCCGCCGACGTGCGGCACCCGGCGGCCCTGGACACCGCCGTGGCTGGAGCGTCGATGATCATCTCAGCGGTGCACGGCTTCCTCGGTGGCCGCGGTGCCGGACCGGTCCAGGTCGACCAGCGCGGCAACGCCAACCTCGTCGACGCTGCACGTGCGGCAGGCGCAAGCCTCACCCTCGTCTCGGTGATCGGCGCCGCAGCCGACAGCAACCTGGAGTTGTTCCGCGCCAAACACGCCGCAGAAGTGCACCTACGCGCCAGCGGCGTCCCCTGGACGATCGTGCGAGCGGGCCCGTTCCTGGAAACCTGGCTGGCCATCTTGACCCAGACGGCCGGAAAATCGGGGCGCCCGATGGTCTTCGGACGCGGCCGGCAAGCCCTCGACTTCGTCGCGGCCAGCGACGTGGCCGCCGTCGTGTCGCACGCCGCGACCGACCCAGGGCTGCGCGGCCAGATCCTCGAGTTGGCCGGCGAGCCGGCGACCATGACCGACCTCGCCCACGCGCTGCAGGCCGCGCGCGGCTGGCACGGCCCGGTTCGGCATGTGCCGCGCCCGGTACTGCGAACCCTGGGCACCCTCGCCCGGCCCGTCAACCCCGCCTTCGCCCGCAAGAACCGCACCGCACTCGCCATGGACACCGGTACCCCCACCCGCAGCGAGGTCACCCGCCGTGAGGCCGCCCGCCTGCTCGACCGCGCACCGCTCACCGCCTCCGACCTGCTCAGCACAGCTCAGCCAGGCTGAGCCGATGAACCCAGGACCGCCGCGCGACTCGAGGACCGCAGACCCGCACGGACCGGCCCGCCGCCCCGGCGAGCACCAGCGTCCGGTCAGCAGTCACCCGCCCCAGCCCAGGATGCAGCCGCCAACCGTATAGCCACGCCCCCACCCGGGCGCCCCAGATCCACTGATCTAAAGGACATCGACATAAAGCAACTGGCGCCACCACCCCTGATGCGGGCGGATCACCCCGTGCACAGCTCACAGTCAAGGATGACGCCACGGCCACCGGCAAACCGATCCCTCTGCCGTAACCATGCTGATCTTCACCCGTGACCGCGGTCGAAGCCTGCCGCAGTCACCCTCGGTGGCTGGTGTCAAACGGCGCTGTTTCGGGCCCGACGACGAACCAGACATACCACACCGCCTCGAGATGGGGGAGTATTCGAGCGTCGATCACTTTTTCTGAACGGCTGGATCGCGGCAAAAGAGGACGGTGTTTCACGGTCCTGAAGCGTCTCGACAACGGGTGCGATCTGGCACCCGAGAGTATGTCGCAGCGGTATCCAGGAGACCCGCATGGGAGGACTGCGCGCGTGGTCTCGGGCCGGGGGGAAGCCGGTTGAGCGTCAGTCAGCCTTTGGACTACTGGGACTTGTCCCTCCCGTGTCTGCGGGGCGGCGGCCGGTGCCGGCGATGAGGGTTGGGCTGATGACGCGAGGGCCGCCGGAGTTCAGTCGGTCGCGGAAGTCGTGTACGTCTTGGGCGGTGATCAGTCCTGCCCGTTCAGCGGCGGGCGCCAGCTGCTCAAAGGAGAGCCGGAAGAAGTCGTAGCCGGGGTCGGTGGAGTCGACTACCACGGATCGCCCGGCGCCTTGGACCGACACAAGACCAGCCCGGTCCAAGATCCCGACCAGCCGGCGACCGAAGGTCCGGTCGAATCCCGCTGTTCCCATGAAGTCTATTAGGGTCTCGGTGACCCGGTTGTTGAGTTCATCATCGGCTTCGAACCCGAAGCCGCTCCAGTCGTAGTCCTCGATCACCAGTGTCCCTCCGGGTCTGAGGGCGTTCGCCAATTTCTTGACCAGGGCCACTGGTTCCGGGAGGTGCTCCAGCAGCAGCCTGGCATGCACGACGTCGAATTCGGCTACCGGGAGTTCCGCTGTGATGACGTCGGCCTCGCGGACTTCGACGATGCTCGAAGCCAGGTGGGTGATAAATCTGACATCGACGTCCAGAGCCAGGACTCGGCCGGCCTGGGCCACCTGACCGGCGAGCCACTGGACAATTGACCCACCGCCAGCGCCGACCTCAAGGACGTGTGATCCCGGACCAACCCCGGATCTGGCCAGCACGTCACGCGTGCCGCCGTCCCACAGGGCCTCGATACCGGCCAGCCGGGCACGCTCCTGCGGCCAACCTTGATCCATAACGTAGCCAGGGATCATAGCTGAACAGGCTACCCGCGACACCACTCCCCCGCGGCAGATCCAGATGTTTCCTCACAGGTGCGGCAAGACCAGACGCTCACCCAGGAAACGCCTGCGCCCTGCTGATGGCCGTCTCCCATCCCCAGACCCGGTGACGGGTCCCGACGCCACAGTCGCGGAAGTTCGAAAGCCGGGCTGGCGTGAAGATCAAGACGTGTACCAGAGCAAGGGATCGACACCGATCTCATCGGATCTGGCTGTGGCGAGCTCCCGTCGTCCAACAACTTTCTTGGCGGCCTTGGATCGAGGGCTTGTGGTCTACGGCGCTCACGCCGACCACGAACAGCCACATCCCAGATGACGCAACCGGGGTCCAATCGAGGCATACATTCTGAAAGCGCGGTGAGCAACGGCGTCGAATCCTCAACGACCTCTGATACGGAGTGTCCTGCTGTTGTGTTACGGCGTCGAGACCCGTTCTGTGCGGCCATGTGCCGAACTCCCCGGCCGCTGAGCCAGGGCGCGGACGACCCGACACAGCTGCGGTCTGCGTGGCCATGAGCCATTCCGCATGACGGCCGTAAGCGGAACCCTGACCGGCGACGATCGGCGGCCACGCCGGAGCACTGCGACATGATCGCGGCAGCGCCGGTTGAGGATCCCTGAGCGGGCGTTGGTTGGGAGCAGGTCGTTGGGGACGCCGCCGATGATCGTTGTGCCTGCGGTGGGGGGATGTTGGCGGCGGGCGGGATCGACTGCGACTCTTACTTGTCGGCCTGGGCCCCGTGTCGACGGGGATGGGCGGCTTCGCCCTGACCGGTAGAGGGCGCGTGGCTGCTATGGGTTACCCGCTGCCGGGTCAGCTGGGTCCGGCTGGTGGCGGAGCCGGCGTGACAGGCTGATTCGGGGTGGTCGGCCGGGCAGGCGATGATTGGTTGTTGCGGCGGATCACCCGGCCGGGCAGCTTCGAGTGGTGCGTGCGCAATTGGGAGGGCCGATGGGGGCGGGGCAGATAGTCATCAGCGGGGTGGTCGAACTGGCCGCGCTGGTGATCTTCTTGGGGTTGCTGGGTGTGGTGTCGCGCCGACTGCTGGGTGTGCGGATCGGCAGGTTCCGGATTCTGCTCGCGGCGGTGATCGGTCTCGGCGCGGAGTTCGGCTTCGAGTCTCAGGTGGTGTGGCAGCAGCCGGAGCGCCGCTGGGTGTTCATCCCGATCCAGATCGGTATCACCGTCGGGGTGGCCCTGGTGGTGCTGGTGTTGGCCGAGTTGCTGGTGCCCTCGGGCAGCTGGCCCAGGCCGGACAAGTGGTTCGCGGCGGTGCGCTCGTGGGCTGTCCGCACTCGCCGGTATTGGCAGATCAGCCGGATCGCGGTGCGCCATTCGCTGTTCGCTGCCCGGCGGCCGGGACGCCGCCCGGTGGCCGCGCTGGGCGGCGGCGACGCGGGCCTGGCCCGTCACCTGCGTTTGGCGTTGCAGGAGGCCGGGGTCACGTTCGTCAAGTTGGGGCAGCTGTTGTCCACTCGCAGCGATCTGCTGTCGCCGGATTACATCGCCGAGTTGTCGTTGCTACAGCAGCGGGTGGAGCCGGTGGCGTGGGAGCAGGTCCAGGAGGTGTTGACCGCGGAGTTGGGCCGCCCACCTCAGCGGGTGTTCGCCGAGATCGCGTCGGTGCCGCTGGCCGCGGCGTCGATCGGCCAGGTACACCGCGCGAGGCTGCACGACGGCACCGAGGTTGCGGTCAAGGTGCAACGTCCGGGAATCGGGCCGGTCGTGCAGGGCGACCTGGACATCGCGGCGCGGTTGGCCCGCACCTTGCAGGACACCACCGAATGGGGTCGCACCCTTCGGGTGGCCGACCTGGCCGCGGACTTCGCCGCGGCGGTGCTGGACGAACTGGACTTCCGCAACGAGGGGCGCAACATCGCGGCGATGACCGCGGCGGCCCGATCGCGCCCGGCGGGGCGGGCGGTGGTGTTACCGCGCTACTTCCCGGAGCTGAGCACCAGCCGGGTGCTGGTGCTGCAGTTCCTTCCCGGCGACACGCTGAGCGTGCCTGCCGCCGTCTCCGCTCGCAGCGCCGCCCAGCGCGCCGCGGATGCGGCGCTGCTGTTTGATGATCTTTTGCGCCAGGTGTTGCTCGACGGGGTGTTCCACGCCGATCCGCACCCGGGCAACATCATGCTGTTGGCCGACGGCGAGGTCGCGTTGATCGATTTCGGCTCGGTGGGGCGGATGGACGCGGACCTGCGGGCCGGGTTCGGGGCGCTGCTCGCGGCGGTGGACCGCGGCGATCCGCAGGCCGTGACCGACGCGTTGCTGGACCTGGCGATCCGGCCGGACAGCCTGGACGAGCAGGCGTTACACCGGGCGATGGGCACGTTCATGGCGCAGCACCTCGGCCCCGGTGCCGTACCCGACGCCAGCATGTTCACCGACCTGATCCGGCTGGTCACCGCGAATGGCCTGGCGATCCCCGGCGAACTGGCCACCGCGTTCCGGGCGTTGGCTACTGTCGAGGGCACCCTAACGGCGCTGTCGCCCTCGTTTGACATCGTCGAGCAGTCCAGATCGTTCGCCGCCGCGCAGGCCCGGCAGGCGCTCCGGCCGGAATCGCTGCGCGCCACCGTCGCCGAGGAATTGCAGCAATTGTTGCCGCAGCTGCGCAGGCTGCCGCGACACATCGACCAGATCTCCGCCGCGCTGCAGCAAGGCCGGCTCGGCGTCCGGGTGCGGTTGCTGGCCGACCCCCGCGACCGCGAAGCGATCACCGGCGGACCGGAGCTGACCCCGACGATGAACCTGTTCCAGCTTTTCGGCTACATCATGATCGTCGTCAGCGGCCTGCTCGTACTGCGAGTGGTGTACGACATTTTCCGTCGCCGACGGTGACCCCGCCCCCGGGCTGCCTGAGTGCTCGGCGGCGGCCCTACCCGGCGTGTGTCTGTGTGCCGGTCAACCCTTCGATGGATACCGGCCCCCGCCTTTGGGGTCCGGTGTCCCCGTCGGTGGCTCGATGACACCGGCCGGCGCTTCGGGTTGACTCACGGTGAGAGAGCCCGACCGGGATCGGAGCAGGGCCACCGCCCCGGGCGGCGACACGGATGGAGCGAACGGACATGCTGACGCGACTGTTGTACTCGGCGGCGATCTATGCCGTACTCGGGCTGGCCGGCGGCCTGTACTACCGGGAGTTGAGCAAGTCTAAAGACTTCACCGGATCCACTCAGCTGTCCGCGGTACACACCCACCTGCTGGTGCTCGGGATGATCCTCTTCCTGCTCGTGTTGGTGTTGGAGAAGGTGTTCACCTTGTCGGCGAGCAGGTGGTTCACCCCGTTCTTCTGGACCTATCACGCCGGCCTGGTTATCACCGCCGGTGTGATGACCGTGCACGGCACGATCACAGTGCTCGGCAAGGACAGCGGCGCCGCGATCGCCGGTACCGCCGGACTTGGCCACATCCTGCTCACGATCGCGCTGGTGTTCTTCTTCCTGGCACTGCGATCGGCGCTGCTCGGCGCAAAGCCCGATCCGGCCCTGGCGGGTACCCCGACCACCAGAACAAGCCATCAGCAGTCGGCAACTGTGTAGCCGGGACCCAGGACCAGTCCCGCGTGGGAAGCCTTCGGCCGGCTCTGCGGTGCCGCATCCTGATCGCGACAGTAGGCAGTAGGACCAACTAGATCATCAAGTCGTCACCATCAAACCTTGCACCACGGTCCCTCACACCAGCGGTGGCGGTTCAGCTGCCGGCCGGTCACCGCGCATGAGCGACCCGGCGGGGCGGCCGGCACTCGACCACCGCAGGATGCTGATCCGCCCTGTCCCGCGCGATCAGCGCTAGTTTGAAAGATCCGCGTCGGGCAGCGGGTTGGCGACCGCGCGGGAGGTTCGGAGTATCTGGACGGCGCCGGCCAGGCCCAGGAGTAGGAACGCGACCGATCCGAGCAGGGCGAGCCGGGTACCGTCGGCGAACTGGCCGCTGAGCTCGGCCACGAGATTGCCCTGTCCTCCTTGTGCCCGAAGCCCCTGCAGGGCGCCGCCGGCCGAGCTGCGCACGGCCTGGTCGTAGCGGGTCCCGGTGGCCAGGTAGATGCCCAGCCCCACGGAGAGCAATGCACCGGAGACTGCCGAGCCCATCGCCGACCCGACCTGACGCACGGTGCTCTGCGTCGCCGACCCCTGTCCCGACTGGTCGATCGGGACGTCGGCCAGCACCAGCGAAGTCAACTGCGCCGATGCCAGACCCAGCCCTAGTCCGTAGACAACCAGCGGGATCGCCATCAACCACACCGAGATCGACGGGTCGAGCAGCAAAGCCATCACCAGGATCCCGCCGGCCTCCAAGGCCAGACCCAGCACGACCACCCGGGGGCTGCCCCACCGCTCCGCGACGCGGCGGGCCTGAGCGCCGGCGAGGAACGCGCCGAAAGCCATCGCCGCGAGCACCACTCCGGCCTGGATCTCATCCAGGCCCCGGGCGGATACCAGATACAGCGGCAACACGAACACCAGGGCGAACTCGCCGACGGCCACACACCCCGCGGTCACGTTGCCCCAGGTGAACCGGGACAGCCGAAACAGCGTCAGGTCCAGCAGCGCCGAACGCCGAACCCTGGCGCGGTGCCGCTCCCAGCTGATGAACAACCCGATAGCGGCCACCGCGATGCCGGCGGCGACCGGAACCGGGGACAGCGGCGCATCCTTCGACCAGCTGATCCCCAGCATCGACACGTCCCGAAGCGGGGTGATCCATCCCATGCTGGGCCCCTCGATGATCGCGAACACCAAGGCGCCGAAGCCGATCGAGGAGAGCAGGAAGCCGTCCACGTCCAGGCCGCGGGCTGTGATCTTGTCCGAGGTTTCCGGGACCAGCACGATCGTCGCGACGATCACGGCGCCCCCGATCGGAACGTTGACCCAAAAGATCGCCTGCCAGGAGAAGGACCCGCTGAGCCAACCACCGAGCAACGGTCCCAACGCGGCCGCCCCGGACATCACCGCCCCCCAGACGCCGAACGCCGCAGCCCGAGCCTTGCCCCGGAAGGTGGCGTTGACCGTGGACAGCGTGGACGGCAGCACCATCGCCCCGCCGACTCCCTGCACCACCCGCGCCCAGATCAGCCCGGACCCCGAGTCCGACAGGGCCGCCAGCGTCGAGCCGACCACGAAGATCGCCGTGCCGGCAATGAAGATCCGTTTGCGGCCGATCCGGTCACCGACCCGGCCCACCGACAACAGCAGCGCGGCGAACACCACCGAATAGATGCTGTTCACCCACTGGGCCTCGGTGATGTCCAGGCCGAGCCCGGTCACGATCTTCGGGATCGCGACACCCACGATGGTGCCGTCCAGCACGATCATCCCCAGGCCTACGGCCAGCACCCATAACGCCGCCCACGGTCTGCCGGCCCCAGACACATCCTCCGTCGATCCGGGATCCACATCACCGCCCACTGGATTCACCCGCAGAGCATAGGGCGCCCCACCACCATCGTGGGTAGACGGAATCCGACCGGCCGACGCGTCAGGTGATCCGCACAGCGCCTCCGCCGCACCGAGCCCCGCCAGGCCGACCGACCCGGACCCGCTGTCGCATCGCGCGTGATGGCGGGCGCGATACCCGGATCGGTACCGGGCGCACCGACCGCCCCCGGCAGGGTCGACGGTGCCCGGGTCGACAACACACGCCGTCCGGACGGCCGATCCTCGGTCGGGGATCAATCTTTTGATCGATGCGCGCGGCCTGCACAGTTGCGACGATGAAGCGTGCCCATTTCTGAACTCTCGACCTCACCTCGACGCGACCTGCACCCAAGTCGGATCACCCCACGCAGCCTCTACCGGGCCGTCGCCATCGCCGAGTCGATAACGTGGACCTTACTGATCACCGGAATGCTGCTGAAATACGTGGGCGGCCTCGGCACGCTGCCCGTGCTGATCGGCGGATCCATCCACGGTTTCGTCTTCATCACATACGCACTGACAGCCTCACTCATCGGCGTCAACCAGCGCTGGAGCGTCGCGCAAATCGTATCCGCCGTGGCCACCGCGATCGTTCCCTACGCGACGATCCCCTTCGACCTGTGGCTTGTGCGCCGAGGCCAGCTCGAGGGCGATTGGCACCGTGAGGCGAGCGAAGACCCGCGCGATCACACCTGGCCACGCCGCCTCCTACGCTGGTTGCTCAACCACCCGGCCGCGTTGATCACACTGTTCGTTGTCGGTGTCATCGTCATCATGTCCGCCCTGCTGATCATCGGCCCTCCCGGAGGATGGGGCGCAAAATGACAAGCGAAACGGATATGAGGATGAAGCTATGAATACTGTGATCGTTGTTCTGCATGTTGTCTGTGCTGTGTTCATCATCGGCCCGATGGCGATTTTGCCGATGACGGCGATGCGGTCGATTCGAGCCGGCGACGGACACCAGGTGGTATCGCTGTCGAAGTCGACCAGACTGTTCAGCCTGCTGTCCCTGCTCGTGATCGTGTTCGGCTTCGGTGCGATGGGCATGAGCAAGTTCAACATCTCGTTCGGCGCCACCTGGATCTGGTTATCGATCGTGCTGTATGTCATCGCGCTAGGGGTGGCCCTGTTCCTGATCGTGCCCGTCCTGCAGCGCACAGGCGAGGCGCTGACGGTAACGGCAACCTCCGGTACCCAATCCAATACCGCATCTCCGGGCGCCGCGGCGCCGAAGCGCAGTTACGGGGCGATCGCCGCCGGCACCGCCATCGCGACACTCTGCCTACTCGTGGTCGTCATCCTCATGGTCTGGAAACCATAGACAACTACCGGTGCGCTGCACCGTACCGGCACGCGGTTTGCGCGTGTCTGCTCAGCGGTCGGCTTCCTGGTCACCAAGGAGGGGCGTTCTCACGGTCTCCCGCTGGATCACCCGAAGTATCGGAATTGCGGTTCTGATGAACCAACAAGCCCGTGTCTACCCCGATCACAGACAGAACGTGTCAGGATCAATCGGCTCTGCGTCGGTCGGCTGGGTCAGGTGGGGCGTTCCGCCTCGCCCGGACGGGTAGCGTGCATCCAACAACTGCGGTGGGGATGGCCACCAGGACGAGAACGAAGACTTTGCCCAGCTCGCCGTAGTCCATGCCGTGTCCCATTACCCGTGTTCGTGTCAGCGTCACGATCAGCGCGACCACGACGCGACGAACCCGATCAGCAGCCAGCGGCCGGGTCGAAACCCACAGCATGACCGCTGCCACGGCCATCACTGCGAGTATGACGATCGACGCGAGTCCCCTGACGCTCGAGTAACGGGTTGTCGTCCAGCACCCCCAGGGGGACGAACGACATCATCGAGGTGACCACGATGATGGTGATCATGGACGCACCCACATTGTCACCCCGAGAAGTTGGTTGTACTGGCTCATGGTCAGGCATTCGACACCACTCCCACGCATCGGCACCCGCGCCGCAGCTGCAGCGCCTACTCGACGCCGAGTACCAGGCGAGCAGACGAGATGCCTACCGCCAGCTTGGCTCACAAGTTCACCTCATCGTCGAACCCCTAGCCGCGACGATTACCGGGGACCGACCGATAGCGGCCAAGATCATCTGCTGTTCCGTAACCGGAACGTCAACCGACGACGGTTTCGCGCTCTGCGGCCCACTGACGACCAAGCTCACCGGCGTCACCACAACGGGATCGGCTACCGGTGATCGATTTATGACCGGTGACCATTGCTGACTGGCGGAGAATCCGCGGGCTGGGGGTTGGCCTCAATCGGCGGACCTGAACACAAATTTGTCGCCAGGATCCCAAATGTGCTCACTGCTGCTGCAGCGGTAGCCCCGGAGCCAGGGTTGGCCGGTGATGACTCGCAGGTAGAAACCTTTCGCGTAGCCATCCCCGCCGTGAATCAGAGGTGCGGCCACGGTGAGCGATCCCGAGGGCGCCTTGCCGTTCGACATCACTGCATCGGGCGCTGTCGCCTGGGAGCGCAGCAGCAGTCGGAGGTAAGGACCCGTAGTGGGTGGGCACAGTTGCAAACCGCGTTCCTGCGCCGCCTCAAAGATTTGAGGAAGCACTGCGCCGGCCATGAGGCCCAGGTCGCCGACCGAACGCTCGACGACAATCACCGACTCGGGTTCCTGGACATCGAAGATGGCATCGTCGAGCAACGTTGCTGCCGCTTCATTGAGGCCGATCTCCCCTTCTCGGAGCGCGTCCAGTAAACACAGTCGAGGCATGACGCCGACGTCGACGGTGACCGGGTCAACGAGGGTGCGCTGGTCCATGTCCTCATGATTGCGCAGGCACGGCCGCCACCGCCCGCACATCTCGGTCGCCGAACCTCCTGGGCCGCCCGGAACTGCTCCCGAGGGCGGCGGCGACCGATCGACACCGTCACCGCAACGGGATCCTTGGGTTCGAGCGGTCGTCGCAACACCGGCGCGGGGGGTGCACCAGGTCGGCCCTGACGCCCGCCGGCATCGGGGGGATGTGCCGGACCCGGGCGCTGAGCCAAGCGTAGAAGAGCGCGCGGGTTGGCAACCCACGAGAAGACTCTCATGAGCCCGATGCCGCATCACGCTCGTGTCTCGCGGGCCCGGTGCGGTCACTTATCGTCACCGTAGGAGGTTCCGGATACGGGTGGCGGGTCAGGGCCGGGATTTCTCGTGGTTGTGTCGGTGGTGGTCGTCGGGGTAGTGCGGGTGGGTGTGGGTGGTCGGCTCGTGCGTGTGGATGTGTTTGTGTCGGATACGGTCTGGGACTTCTTGGCCTGGCTGGTGCTGGTGGTGTGTGTCGTGGACATGCCAGTGCTGGTGGGTGATCGGCTCGTGCGTGTGTTCGTGTTCGTGGACTTCGGTCAAATGCAGCCAGACACCGATAGCCATCAGAGCCGCGGCGACCCCGACCGGCCAGGTGAGGGGCTCGCCGAGGATCAAAGCGAGGAGGGCTCCGAAGAACGGGGCGACGGAGTAGTAGGCGCCGGCGCGGGCGGTGCCGACGTGTCGCATCCCGAGGATGAACAGGGTCAGGCTTACACCGTAGGCGATCAGGCCGACGACCATGGCGGCGGCGATGTTGAATGCGCCGGGCAGGTGTGCGCCGAGAGCGAACGCCAGAGTGAGGTTGATGGGGCCGGCCACGCCGCCCTTGATCGCGGCCAGCCAGGTTGCGTCGTTCAGGGCGACCTTGCGGGTGAGGTTGTTGTCCAGTCCCCAACAGAGGCAGGCGCCCAAGATCGCCAGTGACGGCCAGGGGCTACCGAAGTTCGCACCCGATGGAATGGACAGCACCACGGCGCCGGAGATGATCGCGAGCATTCCAGCGGCGATCCGGCGGTCGAAGTTTTCCTTGAACACGAACCAGGCCAGCGCCGCGGTGAAAACGCCTTCGGCGTTTAGGAGCAGGGACGCACCCGAGGCCGGCATGTTCGCCAGCCCGAGCATCAGCAGGACCGGGCCGGCCAGTCCGCCGAAGAAGATGGCACCGATCAAGGGTGGCAGCTCGTGGCGGGCGACCCGAACTCGGCCGGGACGTCGGATGAGTCGGTACAGGCCCAGGCCGAGACCCGAGCCGGTGTAGAGCAGGCCGGCCAGCAGGATCGGGCTGACATCGTCGGCTAGGAGCAGCTTCGCCAGGGGTGTTCCTGCGCCGAACAGCAGCGCCGAGACCAGGGCGGCCTGGACGCCAGGGTTGCGGAAGGCGGCCAGCATCAGCCGGCCACCTTCGCGGGTTCAAGGCCATGGTGCGAAGCGGTGCCGCCCAGAGCATTCTCGGCTTGGGAGATCGGCTCGGCCACCAGCCGGCTGGCGTGCGTTCGCCAGCCGCTAGAACACCCGCGGGCGACCAGGATGCGCGCCAGGCGCAGTTTCGCCAGATACGGCGAGACCGCCGCAGGCGCAGGCTCTTCCACAGGACGACCGTCGCCGTGGTGATGCCGGTGACTTTCGGGAAGCCGCCGCGAGGGCACCCCGGCCTTGTCGCGGTCCTTCGGCGTGTCAGGCTCCGATGTGGGCGGGTGAGCCCGTGCCGGGGTTGGGCCGTGCGGATCGCTCACGCCGAAGCTCCGCCGTTCCGTGCCGTCAGGTGCCGCACCTCGGCATTGGCTCGGTGGTGCGGCGGCGTCCCGCCGGCGGCGTGTTCGGCTTGAAACAGGGCATCGGACACCAGCTGGCGGACGTGCTCGTTGGCCACCCGGTAGAACACCCGGGTGCCCTCCTGGCGGGTCCGCACCAGTCCGGCCAGTCGCAGCTTGGCCAGATGCTGCGACGTGCCTGCAGGCGACTTACCCACCCGCTCGGCCAGATCGGCCACCGACAACTCTCCGTCACCCAACGCCAGCAGCAGCCGCACCCGCGTCGCATCCGACAGCATCCGAAACACCTCGACGGCCAGATCGATGTACTGCCGATCCGAACCATCAATACCTGCATCCATACGCACATAGTTGCACGACATCCGGCGGCTTCGTAATGGTGCACCTGCGGTTTGCGGCCGCACACCGTCGCATCAAGATCGCGCAGCCCACGATCCTTAAAGCGAAAATCGTGTGATCTTGGACGACCCCATCCGCGGAGCGTCGAATCGTCACCGCAGCGGGATGGTGACCGGTGACGACGTGATCTTGGTCGGCAGCAGCGGTGGACCCCAAAAGCGTCACCGGTCAAGGTTCCTTGGGTTCGAGCGGCCAGCCTGATATGGACCGGTCTACCTGGTCAATGCCGGCACCGCAGTACGGGTTCAACGTGCTGCACGTCGGAACGAGACCGGGTGAACAGAGTGGGGTGGGTAGCCGTGCATCGTGCGGCCGCAGCTGACCCTGCCGTGCACCGAGAAGGCCGAGCGGGTCATTCCCACCGCGAAGGAATCCGTGACTGTGCTGTATGAGCCGTCCACGGTGCCATGTCTCCGCAGGGGTTGCGATTGAGATCGCTAGCGTCCGCACGCAGCTGCTGAAGAATCGGCGGGCGGCTGCGCTCGCGCGCGGCCGCCCGCCGTGTACGGGTCGAGATCGACGTTAATCGCCTACCTCAGCCGTTCGGGCCGGCCGGAGTCGTGGTGATTGTGAATCCGCCCGTCTTGTTTGCCGCCGTTGCGAAGTCGTTGGTGAAGGTGTTCCCGACAGTGACCTTCGAGACATCGACACCGATGGACTTCTCCATGTCGTAGATGGTCTTGGGGCCGCCGGCGGGCATGATGCCGTCGGGAAGGAACTGGCCCTTGTCGGTCGCGAGCCCGGCGATGTACTGGTCTTTGGTGATGGTGCTGTTCTGCACGAACTGCGGCGGTAGCGCGTTGGCGATGTCCGTGGCCGAGTGGGTGTCGATCCAGTGCATCGTTGCGACTAGCGCATTCACTACCCTCTGCACCGCGTCCTTGTGGCTGTTGACCCAGTCGGCCTGAGCCAGTACCCCAGCGGCGGGCCACGCCCCGCCGAGTGCGGCTTGCGCCCCCTTGGTGGTGGCCAGGTCGATGGCGGAGTAGGCCAGCTTCTTCGTCTCCAGTGCCCCGACGGTCGGCTGAGTGGTCATCACGCATTGCGCGGTATTGCGCTGGATGGCCGCGATGGCGGTGGCACCGGCGCCCACTGCCAGCGTGTGGTAGTCCTTTCGGGTGATTCCTTGCTGCGACGCGAGGAACTGGGTCAGTTCATCGGTGCCCGAACCCAGGTCGGTGACGCCCAACGTCTTGCCTTTGAAGTCGGCAGCGGAGTGCACGCCGCTGTCGGTGCCGCACATCTCGCGTTCTCCGGGGGCCCCGGAGAGTTGGACCACATCGATGACGTCCTTGCCCTTGGATTGGAAGTCGATGGTGTGGATGTACCAGGCGCCGGCCATGTCAACCTGACCGGATGCCATCGCATCCTCAGCGCCGACACCGCCGTTGACCTCGGTCGATAGCTCGACATTCACGCCGTACTTCTGGTAGAAGCCCAGGCTCTGCGCGAGCTGGTAGGGCAGGTAAATCTGCTTGTCGATGCCGCCGACCATGAGCTTGACGGTGGGCATCGGCCCGCTCGGCGAGGCGCTGCTCGCTGACATGCTTGAAGACGCCATGCTGGATGCGGACGCGCTACCGGAGGACATGCTCGACGCCGCCGGGCTGCTAGAAGACATGCTGGATGGCGGCGCGCTGCTCGCGGACATGCTGGATGCGGGCGCACTGCTGGAGGACATGCTCGACGTCGGTGGGCTGGTCGACGGGGACGAGCCTGATGATGAGCTGCTGGAGCATGACGCCGAGCCGAGGGCGACGGCTGCGATCGCCGCGACTGCCAAGGTGCGTCTGATCATGGTAGGTCTGGTCATGGTGCGGATCCTTTCGGTGGGTGGGGCGTGAGCGGATGTGGACGGTGGCCGGTTTACACCCCTACTTCCGTCATCTCGGAATGGCTGGGTGGTCGCCAGGACAGGACGCTGCGCTCCAGCAGGGTGATGAGGTATTCGGCAATGAGGGTGATGGCGGCCATGATGACCATCCCGGCGAAGACGGTGTTGGGGTCGAGTTGTCCTTGCGCCTCGACGATGACGAGCCCGATTCCGCGTTGGGAACCGAGCACTTCCCCGACGATCGCGCCGATGATGGCGAATCCGAACGCGGTGTGCAGGCTGGCGATGATCCAGGTGAGCGCGGAGGGGATGGTGACATGGCGCGCCACCTGTAGCGGTGACGCGCCAAGCACCTTCACATTGGCCACGAGGTTCGGGTTGACCTCGCGCACGCCCTGGAATGCGTTGAAGAAGACGATGAAGAACACCAGCACGGCGGCGAGCAGTACCTTCGGGAAGGTGCCCAGCCCGAAGGCCACAAGGAAGATCGAGCCGAGGATGATGCGTGGTACGGCGTTGACCATTTTGATGAAGGGGCTGAGGGCATCGGAGAGGAATCGGTTCTGCCCCAACAGGAGTCCCACCGCAATCCCGGCGATAGCGCCCAGGATGAATCCGTAGACTGCCTCCTGCAATGTGGTGCCGATGTCGCCCCAGATGGAGCCGAACTCGGTACCCCGGGTGAATAGCTGGACCAGGGACTTCCATATCAGGGATGGCTGGCCGAAGAAGAACGGGTCGACCCAGCCCTGCACGGTGAACAGTTGCCAGCCACCGATAATGAAAACCGCGAATCCCAGCCGGGCGGCCCAGATCCAGAACCTACGGCGCCGCCTGGCCCGGAGCGCGGCTTGCTTGATGCCGCCCTCTGTTTCCACCGGCTGGGGCTGGTCGAGTAGCGCGCTGGACGTGCTCATGCGACACCCGCCGTCTGGGCGTACGCGCGGTCGACCTCGTCCTTGAGGGAGGCCCAGATCTGGTTCTGCAACTCCAGAAATCGTGGCTCCTGGCGGATGGTGTGTACCTCGCCACGGGGACGGGGAAGGTCGATGTCGAAACTCTGCTTTATCGAGCCCGGGCTGCTGGTCATCACCAGCACCCGATCGGCCAGGGCCACCGCTTCGTCCAGGTCGTGGGTGATGAACAGGACCGAGGGGCGCAGCTGTTCCCACAGGCCCAATAGTTCGGTCTGCATGATCGCTTTGGTCTGCACGTCCAGCGCCCCGAATGGCTCGTCCATCAGCAAGATCCGCGGGGAGTTGATCAGGGCTGCTGCCATACCGACCCGTTTGCGCATACCGCCGGAGAGCTGGTGCGGGTAGCGGTCCTCGAAGCCCGCCAGTCCCACCCGGCGGAGCCAGTCGCGGGCCAGCACAACGGCTTGCTTCCGGCGCATCCCGTTCAGGGTGGGCCCGATCATCACGTTGCCAAGCACAGTCTTCCACGGGAACAATGCGTCGCTTTGGAACATGAAGCTGACGCCGGCAGTAATGCCACGCACCTCGCGGCCGCCGACGCGGATCGAACCACCGCTGGGACGATCCAGGCCGGAGACTTGCCCGAGGGTCGTGGACTTGCCGCACCCGGTCGGACCCACGATCGCACAGAACTGACCTGGCTCCACGGTAAGACTCACATCGCGGATCGCGGTGAACGGTTCACCCGAGCGGGTCGTGAACCGCTTGGTCAGGTGGGTGATCTCGATCCGCGCCGAATCGTTCGTCGACGCGCTGCGCGGTGCGGGATTGCTGGTGCGCGCTCCGTCGGCCATGCGGTTCCCCTCGGTCTGGTCGAGCGATCGCGCCCGTACGACGCCATCAGTCCTGGGCTGAAAGGTAAACACCGGCTGGGGATCTGTCGCGGTTCTCCACCATTGCGGCGTAACCCGCATTAACCGTTGTTTTGCGCATATTGCGCGCGAAGCGTCCGGCTCCCGACCCGAATGCCGCCTGAGGGTATCCGCCGTGGACTGATCACAGTGGATCAGGCGACCACCGGCGGAGTACACACGGAGGTCGGCTGGCTCGCCACACGCCGCCGTGGCTTGCCCGCACGGCACCGGCGCGGCCACAATGGGGGTGATGCGTACCCGTATGCGCCGACTGTCCAGCCAGATCTTCGTCGCTCAGCTAGTCATTCTGACGGCCACGATCGCGCTGGGGTTCGCCCTTTTCATCAGCGTCGATCGCTCCTATCTGGACAGCCAGTACGAGGCTCGCGCCGGCGCCATCGCCTCGACCACCGCGCTCATCCCGGACATACGACGCTGCATGAGCGGCCTGGCGCCCGGCTGTGCGACCACCATCCAAGATCTGGCGACAAACATCGGGAAGGATACCGGCGCCTCCTATGTCGTGATCATCGACATGAACCGAGTCCGGCATTCGCATCCGATACCGGCGCTGATCGGACAACAGGTTGCCGAGCCCATCGTGGTGGCCGACGGGCAGGTACACGTCGGGATCGACGAAGGGAGCACCGGCCGATCCGCGAACGGCAAGGCGCCACTTTACGGGCCGGACGGCGCGCTCGTCGGTGAGGTATCGGTTGGTCTTCGGGAGAGTTCGGTCTCCAGCGCACTGTGGGGTGAGATCCCCTCCTACGCAGCCTGGTTCGGGATCGCTTTGGTCCTGGGTGCGATCGCGTCGTGGGCAGTGGCGCGACGCCTCAAGCGGCGAACCTTCGGGTTAGAGCTGGATGAGATCGTCCTACTATTGCAGGAACGCGAGGCAACACTGCATGGCATCCGGGAAGGTGTCATAGCCTTCGACACCTTCGGACGCATCTCGATGGTCAACGATGAGGCGCAGCGCCTGCTCCACCTGGGCGTGGACGCGGTGGGTCGCCCGCTGCCGAAGGTGTTCCCGCCCGGCCGGCTGCGGGATGTGCTGGATGGCACTACCACCACCCTTGATGACCTGGTGCTCACCGATGACTATGCGCTCGTGGTGAACCGGATGCCGATCAGTCTCGCTGGCCGGCCGCACGGCACCGTCGTCACGCTGCGCGACCGCACCGAGTTGGCCGCGCTGTTGCGCGAGCTGGACGGTGAACGGTGGCTCACCGATTCGCTGCGTGCGCAGCAGCATGAGTTCTCCAACAGGATGCACACCGTCGCCGGTCTGTTGGAGCTCGGCCGCCAACAGGAGGCGCTGTGCTACCTCACCGAGGTCAGGGGCACCGCAGCCGAGTTCGACAACATCCTCCGGACGCACATTGCCGCCCCGCAGATCGTCGGTCTGCTGCTGGGCAAAGCCGCTGAGGCCAGCGAGCGGGGCGTTCAACTCGAAATCTCGCCCAACACCTGGCTCAGCGAGGCGCCGGGGAAGGTCCAGGTGCTGACAACAGTCCTGGGGAACCTCGTCGACAACGCGATGGACGCTCTGGGCGGAACCGCACCGCCGCGGCGGATCGGAATCGAAATCACCGAGGAGCAAGGCACGATCACGGTGGTCGTCACCGACAACGGGCCGGGTGTGGCAGCAGAGCTGGTGCCCCGAATCTTCCTCGACGGGTACTCCACGAAGCCCCGCTCGGGCAACAAGTTGCGGGGACTCGGGCTGGCCCTCGTCCACCGGCTGGTCACCCGCCTGCACGGGTCGGTGGAAGTCACCGACGCGCCAGGTGAGACCGGCGCACGGTTCTCGGTCACCATCCCCAATAGCGAGCCCGAGTTGCCTGATCTGTCCGTGGCAGCTCAATGACAGCGCCAGAGATCCGCGTGCTCATCGTCGACGACGACTATCACGTCGCGAATATCCATGCAGCCTTCGTCGAGCGGACCGAGGGCTTCGTGGTTATCGGTCAGGCGCATACCGCCGCCGAGACCCGCGACCTGACCGCACGCCTACACCCCGACCTAATACTGATGGACATCTACCTGCCCGACGGCGACGGCCTGGACATCGTGCGGAGCTTGCTGGGAACGCCGCGGGCGCCGGACGTCATCGTCATTTCAGCGGCACGGGAGCTCGACACGGTGCGCGCGGCGATGCAACTCGGAGCTGTGCACTACCTGGTGAAGCCCTTCAGGTACCAGGCGCTCGCGGAACGACTCGTGGCCTATCAGCGCCTACAGCGCCACATCGACCACCTCGACGGCCCGCCCGAACAGGCCGACGTCGATGAGCTGTTCCACCTCTCGCGCGCCCCGGACTTCGCAACGACCCGGCCAGCGAAGGGACACTCGTCAGCCACACTGGACCTGGTCCGCAACGCCGTGCGCGCAAGCGGCACCGACATCTCCGCGGCAGAGATTTCCGAACGAGTCGGCATCAGCCGCGCGACAGCACAACGCTATCTGAACTATCTTCAGCGGCACAGAATCGTCACGCTGCAACTCCGATATGGCACGACCGGGCGCCCCGAACACCGTTACCGAACCAACACCCCCTGACGAGGCGGGGCTAGTACTCGTCGAAAATCGGTCGGACATGCCTACCTGGCGTCCATCGAGCGCGTCACCCTGGAGCGATGCTGTGCCGAAGGACGATCCGCTTGGGTGCCCACGTTGGCCGCATCTCAGGATCCATGTCAGTGGTCCGCAAGCTGCATGCGTCATGCTGGCTGTATGGCCAACGCACCCAGCGGGTTCGCTTACAAACTGGGCGGCGCCGACGTGGTGCTCAGTCACAACGGTCGCCCTGCCCTGCGAGGACCCTCCGGGGCCTGGCAGCGGCACAGTTCATCACAGAGCTACAGAACAGCGATCCTGAATAGTTGATGGCGCGCTTGACCGGCAACTACAAACGCGGAAATGAGCGCACCGCCAAGGACCACCCGCGCAACCAGAGACGTTGATCCCACCCGCACGAGGATCCTTCACCGGCGAGGTAGATCTGGTGAGCGTGTCGGTGTCACGGGCGTCTTCCTGGCTGGACTGTCGGTGCTGGCAATGGTCGTGGCTCTGGCCTGGCAGTGAGCGGACTTGGATCGGTCACGGCATCGCTATTCCGATCTGGTGCCACGGCGTCACCATCTGTGTCCATCCGGGAATTACCGCCTCGATGTCGTCCACCGCCGTCCTCGCCTGCGATGACGGAGCATCGACCATCAGGTATCGGCGGTGGAAACCGCGCGCAGAGATGCACGACCGCCAACTGAATACGGACGCTGACGACTCGCAACGCGCTTTGCACCACACCTGGTCGAGGTACAGCGTCCCGACGGTGCTGAGGCAGGAGATGGAGGCAGTCTCGTCGGTGTCTACGAGCGCCCCGACCGCGTGCTCGTTGAGGATCCGCACGCCGCGACCGTCCCACGGCGGGTGGACCAGCCGGAGTAGGAGTCCCCGCAGGTCGCGGTCGTAATTGTCGTAGAACCGTTGCGCTTCCTCCAGATCGCGGGTCACATCGGGACCACCCGCGATGATCTAGGCGCGACGGAGCAGGTCGCACATACCGGGGTCTACCGCCTCGGCGTCGAACAGGACAGCGCGGATCGCCGATTCCGTGCGATAGGACGGTACGGGTGGCTCGACCCGGCCCGCGCGGTGACCGCCTGTGCGTGCGGGTCCTCCACCGTCGCAGAAAGGGCGTGCTCAGGGTCCGGGCGGTGCAGGGAGCGGCCTTACGGCCGGCGCTGGACTCAGCGCGTGGAGAGCGTAGCTGCCTGGCTCGTTCGAGACTATCCGCTTAGGGTTGATTGCCCGAATTGCGGTTGCCTGCCCGCGCAACGCCGCCGCGAGCAGATCGAGACTTTCCTGGCTTGGCTCAGTGGCGGTGAACTCGGCCCGCTCGAGGAAGGTGTTGCACGCCCTGCTCATCTCCCGGATCGAGCCAAGGTAGGGTGATCGTGGGCGGAGCTTCAGTCGGGTATCGCGGACCAGCCCGCGGAGATGGTTGATGGAGTCGACGATTCGGGGTCCAGCGCCGGGTGCCCAGGTGGTGCTGGGGCCCGCGGTGAGCGCACGTTTCGCCGCCAGGTCGAGGAGCAGGTTGTTGACCGCCGTTTCGTCCTCGAGACGTGCCTGGTGACCTTGGCAAGCCAGTCGGATCCGAAAGCTGCGGCCGCGCCGGCGAAGGCACCAAGGAACACCAAGAGAACGTCCACCTCGCGGATCTTAGGGTGTTGACGATAACTTTGGATGCTGAGGCAATCGGAACTGGCAGGGTGGCGATCGGACCTGGAAGGTGAGCGTGCACATCTCGCAGTACCGCGCCACCCGTCGGCACCACGTCGGCGTCCGTAACCGGATCCGCCTACGGTGTTGTTTCGGGGTGAAGCCGCGGCGGTGTGGTGCGCGGCTGGTAAGCCCAGGCTTTGGTGTGGTTCGAACTGTCTGCGCGTCGATGCGCGAGCCGACATGGCGAAGCGGCGTGTCGATGTTGGCGTAGGGCGGGCCCTGGACAGTCCCTGCGCTCGATGTCGGACGTCCCGGGTCGAGATCCATCCGGGGCGTCGTGGCCTTCCCGGCGCCGTCGCGGCCCAGGAATCCGGTGGCCTCTCTCAGTCGCACCGAGAACGGCACTTCATCGACCGCTGTGACCGGGCCGAACCGTCTCGTGAGGTTCCTTACCTCGATCGGGATCATCGGCTCGCCGGCTCGGGGCTCCCGATGGGACCGTGGGCGGCGACGGGCACCTGTGGCGACACCTCGGTCGTGTCGGTGAGTCGTCCGGGCAGTGGGAGCGAGAGCAGTACGCCGACGCCGGCGAATGCGGTCGCCCACCAGAACGACTGCTGGAACGCAGCAGAGAGTGAAGCAGTTGAAGAGGTGCTGATGGTCGCTCCGGCGAGGATCACCACGACGACGGACGCGCCGAACGAACCGCCTACCTGGCTGGCGATTCGGGTGATGATGCTCGCGTCGGGCACCTCGGACCGTTCCAGGCCACGGAAACCGAGGGCCATCAGCGGAATCGTCACGACGCCGAGGCCGATGCCGCGCACGAAGAGCGCGGTCATCAGTCACCACTCGTTGGTGTGTGCGTCTGCGAAGGCGAATAGCAGCGTGCCCACGAGCACGATGAGGAATCCGGCCAGGACTAGCCAGCGGGCGCCCGTGATGTCGGAGAGCTTGCCCGCCAGCGAGCGGCTCGCGAGAGTGCCAAGGCCCTGGGGGATGAGAAGCAGCCCGGCCACGAGCACGGTCGTGCCCCGTAGCTGTTGAAAGTACAAGGGCAGCAGGAGCATCGCGCCGTACAGCGTGATGCCGGAGAGGAACAGCAGCAACGAGGATGAGGCAAGCGGCCAATGCTTGAGCAGTCGCAGGTCGATCAGGGCGCGGGCCTTACGCCGCAACGCCAAGGCCGCGAAAGCGGCGAGCAGCACCAGGCCGGCGGTGCGAAGGTCCTGCTGGCCGGCGACTGGGCCCAACTGTCCGCGGTAGAGGCGGGCGGCGCGTTCTCGATGCTGGTCCGGGACCGTGATATCGCCCCCGAGTTGACCGACGTGCGCAGGTTCCGCAACGACTGGGAGAAGGCCGCCTCGGTGCGGCTGCGCATCGGTGACACGCGCGGCTTGGACGATTACGAGCGGCACGGCCGGATCGTCGACGGGGACCGTGACGAGGTGCTGGCCGCCCTGTAAACGGCGTGGAAGACCGATACCGACGCCGGCCTGTCGACGCTGATGATCGCCGGGGATGCGGCCACCGTCGGTGCGCTGAACGAGCGGGCGCGAGCCGACCGGGTAGCGGCAGGTGAGGTCGCCAAGGAGGGCATCGAGTTGTCCTCGGGCGGCCGCGCCGGCGTCGGGGACCGGGTCGCGACCCGACAGAACGACCGCAGATTGCCCACCGGGAAGCGGTGGGTGAAAAACGGCGACCGGTGGGACGTGACCGCCGTGTTCGACGACGGATCACTGGCAGTCAAACGCGCCGGCGGGGGCGGCGAAGTGGTCCTGCCCGCCGACTATGCGCGCCAACACGTGGATCTCGGATACGCCTGCACCGCGCACCGGGCCCAGGGCGCCACCGTCGACACCGCTCACACGATGATCGCCCCGACGACGGCCCGGGAGGTCCTTAGGCCTGGGCTTGCAGCAACCTGATGAACTCCCTCTCCAGCTCCGCCTCGGACTGGTACGCCGCGACGGACACGGCCTGCGGGACGAACTCCGCGACCACCGTGTAGGGCGGGTTGGAGACGATCGCCTCGAACGGTTCGTCATCCCAATGTGCGGGCTCCATCAGGGTGTCGCCGTGGGCGATGTCGAACTTCTCGAAGTTGATGTCGTGCAGGAACATGTTGATGCGGGCGAGGTTGTACGTGGTCAGGTTGATCTCCTGGCCGAAGAACCCTTGCCGCACCTTGTCCTTGCCGAGCACCTTGGCGAACTTCAGCAGCAGCGAACCCGATCCGCATGCGGGGTCGTAGACCTTGTTGACGGACTTCTTGCCGACCACCGTCATCCGCGCGAGCAGCTCGGACACCTCTTGAGGGGTGAAGAACTCACCGCCGGATTTGCCGGCGCTCGAGGCGTACATCGTCATCAGGTACTCGTAGGCGTCACCGAAGGCGTCGATGGTGTTCTCGGTGAAGCCTCCGTTGCCGAAGTCGAGGTCACCGATGGCGTGCAGCAACTTGACGAGCTTCACGTTGCGCTTGACGACGGTGGGGCCCAGCTTGGCGCTGTTCACGTCGAGGTCGGCGAACAGGCCTTTCAGGTCGTCCTCGGAGTCCGTGCCCAGTGCGGAACCTTCGATGTTCGCGAACACCCTGGCGAGGGTCTCGTTGAGGTTCTCATCGGATGCGGCACGCCTGCGTACGTTGGCGAACAGTTCGCTGGGAAGGATGTAGAAGCCCTTCTCCTGCACCGTCTCCTTGCGGCCGTATGCCGCCTGCCTGTCGCTGAGGGCCGCGTAGTCGAACTCGGCGTCCCCGGCTTCCCGCTCCAGCCGGTCGAGGTACGCCGTCAGGTTCTCCGAGATGAACCGGTAGAACAGCATGCCCAGCACGTAGGACTTGAAGTCCCAGCCGTCGACGCTGCCGCGCAGGTCGTTCGCGATCCGCCAGATGGTCTTGTGCAGATCCGCGCGCTGTGCCTCCTTGGTACGCGACGCGGGCACCGGCGGCTTCGTGACTTGCTGGGCGGCCTGGCGACCCTGGTCGATTGCTGGTCCGCGGCCAGCAGCGGAAGGACGTACGGCGGCTGGACGCGGCGCCGGCTCAGGCTTGGGCTCTGGCTCGTCGGTCGGGACGCGCCGCTCGGAGCCGCCGCGACCGCGGCCCAGCGCTATCTCGTCGGTCGCGAGCAGCAACTCGCGCGCCTCGATGTAGCGCTCGGGCGGCCACGCGAGGTCGACGCGGGCCCGCTGGTTGCCCATCGACGAGCCGTCTTCCGGCAACGCGTACCAGAGCAGTTCGGCGTCGAGCGACATCGCCGACCGCGCGACCCTGCCGCCATGTGCCTCAAGGTGACCGACCGCCACCAGTTCGTCGACCAGATCCCCGCCCCACCTGCCGGTCAGGGCTGCCCGGTTCTTGAGCGCGCCCGGGGTCATCGCTACGAGGTCGTTCCACACCAGGACAGGGATCGGAACCGACCCATCATCACGTACGGGCGGCAGAAGTCCATGCCGGACCGCGCGGGTGTCCTGCGCCGATCAGTCGGCAACGCTGATGCCCGACGGCGCCGCGGGCTCTACGTGCGCCGGGACGGATGATGGGCGTTGTCAGTCGGGTGAGTCGTGGTGCTCGTGGTCGAGCACCACCACGGACGTATCCGGCGCGCTGCTTCCGGCAGGTATCGCGGCGCCGGCGGCCCTCATCGTCGGTGGGCTCGCCCTCGCCCGGGCATCCCGCCGTTGTCACGGCCACCACTGATCGCCACGCTGCCGGCCACGTCCGAACGCACACTGTGGCGACCAGCCGATGACTGGCACGCCGCCCACCGGCAAGCCCAACGCAATCGTCACCGAGGCCCAAGGGCCGGGAATCCGGCGACCAAGGAGCCGGCGAGCCCGGATAGGACGCGACCTGCGTCAGTGAGGGCGGCGTCACCGCCGGTTGGGCTTGAACCAGTGGATGCCTTCGAATCGGGCGAAGTCGCTATCGAAGGAGCAGATGCCGGTTCCGTGCTCGATGGCGAGCGCGGCCAGATGGGCGTCGGTAACGAGGTTCCCGCGGAGGTCGCCGTCGACGAGAAGACGTCCGAAAATGTCTCGGTGGCGGGCGCCAGGCGTTGGCACCCAGACCTGGTCGGCGTCGAGCCAGTCGCTGACATAGCTCCACGCATCCGCCGGCGCCAACGGGTTCGCCGTCACGCGGGGGTGGGTAATGATGCGCTGGAAGGCCATCAGCGACGCCCACGGCAGCCCGACCCGTTCGACGCCGTTCATCGACTCCTCCAGCCATGACCGTGCGGTCGCATGGAAATGCGACTGCGCATCGACGGCGTAAAGAAGAACGTTGGCGTCGACGATCAACGGGCCTCCTCGGCGTCGTACTGGTCGAGCAGTTCGAGGGTGTCGGCGACATCGGTGACGTCGATCCTCAGCCCAACGCTCGCCGTCCGCTGCCGGAAGCGGGTGGACTTCGGCTCACGCGCAAGGCCCGCGCGGGCAAGCTCGTTCACAGCCTCACCGAGACCGATACCTCGTTCCCGGCGCAGCAGTTCGGCCGCCGCCGAGACTTCCGGATCAAGCCGAACCGTTGTCCTCATACCACAACGGTAGCACCATAGGTGTCAACACCATGCATCATTGATTCTATAGACCAAATGTTCGAAGCGTTCGAAATGTTCATGCCGGCCAGTGACCCCGGCCAGCACCGCCGCCACCCCGACAGGCTGCACGCGACGTGCCGCCAATCGATCGCCTCCATCGCCGCATCGTCAGCCAACAGGCCGCTCAACAAGCTCCGGTCGAAGCTGCGGCTGCGATGGAAATACCTGACGGACGCGGCACGGCACCGCTATGCACCGTCCGGGTCTGCGCGCTCTCGTGCGGAGTCCATCATGTGGCGACTCGCCCGCCGTTCCGTTAATGTAGGTAGGTACCTACTTCTGCGGAGGTGTGGCGATGACATCGATGAGCGCACGCGACTTCAACCGGGACGTCAGTGCCGCCAAGCGTGCGGCCGATCACGGTCCGGTGGTCATCACCGACCGGGGCCGGCCGGCGTACGTTCTGCTGTCGGCGCCGGATTACGAGCAACTCACCGACCAGCGCAGCATCGTTGACTGGCTGCAGGCCGACGACGATATCGAGTTCGAGCCGCCTCAGTTGGCCTCGCTGCCGCAGGCCGCGGACCTGTGAGCTTCCTCCTCGACACGAACGTCGTCAGCGAACTGCGCAAGCGGTCCGATGTGGTGGACGCGCAGGTGCTGGGCTGGGCGCGGCGGTATCCTGCGCGGGATCTGTACATCAGCGTCGTCACCGTGATGGAGATCGAGTTGGGTGTGGCGCTACTCGAACGCCGCGACCGCCGGCAGGGCACTGTACTCCGGCAGTGGATGGAATCGGGAGTGCTGGCCGGGTTCGCCGGTCGCATCCTGCCCGTCGATACCGAAGTGGCAGTGCGGGCGGCGCACCTGCATGTGCCCGACCCCCGTCCCGCGCGTGATGCGTTCATTGCCGCCACTGCCGACGTCCACGGACTGACGGTGGTCACGCGGAACCTCAAGGACTTCCAGCCGACCGGGGTGGCCGCGCTGGATCCGTGGGCGCCTGATCAGTAAGCACGGCCGCAGCCGCCGGCGGGCCGGCACATGTGTGCACAGGCCGTCCTCCGTGAGCCACCTCCGCGCGGACCCCCGAAGGTGGGATACCGACGAGGGCCCGATGCAATGAACCACCGCCAGCCCCGCGGTCGCGTGCCCAGAACCTTTGCCGGCTACCGATGGGCTGAAGCCGGGCGCACGATCATCGACGGGCACCACCGGATCGACCCCAAGTCCGCGACCCAGCCCGCGACCGGCATTCCGGCCGAGCGGCACTAAATCGGACGCCGCTGCCTGTATCACGGCAGCGCCCCAGCTCTCCTGTGCGGTATGACGTCGTCGGATCAACGCCATCCGCTGGGGCCCCCCGACCCGGCGCCACAACCGGCCGCCGGGTTCTCTATCACCGGGCCCGCGGAGGTGACCCTGGGAGCCGACCGATCGGCGGTCACCACGTTTTCGGTGACCAACGTGACCGGCCGGCCGGTGCGGGTGCGGCTGCGGCCCCAACCTGGCGGTAGCGCCGACGCCGGCTGGCTCAGCCTGGTCGGCGACTCCGAGCGGCCGGTAGCGATCGCGGCCACGCTGTCTGTGGACGTCAAGATCGCGGTACCGCCGACGGCCCCGGCCGGGGCCGCAGCCGTCCGGCTGGATGTGGTGGCCGAGGACAACACCGAAGTCGTCACCGGCCAGTCGGTCGCATTCATCGTGCCCGCGCCCGTCGTGAAGGGGCGTCCCCGCTGGTTGATCCCCGCAGTCATCGCCGCGGTCGTGCTGCTGGTCGCCGCCGGCGTTTACTTCGTTGTGAAGCCGTCCAGCCCGCCTCCGGTTGCGGCTCCGACAAATCTGGTTCCGCCTGCGGTTACCGGTGCCCCCATGGTCGGAGCGACACTGCTGGCCGACAAGGGATCCTGGACCGGCCAACAACTCCTGCTCGTCCGCTGGCAACGATGCCCTGGCGGGGCGGCGACTGCCTGCGCCAATATCCAGACAACTGTGGCCGTACCGACGTCGACCGGATCTGCGAGTCCGACCGAATCTGCCAGTGCGGGACCGACAGCAAGTCCCTCCTCGGCCGCGGCAGATGCCGGGATGACGGACGGCTATGTGGTCAGCACAGCCGACGCCGGCAACGGTCTGCGGATCGAGGTCACGGCCTACGCCGTCGCGGGCGACGCGGACGCAGTCGCTGGCGGCCCGCAGACCATTGTTGCCTCCCCGGTCGTACTGGTGCCACAGGTCGTGGCACCGCCGCAAACCACTGTCGTGCCCAACTTCTCTGGCCTCGATTTCAGCGCGGCTTCGGCGGCGGCCAATGGGGCGCATCTGAATCTCGGGGCGCTGGTCGATGGACCGATCGCCCCCACCTGTAATCCGCTGGTCAGCGGGCAGAATCCCCGCGCCGGCAGTAGCCAGCCATGGGGCACGTTGGTGACTGTATTGATCCAGCCGGTGAACCGTCGCTGCCTGATATTCGTGACCCGAGCAGTTCCGTTGCAGACCCTTCAGGTCAACGGTGGTAAGTGATGTCCGGCGGCAGCGAGCGCAATGTTCCATTCAGGTACCAGCTCTCGGCACCACCGGCGCTAGGACTGCTCACCACCGAGGCGCCGAGAGTGTCTTTCGCCGCAGCGGCCCGCGCTGCCGGGACCATCGTCGGAGCACCCGCGACCGGTGCCGAGGTGGGGGCAGATGCCAACGACTCCGTCTGAATCGTCACCGGCGCAGCAGCCCGCCGACCTGGCCGAACAACTCGAATCATTGCGGAGCTGGGTTGCGAACGTCACCGGCTGGCAGGCGGACATCGGCGTGCCGAGATCCCTTGCGGTGCTTTCTGATACCCCGCACGGCGACGGCGACGGCGATCGTCAGGCCGACCGGATCCTGCTGTACCCCGCGCAGTTCCGCATCCCGGACCGACCCTTCGGGCCGGACGCAGTCGCGATCGACGTCCGGATCCTGGTGCTGGCCGAAGCCGTCGACGTGGTAGCTGCCACCGCGTCTTTGGCGGAACTCGCGGTGCAGGCGATGGCTCGCGGAGACCTGGCCCTAGATGTGGACCCAGTGCTACCCAACCGATCCGTCCTGCCGCTTCCGGTTCTGGCGTTCGGACTCACCCACCACCGCACGGTGCCACGCCGCCAATCCTCCCCGGTCCGGCATCTGCTGACCGTGGCCGGCGATGGCCTGCGCCGGGTGACCGGTCGAGTGGTGGCCCAGGACGGCACTCCATTGGCCGGGGCGACGGTACGGGTGCTGCCATCCGGGGCTGCAATAACCGCCGGATACGACGGCCGGTTCACGGTCACCGTCCCGGCCGGCACGACCGGCCTGTTGCGGATCCACAGCCACGGTCAGATCATCGAGCACACCGTTGGAGGTCCGACCGGTGGTCCTGCCCGAGGGCCGAGCCGCCCCGGCACCGAGTTACTCGACGACATCGTGGTGACTGGGCTCGGAACCGATCCTTCCCCCTCCACCGATCGACCAGCTGCGCCAGCAGCAGAAGCGGAGACCTGAGATGCCAAGTTATCTGACCCCCGGCGTGTACGTCGAGGAGATCAAGGGCGGCACCCAGCCGATCGAGGGAGTGGGCACATCCACTGCGGCGTTCGTCGGCACCGGCGGGCGGACCGATGTCCCCGTCGGCGAGCCCATCGCCGTGTCCAACTGGAGCCAATACGTCACCGACTTCCTCGGCGCCGGCCCGATGACTGCGCTGTCCCACGCAGTGAACGGCTTCTTCGTCAACGGTGGCCAACGTTGCTATGTGATGGACGTCGGCGACGATCCGGCGCTGGCCGGCACCGCCCGACGGCCGGGGCTGTCCGCGCTGGAGGAGATCGACGAGATCGCCATCGTCGCCGCACCCGGATACACCGGGCCCGCCGCATACGAGGCGGTGTTGGCACACTGCGAGAAGATGCGTGACAGGGTGGCGATTCTCGACACGCCCCGGGACGTACCCAACATCATGGATCTGACCATGGTGGCAACTTTGGATGCCGGCCCTGACCCTGGCGACAGCCCGACGGCCGATGTCGCGTCCGTTGGATCCGGCGGCGCGGCGCCCGCCGGCGGCGGTCCATCCGGCGGCGCGGCGCCTGCTGGAGGACCATCGACAGGCGGTGCTGCTGCGGTACTACCAGCTGCCGCATCGGCCCGTCGAACCGGTGGCCGCGCAGTGCCATCTGCACCCCGATCGTCCAGCCGCGGCACTCTGTACTACCCGTGGCTGAAAGTAACCGACCTGGTGACCAGGGAGGTGGTCTCGGTGCCCCCGTCCGGGCACGTGGCCGGCATCTGGGCGCGCACCGACGCCCTTCGCGGTGTGCACAAGGCCCCCGCGAACGAGCCCGTACGCGGGGCGCTGGGACTGCAGCGCCGGGTCACCCCGGCTGAGCAGGGAGAACTCAACAGCTCAGGGGTCAACGTGTTGCGGTTCTTCACCGGCCAAGGTATCAGGGTGTGGGGAGCCAGGACACTGGCCCGCGACTCCGAGCCGGAGTGGCGATATCTCAACGTACGCAGGCTGTTCTCCATGGTGGAGGAGTCGATCATCCGAGGTACCAGCTGGATCGTCTTCGAGCCGAACGACCGGCCGCTGTGGAACATGATCCGGCGCGACGTATCGGCATTCTGCACCCGATTGTGGCGCGACGGGGCGCTGGTGGGCCGGACACCGAGCGAAGCGTTCTTCGTGAAGTGCGACAAGGAAACCAACCCTGACGATGTCGTAGATGCCGGTCAGGTGGTTGCGATTGTTGGTATGGCACCGGTGAAACCGGCCGAGTTCATCGTCTTCAAGGTCTGCCAGTTCGCCGGCGGATCTGCTGTCGAACAGGAGGGCGGCAGCCGTGGCTGAGTCCGCACCGGGCGCCTGGGTCGATCCCTATCGCGCCTTCAATTTCAAAGTGATGATCGGCGGTGAAGCGGTCGCACATTTCATCGAGGTGAGCGCGCCGAGCATCGAGGTTGCCACCGTCGAGTACCGGGAGGGCGGCCAGGCCCAGGCAATGCACAAGATGCCAGGGATCACCACCTACGACGACCTGACGCTGCGCTACGGATTGACCGACTCGACGGTGATGTGGGACTGGTTCATGGCCACCGTGCACGGGCAGGTGGAGCGCAAGAACGTCTCCATCGTGCTGCTGGACGCCGCGGGCGCAGCGGCGGTACTGCAGTGGGATCTCATCGCGGCGTTCCCGCGCCGATGGACCGGCGCCGCGCTCCGGGCCACTTCCCGGGAGGTGGCGATCGAGGAGATCGTGCTCGCCTTCGAATCGTTGGGAAGGGCGGCCTGACAATGCCGCGGAGTGGCAGATCCCGAGCCTGGGTGCCGGTGCTCAGCGCGCTTCGGCAGCTGGCTTCGGCGATCCGGCACGCCGTCGGTGTCACCGTCCGGCCCGGCGAATTGCCGCCTCCGCCCGAGAGCTCCCGGCCGGCAGCGATGCCGCAGGAAGCAGATTCGGGTCCTCCATCGGAATGGCTGGACTACCTGCAAGGTCGCGATCCGGTCTGGCTGACCGGGCAACCCACGCCGTTGGGCGATCATCCGGCCGAGGACGAGTTGCAGCAACCTGGCGCGGGCACCAGCCGGCCGCCGGCTGCCCCAGCAGTTGAGGTGCAGCCGCCGGCGGGCCGAGCCCGGCTGCTGCCGGCGGGCCGTGCGCGGTTGCTGCCGGAGACCTCCGGACCAGGTCCGGTGGCCGATCTCGAAGATGGATTTCCGCGGGAGGCGAATCGGCGGCCCGCAGGCCAGGTCGCCACCGGAGCGACGGAACGCCCGGGCCCGGCCGGCCGGCTCCCCCGCGCGCCGCAGCTGCCGCTCGATCGTCCGTTTCCGACGGACTCACGCCCTGCCCCGCTGGGCCGAGCTCACTCGACACCCGGCGGACGGGGGACACACCTGCTCCCGACGCCGACCGATGATCTCCAACCGGAGGCCCACGGGACGGATCAAACAGAGCGATCACGTTGGTACACAAGGGCACTGCCAGAAGATCCAGACGTCACGCGGCTGCCACCCGGGAGCGACCAACAGCCGACAGCGACCAACCCGGCGGCTCCGTCATCGGTTGCTGCCACCCTCGCAGAGCAACCGCCGATCAACGCGCCGGGAGCAACCGCCCGAGGCGCTGACGCCCGCTACGACCAGCGCCCGAACAGCGCAACCCTTCCTGAGCAGCGCGTTCTCGCTATGCCACTTCGCAACCGGGCGGGCGCGGTGACCCGCGCCGATCCGCCGTCTGGTGGTGCCGCCCACCCGACTCCCCTGCGATGGGCCCCGCTGCCCGATACAGACCTACCTGAGACAAGTGACACCGCTGACCAGCGAGATGCCAACCCGATCGGGTCTGCGCAGGTCAGCCAGATCTGGCAACGACTCGGCAACGGCCCTCGCGGCGACCGCCTGGTAGCCGCCCAACGGAGCCGATGATGGAGCGGGTCACGTTCCTGTGCGAGGACAGCGGCGACCGCATCTCCTGCCTCCTCAATCCCGAAGATCTGGTGCAGCGCCGCAGCTCCGGGCTTCGACCGCAATGGTCGGGAAGTGGACCGGCCACCGGTGCCGGGCTCACCGACGAGCCGTTGCTGCATACCGGAGGCGGTCGCACCGAATTGGACCTCGAGTTATTGTTCGACACCAGCCTGCTCGCCGCACCGACCCAGGTCGGCGACGTCAGGGACCTGACGAAGCCACTGTGGGATCTGTCCGAGAACGCTTTCACCGCAGCGGGCTCCCTGGTGCCCGCGGTTCGGTTCGTGTGGGGGAAGGCCTGGAATGTGCTGGCCGTGGTGGTAGCGGTCAGCGAGCGGCTCGAGCGGTTCGACGGTGGCGGCGCTCCGAGTCGATCGTGGATGAAGGTGCGGCTCCGCAGGATTCCGGAGCCGCCGATACCGCCCGTCGATCCACCGACGGGGGTGCTGCCGGTCGGCGACGATCTGCTCACCGCCGCCCAGGCTGCACCCCTGCAGAGCCTGCGGACCGTATTGGGAGGCGGCGCGGAGCCTGCGGATTCGGCCTCGGCAGGAGGTTCCGGTGACCCCGCTGGGCCGCAGGTGGGCGAGCGACTCGACGAGATAGCAGCCCAGGCGTACCAAGGGGCGGCCTGGCTCTGGCGCTGGATCGCCGCGGCGAACGGCCTGGACAGCGCACCATTCGTGCCTGCCGGCACCGAGCTCGCCATTCCCGCGGCGCCGGGATCGGTGACGTGATGTCGGGTAGCGGCTCCATCGGCAGACCGGCCCTTGCGGTGACCGTCGACGGGACGCGTCTGCGTACCCAACCCGGACGGCTCCGGGTGCGACGCGAAGTTTCGAGCCCTGCCGTTTGCGATGTCGACATCGCTTCCGCCGCGCTCGACCACTGCCTTCCCGGACAGGCTCTGAAAGTCGCCGTCGACGGCTCCTCGGCAGCATTGTTCGACGGTGAGATTGTTTCGATTCGCTACATCCTGGGACCCGATGGGCAGCGGTGGCTCACCCTGCGCGGGTTCGATCGGAGCCATCGGCTGCGGCAGCGACGCAGTGTGACGGTCCGGACGGATATCTCAGCGGGCGATCTGGCCAGGGAGATCTGTCCGGCAGCCGGCCTTTCGGTGGATGCCGAGCGCGACGGCCCGCGGTGGCCGCGGCTCGTCCAGCAGGGCCAGTCCGATCTCGCGCTGCTGTGCTGGATGGCCGCACGGGCCGGCCTGTGCTGGGGGGTCGAGACCGACCGACTCTGGCTACGTGACGGTGCAAGTAGCGCGGACCACCGGATACTGAAATGGCAACAGGACCTCATTGAGGCCGAAGTCGAGATCAGCGCTGCGGGCCGGCCGGAACGGGTCCGGGCAATGAGCTGGAATCCGGTCGATGGCGAAATTACTGACGTCACAGCCGATAACCCGATTTCGACGGCAGCTGTCGTGGACGGACTCGATAAGTTCGGTGGCGACGGGGTCGCGTTGCTTCCCGGCCTCATGCTTGCCGGCCCGGACCACGCGCAAGCGATGGCGCAGAGCGAACTGGATCGCAAGGTTGCGTCGGCGGCAACGCTGCGCGCTGTCGTTCACGGCGATCCGGGCCTCACGCCGGGAACCGTGGTGACCCTCGATGGGCTGGGCGAGGATGTCGCCGGGCCGTACGTTCTCACGGCCGTCGAACATCTCGTCGACGACGCGAGCGGGTACGTCTGCATCGTCAACTCCGAATCCCCCGAGATCCTGCCGGACGCCTCCGATAGCGCGATGACCATGACGGTGGCGCAGGTGACGGCGGTCGCTGATCCACTCCGACGGGGCCGGGTACAGGTCGGCCTACCGACCTTCGACGGCGCGGAAACCGAATGGCTGCCGGTCCTCGCACTCGGCGCCGGATCGAACAAGGGGCTGGACTGCCAGCCGGACATCGGCGACACAGTCGCGGTACTGATGTCGATGGCAGACCCCGGGCGTGGCATTGTGCTCGGCGGCCTGCGCTCTGGTGCGGCCCCGCAGGACGATGCCGGGGTCGCCGACGGAGGCGTCAGGCGGTTCAGCCTGCGCGCAGCGGGTGGTCAACTGCTGCAACTGGACCGGGACAACGACGGGGTGCTGCTGGCCAACGCCGGCGGCAGCCGGCTACAGATGACCGACACCGGGTCGGTGTTCCATGCCGCCGGAGATATCACCATCGAAGCACCCGGTCACACCCTGCGGCTGCGAGCCGCCCGCATCGACCTGGAACAGGCATGACGCCGCCGGCCACGCTCTGGTTGACGGACCAGGCGGACATCCGGTGCACCCACCGCCTCGGGCATTCCGGGCAGCAGGCGAGCCAGGCGCTGGTGCGGGTGGAAGGCAGGCAGGTGCTGGTCGACCCCGATCCGCAGGGCCGGTCGATCAGCGGCTGCCCGAACGTCGGCGCCACGATCGTCCCCTGCCGGAACACCCTGCGCATCCAGCAAGGCCTTTCGACCTTCGTCCGGATCGAGGGATCGGCGGTGGTCCGAGCGGATCTGGTCGGGCTGACGGACGGAACGCCACCCGGTGCGGCGCACTACCAGGTGCTGTCCCCCGGCCAGCGACTCGTCGGAGAGACGCCATGACGGCCGGCGGCTCCGGGAATGCCTGGCGATTCCTGCATCCGGACCTCGACGTGGCCGACACCGTCGGGCTCGTCGTCGGACACACCGGGCGGCTGGAGCTGGTCGGTGGGGCTGATGCGGTGCGACAGGCGTTGCTGCTCCTGCTGTCCACCACACCAGGAGAGCGGGTGATGCGGCCGGACTACGGCTGCGAGCTGCTGAGCCTGGCGTTCGCGCCGAACGACGGCACCACCGCGGGCCTGGCCATCCACTACGTCCGCAAGGCAGTTGAGCGATTCGAACCACGTGCCAGGGTGCTGGGCATCGACGCCGGACCGAACTCCGACGACCCGAGTCGGCTGGACGTGACCCTGGACTACTCCCCCGGCCCCGGCGGGCCGAGCCGACGCCTGACCATCGGGCTTCCGATGGCCGACGGCGGTTCGGTCGGCGTAGGTCCACCGCCGAGCCGCTGATCGACCGACCGACCGACCACCCACCAAAACATGACGCATCTGGGAGAAGATCGATATGCCTTTGCCCATACCGAACCTGGATGACCGCAACTTCGCTACCCTGCTTGCCGAGGCGAAGGCAATGATTCCGGCGCGCTGCCCGCAGTGGACCGACCTGTCGCCCAGCGATCCGGGCGTTGTCATGCTGGAACTGTTCGCGTTCCTCACCGACGCCCTGCTCTACCGCCTAAATCGCATACCGAACAAGGCATTTCTGCAGCTGCTGAATATCGTCGGTGTGCAGCTGTCGTCGCCCGCAGCCGCCGCGGTGAGCCTGACCTTCAGTCGCGAGGCAGCCACCGACCATCCGATCCAGATTCCGCGGGGTACCGCCGTCACGACCGGCGCAAGCGCCGGGCAGGCTCCGATCTTTCGAACGGTCGAGGCCGGCACCCTTGCAGCGGGTGCGACCTCCACAACTGTCCGGGCCCTGCACTGCGACGAGATCTCCGGCGAATTGATCGGCACCGGAACCTCATTGCCAGGCCAGCGCGCATCGCTGGCCAGACCGCCGGTGATTCTCGATTCCGGAGACGGAGCCGACCTGCTGATCGGAGTGGAAGTCGCCACGTCCGAATTCGATCAGCGGGTGCCGGTGATCCGGTTCGGAGACAGGACGTACCGGGTCTGGCGGCCGGTCGATCACTTCGGCGAGTTGACCGACGCTGACGATCGCCACGTCTACGTCGTCGACCGGAATCAGGGTCTGGTGACCTTTGCGCCGTCCATCCAAGGCGGCCGGCCGGCGCCGGCCGGTTCGGTGATCCTGGGCTCGGGGCTGATGGCCGAGGTCCCGGCCGCTGGACGGCAGATCGTGGCCTGCTACCGCACCGGGGGTGGCAGCGGCGGCAACGTCGCAGCGGGCTCGCTGACCGTGCTGCCGACCGGCCCGGCCGGGATCACCGTCATCAATCCGGGGCAGGCGGTCGGCGGCCGGGACGCCGAAACCCTGGACGGCGCTGTCGCTAGGGCCCCTCATTCCCTGGCATCACTTGACCGGGTGGTGACCGCCCGGGACTACGAGGCCGCCGCGGTCGCCGCCGGCGGCGGAGTGAGCCGAGCGCTGGCGGAGACGAGCGCGACCCTGTGGGCTGGCGGCACACCTGGCCAGGTGCGCGTGTTCGTCATGCCCGAACTGCCGGAGCACCGGGCGGCCACCCTGGAGGAGATCCGGGCGCGACAGCTACCGACAGCGCTTCGCAGGATCGCCGACGTGCTGGCCGTCAAGACGCCAATGAGCGCCGAGGCGGTTATCAGTTGGGCCGGGTGCAAGTCGTTCCATGTCGAGGCGACGGTGGTGGCCCACCGCACGGAAGATCTCACCGCGCTGCGGGATCGGCTGGTGCAGCGCCTACAGGAGGCGTTCTGCCCAACGCCGGTCGACGGCCGGTCCGGCTGGCCGTTCGGTGAAGCTGTCCGGTCATCGGTGGTCTACGACGTGCTGCTGGCCGAACGAGGAGTGCGCTTCGTGGAGTCTGTCCGGCTGGTGGTCGACGAGGTGCCCAGGATCGTCTCGGCGATCCAGGCCGACCCCTGCCAGCGGGGCGCCTGGTTCTGCGCCAGCGGCCCGCAAATCTTCCGAACCCTCGATGACGCCCAGGGTTGGGAGCTACTGGACACGTTCGAGGGCGAGATCTGCGAGCGGCTGGCCAGTTGCGCGGCCGCGCCCGGCCTGCTGGTCGTGACCTCGAGAGTGGGCGACACCGAAGCCAGTCGGGTCCACCTGTCCACCGACTATGGCGAGTCCTTTCAGACGCTGGCCGAACTCGACTTCCACATCGAGGGAGTGGCAGTCGGGGTCAGCGGGCAACTGCGCGCTGCCTTCCTCGCCACCGACCGTGGATTGTTCCGGCTCGACTTGGCGTCTTCGGCAGTGCCGGTCTCGTTGCTGGTCAGCGCCCAGGAGCCGGCCAAACCGTTCTATGCAGTGCAAGTGGTGTCGGAGCCGGGCACCGACATCCAGTTGGCCGCTGCCGCGCAGGAGCTCGGTGGAGTCTTCGTGTCCTTCCAGGACGCCAGATCCGGTACGTTCCAGGCGGTCGGCGGCGACGGTCAGGACATCAGGGTGCTGGGCATCCAGCGGGCGGGTCCGCGCCGTTTCCTGATCGCCGGGACACAAGCCACCGGTGACGAAGCAGGGGCAGGCATTCACCAGCTCGAGTTGCGGGACACTCAGCCCGACCCATCCGGGTGGCAGCCGGTAGGTACCCAGTGGACCGGCGGTAGCTGCCTGGCCATGGCCTTCGTCGGTCAGACCACGCTGGCCGCGACCTCCCGATCCGGTGTCACGGTGAGCGACCCTGCAGTATCGGCGGGGCGATGGCGGGCTTCCGGAGTGGACTCCGGCCAACCACTGCTCGAGGCAGGACGGTTCGAACCGGTATCGGCCCTGGCCGCGACCGATTCACTGTTCCTGGCCGGCGGTCCGCAGGGCGTCAACGCCAGCACCGACGCAGCCCAATGGAAGCCAGCCAGCAACAACGTGTTCGCCGACAAGATGGCACTGCCTCCTACCTGGCTGCCGGTCGGCGGCGATCACATCCTCGAGGTGGTGTACGACAGTGCGCTCCGCTGAGATCCGGCTGCTGCTACCCGAGGTGCTGCAACGCTGCTGCATCCCGGAGTCCCCGATGGACGCGCTGATCGGCGTGATGGCGGCGATGCATGCACCGTCCGAGGCGGTGCTGACCGATCTCGGCAGCTTCGTCGATCCACATCGCACCCCGGACCGCTTCGTGGGAATGCTCGCAGACTGGCTGGACCTTGGTGGGCTGGGCCGGATCGAGACCGGCCGGATGCGTCAGCTGGTTGCGGCCGCCGCGGATCTGAACCGCCGACGCGGCACCGCAGCCGGATTGCGGCAATTGCTGGTCATTGCCACGGGCCTGACCGACATCACCGTCCAGTCACCAGGTTCTGACGCATCCGGTGCGCCGCGGCCCTTCCATGTCAACGTGCTGCTGCCGCCGACCGCATCGCAGGAGTCGCTGGCGTTGGTGACGGCCATCGTGCAGCGGGAGAAGCCGGCACACGTCACCGCGGACGTGCTGATCCGGCAGGACTGTACTGCTCCCGGTGACCCGGCGGCCGTCGCTGACCCGGCTGCCGAGGAGAAAGTGCGGCTGCCTACCGTTGACACGCCATGAAACCGCGGACCGCGATCGTCATCCTCGCCGTGGTCGGGTTGGTGTTGCTGGCGGTCATCGTGCAAGGTGGCCGCACATCAGCCGGAAACTCGCAGTCGCGCAGCTCACTCGTCGACGCACTCGGCAAGCTCAGGTCCGGCCGGCAGGTAGTTGCGGCCGATCTGATCGGTGCGTCGTGCGCCGGCAACGATCCCGGAACCCTGCGGGTGATCGGACAGTGCGAGGAAGCGTTGCCATCAGGCGCGAAACGGTTGCAGCTGTGCGTGGTCAGCGGGCAACCGGCATTCCTCGGCGTGAAGGGGGCCAGCTATCCGCTGCAGCAAGCCGATCTTGCACAGTCCGCGTGTCCGACGTCCGGTTCGACACGTCAGCACGACGGGGCGCACTTCGACCTCTACGACTCCGGCAACTCCTTGATCGTGGTCTGTTCGGCACTGGGGGTGCCGTGCCTCTTGCGGCTGGATGGTTGACCGCTGCAGGGTTCAGGACCCGGCCCGGGTCGGGTCATCGGCCGTGCCCGAGTTGACCGTGCCGAGCAACTTGACGGCGCTGACAATGCCGCCGATGAGGACCACCAGGGACCAGATCGCCGCCACCACAGCGATGATCAGCGCAGCCAGCGCATCCGTGATGCTGACCAGGATTGCCGGCACGATGCCGTGCAACACACCGGTGAGAAAGCTCGCCAGCAGGCAGGTGGCCAGCAACAACATCAGACCCTTGCTCTTCAGAAACCTCTGCTGAGCAAGGACAAGAGTGACCCACGTTGCCAGTTGGGCGGCCGTGATCAAACCGAGAATAACTGCGGCACCAGAGGTGTCGAAGAATCCAAAGATCGCGAGATAGGCCAGCGTGCCGAAAGGCGCGGCCAGAAACAGCGAGACCATGAGCATCAACGCAACGAAGGCAACGACCGCCAGCACAATGCTCCCGAGCAGCCCTATCAGGCCCCCGATAATGCTGACAATCCCTTGGACGGAGCCGGTGATGCGGTCGCCGATCACTGTTGGCAGGGCGGTCAGGATGAGCACCAGCAGCAGCAACCCGTCGATCAGACCGAGATAGGGCAGCGCCAGCCCGGGCGGGTCGGCCGGCGCCGTCATCGTGGACAGCGCGCCCGCTGCCTGGCTCACGTCGACGCCACGTTCTGCCAGCTGGGCGGCCATGGTCGGGTCGCTCAGAACCCCGGAGATGCGATCCGCAAATGCCGGAGACCCGGTGAAAAGCGGTGCGCCCAAGGACATCGCCACTGCGACGGCCGCTGACACCAGCGCCGCGATCAGAAAGGGGCGACGCAAGGTATCCATCGCTGCTACCCGCCCTTCCGGCGGCCGCGCACGAGATCACCAGGTGAGAATGGCGACTGCGACTGCGGCCAGGAACAGCAGCAGCACGATGATCCAGACCCCCTGGGATATCCTGGAGACCACCGCTCCGAAGCTGTTCCTGCTGACGGTTGGGGTGGCTGCCGCTCCGGCGAGCATGGTGATCAGGCAGCTGATGATCGCCGCCGCGCCGATCGCTATCAATCCTGGCCTTCGCACCACCACGCCGGCAATCACTGCGGCCGCGCCGGCGGCGAAGCCGAACACGAAGCCGACCCACCAGGGCAGCATCTTGCGCACCCGGGGAACAACCTGATCCACCATCTCTGCTCCTTTAGTGAGGTATGCGAAGTTGTTGCAGGACAGGAGTCTGCCGGTGGTCCGGTGATACGCGATGCCGCTACCGAGGTCGGTCGCCGGCTCGTCGGCCACCGATGCCGGATTCGATGAAGGCAGCACGACCTACCTCGCGCTTCCGCACACCCGCTCCCGGGACGCCGCTGCCCAAGCCTCGACTGGTGCTGCCGTCAACGGAATGCTGTCGCTGCGTTGTCGAATTCCGGCACGCCGACCGGACTATTGGCCGGCCACGCCTCGGGTCATCCGCAGGTAGGCCGGCCGTAGCAGCTCCGGCAACGCGACCCCGCGCACCGTCACCGGCACGTCAGGCAGTTGCCGCAGCAACGAGTCCACCGGCAGCCGGGGCGCCGCTGGTGCCGTGCCGACCTCCGGGGCGAGGTAGAAGTTGTCGAGGCAATCGGCCAGCGGCCGGGCTCTTGCCACCGGGCCGTCGGCGGCCACGGAGCCGTCGGTTCGCAGCGCCCGCAGGTTCGCCAGCAGGTCTGCGCGCTCCCGCCCCCGCCAGGCCAGGATCCGGAACGGGTCGTCGTCGAAGGACTCGGCGAGCAGGTAGCAGACCGCCGCAAGATGCTTGCAAGGCACCTCCCAGTCCGGGCACGAGCAGTCCATCGACAGATCGCGCCCACGCGCCGGGAACAACGGCAGCCCACAATCAGCGAAGACCTGCTCGATGTCCTGCGGCATCTCCCCGGCCAGCAGCTGCGCCGCGTACCTCGCCTTGTCCGCCAGCGACTGCTCCAGCAGGGCCCACTGCCCCTTGTCGAAGGCCGCCACCGAGATCCGCACCCGATAGGGGCGCGGCCGCGATCCCTGAACGGTTGCGGTCACCGAGCCTGGGCCCAGATTCAACTCGACGACCTGCCCGGCGCGGGCATAGCGGCGACCGCGCTGCAGCCGTCCGCCCATGCCCATCCCCTCGAGGACAGCGATGAATCGCTCCGACCACCATGTCTTCGCGATGGCCCCCCGCGTGCTGCGCGCCTTGATGCCGCCGTCGACGGCCCGCGGTTTGGATGGCGGATAGAAGTCGCCGAAGTCTCTACTCATCGTCATCTCGATCGTCGGCGGAATAACCGGAATACGCCGTCGATCCGGACTCTCCGGACAGGGTGAACAACTCCCGTAGCTGCGCGCTGGACAGCTCGGTCAGCCAGCTCTCCCCGTCACCGATCACGCTGTCCGCCAGGACCTTCTTCCGCTCCAGCATGGCGTCGATCTTCTCCTCCAAGGTGCCGGTGCAGATCAGCTTGTGCACCTCGACGGCGCGCCGCTGCCCGATGCGGTAGGCCCGGTCGGTCGCCTGATTCTCCACCGCGGGATTCCACCAGCGGTCCAGGTGGATCACGTGGTTCGCGGCAGTCAGGGTCAGGCCGGTGCCACCTGCTCGTAGGGACAGCAGGAAGATCGACGGCGCCGCCGGGTCGTCGGATTCCTGGAATCCGCGGACCATCTCGTCCCGCCGCTTCTTCGAGGTCCCGCCGTGCAGGTACAGCACCTGCCGGCCGAAGGTGTCCTGCAGCAACGGCAGCAGCAACTCCGCGAACTCGGTGTACTGAGTGAAGCACAGCACCTTCTCACCGGCCTCGACGATCTCGCCGAGAAGTTCCAGGATCCTGGTCACCTTGCCCGATCGGCGGCCGAGTGCGCTGCCGTCGTGCAGGAATTGTGCCGGGTGGTTGCACACTTGCTTGAGCGCCGCCATCGCGGCGAGAACGTTCCCGCGGCGAGCGATCCCGCTGGAGTCCTCGATCTTGGCCAGCATCTCGTCGACCACTGCCCGGTACAGCGAGGCCTGCTCGGTGGTCAGCGGGCAGTACTGCTTGATCTCGATCTTCTCCGGGAGGTCGTCGATGATCAGCGGATCGGTCTTCAGCCGGCGCAGCAGGTACGGCCGGGTGATGGCTCGCAGTTGCCGGGCCGGCTCGGTCTCGCCGTACCGCTCCACCGGAATCGCATAGCTGGCGCGGAATCCGCTGAGTGATCCGAGCAGACCGGGGTTGACGAAGTCCATCACCGACCACAACTCGGCGAGCCGGTTTTCCATCGGGGTACCGGTCAGCGCGATCCGGTGCTCGGCCGGGATGGCCCGGACCGCCGCCGCCTGCCTGGATGCCGAGTTCTTGACGACCTGTGCCTCGTCCAGGATCAGCCGGTTCCACCGCTGAGCGGTCAACAGTTCGGTGTCCCGGTAGGCGACGCCGTAGGTGGTCACCACCAGGTCAGCACCTGCAGTGGCCAGGTCAAAATCTTTGCCCCGCAGCCGGTTCGGCCCGTGGTGAGCATGGATCCGCAGGGTGGGCGCGAAGGCGGCCGCTTCCTTCTGCCAGTTGCCGACCACCGACATCGGGCAGATCAGCAGTGACGGGCCACAGCCGGGTTCGTCGGCGCGCTGTCTGGCCTCCAGGGCCAGCAGTTGGATCGTCTTGCCCAGCCCCATATCGTCCGCCAGGCAGGCACCAAGGCCCAGTTGCCCCATGAACGCCAGGTAGGCGAGCCCCCGTGCCTGGTAGGGGCGCAACGTTGCCAGAAACGTCGGCGGCGGATCGACGGGCGCTATCACCTCGTCGGCGGTCCCGGCGAGCAGCGCGCCCAGCCAGCCCTCGCCGGTCACCTCACCGAGCGGCAACGGCAGTTCATCCTTGCCCAGCCGGCGGGCGGCCATCAGTAGCACCTGGCCGACGGTGGTGGTGCCGGAGCCCTTCCTGCGCAGGAACTCCAGCCCGCGGCGGAGCTGTTCCGGGTCTGCCGCTACCCACTGGCCGCGGAGCCGGACCAGCGGGCTCTTCGCTTCGGCGAGCGCCGCCATGTCCTCCTCGGTGAGCACTGAATCGCCGACAGAGAGCTGCCAGTTGAAGTCGACCAGCGAGTGCCGGCCGAACCGGCCGGTCCCCTCGACGGCGCCGGCGGTGGGAGTGCCCGTCGACATGCTCAGCGACAGCCGACGCGGCCGGCTCCACCAGGACGGCAACAGCAGCCCGAACCCGGCGCTGTCCAGGCTCGGTGCGTCCTCGGACAGGAACCGATAAGCGCCCGCGGCGTCAAGTTCGGCGGTGGCCGGTCGCCGCTGATTCAACGCGACCTGCAGATCTGCGGAGATCCGCGCCGCCCGGCCGAGTTCGGTCAGCAGGAGCTCCTGCGGGTCACTCACCCAGTGCGCCAGCGTATGTGGGTCGTCCCAGATCTGCTCCGCAGGCAACAGGAGGCTCGGGTCCTCGGTCGACTGCAACAGAAACTGCAGCTGCCAGCCGGTGCCGGCGTCATCGTCCAGGCCCGGGTCGATCAGCCTGAGGGTCAACCGCGCCGCGCCGACCGACCCGGTGCCGACCTCATCCCACGGCGCCAGCCGCCCGGCCAGCACATCGAGATCGGCGTCGCCTGCGTCGATTGCCCCGGTCGGCGAGGTCAGCGCGGCCAGCCACGCCTCGCCCACAGTGCCGCTGCGCCGCCGTCCACGGCGGGCGGGCAACAGGTCCAGCGGCCCGTCGTCGCCACCGGCCAGCCGCGTTCGGACCACCGCGTCGACGAAGGCTTCCAGCGCCGCCACCACCAGGGTCCGCGGGTCCTGGCCTGCGTCACCGTAGTGATCGGAGTCCACCAGTTGCGCTCGACCGACCGGGGGCATGGCCGCGATGAGCCGTTGCAGGACGACCAGATCGGACCCCTGCAGCACCGGTCGCCAGCCGGACCGGCCCCCGACGGGGGCGAGCTCGACGCGGGGTAGCACCCTGCCCCTGTCCACCAGGTCGATGGCCAGCCCTGCGACCGCGCCGAGGTGCCGTACCGAGGCGCCGTACCGGACCGGGGTGCCATCCCGGTCATCGATGTCGGCGAGCAATGCCGGTGCGCTGTCGGGCCGCAGCCACATCACCGGCACCGTCCAGGCCCGCAGCGTCGGGGCAGTGCGGGAGGCCGGTCGCGGCGTGGTCCGCAGCAGGTCGGGCGAGTCCAGCGGCGCCTGGCGACCGGACGGCAGCAGCAGCGCCGCGCGGTTGGCCCTATCGGTCTCACCGCCGGCATCGCCGTGGGAGTCACCACCGCCGTCGCTGTCGGCCTGACCTTGGGCGTGGTCGCCGGTCAGCCGGGCGGCGAACGGGTGTGGCCGGGCGGACCGCGTCGCCTGACCGCCGCCGGTCACTGGCAGCATCGGGTCCTCTGCCCACAGCCCCACCCCCGAGTCGGTGGCGAAGAATCCATGCACCGCGAGCAATGAGCGTCCCAGGAGAGAGATAGTGGTGGTCGACAATCACTCTTGCACATCCCGAACTGGGTAGGCGACCTCACAGCTCTGCCATTCCCGGTCGTCGGGTGCGACCGCCGGCAAGGCACCAGGGCGGCCCAGCACTACCCCGAAGCATCCGCTACTCCGCCATCAGCACGGAAATCTGGCCCACGAGCCCTGCGTACTGGGGAGTAGCGGAATCGCTCGCGGACCCACCCGCCGCCAACCATGGTTCGGCTCGACATCACGGCGGCGGGCAGCCGGCGGGTGACGATCGGCGACAATGATCGGCCGCGGACAGACGGCGGACCCGTATCGGCGACAATGCACACGCAAGGGTGGCCGGGTCGGCATCGGCGAGCCTACTGCCCGCGGTGGACGTCGCAGGCATCTGAGGAGCACCTGAGGGAAGGGAGCCGGAACCCGTGTCATCACCACCAGGGATCACCCTGGAGGTGTCGGCTGTCCCAGTGCTGTCCTACGCGATGGCGCACAACCGGATCGCCGTGGTCAGCCGGATCCAGCTCAGCAACGCCGGGCCCGACCTCAGGGCCGCCGTGGTCAGGGTGCAGGTGCAGGATGCCACCGGCTCGCTCGGCGCCCCTTGCGACCTGCTGGCCGACGTGCCCGCCGGCGGCGTCGCGGTGCTGACCGACATCGGCGCACCACTGGATCCCGCCCTGATGTCCCGGGTAGAGGAGCAGCGACCTGGTGCCGTGATCGTGCAAGTCCTCATCGACGGCGAGGTGGTCTCGGAGCACCGGACGGAGGTCCAGGTGCTGGCCGCCCAACAGTGGCTGGCGGTACCGACGTCACTCGGCCTGGAGATGCTTGCCTCGTTCGTGATGCCGAACCACCCGGCCGTCACCGCCCTGCTACGCGCCGCCGCGCGGCGGTTGCAGCGTGAGACCGGCAGCGGATCGGTGCAGGGCTACCAGGCCGGCGCCGAGCGGGTGGACGCCATCGCGGCGGCACTGTTCGAGACGATGGCCGAGGCCGGGATCCTCTACGTCAACCCACCGGCCAGCTGGACCGACACGGGCCAGAAGGTGCGGACACCCGCCGAGGTGCTGGACGGGCACACCGGGACCTGCCTGGACACCACGCTGGTGCTGGCGGCGGCCTTCGAACAGGCCGGGCTGCACCCGCAGCTGTGGATCACCACCGGCCATGCATTCCTCGGGTACTGGCGCGACGAGCAGTCCCTTCCAGCTACCGCGATGACGGACGTCGCCGGCATCGTGAACCTGGTCGATCTGGACCTCATCCGGCTGGTCGAGACGACGATGGTCACCCAGCAGACCCCGCAGCCCACGTTCGCCCAGGCCTGCGTGGCGCCGCTGCGGCAGCACCTGGCCGGCGACCTGGCCGATGTGGTCGGTGTGGTCGACATCAGGCAGGCCCGGCGGGACGCGATCATCCCGCTGCCGGCGCAGACCCGCGATCCCGACGGCACAGTGCGGATCACCACCTACTCTCCGGCCACACACGGGGGCCCAGCTCCCACGACCCCAGGGGCGACTCCTGGTGGTCCGACAGCCGCGCCCGGGTCGCCTGCGCCCATAGGGCCGACGGCGCCGGTCAGGATCGGGCAGTGGAAGAACGCGCTGCTGGACATGAGCCTGCGCAACAGGCTGATCAACTACACAGCGCGCGGATCAATAGGCCTGTCCGTCCCCGCCGGTCTGCTGGCGGCGGTGGAGGACACGGTGAACTCCGGCGGCGCCGTCACCTTGCTGCCCGCCGACCAGGTCGCCGACGTCCAGGCCAGGCGCGGCATCCGATTCGGCCGCGACCTGACCGCGGAGCAGCGGGCCGAACTGTTCACCTCGCGCCGCGCGCTGTACACCGACGTGACGGCCGCCGGCTACGACACCACCCTGCGCCGGGTCAGCTACAAGGCCCGCACCGTGATCGAGGAAACCGGCGCCAACAACCTGTACCTCGCGCTCGGCACCCTGGTATGGAACCTGGACGGTCGCGACCTGCGCTCCCCGCTCGTGCTGGTGCCGGTCCGGCTGACCACCCGGTCACGGCAGGGCGCCTACCGGCTGGAGGTCGACGAAGCCGGTACGTCGACGCCGAACTACTGCCTGCTGGAAAAGCTCCGCCAGGTACACGGTTTCGCGGTTCCCGGTCTCGCGGAGCCAGCCGAGGACGCCGCCGGCATCGACCTGGACGCGGCATTCCGGGCACTTCGCACCGCACTGGCGCAGGCTGGTTTGAACTACCGGGTGGAGCAGACCGCCGACCTGACGATCCTGGCGTTCGCGAAATTCCGGCTGTGGAAGGACCTGGACGAGAGCTGGCCGGAGCTGGCGCGCAACCCCTTGGTGGCGCACCTGGTGAACGCCCCCAACGATCCGTTCGCCGACCCGGTGCCGGCTCCCGCGGGTGTCGACCTGGACGATCTGGCCGGACAGTGCCCGGCACCGGCCGATGCCTCGCAGCTGGACGCGATCGCCGAGGCCGTCGCGGGCCGGACGTTCGTGTTGGAGGGTCCGCCAGGCACCGGGAAGTCCCAGACCATCACCAACCTGTTGACCCGGGCCGTGGCGTCCGGTCGCCGGGTGCTGTTCGTCGCGGAAAAGCGCGCGGCTCTCGATGTGGTCACTCGGCGGCTCGAGGCGGCCGGGATGGGACCGCTGTGCCTGGATTTGCACGACAAGTCCGCCAAACCGGCGGTGGTGCGGGCCCGCATCAGGGCGGCCCTCGACCTTCGAATCTCTGATGACGAACAGGGTCTCGCGGTGGTCGCCGAGCAGCTCAGGTCGGCAACCGGTCAGCTGTCCAGATATGCCCGACGACTGCACGAATGCAACGACGCGGGCCTGTCGTTCTATTCGGCCCACACGGCCTTGTTGGCCATCGGCGATGCGGATGCGTTGCCCATCCCGGCTCCACTGCTGGCCGACGGGTCGCAGGTGGCGCGGCTCCGGAGGCAGTTGACCACGCTGGTGGACGTCGCCGATCCGGCCGGCCCGCGCCTCGACCATCCGTGGGCATTCCTGGACCCCGCAGATCCCGCAGCTCCGGGAGACCCCGCAGTCTGCGATCCGGCCGGAATCGAGTCAGCGGCGCGGGAAGTCGACCATGCCCTCGCGTCCCTGCTGGAGGGAGCCGACGTGTCAGCCGTGCTGTCCACCGCCGTGACGCCTGCCGATATCCTGGCCCTCGCCGACTTCGCCTGCAGCTGGGCGCAGGACCTGGTGCTGCTGGACGAGGCGGCGACCGCCCGCTGGCAGCAGGCCGCGGCTGACCTGCTTGCCCGCGTGGATGCGTTCGCGGCAACCGATCATCCCGGGCTGGAACTTCTTACCCCGCAGTCGCTGTCGCTGCCGGTCGAGGAGTTGCACGCGGCGGCCACAAGGGCCTGCTCGTCGAGCTGGTTCGGCCGCAAGAAGCGCCAGCTCGCCGTAGTCTCGCAGTTCGAGGCAGTGCTGCTGCCCGGCGCACAGATCCCCCGCAAGCAGATCGCGGAAGTCACCGGACGGTTGGTGGCGGTGCAGAGGGAGATCCGGTCGCTGACAACGGCGGTGTCCGCCGTCAACGGGCTGCAAGTCCCACCGGACTGGAATCCGCTGCTCGCCGACGGCAGAAAGTCGCTGACCGATCAGGTTCGCTGGCTCGCCTGGGCGGGCCCCGCAGCGAGCCTGCGGGACGACACCGGGCGGCTGCTGAACTCCCCCACGCCGTTCCGGGTCGGGTTGCGCCGGTTGCTGGAGTCACGATCGACAGCGTCAGAGGACGACCGCGCCGCGCTGCGCTCGATCGCTGACGCGTTCGGCTCGCTGCGATCTCACTCGGCCACTTCCGATGAGGCATTCGGCCGATGGGCCGGCGAGCCTGGACTGATCCGTCGCTGGCAGTCCACCGCGGCACAGCGGCAGCTCGACGAGAACGGCGTGCCGACTCTGCGACGCTGGATGGCGTTGCTGGCGCACCTGCAACCGTTTCGCAAGGCCGGAGCCGAGGCCGCGCGCAGCCTGCTGCTGGGCGGGCAAATCCCGGCCGCGGAGGCCGCCAGATCATTCGACGCCGGAGTGGCAGCGGCCACGATGATCGAGCGAGGAAACGCAACCGGGCTGGATGCCTTCGAGCCGACCGCCCAGGACCGGCACGTGCAGCGCTTCACCGCTGCAACCAAACAGATCCGGTCGCAGCTAATTACCTCGATCCCGGCAAATGTCTTGCAACGCAGAGGCTTCGACCCCACCACCGGTTACGGCCAGATCGGTGAGCTGCAGCGGGAGTTGTCCAAACAGCGCCGGGGGCTGCAGGTGCGAGCGCTGATGGTCCGGTACGGCGAGTTGATCGGCCAGATCATGCCGTGCATCCTGGTCAGCCCCGACTCGCTGAGCCGGTTCTTTCCGCCTCGGGCCGATCTGTTTGACATCGTGGTGTTCGACGAGGCTTCGCAGATCAGGGTGGCCGACGCGGTCGGCGCACTCGGCCGGGCCCGGTCGGCAGTGGTGGTCGGCGATTCCAAGCAGATGCCGCCTACTTCATTCGCAGAACCGTCTTTTGCCGAACCGTCATTCTCCGGACAGTCCTTGGGTCGGCGAGCCGACGCGCCGCCCAGCCCGGAAGGCGGACTCGATGACGACGCTGGCGACAGTGACAGTGACAGTGACAGTGACAGTGTCGAGGATCTGCTCGCGGTGCAGGACGAGGAGTCGATCCTGTCCGAGTGTGTGCAGGCCAGGGTGCCGCGGAAATGGCTGTCCTGGCACTACCGTTCCCAGGACGAGGCCCTGATTGCGTTCTCCAACCGGCACTACTACGAGAACAAGCTGTCCTCGTTCCCGTCGCCGACCTCAGGACACGCTGACCCCGGGCCGGCTGGTCACGGGATCAGCCTGGTCCGAGTGGACGGCCGCTTCTTGCGATCCGGCGGTGGGCGTCTGTTGCGCACCAACCCCATCGAGGCGGTAGCGGTTGTCACCGAGATCCGTAAGCGATTCGCATTCTCGCCGGACCAGGTGCCGTCGATCGGAGTCGTCACGTTCAACGCGCAGCAGCGCACCCATGTCGAGGCGCTACTGCGGGACCTGGCCGACGAGCGGATCACCGACGCGCTGGACCGCGGCGACGGCGAGGGCCTGTTCGTCAAGAACCTGGAGAATGTCCAGGGTGACGAGCGGGATGTCATCTTGTTCTCCACTGCATTTTCGGCCAACGAGCGCGGAGTGCTGCCGTTGAACTTCGGGCCATTGAACCGGGCGGGTGGGGAACGCCGGTTGAATGTCGCGATCACCAGGGCGCGCCGGCAGGTGATCGTGTTCTCCTCCTTCGATCCCGCCGACCTGCGGTCCGAGGAGACCTCCTCGCAGGGCATCAAGGACCTGCGTGAGTACCTGGACCTGGCCCAGCTGGGCACCGACTCGGTGCTGGGCTCTTCGAGGACGGCCCCCGCCACCGACCGGCACCGTGAGGAGATCGCCGCCGCGCTGCGCTCGCACGGCTTGTCGGTGCGAACCTGCGTCGGGCTGTCGGAGTTCACCGTGGACCTGGTGGTCGGCCCGGTCGGCGCCGACCCGGTGGCCGCGGTGCTGCTGGACGGGCCCGGCTGGGCGGCCCGCCGCACCGTCGGCGACCGCGACGGGCTGCCGGTACAGGTGCTGTCCGAGTTGATGCGCTGGCCGGCGGTAGAGCGGGTCTGGCTGCCGGAGTGGCTCACACGGCCGGAGCAGGTGCTGGACCGACTTGCCGCGAGTGCGAGCCGGCAACCCCGACATCCCGGCAGGGCGCTCAAAGGCGCAGACTGCGCCCAGCCCACTGACGCTACCGAGCGGATCGGCACTGACCAGACCGACCGCTTCGAAACTGTCGACAGTTTCAACAGTGCGGACGGCGCGGACAATAGAGACAGTGCTGCCGGGCCAGACGGTGCACACGGTGCACACGGTGCACACGGTGCAGACGATGCAGATGCCTCCGTCCGAGCCGATCGCGCCAACGCCGCCGGACCAGCCGGTCCAACTGCCGGTCGCACTCCGCCGACAAGGCCACGCCCGGTCGAGTTCGATCGATCGATCACCGCACCGATCCCACCATCAATCACTGCTGCGCCAACCCCGCCGTCGGCGCCGTCGACCCGCTGGGCGCCCGAGGCCACGGAGCGGCCAGCGCTGCCAGGCGAAATGTCCTTCGCGCCATGGATCTCGGGCTACCTTGGCGGTCGCGACGTGCTTGACCGGCTTCCGCACGGGTCAGCCGCAGCACGGGTCAGCAGAGCGCTCGCGGCCGGGATAGAAGCCGAGGGTCCGATCCACCTGGACCGGCTGGTCAAGCTGGTCGCCGCGGGATTCGACCTTGGCCGACTCAGCCCCGACCGCAAGGCAGCGATCCTGGGCTGCCTACCAGACGGGGTTCTGCGCGACTCCGATGACCGTGCCTTCGGCTGGCCGTCATCGCGGGACCCATTGGAATGGAACGGCTTTCGGCGCACCGAACCGGACGCCGACCGACCGCTGGATCATGTGGCGCCTAGAGAGATCGGCAACGCCATGGTCGCGCTGTGCGTCACCGGGGCCGGCATGGCCGAGGATCAACTGTACGCAGAGACGCTGCACGTCTTCGGATTCCGCCGCCGCACCTCCGCGCAGCTGCGCGTGCTGGACGCGGCACTGCGGACGGCGGTGGCCGCCGGCAGACTGCACCAGAACCTCGGCGGCCTGATCACCGCCCTGTCCGAATGACTGCCGTGCCCGAATGACTGCCGTGCCCGAATGACGCCACCACCAGGCGGATCAGGGTCGCTGTGGCGCCTCACCGCAATCCGCCACCTCCTGCTGTACGCCTTGCTCGGCTTCACCGGCTTCTCGCTGACGATGTCGGCGCTGCCGCTGTGGGCGGTGCAGCAAGGTACGGCCACGGAGTTCGCCGGGCTTGTCACCACCGTGATGCTGGTGGCGACCGTGCTCACCCAGTTGCTCATGCCGTCGCTGGTCCGCCGGTTCGGGCTCGCCCCGGTGCTGACGATAGGCCTGGTCGCTCTCGGCGCCCCGGCGCCGCTACTGTACTTCAGCCACGACCTCGGCTGGCTGTTGGCGCTGTCCGCGGTGCGCGGCTGCGGATTCGCCACCATCACCGTTCTCGGATCGACGATCACCACCCGGATCGTCCCAGCGTCCCGCCGGGGTGAGGCGATCGGGATCTACGGCCTCGGGATCGCCGTGTCGAATTTGATTGCGGTGCCGCTGGGAGTGCTGCTCGCCACTGCTGGCCAGTTCTTCTGGGTCGCGATGCTGGCCGCTGCTCCGCTGCTGGCAATCGCAGTCACAATTCCGTTGGCCCGCGCCGCCGCCGCCGGTCCAGGTTCTCGGGCAGACGCACCGACCAACCCAGCCGTCCCGCCAGCCGACCTGACTGGCCCACCAGCCGACTCGCCTTTCCCACCAGCCGTCCGCCCCGGTCCAGCACCCGGCCCGGCTCCCGACGGGGCGCACAGCACCTGGGCAGCCGTGATCGCAGTCCTCGCACCGTCGATGGTGCTGCTGGCCGCGACCCTGGCGATGGGCGGCCTGCAGACCTTCCTACCGATCGTCCGACCGTCCGGAGCCGTGGCCACGCTGTCGTTGCTGGTCTTCGGCTTGACGACCGCGGCGGCCAGGTGGCGGGCGGGTGTCCTGGCCGACCGGGTCGGCGTGCGACTGCTGCTGCCGCTGTCCTCAGGTACGGCGATGGCCGGCCTGGTGATCCTCGCGCTCGGGCTGTCCGCGGGCCTCGGTGGCAGCGGCGCGACGCTGATCGTGCTGGGCTCAGCCATCTTCGGCCTCGGCTACGGCGCGCTGCAGAACCTGACGCTGCTGATCGCCTTCGCCCGGGCCGGGGCCAGGTACGCGACGACCGCCAGTTCGATCTGGAACGCCGCCTTCGACGGCGGCACGGCGATCGGTGCCACCGCACTCGGTGCCGCCGCCGTCGCCATCGGATTCCCCTGGGCCTTCGCCGCGTGCGCGATCCTGGTCGCACTGACGATTCCGATCGCCGTCAGCACCGCCCGGTCGGTACGCCGCTGACCTCGTTCTCCGTCAGCCGGTTTTCAGCTGATCTCGGCGAGTGGCGATCACTGACCGCACCGGCCCGGTGCACAGCGTGATCGTCATCCTTCCGTTCGCCGATCCCCGGTCGGATGTGACTTGTCGTTGAAGTTGTCCAACCGGACGAGTAGTCGTCCAACGGCTGAGCGTGAGCCGCTGTGCTGAGCGTGGCGTGCCAATGATTCTGTCCAACAACCAAGATTCGGCAACCGCGCCAGGGCGATGTGACAGTGAAATGGCCCCAGAGGTCGGAGTCGTAGCAGTACTTGCCGAAATCGGGCGGGCGACTACCGCCGCGTCCTGCGAGGCTGATCCGCGTTGGGCTGCGCGGATGTCGACGGTGAGCGGTGAGCGGTGAGCCCGGCCTGCCAAATAGTGGGGCAACTGGCCGCGATCTGGTACCGCCTGCATAGCAGCGCGCACCCAACCGCGTACCCGACGGCCGCAGGTCCGCCGGCCGGCGGCACCTACGTGGTGTCACGGCGCGTTGGTCAGTCACCGGGCGCGCAGATTAGCTTCCGTCCTCCAGATCTGGGTTTGTATAGAGGCGGGCCGGTTCGAGCGTCGCAGCCAGGAAAGCATCGGTCGGGTCGTTCCGTAGGAGGCCCCCGAGTGACAATCGACCACGGGCGGGTCTTACGGGCGCCCCTCCCCAGCGCACCACCCCTGAGCTGCGGCGTTCCCGTAGATGGTTCGGCTATCGGACGGTGTCAGCAGGCACTTCATCGCGAGCGTTGTCCGCATCACCGCGCGGGACCCGTTCGAGGCCGTCGAGGATCAGATCCAGACCGAAGTCGAACTCTGCGGCGTAGTCGAAGTCCGGTTGCAGCGCGTGCTCAATGATCATGTCCGCGAGGTGCGGGTATTCGTCGGCGGGCAGGTGGTGCAGGATGGCTTCCGCAACGGCTGCGGCCTCCTCGTGCGTGGTGTAGGTCAGATTGTGTTGCTGCTGGGTGAAGCCGTAGATATAGCTGTCGACGACCGAGAACGCATGCGCCGCTTGGTGGATCGTGAAGCCCGCCGTCCGAAGGCAACCGATCACGGCGTTCTGGTGTCGAAGAGTCGCCGGACCAGGGTTGGTTCGTGACTGCATCAGGACGCTCGCCCAGGGGTGCCGCACCAAAGCGTCTCGGGCCGAATACGCCCGCAGGCGCATGGCCACCCTCCAATCGGTGTCGTCGGACGGGACAGTGATCTCACTGAAAACGAGATCAACAATGCCATCAAGGATGTCGTCCTTACTGGAAATGTGGTTGTAGAGCGACATCGGTTTCGCTCCGAGTTCTTCGGCGATGTGGCGAATGCTCAGTGAGTCAATCCCGCCCGTATCGGCGACGACCAGGGCAGCGCTCAACACACGCTCTCTGCTCAACGCCGTCCGCGGCTTGGCACTGCGGTCGGTCTCGATAGCCATCTGGATGCTCCATGAATGAGTTGCTCGTATCGGGTGGGAAGACTGCTCTTGACTTACGTACACCGTACGTCTAACTTCAAGAAGTGCAGAACGTACACCGTACGTTTTAGTCTCGGATTGTCCGGGATTGTGCTCCAGCGAAGGAAGCCCAGCCATGAACTCACCCAAGAGCCTCGCGAGAACCGCCGGCGTCCTGTACCTGCTGGTCGCCGTCTTCGGTGGCTTCGCCCAAGGTTTCGTGGAACCCACGATGTACGTTGCCGGCGACGCGGCCGCCACCGCGGGAAACCTTGTGGGCAACACCGGTCTCGTCTCCCTCGGCGTCGTCGCCGACCTCGTGAACCAGGTGGTGTTTGTCTTCTTGGCTCTGACCCTCTACAGCCTTCTGGGACACGTCCATGATGTCCACCAGGTGATGGGGGACGCCGCTGCGCTCGGCCGCCGTGGGTTTGGCGGTACCAATGTTCATGCCGCGATACACCAGAGCCGAATCCACGCTGATCAAATCCAGAGGAAAACGTTCGCTCAAGGCGCAAGCAAGCTCTGTCTTTCCCGTGGCCGTCGAGCCCATCAGAAAGATGGCGTATGGACGCGCGTCAACCGGCATCCCGCTATTGTACCGAGACCGACCGGCAAAATGGCTGCGCGGCAAGTAGTGACTGGAACGGTAACGCTCCCGACTCTACGTGATCATCCAGTGGCAAAAATCCCGACCAGCGCGTCCGCATGGCTCAGTGATCGGCGGCGACGAAGCG
>CAJDUM010000007.1_pt1 | contig 58729 bp, 54 predicted proteins | sample 7390781 | NCBI WGS metagenome assembly CAJDUM01 (sample SAMEA7055661, study PRJEB34461) | soil metagenome | biome: terrestrial ecosystem; feature: Peninsula; material: soil | place: Antarctica | collected 2016 | reverse complement strand
AGCGAAGGCAATCGGCCGCCGGGAAAGATGTACTTCACCACCCACGTGTAGCCGTGGCGGGTGGCCAGCACCCGGTCGTGGCCTATGGTGATCGACTGCAGCGCGAACCGTGCGCCCGGCCGGAGCATGACCGCCACCGAGGTGAAGTAGTCGGGCCAGAACGCCTCGCCGACATTCTCGATCATCTCCACGCTGACGGCGGCGTCGTAGTCGGCGCGGTGCGCGGCGGCGTGCACCCGGTAGTCCTCCAGTCGGATCTCCACCAGGTCCGTCACGCCGGCCGCGGCGACCCTGCGCCGCGCCAGGTCCTGCTGCTCGATGGACAGGGTCAGGCCGACCACCCGTGCACCGCGCTGCGCCGCGCGGATCGCCAGTGATCCCCAGATGCAGCCGATCTCGATGAGCTGGGTTCCTTGGCCCACCCCAGCCATGTCCAGAACCCCATCGATCTTGCGGAACTGGGCTTGTTCGAAGGTGTCACCGGGCTCGAACCAGGCCGATGAATAGCTCATCGTCTCCTCCAGGCAGATCTCGAATAGCTCATCGTCCCCTCTAGGCACATCTCGAACAGCTCATTGGACAGGTCGTAGGCCCGCCGGGCGTTACTCCTGGCCACTGTCGAGATGCCTGCCTCGGCCGGCGGCGGGCGATGCTGCCACAGCCCGCGCAGACGTTGACCGGACGCGGAATCAGCGATGCGGTGTGCCTGGCGAGCACCGTCAGCGCGGCGGCGAGTTCGTCGGTGGCTTTGAGGACCGTCTGCCGGGACGGCACTGCCGGCCGGCCGGGTGTTGCACCCGCGGCGACGGCCCTCGCGAAGCCAGACACCGAGGGCTCGGCGCCGGCATTGCTTGCCGCCCTCGTCTGCAGGGCTGTAGCCCCCGCCGAATGCCAGTCGCCGGCAGTGAAGTCGCCGGTCATCCACGCCTCGCCCAGACCGATCAACCCGTCGACGGCAAGCCGCGAGAAGAACCCCTCGGGCCGAATGACGTCCAGCCGGGGCCCGCCGGCCCCCCACCGCTCGCCGCCCGGCAATGTCAGCGTCACCGGCAGATTCCGGATCGCTGACCGGACCAACGTGCGCGCGATCGCCGCCCGCGCAGGCGCACTCGGCGGGGTGAACAGCCCGGGCCAGACGCCGGCCGCCGGACGTAGGGTGGAGGGCGCCGGTTCGGAACGAGATCGATGCGCCCTGCGTCATGTGTCAGCCCTCCTCACCGGTCGTCGGACCGGGCGTGCCGACGACCACCTCGCCACTCCGATCATGCCTCGCATCAGCGTGATTGCACCCGGATCGATGGGTGACCAAACCGGGCCGACAGATCCTGCCGACGCCTGCCGGCTGCGGGTGGGTGTCCCTGGGATGTCCGCAGGCGGTCCGGAATAGCCCCGGGGCCCTGGACGCTCCTACAGTTGTGAACATGTTCAAGAACAAGACGACACCGGTCGATGCCGGATCCGCGCTGCCGGGACGCAGCACTCCGATGCCGGTCAGTGGCACCCACGCGGTCCTGGGCACTTCTACTGTCGGGCCGTGGCCGGACGGCACGGAGGTGCTGTACATCGCAATGGGCTGCTTCTGGGGATCCGAGCGGATCTTCTGGCGGCAGCCGGGCGTGGTGAGCACCGCTTCCGGCTACCAGGGCGGCTTCACGCCCAACCCAACCTACGAGGAGGTGTGCACGGGCCGCACCGGGCACGCCGAGGCGGTGCTGGTCGCCTACAACCCGGCCGTCACCGACCCGGAACACCTGCTCAAGGCGTTCTGGGAAAACCATGACCCGACGCAGAACAACCGGCAGGGCAATGACATCGGAACTCAGTACCGTTCGGCGATCTTCTGGACCACGCCGGCGCAGCAGGCCGGCGCCGAGGCGACCAGGGATGCGTTCGCCCAAGTGCTCGCGGCCAACGGCTACGGCCCGCCGGCAACCGAACTGGCCCCGGCCGGCCCGTTCTACTACGCCGAGGACTACCACCAGCAGTACCTGCACAAGAACCCCGGCGGCTACTGCAACCACGGACCCAACGGCATGACGTGCCCGGTAGGCATCGTGCGCCAGGACCAACTGCCGAGCCAGCAGTCGGTACTACCGCCTCGCTGAGGTCCGAGGCCGCAGGAGCCGCTTCGCAGACCTCTAGCTGGTGGCGCTCACTGACCAGAGCCCGTGAGGTTCTGGCCCGCATGATCGGAGATCAGCGTTACTCGTTCGGATTCCCGCTGCACCTGGCGGAGTTTTGATGCATTACGCACCGGCATCTGGTGCGCGCGGTGCCGCCTGCCGTAGCACCCATCGACCTGTAGCACCCATCGACGTGACCTGGAACCGTGCGCCCAAGGCACATCGGGGGGCGGGCGGCCGGGGCTCGCCGGGAGCGGAGGGTCCAGTGCTTCGCTCGGATATCGACGTGGAGAGTCGGCCATCCGATGACGCCGTGACGTTCGGCGATCAGGACGCAAGACGGCGCGTCCCAGTGACCGTTGAAGCACGGTAACTGGGCGACAACCGCCCGCGTGGTTGCGGCGCGCTCAGACGGGCGTGCTGTCGTACCAGTCCAGGACCCTGAGCGCGCGGAGCGTGTTCCAGCGGCTGGGCTGCCCGTCGCCGTCGTCCATCGCGAAGTGCACCGCGCCGGGATGGGTGTTCTCCAGCAGCCAGCTGCCTTCGGGCTGCTGCTTGGCCCGCAGCATCGTGATCGCCTCGGCCAGTCGCGGATCCGGCGCGTCGCCGGAGGAGCGGAAGTAGTCCAGCGCCCGCAGCACGTCGTAGTGCCACCAGGTGGGAAACGAGAATCCCAACCAGTCCGGGTCGACCACCTCGCCGGTGCTCAGCCGGCGGAATAACCGGCGGTCGAGCAGGTACTCCTGCCCACGGCGGCGCGCGGCGGCGGAGCGCACCGAACCTGCGGTCGCCCGCTCGTGCTCCCGCAGACCCTCCAACACGCAGATCGTGGACGCGAACGATGACCGGACCGAACCATTCTCGGCCTCACAGTTCCAGCCGCCGTCTGCGAGTTGCTCGCCGAGCAGCCGGTCAACAATGCCGCCGACGTCCACGCCGAAGTACGCGCCGATCGCCACCGTCCGGCCGTTGATGCACGGCTCGACCTCGCCGTCGAAGAACGGCTGCTTGGCGTGCTCCCAACGGCAGTTCTGGCCAACCAGAGCTATCATCTCGCGCGCCGACGGGTCGTTCGGGTCGAAGCCGAACTGGCGCAGCAGGTCCAAGGTGTGCAAGGTCGAGGTCCAGGGCTGGCCCTGGGCGAAGTCTCCACGGAAGCTCGCCGGAAAGCACGCGCCGCCTGCCCACTGGCCGTCGTCATCGCGCATCCCAAGTAGCCGGGCACCCCAACCCTGCGTCGAGACGCGGGTGCGCTCGGTGGCCACCACGTCCACAGGCGCACCTCTCAGATCGCGCAGTACCTGCCAGCGCAGAGCTGGATCGGAGTCGAGGAGCCAGTCCTGGAGTGTCATGCGCCAAAAGATATGCTCGCCCGCCGACAACACGACGAGTCGTGGGTGTGCGGACGCGCCGGAGCGCGTCGCTGGACCCACGACTCGGGCAGTGATCCGCCGACGCGGGCCGTCAGCTCTCGCACAGGCAGAACGGATGGCCGGCCGGGTCCAGGAAGACGCGGAAGGTGATCCCCGGCTGCACATCGGCTTTGGTGGCGCCGAGCCCGAGCACGGCGGTCTCGCCTTCGTCCAGGTTGTCGACGACGACGTCCAGGTGCATCTGCTGCGGCGCGGCCTGGCCGGGCCACTGCGGCGCTGCGTAGTGGCTGACCTGCTGGAAACAGATGCAGTTCGAGCCGTCGGCCGGGCGTATCTCGACCCAGTCGCCCTGGTCCTTGACCTGCCAGTCGAGTAGCGCCCCGTAGAACACGGCGAGGGCGCCCGGATTGGGGCAGTCGATGACGACACTTGGGAAGCGTGCAATGGCCACCGGAGCACCCTACCGGGCGCCCACGGTGGTGGTGCGCTACCGCCGAGTCGCAGGAACAACGACGTGCCGCAGTTCGCCGTTGGCGAAAGTTGAGCGTGAGAGGCTCAATCTTGGAATTGAGCGAGGTAGACTCAAGTTGTTCCTGGCAGCGACCGGATTGGCCGGTCAGGCACCCTCAGGAGGTTGGAATGAACGCAATGTCACTGTTTACCCGAAACGACCCGATCACGGACTTCGAGGCTGTCATCCGCAACGCGTTCGGTCCGGTGACGCCCGCGACGTACTCGCCGGCGTCGGAGATCGTCCGTGACGGCGACGATGTAGTGGTCCGCGTGGAGTTGCCAGGTCTTGACCCGACCAACGATGTGACCGTCGAGCTCGACCGCGGGCGCCTGGTGGTCAGCGGCGAGCGTCGCGATGAGCGCGCCGAGTCCACTGCGGGCCGGTCGTTCAGTGAGGTGAGGTACGGCTCGTTCCGGCGGGCATTCAAGATGCCCTCACACGTGACGGCCGACGCGGTGAGCGCGTCTTACGACGCGGGCGTGCTGAGCGTCCGGGTTGCTGGCGCGTACGCGGGCACCGGCGCGCAGCGGATCAGCGTCACCAGCGGTGCCGCGCCAACGGAGACGCGAACGGTTGACTCGGTGGACGAGCCGACGCCGTAAGGCTGATCCCCGAAAAGGCTACCTGCGAGCGAAGCTGATGGCTCGGTCGCGGCAGTCGGTACGAGTGTGATGGCGGGCCCGGTCCCCTTCGTGGGGCCGGGCCCGCCGGCGTCTGCAACGGTGCGCGTCTCCAGGACATCTATGGCGTCGGTTGAGTATCCGGCACTGGCCGACCGCCTACAGCGTCATACCCAGATGGCGCAGGTATCGCTCGGCGGACCGGGTCACCGCCGCCTTGGCATCACCGTCGACCACTCGTTCCCACCACGCCCCGTAAATCACCTCGAAGTCGTATGGGCGCACCAGCTCCACCGCTCGGCGGATGGTGTCCGGGTGCTCCGGGATCAGGTTCGGGTAGCTGTACATGAAGCTGACCCAGCGCCGGTCGGCCACCACTTGGAAGATGTCGCCGCTGCACAGCGCGCCGCGACCGTCGGTTCCGGGCCAGTGCAGCACCGTGCCACCGGCGAAGTGGATGCGCGGGTTCAGCAGCGTCCTTCCTGGTAGCACCTCCAGGCTGTCGCCCTGCCAGAAGACCACGTTGCCGCGACGCTGCGCCCACTGCGCGTCGGAGGCGTGGATGTACACCGGGATGCCGCCGAACGCCTCACTCCACTCGATCATGCAGCTGTAGTAATGCGGGTGCGAGATCGCAATCGCCGCAAGTCCACCGAGATCGTTTACAGCGCAGATTGTTTCATCGTCGATCACACTGATGCAGTCCCACAGCAGGTTGCCGCCGTCCCCGGGAACCACCAGTGCGCGTTGGCCGATCGCGAAGGATGGTTCGACGCCGATGCCCCACGGTCCTGGCGCCTGGCCTCCCGTTTCTTGCCGCACCACGGCTCTGTGGTCGCGGCGCAGCTTTTCCAGGGTGGTCCATTGCTGACCTTCGTGGCCGATGTACTGGCGCTCGTCGGTGCAGATCGGGCAACTCGACGGTGTTTCGCCGGCCTCGTACTGCACACCGCAGGTGACGCAGATCGGGTTCGTCATGCGGATCACGGTACGGCGGTCCGCCGAATGCGGCCGTGGCTTGGATTCGAGGCCCGGGTCCGTCACGCGCACCGGACCGGATCTGGGACCGGAGTTCGGGACCAGGCTCAAGGGCCGGACGGCTGCCGCACGCAACGACAGTGGACGCGGCGAACGTCACCGGTTTGCCCCTAAATCAACCCATTCGGCCTGCATCAGCGAGGCATCGACAGCCCTCCTGATCCATAGCGCGGGGAGATTCCCAGCGTTGTGGCAGAAGGGAATGACACATGTTCACAGATGACACCGACCTGTCCAAGATCCCCTGGCAGCTGCTGATCCGGGCCAGAACCGTGGACGAAATGCGGGTGGTGCTGGTCCGCACGGTCGGCTCGGTGGTGTCGACCATCGGCAGCGAACGGGTCCGGGAGCCGATCGCCCGGGCGGCCGCGCAGACGGCGGCGCGAGGGATGGCCGACCGGAAGGGGTCCGTCGAGGTCGATGCGCAGACCAGGATCGAAATGCTCGGCCTGGCCGCCGACATCGACGACATCTGCCCGCCCTGGCGACGCTTCCCGTTCCCGTTCCCGTGGCCCTGGCCGTGGCCGCCGATCGGGCCGGATGGGCCGTGGGGCCCCGGTGGTCCCGGAGGTCCGGTGGAGCACGGTCGTGAGGTGTTGGCCCGTGAGGTCCAGCTGGTCGCCAAGGTCGCCGCGTTGGCGAAGGTGGCCGGACTCGAGCACATCGCCGAGGCGGCTCAGGAAGTGCTGGGTTCGCTAGGCGGCTGACGGCAGCTCCGCACGGCGGGCGACGGCATCGGGCCCGCCCGCCGTGCGGCGACCCGCTGGCGTGATGACAGGTGGCGAGGCCTTCCGAATGCCGCCGACCTGGGGCGGGCGCGTCGCCGTGCGCGGCTGCTGCGTCACTCCTGCGGCGGCTCGGGTCCTACCACTCATCGCCGTGCAACTCGTTCCCCGGAGCCCGGCGCAGCAGCCCGCGGTAGGCCTCCTGCACCGGCTGCCCATGGTTGAGTACCGCGTCGACCTCGCCTGCGATGGGCATGTCGATGCCGTACTCGGCGGCAAGTTCCATCACCACTGCCGAGGTCTTGACGCCCTCGGCGACCTGGGTCATGCCGGCCACGATGTCCTGCACGGAGCGGCCCTTGGCCAGCTCCAGGCCTACCGTCCGATTCCGGCTCAGCGGGCTGGTGCAGGTGGCGATCAGGTCACCCATCCCGGCCAGGCCCCAGAATGTTCCGGTCTCGCCGCCCATCGCGGTGCCGAGCTTGGCAAGTTCGCGGAGCGACCGGGTGATCACCATCGCCCTGGTGTTGACGCCGGCCTCCAGCCCGTCGCCGAAGCCCACTGCGATCGCGAAGATGTTCTTCAGCGCACCGGCGATCTCCACCCCGACCACGTCGCTGCTGGTGTAGACGCGAAACAGGCTGGTGTGGAACAACGGCTGCAGTTGTGCAGCGGTGCTGTGGTTCGGCATGGCCAGCGTCGTCGCCGCTGCATATCCTGCCATCACCTCGCGGGCGATGTTCGGTCCGGACAGCACTCCGGCGGGGTGGCCCGGCAGCAGTTCGCCAATGATCTGCGTCATCCGCGACCTGGTGCCTTGTTCCAGCCCCTTGACCAGGCTGACCACCGGCACCCACGGTCGCAAGCCATCGGCCACCTGCTGGCACACCGAACGAAAGCCCTGCGAGGGCACCGCCATTACCAGTACGTCGGCCCAGTCGACGGCTTCGGCCAGGTTCGGCGTCGCCCGCAGATCGGCGTTTAGCTGGATGTCCGGAAGGTAGCGGCTGTTGCTGTGCTGCTCTGCCACCTCGGCGCACACCTGCGGATCCCTGGCCCAGAGCATGGTCTCGGTGTTACGCGCCGTCAGCGAGGCGACGGATGTGCCCCAAGATCCGCCGCCGAGCACGGCTACCCGTGGTGTCCGGTTCATCGCTCCCCGCCTCGTGTCGTCGACTCTCCGTGACTTGTCGTGGCTATCAGCAGTCCGCAAGAGATACCGCGAGCATGTCCGGGCCTGACGGGTTGCGCAACACCGCGTGCGGTCCGGCCATCCGCTTCCTCGCACAGGTTCCGGTGCGTGCGGTCCGGCCATCCGCTTCCTCGCACAGGTTCCGGTGTCCTCGCCCGAGCTGCATCTGGCGCGAGGACGACGATGTATTTGCGAGGATGCCGGGGGATGCCCGGGATGGCGACGGATGCCCGGGATGGCGACGGATGTAGGAAACTCCCGGCGAGAAGCCCGGCAACGGTGCTGGCGCATCCGCCCGCCAATTCTGGCCGACCGGTCCGCGTGGTTCGACCGGCGCAGCGTGAACCGATACCGTGCACTGCGAAGGGGAGTAGTTCCCGGCGCGACGTCTCTCGCAGATCGAGCGGCCCGTGCCGGCGGTGCATCGACACGCTGGCCCGCGGGCCCGGTGCATCACCCGGCAGCGCGCCGCGCCCGGCCGGGCGAGCGGGACCTTCGGCCCGACGATGTCCGGTTTGAACCGCGCCGCCACCAACCGGTCGAGGTCTCGAACCAGGAGGCCCTCGGTCGGAACCGACCGGAGGATGCCATGACGTTGCCCTTGGACGGGACGGCCCCGGCCTCCCGTTCGGACGTCAGGCGCTGGCAGAAGTACCTGGCCGATGAGCGCGCCGAAGCGTCGGTCTACCGAGACCTGGCCAGCCGTCGGACCGGGGAGGACCGCGAGATCCTGCTGGCGCTGGCGCACGCCGAAGGTCGGCATGCAGCGCACTGGGCGGCGCTGCTGGGTGAGAACATCGGCCGGCCCCGTCGTGGCAGCCTGCGCACCAGGGCGCTGGCCTTCCTGGCCCGGCACTTCGGATCGGTGTTCGTGCTGGCGCTGGCCCAGCGTGCGGAGACTCGATCGCCGTACTGGGCCGAGGCGGACGCGACCTCCGCGATGGCTGCCGACGAGCGGATCCACGGCGAGGTGGTGCGGGCGCTCGCGGCCCGCGGTCGCAGCCGATTGTCGGGCTCGTTCCGGGCCGCAGTATTCGGCGCCAACGACGGACTGGTGTCGAATCTTGCGCTGGTGGTCGGGATCAGCGCCAGTGGAGTAGGCAACCGGACGGTGCTGATCGCCGGGCTGGCCGGCCTGCTGGCCGGCGCGCTGTCAATGGGCGCGGGGGAGTACGTCTCGGTGCGCTCCCAGCGGGAGTTGCTGGATGCGTCTGCTCCCGATCCGGAGGCGCACACCGTGCTGCCGCACCTGGATGTGAATGCCAACGAGCTCACCTTGGTCTACCGAGCGCGAGGGATGGACCCCCAAGCGGCGGCCGCCCATGCCGCCGACGTGCTCGCGGATCACGCCCTGGGCACAGCTCCTGGATTCGACCTAGCCACTCGATTCGGCCCAGCGCTCGACGCTGCACCCGGAGTCGAAACAGTAGATGAGCACGAGGTGATCGGCACGGGGTGGCGCGCAGCGCTGGCAAGCTTCTGCTTCTTCGCTGTCGGAGCCGTAATCCCAGTGCTCCCCTACCTGTTCGGCGCCAGCGGCGTCGCTGCACAGGTCACCGCTGCGGCGCTGGTCGGGGTGGCACTGCTGGCGACCGGCGCCGCCGTCGGGCTGCTGTCCGGCGGCCCGCCGCTGCGCCGTGCTCTCCGGCAACTGGCCATCGGCCTCGGTGCGGCAACCGTCACCTACGGACTGGGGCTGCTGTTCCAATAGCCACTGCTGTTCCAATAGCCACCGCTGTTCCAATAGCCACCGCCCCGCACCGTGACGCCGCGATCGGCAGGATCATTTGACCTGCCGGACCTGGGGGACCCGCCGAACCTGCTCACTGGGGGCGTAGCGAACATCGGCCCGGAAGGATCTATCCACCAGCCAGCGACGCACCAGCCCGCCACCTTCGGGCCGGGGCCCGGTGGCAACGGGGCCGGCTCTGGAGCCCGACTCGGCGCCGTCGTTGCTGAGCGCAGTGCACACTGTCTGACATGCCGGAGCTACCGGAAGTCGCCGCGCTGGCTGCGTTCCTGTCCGAGCATGCCGCGGGGCAGCCGATCACCGCAGTCACCGTCGCCTCGCTGAACGTGCTGACGACCGTGGACCCGCCGGTCTCCGCTTTGGTCGGGCGGGTGGTCGTCGGCGCAACGAGGCACGGGAAGTTCCTGGACATCGTGACTGGACCAGCGCCGGGGGGATTGGAATCGGCCAACGAGCTCCATCTGGTGGTGCACCTGGCGCGGGCGGGCTGGCTCCGCTGGTCGGATGAGATGGCGCCGAAGCCGCCGCGGATGGGCGGACCGATCGCGCTGCGGGTCAGGCTCCCCAACGGCGGCTTCGACATCACCGAGGCGGGCACCAAGAAGTCGGTTGCGGCCGCGGTGGTCGGCGACCCGGCGCAACTGCCCGGCATCGCCCGGCTCGGTCCAGACGCGCTCGGCGTTGACGGCACCGGGATCGGCCCCGACGAGCTGGCCGGCTTGCTGCGCGGCGCCACCGGCCGGATCAAGTCGGTGATCATCGACCAGAGCGTGATCGCCGGCATCGGCAACGCCTACTCCGACGAGATCCTGCACACCGCAAGGATCTCGCCGTACGCGACGGCGGGGCGGCTCGACGACGATGCGGCGATCCGGCTGGCGGATGCGATGCGTCGGGTGTTGCTGGACGCGGTGCGGCGGTCGGTCGGCGCCCAGGCCGCCCTGCTGAAAGGTGAGAAGCGCAGCGGCCTGCGGGTGCACGCCCGAGCGGGGCTGCCCTGCCCCGTTTGCGGGGACACTGTCGCCGAGGTCTCCTTCGCCGAGCGATCCTTCCAGTACTGCCCGACCTGCCAGACCGGCGGCCGGTTGCTGGCCGACCGGCGGCGGTCTCGCTTGCTCCGCTGACGAATGGCGGCCGGTGGGTTCCGCTGACGAATGGTGATCCCCGTCGGTTCCGCTGACGAATGGCGGCCCGAATCCTTCGCTGGCGGACAGCGGTTTCGCCTGCTCCGCTGACTGCCGCCGATCGTCAACCGAGCGGTCGGGCGCAGGTGGGTCAGTCGCGCCGATCCGCCCGGTCGTCGTCCTCCGCGATGCGCGCAAGCATCCGGTTGTACGCGGCCAAGGCCCTGTCGTCATCATCGACATTGATTGGCGCGCCCGCTCGACTCCGGGACGGATGGACGCCCTCACCAGCGGGGGAACGTGCCATGTCCCCGCCGGCGGTGGCGAGCGCTGAGGCGGGGGCCGGCGTCGAATCTTGCTCGGGGGCTGCAGCTAGGTCGACTACTGAGTCGAGGCCCAGCGCCGACCGACGGGCCGCCTCGAGGAAGGCGCCGAAGTCGTTCTGCCGCTCCTTGTCGGCGAGCCACCATAGCGCGACCACCAGGATGGCCAGCATCATCAGCCCGTCGCCGCCCACCCACATCAGGCCCCCGCCCTGGTGGACGTCCTCCAGCGGGCTGGGCCCCCAGCCCATCCGCATCGCCCCGAAGTCGGGGAAAGGGTCGACGGAGGTGGTCATCAGCGCCACGCCGACGCCGGCGTCGACGATCATCGACACGAACAGCAGGCCGAGTCGGGCCGGGTAGGGCGGGTCCCAGCGGATCGGCTCCCTGGCCAGCACCGGCTGCAGGAACAGGTAGCCGCTGACCAGGTACAGCGTCTCCTCCAGCGGGTGCAGCCACGTGTGCTGCGGCATCAGCTCCATGAAGCTGGTCAGGTGGGTGCCGACGAGCACCGCGGCATACAGCGCAAGCGCGACCACCGGATTGGTCAGGAACGCGACGATCGGATTGCGGCGTAGCGCCTCGACGACGGCCCGACCGCCGTGCCCGGTCTGCTGCAGCAGGGACAGCGGATGGCCGAGCACCAGCACGGCTGGGACCACCGTGATCAGCATCAGGTGCTGAACCATGTGCATCCAGAACAGCTCGTGACTGTAGCTGCCGATGGCGCTGTCGATGCTCAGCGCCAGGGCGAACAGACCGACTGTCCAGCAGGCAGTCCGCCACAGCGGCCAGACTCGGCCGGCGCGGCGCACCGCGGTCAGGGCGAGAAGATAGCCGGCCAGCAGCAGTGCGGCGAGGACGGTGCCGCCGGCGCCGAAGGACCAGCTGTGCAGGGCGACGGACCAGGTCAGCGGTGGCAGCGGCGTCATCAGGTCAGTGCCTGTCGCCGTCGCCGGGTCGTGCTCACGAGTACCACGATCCGAGTATGCGCTCGTGATGACCGGCCGCTGGCGGCCATTGCGATCCGCGACCATCCTGTCCCGCCCGACGCGATGCGGTCACCGCGCTGTGAAGGTGGATGTCAGGATGGTCGAGTGAGTAACTCGCAGATCCCTGAGGTGGCGGCGGCCGACGTGCCGGCCGACGCGGTGCTACTGGACGTCCGCGAGGACGACGAGTGGCGGGCCGGCCACGTACCCGGCGCGGTGCACGTGCCGATGACGGTCCTGCTCGATCGTCTGGACGACGTGCCGCAGGGCTCGCCGCTGTACATCGTGTGCCGAAGCGGCGCCCGGTCCGCGAGGGTGACCGCATACCTGAACGGCTCTGGCCGGGACGCGGTGAATGTCGCCAGCGGCTTGCTCGGCTGGCAGCGCGCCGGCCGACCGCTGGTGGCTGAGGGCGACAGCCCCGCCACGGTGATCTGAGCCTGATCCGGTGCCGCGCAGCGGTCGGTACTCGGGTTGTGGTTCCTTTTCGAGCTGCAGTCGAGTCTGTTTGGGGGACGATGGCCCGATGGGAATGACCGGGACTCGGGAACGACGGGGACTTGAGATTGACGACGGCTCGGGAATGACGGGGATTCGGGTATGACGGGGACTTGAGATTGACGACGGCTCGGGAATGACGGGGATTCGGGTATGACGGCCTCCCGATGGGCGCCGGGATCTGCCGGTGGAACGGACTCGGACCGGTTCGGCACTCGCTGCCCCCGCTGCGCCAGAACCCAGCCGCCGCTGCCGCGGGGCGCATACACTTGTGTCTATTGCGGCGCGACCTTGCCGCTGCGCCGCTGGGTTGCGCATCCGCCGCCCGGTGCCCGTGGCACCTTGCGGGTCCGGTTGATCCGGCGTCCCTACTCGGGCCCGCCCTCCTATGGCGCTGCGCATCCGCTCTGGGGTTTCCCGCCGGTGGTCTGGCGAGCTGCCACCGTCGATGCTGCCTCTGGCGACCCCGCCATCGCGGGTCGGACGCCGGAAGTGCGGGCGCCGGCGCCGCGCTGGGTTGCCGTGGCGGCTGCCGTCACTGCAGCGGCTTGCCTCGCTGCAGCCTGCGCCGAAGGATGGCGTTACGTGCTGTTGCTCCGTGGCCGAACCGCGGTGCTGTCCGGCACAGCGGTCAGGGCGAGCGACGCGTTCGTGAGCGTGGCATCGCTGGTCGCGGTGCTGTGCGCAGCGGTCACTGCAGCGATGGCGGTGCCGCTGTTTATCCGCCTGCACGGGGCCGCCGCGGCCAGGGCGGGCCTGGTGTCGTCCCGAACCGCTGCCGCACTCGCGGCCCGGCTGCTGGTTCCGGGCTGGAACATCTACGGCGCGGGACTGGTGCTCACCGAGGTCGATCGGATGACGTCGATGGCCCCGCGCGCCTCCGCCGAACCAGGAATGGGCGTCCCGCGGGCCAGGCGGGTGGTCGTGCTGTGGTGGTGGGCCTGGGTGCTGAACGCGGTCCTGGTACTGGCCGCGCTGCTTCGAGCCTTCGGGCGCAGTCCGCAGGCGATCGCCGACACCGTGGGGTTGCACATTGCGGTGGACGTGGTCGGTGCCCTGGTCGCCATCCTGCTGACGGGAGTGGTGACCGGTCTTGGTCGAGGCCGGTCAGGCCGGCGTAGCCGACGGAATGCCGGCTGGGTGGTGTTGCCCCCGCTATCGCGGTCCGTGAGCGAGGGCGGGTCCGAGGCCGGGTCGTGGCGACCCTTCCTCGCTCCGGCTTCGCCCACGGAGGTGCCATCGGGTGGTCCTATCAGCCCATCGGCAGGCGGGGACGTGGGCGTCACCGATGCCGGCGCAGCCGCAGTGGATGAGCCCGAGGGCGTTGAGGCCGGGATTGCCGACACCGGGGAGACGGGCGCCGGGGAGACGGGCGCCGGAGAGACAGGCACCGGAGAGACAGGCACCGGAGAGACAGGCACCGAGGAGACGGGCACCGAGATTGCCGACGTCGGGTTTGCCGCAACCGGTGGGACCGCCACCGGAAGGTCTGGCACCGTCGAGGTCCGTACCGCCGGGGCCCAGGCCGCCCCCGAAGATGACATCGCACCGGATCCGTCGCTGGATCACTGAGCCACCCCAACCGGCCCAACCGGCCACCTCAACCGCACATTGCACCGGGCCTGGTCGTCGCCACAAATAGCACGGCGCCCCTGCAGTCAAGCCTGGATCTGAACCCCGAGCGTCGCCGCTGTGGCGCCGCAGGCGAAAGCCCCCACCGTCTCGGCAAGTGCCTCCAGGTGCGCATCGCGTTCGGGAGTGGTCGTCACCGAGATCGTTGTCACCGAAATCCCGTGCGGCGCGAGCTCGCGGGACAGCGCGTCGCCGAGTGCCCGGATGGCCGGGCCGAGGGTGTCGCCCAGAATGTGCCCGCCACCGCGCGTCGCCTCGCTGCCGGCGCTGACGATCACCAGCACTATCCGGCCAGCCCTGAGCCTGGCCAGGAAGGACCGGCCCGCCGCATGCGCGGCGACCGCAACAGCGAGCAGGTGCGTGGACAAGGCGTTCGCCCAGGTGTCCGTCCACTCCTCGACCGAGCAGCCGACCAGGTTGACGCTCGGTGCCGCTGCCTGCGTCACCACAACTGCATCAAGCCCGCCCATCCCGCGGACGGCGGCATCGATCAACTCGGCAACCTCGGCGGCGTCGGCCGGGTCTGCCTCCAGCACCAGATGTCCACGGCCCGGTCGAGCCGCAGCCCATTGCCGGGCTTGCTTGGTAGAACCCTGGTGTTGCAGCGCGACCCTGGCGCCCACGTCGGACAGCCGGCCGGCGACGGCCGTGCCGATGGCGCCATCCCCGCCGATCAGCAGCACTGCCGGACCCCGCGCTGACGGGGGCGGCTGCGCCGAGGAGCCTGCGGTCGGGGAACGAGGATGCGGAATCGGCTCCGGCGGGCGCGGGCGATCGCGGTTGCCCGCGCTGTGCGTGCCGCCCTGACTGTTGCCCGCGGCCGGCTCGTCGTTCCCTGTGCTGTCTGTGCTGTCCGTGCCGCTGCGTCGCCACGTCGGTGCGGGCCACTCCTCGGACCTCAGATGCCTGCTGGTCAACGCATGCCGGCCAACGGACCCGACACCATCCGCCGGCCCTTCCAGCGCGCCCAGCGAGGCGGACACGCCGGATTCGACCCGCCCGCTCAGCGAGGCGGGCACATCGGGCACGGCAGGTTCGCGGAACGACACCGGGGATCCTCGTCTGATGCGGCGGAACTGATGCGTCTGCCCAGGGCGGCAGAGCCGCATTCTCACACGTCGCAATGAACCGGTCCGCCCCAGCTCGACGAGTCAGCGCGCCCGACTGCAGGCTGGATGGGTAGTCCTCGACACGGGCGCTTGACATGACACGGCGTTTCAGACAAGGCTGAACTGTCAAGGTGAGCGCCGAGCGTCGGCCACCGGAAGGATGTCGCGTGAAGATCACCGACGTACGACCCGTGCTGCTGACCGGACCTTCCAGCAACGACCCGTGGATCACCGTTTCCAAGGCACGGCGGACCGCGGCCTTCATCGAGGTACATACCGACGTCGGCCTGGTCGGCGTGGGCGAGACCTATGCGGGATATTTCGCACCGGAGCTGGTGCCGCCGATCGTTGAGTATGCCCGGCCGATCCTTGTTGATGCAGACACGATGGACGTCACCGTGCTCACCACCAGGATGCGTCGATGCCTGGCGTTCTGGGCCAGAGTAGGGGTCGGCGCCGCGATCCTGTCCGGGATCGAGGCCGCGCTGTGGGATCTGGCTGGTAAGGCAGAAGGGGTTCCGGTACACGAATTGCTCGGCGGGACACGGCATGAACGGCTGCGGGCCTACGCAACCGGTGGCCCCTCACTGCAACCAGCTGATGCCTTCCGGGCGAAGATGGACCGGTATGTCGAACTAGGATTCACCGCCATCAAGGTGGCCTCCGGCTATGTCGGCATGGACGGCGGGGGCGACCTCGCGGCCGCTGCGAGCGGGGCGGCGCAGCAAGAAGCCGACAAGCTGCAGTTGATGCGCTCGCACCTCGGGCCAGACGTCGGGATCATGCTGGACGGCCACATGGGTCACCGAAATGGCCTGCAGCGATGGGATCTCGCTACTGCGTCGGAGGTGATGCGTGCAGTCGAACCATACGGTCTGCTCTTCTTCGAAGAACCGCTGGCCTACGACGACCCGGACGAATACGCAGCCCTCACGGCCTCCTCCCCGGTGCCCATTGCCGGCGGGGAGCAGTTGACCACGCTGGCGGAGTTCCGCATCTGGATGTCTCGCGGTGCGTTTGCAGTGGCGCAGCCCGACGCCGCCTGGATTGGCATCGCGGACTTCGTTGCGGTCGGGGCGCTGGCAGCGGCGAGCGGTTCGGCGATTGCGTCGCATTCCTGGAGCGCCGGTTGCGGTGTGCTGCAGAACATTCACGCGGCGTTCGCCTGCTCGGCAACGGCCGTCGTCGAGTTGATGCCGGACGCCGGTGAATTGCACACCAGATTGTGGGGCGACAGCCTGATGGTGGAGAACGGATATGTGCTGCCACCGCAGGCGCCGGGTCTCGGGGTGACGCTGTCGTCCGAGACGAAGGATCTGTTCCCGTTCGTCCCTGGTGTCGAGGAGTTCTCCAGCGTGCCAGGCAAGCTCCTGGCGAGTTGACCAGCAGCGATCGAAGGGAAGCAAGAGCTATGAAGGTGCGCGCCGCCGTGCTCCTCGGTACCGGGGCCACCGCTCCGTATGCCGACAGCCGCCCGCTGGCGATCGAGGAACTCGATCTCGATGCGCCGGGCCCACGCGAGGTCCTGGTGCGGAACCTGGCCGCGGGGCTGTGCCACAGCGATCTGTCGGTGGTTGACGGATCGCGGCCCCGGCCGCTGCCCATGGTGTTGGGGCATGAGGCGTCCGGTGTGGTCGAGGAGATCGGTTACGGCGTAACGGAGGTCGCGCCAGGAGATCATGTCGTATACTCCTACGTGCCGTCCTGTGGTGTCTGCGTGCCCTGCCAAACCGGTCAGGTCGTGTTGTGCGAGAACGGCTTTGTTGCGAACGCCGCCGGTACCCTGCTGGGTGGTGGCCGCCGGCTCAGTCGTGCGGGTGAATCAGTGAATCATCACCTCGGCGTGTCCGGCTTCGCCGACCGCAGTGTGGTTTCCGTTGCCTCGCTGGTCCGGGTTCCGGCGGAGGTGCGCCCCGAGGTCGCCGCCCTGTTCGGTTGCGCATTGATCACCGGGGTGGGAGCAGTGATCAATACTGCGGGTGTCCGGCCGGGCGAATCGGTCGCCGTCTTCGGCCTGGGTGGGGTGGGGCTGTCGGCGGTGATCGGTGCAGCACTGGCCGGCGCCAACCCGATCCTTGCTATCGACATGGTGCCGGCGAAGCTGGCCTTGGCCTCCCAGGCCGGCGCAACCACGATCATCACCGCGGGCCCCGGCGCTGTCGACGAGATCCGCGACGTTACCCACGGCGGCGTCGACTGGGCCATCGAATGCGTTGGCAGCGCCAGCGTTCTGGCTCAGGCCTACCAGTCTGCGCGGCGCGGCGGCGCGGCGGTGTCGGTCGGTCTCCCGCATCCCTCCCAGGAGCTTCGCATTCCGGCCGTCTCGTTGGTCGCCGAGCAGAAGCGGATCCTGGGGTCCTACATGGGTTCCTCCGTCCCGCGACGTGACATTCCGAAATTGATTGCGCTGTACCAGGCCGGCAGGTTGCCCGTTGAACTACTGGACTCCGGCTCTCTGGAGTTGGAGGAGATCAACCTCGGCATGGATCAATTGGCCTCTGGTGCCGCAGTCCGCCAGCTCATCCGATTCTGAGCAACGAGGCCCTACCGTTCCTCAGGGCTGTTCACACGCGATCGATCAGCAACAGTGCGCTGTCGTAGTGGCCGGCCATTTCGATCAGCAGCCCCCGGCCCATCAGGAACCGGCGCGACAACAGGGTTACCCGCACGCGTTCGTCGCTCTCGGGTGCGATGCGGGCGGCCGGAGGGTCAGCCAGTCCCCACGGCATGGGCCTTCGACGCAGCGATGTTCTCGGCGTTCGGATGCCAGCAGGCCACCTTGTGCCCGCCGCCTTCAGGCACTACCAGCGGCGGATCGTTCAGACATTGCTCGGTGGCCTTCCAGCAGCGCGTGCGGAAGCGGCAGCCCGATGGCGGGTTGATGGGAGACGGGACCTCGCCGGTCAGCGTGATCCGCTCCCGCTGGCCCGCCCGGTGGCCGGGTGCCGCCGAGATCAGCGCCTCGGTGTACGGATGCAGCGGCCGCTCCATCACCTCGACGGCATCGCCGGTCTCGACGATCCGACCGAGGTACATCACCGCTACCTCATCCGCCATGTGCCTGACCACCGTCAAGTCGTGGGAGATGAAGATCATTCCAATGTTGAACTGCTTTTGCAGGTCGGTGAACATGTTCAGCATCTGCGCCTGTACCGAAACGTCGAGCGCAGATACTGGTTCGTCGAGTATCAGCAGATCGGGTTGGGTGGACAGCGCCCTGGCCGTGCCGATTCGCTGGCGTTGGCCGCCGGAGAACTGGTGAGGGAATGCCTGTCGGTGCCGTTCCTGTAGTCCGACAGTGATGAGCAGCTCGGTGACCTTGGTCTCGATCTCTGACCGCGACATGCCCTGCGCTCGCATGGGTTCGGCAATGATCTGGCCAACGGTCATCCGCGGGTTGAGCGCAGAGTACGGGTCCTGGAAGACGATCTGCATGTAGCGACGGAGTTTGCGGAGTTGCTTGCCGGTCACCGTGGTGATGTCCTGGCCGTTCAGTACCACCTGGCCGCCGGTTGGCTCCTGAAGCCGCATGGTAGCGCGCGCGGTGGTGGACTTGCCGCACCCGGATTCACCGACCAGACCCAGCGTGCGTCCGCGGGCCACCGAGAAGCTGATGCCATCCACCGCCTGCACGATTCCCTTGCGCATTCCCTGCCGAAATGGAATGTGCACCTTCAGTTCATTGACCTCGAGCACGGTGTCGGAGGTGCGGTCGGCCGGGCTCACAGGACTACCTCCATCGGCTCCAACTCGGCCGAACGGTGGCACGCCGCCAGGTGGCCCGTACCTATGGTGCGCAGTTCGGGAACCTCGATGGCACAGCGCGCTAGGCCATTGCGCTCGGCGCACCGTTCCACGAAGTTGCACGCCGGTGGCGGATGCAGAAGATCAGGCGGCCGGCCTGGGATGGTAAACAGTCGCTCGTCACGTCGGCCCCAACCAGGGCGGGCGCGGAGCAGAGCCCTGGTGTAGGGGTGCCGAGATCCGGTGAAGATCTCCGCTGCTGGCGCCTTCTCGGCGACCTGCCCCGCGTACAGGACCAATACGTCGTCGGCGATTTCACTAACCAGAGCAAGGTCGTGGGAGATCATCACGATCGCGCAGCCACGTTCGTGCTGGGCGGTCGCCAGCAGTTCCAGGACCTGCGCCGACACCGTCGCATCCAAGGACGCGGTCGGTTCGTCGGCGAAGACCAGATCGGGCTCATTCAGCAAGCCCATGGCGATGACGGCGCGCTGCCGCATGCCGCCGGACCACTGGTGCGGGTACTGATCTGCCCGGCGTTCCGCGTCAGGCACACCGACGGCGGTCAAGATGTCCAGTACCTTGGTCCGCGCCTCGCGAGCAGTCGCCGAACGATTGTGGTATTCGATGGTCTCGCCGAGTTGCTTGCTGATCCGGTCCACCGGATTCAGCGCGGTCATCGGGTCCTGGAAGATCATGGCGATCCTGTTGCCACGCAGGTGGCGCATCTGTTGCTCCCGCAGGGACATCAGGTTTTGGCCCTGGAAGAAGATGCCGCCGCCGGTCACCGTGGCGTTGGACGGCAGCAGCCTCATGGCGGCCAGCACCGATGCGGACTTTCCGGAGCCGGACTCGCCCACGATGCCCAGCACGGAGCCTTTTTCGACCGTGTATGTCAGCCCACGCAGCGCATGCACGGGGCCGTCCATGGTTGAAAAGTCCAGGAACAGGTCTTTGACTTCCAGCAGGCTCATCGGCTTGCCTTCGGGTCGAGAGCGTCCCGCAGTCCGTCACCGATGAAGATGACGGAGATCGCGGTGATGGTGATGGCGATCCCCGGCGGCAGCCAGAGCCAAGGCATGCCAGAGATCACCGAGAAGGACTGCGCGGCCTGCAGCATGTTGCCCCAGCTCGCCTGCGGAGGGACAACTCCAAGGCCCAGGTAGGACAGGCCGGCCTCGGCCAGGATGGCGCCGACCACCATCACCGACCCGGCCACCGTCACCTGCGGGATCACCGCCGGAAGCAGGTGCCGGGCCATGATCGTCACCGATCTGGTGCCGGCCGCCCTGGCCGCTTGCACGTAGTCGAGCTCGCGGACCTGGAGGACCACGCTGCGCGCGATCCGGGCAGCTACCGGCCAGGCGAATGCGGCCAGCAGACCGACCAGCAGCGGCAGTGACGGGCCGAGAACGCCGCCGACCACAATCACCACCAGCATGGCCGGAATTGCCATGAACAGGTCAGTGGCCCGCATCAGCACCGTGTCGGTACCGCCTTTCAGCCAGCCGGAGACGACACCCACGATGGTGCCGATGATCATGGCGGACGCTGCGGTGGCGAACCCGACGAGTAGAGAGATCCGACCGCCTGCCAGCAGTCTGGCCAATACATCCTGGCCGAGCAGGTCGGTGCCCAGCCAGTGATCACCGGACGGAGGTTTGCGGCTTTGCAGCAGGTCCTGGTCGGTCGGGCCATACTTCAGGAACAGCGGTGCGAAAATGACCGTGAGTAGCAGCAGCGCCAATACCACCACCGACACCCGGGCTCCCATGTTGGCCCAGAACCTGCTGATCGACAGGGACAGCGGACTTCGCGCCGCAGGTACCTGTGCGGTTGACGGTGCGGCGCCGGGCTCCAGAGAGCCATCGTGAGCGGCCTCGTCATCGTCATCGAGGGGCGGCAAGTTCGAAATCAGCGTCATGCCAGCCTCACCCTCGGGTCGACGCGGCGAAGTAGCAGATCGGCGGCCAGGTTGCTGAGAACTACGATGACGGCCACCAACAGCCCGAAGCCGAGAACGACCGGGTAGTCGCGGAACTGGATGGCAGCAAGGGTCAGCGAGCCCATCCCGGGCCACGCGAAGACCGCCTCCAGCACGATAGCTCCGGACAGCAGGCTGGGAACCGACATCATCAGGATGGTGACCAGCGGGATCAGCGAGTTGCGGAAGGCTTTGGCCCTGGACTGGCTGACTGTCGACCCCTTAGCGATTGAAGTCCGAACGTAGTCCTGGTCCAGCTCCTCCAGCAGACCTGCGCGGACGTACCGCATGATTGTCGCGCACTGCAGGATCGACAGCACGGCCACCGGAAGGATCAGGTGACGGACGTGGTCCCACAGACTGCCGTCGTCCGGCAGGGTCATTCCCGATGACGGTAGCCAGCGGAGCTTCGCGGCGAACAGGAAAATGCCGAGCATCCCGAGGAAGAACGCGGGGATTGCCAGGAAGGTGAGCGCGCCGGCGCCGAGCAGGTAGTCGGCGGGCTTGCCCTTGCGGGCGGCGGCGAACCTACCGAGCGCGACGGCGCCGATGGTGCCGATCACCAGGCCTAGTCCCATCAGCTGGATGGTTGGGCCCATCCGTTGGAGTAGTAGCCCCAGCACCGGGACGTTGAACTGGAACGAAGTGCCCAGGTCCCCGCGGATCACTTTGCCGACCCAGGTCAGGTACTGCACGAGCAGCGGCTTGTCCAGGCCGAACTCTTTGATCTTCTCCGCGATCAGCGGGCCCGCCAGCCCGACCTGGTCCGGTGGTACCAGCGAGGCGATCGGTCCGCCGGGGGCCGCGTGGCTGAGGAAGAACAGGCCGACCGTGACGACCCACAAAACGAAGATCATTGTGGCGAATCGGATCAGCAAGTATCGGGCCATGTGCGCACCCTTCCCGATCAGGGGAGCAGTATCAAGCCATCGGCTACCGAAGCGGTGCCTGGGCGGTCAGAATGAGCCGCCCAGGCACCGCGGGATTGGTACCCCGAGGGAACTTCTGGCTACTTTACGGTCCAGTCAGCGATCGAGATCACCGCGTTGGACATACCCTCGCCGCCAGCGAAGCCACCGGTGATCTTCGAGCTGAGGGCGTACGTGCGCTGCGGCCTTGCGATCCACAGCATCGGCACGTCGGCGTTCTCGATCTTCGCAGCCTGAGAGAAGAAGTCCATCCGCTCCTTCGGGTCGGCGGTCGCCTTGGCCTTGTCGAACAGGGCGTCCAGATCCTTGTTGCAGTAGCCCGGCAGGTTCGCGCCGGCTGGGAAGATCGTTGCACAGGACAGGATCGGGACATCGACAACCGGGTCGACGATGTAATTCCCGCCGCCATACAGGAAGATGTCGTAATCCCCGGCGAGCGTAGCGGTGACCTGAGCCTGATCGATGACCTTGATCGTCGCCTTGACGCCGATGTCCTGCAAGTTCTTCAGCACCACCTGGTCGACGGATGCGCGCTGGGCATTGTTGTTCGCCTCGACGATCTGGATCGGCTGGTTCGGATCCCAGTTCGCCTGCTTCAGCAGATCCTTTGCCTTGGCTGGGTCGTAGGCATAGGTGTCGAGGCCCGAGGTGTCGACACCCTTCGCCAGGAACGAGGTGTTGTCCGGCGACGCCTGGCCGCTGTAGATGGAGGCGATGATGCCGGCCCGATCGATCGCGGTCAGGAACGCCTGCCGAACAAGCTTGTTCTGCAGGTAGGGCTTGCGGATGTTGACGGTGTACCTGTCGAAGCCGGGTGAGTCGTTCTTGGACAAGGTGACGCCGCTGAAGCCCTGTGCCGACGCGACATCGGTAGGCGCGACCAGCGTCGCATCCATCTCGCCGGACGACAACTGCTGGGTGGCAACGTCCTGGGTCACCAGGCTCTCGATCAACGTCTCGAAATGCGCAGGCGTGCGGAAGTTCGGGTTGCGCTTGAACTCAACCCGCTGGCCGGGCAGGTTGGCGGTCATCACGAACGGTCCGAGTCCTGGAACGCCGCCCGGCTTTGCCCATAGCGGGCTGCTGAGCAACGTGCTGGGATCAACGTCCTTCAACGCGTGTTCGGGAAGGATGTAGTACAGACCGGCCAGCACCAGGAACATGAAGCCGGAATCCGGGCTCGTCAGCGTGAACTTCACCTGGTCGGTACCTACCTTGGTCAGCCCGGACAGAGTCTTGGCAGTGCCCGCCTTGACCGCGTCGTAACCCTCGATCGGGGTGAGCTGGCTGCCCAGCGGGGCCTTGACCGCAGGATTGGCGTAGGTGTTGAAGGTGAATAGCACGTCGTCGGGGGTCAGCGGAGTGCCGTCCGACCACTTCTGGTCCGCCAGGGTCACCGTGAAGCTCTTCGCGTCAGGCGCCTGTTCCCACTTTGTGGCGAGCCGGGGGATCAAGCTTCCGTCGTTGCCGGCAGCGGCCAGCGTGTCCTGGAGGACCTTCACCACCTCGTCATTGCCCTGGGTCGAACTCCCCAGCGGGCTCATCACATCCGGCTTCGCCTGCGCCCAGATAGTGACCGACTTGCCCTTCCAGCTGCCGTCGTCGACGGCCGGAGCGCTGCTGGAGCCGGCGGGGGCGGCGCTGGAGCTGGCCCCGGCCGCGCCGCTGGACCCAGCAGCTGCGCTGCTGGAAGCACCGGCGGCACTGGAGCTAGCGGCGGGGGCGGCGCTGGAGCTGGCTCCAGCTCCTGAGGTCGCAGCGCTGACAGTGTTGGTCGCTGGCGTCGACGATGAACAGGCGGTGACTACGAGCATGCTTGCGGCCACGACCGCAGTCCACATCACCCGGCCTTTGGTTGATCCTCTTCCCACGGCAGTCTCCCTTTCGGAGGTTGCGCCGGGCGAAGCATTGGCCCGGCGTTGGAGCGAACGGACTTGAGCGGCCACGTGTGTCCGGCTGCACGTGGGGCGGGTCGACGAACCTGCCGGACAGGGGGATCGTAATAGCATGGAATGAGATTTCACAAGATGCGATGTCGAGTTGTTATCCGCAGGTCGGGCGCCCGGAACCGGTTTGTCCAGTTCTGGTCGACCGATTCGCTGTGCGCGCGAAGGACGATCGGGGGACGGCCCCGATGCGACGGAACTGGCCGCGATGGGCATGGAATACAGTTTCATCGTGTTGGCAAGCTGGGTTTGCCCGGGCAGCAGCACCACCCGGCGGCGCCCCCCGTTGCCGAGGTGAAAGCTGAATCCGGCTGGATCTGCGACACCCGAGTTCGAGCACCCTAGGAGGCAGCAATGCGACTGGTCGTTGGAGCGTATCCCGCAGCACTACGGTCGGAGCCGTGGTCCGGATCGGTCGAGAGCTCTTTCCTGGAGCCAATTTCAAGCAGTCCGATGTTCCGCGGCTGGGAGATTCCATTCTCCGGCGCGTTGCATGGCCAGGACGAGGGCTGGTTCCTGTCCCAGCTGCAACCGGGGCAGCAGCATGTCGTCACCGCTGTGCCGCTGTCTGCCACCAGGGCCAGGACGGAACCGGGCTACGGCCTTGCGTCCTTGGCTGAGGGCGGCCGGACGGATGCCCTTGCTGACATGCAGGCACTCAGGGACGCAGTGGCCAGGGTGGTGGCCCGGCACGCCTCGATCGCGTCCCCGCCCGCGGTGCTGGCCGTCGAGATCCAATCTGCGCCGGGCAATGCAGGTCACGGTCCCGGTGGGTCCGGCGCGGCGCTGGCCGAGTCGCTGGTCACCATGGCGTCCTGGGACTGGTCCGGAGCCGCGCTGGTGGTGGAGCATTGCGATGCGGTTCGACCGGGCCACGAGCCCGCCAAGGGCTTCCTTCCACTGGAGGAGGAGTTGACCGCAATCGCCTCGGCCAGGGAGCGCACCGGCGCCGACATCGGATCGTCCGTCAACTGGGGGAGGTCGGCGATCGAAGGACATTCCGCGTTGACCCCGGCGGAGCATGTGGCGCAGGCGGCACGAGCGGGCCTGTTGTACGGGCTGATGTTCTCCGGAGCGTCCGACCTCGACGCGGCCCTTGGGGGTGCCTGGGCCGATGCACACCTGGCTCCGCGGTCGGTTGACTCGTCCTCGTTGATGGGGCCGGCAGAGATTGCCGACTGCGTCGCAGCATGCGGCGGGGGGTCAGCGCTGCGATTTCTCGGTCTGAAGGTCCAGGCCGACGCTGACTCCCTGACTGCCGTGGAACGCGCAAACAGCGTGCTGCGGTCCCTGAGCGCGGTCGCGCAGGGGATCGAAGGGGCCGCCGCACGCACCAGCGACGGGCCGGGAGATCGCAGCTGACCAGCAGCGGCCTGGCGGCGGTGACGAACCCCGGTCCCGAATCACCCAGGGGCACCCGGCTGCCCGGCGGATCTGCTGTGTCAGATCAGCTCAGGTGAGCAGGCCTCGCGCCAACAGCGGGATGATCTCGGTAACCACTCCGCCGCGGTGGCCGATCAGGTTGTTGTGCAGGAACAGCATCGCGTCGCTGTATCCAGGAATGACCCGCAGTTGCTCCCCTACCCGCATCGATGCGCCGTGCAGGGCGAGAATCCCGTGTTCTGCCGACAGGGCGGCGAACTCCACGCCGGGTCGGTCCAGCACACGCGGCAACGGGAGACCGGGCAGCCGGCCGAGAGCTTTGAACCCGGCGTCCACCACCGCCTGCCCGCTGAACTGCACGCTGACCACCGTTGTCGACAGCGTCAACGCGTGCGCCAGGTCCACATGGCAATCCTCGGCGTAGAAGCGGTCCATCAGGCAGCCCCCACCGGCCTGGCTCTCGGTCACTCCGCCGACAGCGCCGCTCGCCTCATAGGCGCCAGTACCACCCGAGCTGACCACCTCCACCTGATGACCGTTGCGACGCAACAGTTCGGCTGCCGATACCAGAACGTCCAGCGCTTGTTCGCATTGCGAGACTTTGTCTTCCTCCGGCCAGACGTTCAGCAGGTGTCCTTCGTAGCCCATCACTCCTGCCAACCGGACGCCCGGCGCTGCCGCGATCAGATCGGCCAGACGCAGCGCGTCCAGTTCAGATGCGACACCGACGCGGTGCATCCCCAGATCCATCTCGATGACCACCGGAACCGTGGTTCCCTCGGCTGCGCCGCCCGCGGAAGCCCAACGGACATGCGCCTCGTCATCGACGCAGGCCGCGACCTTGGCTCGCCGCTGTAAGGCGGCGACGCGGCGCCACTTCGCCGGGGTGCCGAGCTCGTTGGCGATCAGCACGTCGGTGATGCCGCCTTCGACCATCACCTCGGCCTCGCTCACCTTGGCGCAAGTGACTCCGACGGCGCCGATGTCGATCTGCCGGCGGGCCAGCAGCGGCGACTTGTGCGCCTTGGAGTGCGGTCGCCAGGCGCGGCCCCGATCGGACAGAAACTGGTGGATCTGCGTGGCGTTTCGCTCGAACAGATCCAGGTCGAGCAGCGCGACGGGTGTGTCCAGTTCGCTCACTGGAACGCCGATCAACTCCATTGACGCCACCTCACAAGGTCCCTGGGCACGTCGCGGACCGAATCGACTCCGCAGAGCGCCAATTGTGCCAGCATCGCCTGCTGCAATCCGGTGAGCAGGGCAGTGACCGCCGATGCGCCGCCGTGGCCCAACGCCCAGGCGACCGGCCGGCCGATCAGCACTGCGTCGGCGCCGAGCGCGAGGGCCCGGACGACGTCCTCGCCCGATCGCAGTCCGCCGTCCACCAGCACCGGCGCCCTACCGCCCACGGCTGCGGCAATCTCGGGCAGGGCCTCGGCGGTGGTCAGGCCACCGTCCATCTGACGCCCCCCGTGATTGGAGACCACCACGCCGGCGGCGCCGGCCTCGACCGCAGTTGACGCATCGTCTGGATGGAGCACTCCCTTGACCAGCACCGGCAACCCACTGGCCTCGCGCAACCACCCGATGTCGGCGAAGGTGAGGTCCGCCGGGCTCCCCGGAGGCGGGTCGCCGTCCGGAAAATGCGGGGAGCGAACTGGGCCGAGCCCAGTCACACGGCTCCGAAACCCGTAGAAGGCGGCCTGCGGTGGCGAATCGACTGTCAGCAGGAGGCCAATGGCGCCTGCGGCGGCCACCCGTTCCAGGAAGGGTCGGATCAGTTCTCGATCTGGCCACAGGTAAATCTGCTGGAGGAACGGGCCGGCGGCTCGCCCGACCGTCTCGACGTCTTGGGAACTACCCGACGTCAGGCAGAATGTCACTCCGGCGGCCGACGCGCCTCGCGCGCATTCCGACTCACCACCGGGGTGCACGCTTCCCAGCCCGGACATGGGCGCTACAAGAATCGGGCTGTTCATCCTGGTACCCAACAGATCCACGGTGGTATCGATGGAGCTGACATCCTGCAGCACCCTGGGCTGCAGCGACCATCGCTTCCAGGCCGCCTCGTTCAGCGCGACGGTCAGGCCGGTATCGCCGCCGGAGTCGATGTAGTGGGCAACCCCGGCCGGGACGGACTCGGGCATTGACGTGTACTGCGTCGGCAAGCCTGTCACGGGTTCCTCCGGAAACGTGCGGGAATGTGTCTCAAAGCTCCTCCGTCGACCTTCGACCCGTGCTCATGCCAGGTCAACGGAGATGGCGTTTCGCCTATGGTATCTCGGGAAGTCCTCCCCGATTTCGCAGTAGATCCTCAGCTGATGTGGCCGCGGCGACCGAGTTGGGCATCGCGGTGGCCAATGCGCCGACCTACTGCACCGAGGTCGCCGCAGAGCACGCGATGGCCATGCTGTTGGCCCTGCCCCGGCAGCTGGAGGTCCGGCACGAGCAGATGCGAGGAGGCCTTTGAGCGCCTGGCAGTGTTCCGATTCGACGGCTCCAGACGACAACGGTGGGGGTCGTCGGGCTGGGGCGAATCGGGCGCCGGGTCGCCGAACTTGCCAGGGCTTTCGGCGCTGCGGTGCTGGGGTATGACGTGGTGGATGTCGCAGCGGACGGCGTCGACACGGTGGATTTGCCTACGCTGCTGGCCAAATGGAGATGTGCCGGGCGACCGTGGAGTGGATCACCGGCGGTTGGACCGCCTCGATCGTGAACCCCGGGGTTCGTGGGCGGCATCGGGGGCTCCCGGGGACCTGATGTCCGCTTCGACCCAGCGCCTGTGACCTGGCCGTCACGGGTGCGGCTTGACGAGTCCGGGGATAGGTGAAACTCTATTTCACAACTACCATGATGGAGGTCGTGAGAATGCCGACCACTACGCCACCGGCGTCCGCCACGCGCGACTACCAGCGGGGAATCGAACTCGCCAGTCGAGCGGAGGTGGTGATTCCGGGCGGCGTCAACTCCGGGACGCGGCGCAACGGGCCGCCGTTCGCCTTTGCTTCCGGGGACGGCGCGTATCTGACCGACTTCGATGGCCACAGCTACTTGGACTACCACGCTGCCTTCGGCGCGATGTTGCTGGGCCACCGACACCCCGAGATCGAGGCGGCAGTTGCGGCGGCGTCAGAAGGCGTCGGCCTGACCGGTTATGGCGTGAGCGAGCTCGAGGTGCGGCTCGCCGAACTCGTGGTCGAAGTGCTGCCGTCGGTGGATCAGACGGTGATCGTTGGCAGTGGGAGTGAGGCCGTTGCCTATGCCCTTCGACTCGCGCGTGCCTTCACCGGGCGAAAGTACCTGGTCAAATTCCAGGGTGGCTTCCACGGCTGGACCGATGCGATGGCCCGCAACGTGATCTCGTCCAAGGAGAAGGCCTACGGCGACGACCCGCTCACCGCGGGAATGCTGGACGACGCCTGGCAATCGACCCTGATCGCCGAGTTCAACGACCTTGCGTCCGTGCAGCAACTCTTTGCGATGTACCCGGGGCAGATCGCAGCGGTGATCTGTGAGCCAATCCCGCACAACGTCGGCGCGTTGGTGCCGGATCAGGGATTCCTGGAGGGTCTGCGGTCGTTGACCCAGTCCGAGGGCTCCCTGCTGATCTTCGATGAAGTGATCACCGGATTCCGTCACGCGCTGGGCGGCTTCCAGTCCATCTGCGGGGTACGGCCCGACCTGACGACCTTCGGCAAGGCCATGGGCAACGGATACCCGGTGGCCGGTTTGGGCGGACGGCAGGAGGTGATGCAGCGCTTCAACCCGGCCAGCGGTGGTGACGTGGCGCTGATGGGCACTTTCAATGGCAATCCGGTGTCCTGCGCGGCTGCCATTGCGACCATCGAGTATTTGCGTGCCCACCCTGATTTCTACCAGCGGACCTATGCCCTCGGCGAGCGCTGGCGGTCGGGCCTGCGGTCGATTCTCGACGAGCTCGACGTGGCGGCCGAGGTGGTGGGGTTCGGTGGCACCTTCGCCACCTACTTTGTGGACCATCCGGTCCACGGCTACGCGGGGCTCTTGGAGCACAACAACAGGGCAGGCGTCGAGTTCCCGCGGCGGATGATCGAACACGACATCTTGATGATTCCGCTGCCGCTCAAACGCAATCACATCTCCGGCAGTCACACCGCCGCGGACATCGACCGCAGCCTGACCGCTGCCCGCGATGTCCTTGGGTCGATGCGCGCGGAAGGGATCGTCACCGGCCGGTCGTGAGGCACCGGATTCGAATGTGACGGCGCTCGAATGTGACGGCGTTCGGATATGGCAGTGTTCGAACGGGACGGTGTCGGGATGCGCGAGTTCGAATGCGCGCCTGTTGGTCAGTTCCCGAAGTAGGCGATGGCGTCGATCTCGACGCGCACATCGGGGTGGGCGAACGCAACGGCGACGGTGGTGCGAGCCGGTGGTGGCTGGGGCAACCGAGCGCGGTAAACCTCGTTGAACACCGTGAACAGCAGTGGGTTCGCCAGCCACGCATTGATCTTTACCACGGCGGAAAGGTCTGTCCCGGCGGCGGCAAGCACTGCTTCGACATTGTCCAGAGCCAGGGTCACCTCCTCGGCGAAGTCACCTATCATCACTGATCCGTCAGGTCGAGCGGCGATCTGGCCGGACACGAACACGAAGTCGCCCGCCCGGTAGCCGGCACTCAGCGGCACCGGCGCCGGTGCGCGCCCCGGAATCGCAATCGGTTGCGCGGATTTTCCTTGCTGCATGGTTGTCTCCTGTTTGTCGGTTGTTGTCCCCGGCTGGCCGCAAACGCGGTGTCAGCCTGAGGTCGGTGTCAGCCTGAGGTCGGTGTCAGCCCGATGTCAGTGCGTACAGCAGCGGGCCCAGCCGCGGATCCTCGGCAATCTGCTCCGCCGTGGCTTTGATCTTCGGAATGATGGATCGAGCGGCGGTGGCGGGCAGTTCCGCGGCAGGTCCGGACACGCTCACCGCCGCGACCGGCCGTTCGCGGACGAAGATCGGTACGGCGAAGCAGCACAGGCCGAGCGCGGACTCCTCCGCGTCGTGCGAGAACCCTTGCTTGCGGATCGTGCGCAGTTCGGCGTCGAGTTTGCTCCGGGCCACGATGGTATGGCCGGTCTTCCCCTGGAGGGGCCCGCTGCCCAGCAGGGCATTGACCCGCGCTGCTGGGAGTTGCGCGAGCAGGGCCTTGCCGAGGCCGGTGGAATGCAGATCGTCGCGGGTGCCGGCGTGGGCGTCGTAGCGAACCGGACGATCGGCCAGTACCACGCAGACGTGCAGGACGTGCCGGCCGGACAGGATTCCGAGGTTGGCGGTATTGCCGGCGGCGCCGGCCAGCTCCTCCAGGTACGGGCGGGCAAGGTCCTCCGGGCGCTGGTCTGCGGTCATCCCGGAGGCGATCGCCGCGATGGTAGGTCCCAGTGCGTAGGTGGGTCGGTCGTCCAGCCGGACGGTGCAACCCTCGTGGGTGAGGATCGCCAGCAGCCGGACCAGGGTGGGCTTGGGGATCGTGGTGCTGTCGAAAAGCTCCTGCAAAGTCATCGGCTCATGGTGGTCGCCGAGTGTGCGCAACACCTCGAGTCCGCGGGTCAGCGCTTGGGCTCGATAGCCGCCCACGTCATTGGCCGCACCTGATGCCATCCGTCCCCCTTGATTCGGCGTCAGCCGGCACGTACCGGAGTGACCAACTTACCCATGCCCTGGACCTCCACCACCATCACGTCCCCATCGGTCAGATAGGTTCCCGTCGTTGCCCCGACGCCGGACGGAGTTCCTGTCAGGATGATGTCACCTGGACGCAAGGTACCCAGCCTGGAGGCGAACGCTATCAATTCGGCACAGCCGAAGATCATCGCTGAAGTGCTGGATTGTTGCCGAACCTCACCGTTCAAGTGCAGCGACAACGTCAAGTTCTGCGGGTCGGGCACCTCGTCAGCAGTCACCAGGTAGGGGCCGACCGGGGCAGAGCCGTCGGCCCACTTGCCTCCCAGCCAGTCGAAGAAGCCCACCCACGGGTTCTCGGTGTCCCGCTCGAAACCCATCTGATCCAGGCTGCGCAGCGACAGGTCATTGGAGGCGGCGTATCCGAATACGTAGTCCAATGCGACGTCGGCAGAGATCCCCCGGCATTCCTTCCCGATGATGACCGCCAGCTCGGCCTCCCAGTCGGCCTTCGTGGAGATTTCCGGGATCAGGAACGGCTCACCAGTGCCCGCCAGCGCCGAGTCCGGCTTGGTGAACAGCTTGGGTGAGGTCCGAGTGGGGTCGACCCTGGTGCCGCCGCCCTCCACGATGTGCTCCTGGTAGTTCGTGGCCACGCACAGGATCTTGCCGGAGTGCAGCAGCGGCGTCAGCACCGTCACGTCTGCGAGATCGGCCACCGCGGTTGTCGCGGCGCTCGGCCGCTCGGTTCCGCCGACCACGCCGGACAGATCCCCGGTGCCCCAATCGATCACGCCGGACTCGTCGTCGCTGAGCCGACCGTGCCTGACCTCGCCGCTGGCAGTTCGATACGTCAACAACTTCATGGCTTCTCCGGAAGGTCGATTGGAAACGGGAACTGTACTTCTACAACTGGTACCGCGTGAGCTGGGTATATCAAAAGCTTGGTGTATCAAAAGCTTGGTGTATCGAAAGCTTGGTGTATCGAAAGCAGCGCACTTCTAAAGACTGTTCACCGCTAGAACTGTGTAGTACAGACATCGGCCGCGGCCGATGTCAGCGCATCCAGCACACCTGCGAGATGCGCGGCGACGCCGAGATCGGGTCGACGTTCGCGGGCGAGCACAGCGGCAATCATCCGCTCCACCGAAGTGGGGCCGAAGGGGACCGGTGCGCCGCCGACAACGGCCAGCGATGGCCCGTCCAGATCGACCAGTGCCTGGCCGTGGGTGCCGAGGATGCGGTACCGATGAACCGACGTCGGTGAGCCGGAATACGCCCCCCGGCCCACCAAAAGAGTCACCACCACGTCGGGGTCGCACCGCAGCGCAATGGTCACGGATTCCCCTGCGTCGTCAGCCGGCGGATCGATGAATGCAGTTCCGCTTCCGTGCAATTCCCCGATGAGGCTGTGCACCACATCGAGGCAGTAGGCGGCCAGATTCCGCATCTCCCCCCGTGGATGCGGGCCGTCCTGGTTGGATACCAGCAGCTCCCCGTGCACCGCGTGTAGCAGCCCGAGGTCGCCCGCGTTGATCCGGGCCGCCGCTGCCGCAAATCCGGAGTGGAATCGGACATGGTGCGCCGAGACCACCTGCGGGAACTCCGCCGCCAGAGCCGCCAGGGTCGGGGTGTCGAGCAACGTCGGCTTGTCCAGCAGCACCGGTACGCCGACCTCGGCGCAGCGCTGAAGCAGCACTCGAAGATCGAGGATCCGGTCCAGATCGGGGCAGGCGATGACGAGATCGGTTTCGGTGGAAATCCCTGATACGTCCAGCTCGGCGAGACCTTCCGCTGCCCGGATCGCGACGGCCCGCGGGCTTTGCGTGCCGGCCAGACCCGTCACCTCTGCGCCGAGCGAGCGAAGCGCCGGTAGGTACATGTCGCGCTGGTGATGCTGCGCCATGCCCTCGGTGCCGACGCCGTACAGCACAACCCGGGTCATGGCGTCTCCTGCACATCGGTGATCGTGCCGGAGCGGGCGGCCGCTTCGGCGGCGACTGCGACTGCAATGGCGTGGACAGCGTCCGCGGGCTGCGGGTCCGTCGGTGCACCATCGGAGATTGCGTCGTGGAGTACCGCCAGCTGCCGCTCGAAGGGTGAGGATGCGATCGCTCCGATCGGCCCGCTGGACCGATCGGAGAACAGGGTTGCCCCGTCGGATGTCCAGCGCCGCAGGAGGCTGCCGCGAGTCCCGTGGACAACAATCTCGAACAGTGAGACGTCCCTGGGGCGTTCACCGCGGGAGATTTCGCAGATCGCCGATCCACCTCCCCGGAAGCTCAGCGCGGTGACCAGTGCGTCGTCGATGCGCAGCGCGCCCGAGGTCACCTTCTGACCGAAAGTCGCCACGCGTGCCACTCGATCGTCCATCCACCAACACGCAAGGTCGTACAGGTGGACACCGTTTTGAAATGCATGCCCACCGCTGCGCTCTGGGTTCAAGACCCAGGCGCCCCAACCGCCCCACGTCCAACCGCCTGCTATCGCGATGCGTATCGATCGAACCCGACCGATCGATCCCTGGCGCAGGCATGCTGCGACAGCGCGGGCATAGTCGGCATGTCGGTGGGTGTGCCCGACGAGCAGGATCAGCCCCGCTCTGTGGAAGGCGCTGGTGACCGCCTCCGCGTCAGCCACGGTCAGTGCGAGTGGCTTCTCCAGCAGCAGGTGCTTTCCCGCAGCTGCCACCTGGAGGGCCAGCAAGGCGTGGGTGTCATTTGGTGTGCCCAGGACGACGATGTCCACCGCTGGGTCGGTGAGCAGGGATGCGAGCGAGTCGTGAACCCTGGCACCGTACTTGGCGGCCAACCCGGCGGCGGCCCCAGGCGAGACGTCGTGAACTGCTGCGACTCGCAGGTGAGGGTGTGCAGCCGCGGCCTGGGCGTGCGAGTCGGCGATGAACCCCGCACCGACGATGCCGATCCCCAGGGGACCTTCTGATGTCAACGTAGGGGCTTCTTTCCGGGACGACACGAAACCGCATTTCATGACCATCGGTAGCGTAGGACGCGGTTGGGATCTTGTCCAGCGGGGCTCACGTGTCTTGACGTGAAAGCACGTTTCGTGTTCAGTCCTCTGTGTGGATGTCGTGCTCACGGGTGGTGTTGTCCTCAGGGGTGGTGTCGTCTACGACGGGACCGGGGCGCCCCCTCGCAGGGTCGATCTTGGCGTCGAGGCGGGTCGGTTCGTGCTCGATCCCGGCGAACGCACGCCTGCGGCGGTGATCGATGTCTCGGGCTTGGCCGTCTGCCCCGGATTCGTGGACATCCACAAGCACTCGGATCTGAATTTACTGTCGTGCCCGACCGCGCCGAGCACGATCCGCCAGGGGGTCACCACCGAGGTTGTCGGGAACTGCGGGCTCGGTGTCGCGCCGACCGGGGAGTCCGGTGCCTTCGCCGCCGACCTCGCCACCAAACCCGCAGAGATCCGTGCGGCGGCAGGGTATCTCGACCTCGACCCGGCGGTTGCAATCGACTGGACGGATATCTCCGGGTACCTGGACGCACTCCGTCGGGCCGGACCGGTACCGAACGTTGCGACGTTCGTCCCGCACGGGCCGGTCCGCGCCGGCGTGGTCGGCTTCGACGACACTGTGTCTACTGCCGCGCAGCGTCAACGATTGAGCGGCATTCTCGGCGAGGGCCTGGACCAAGGCGCGGTGGGCTTGTCCACCGGCCTGGTCTACCCGCCCGCCCGCTACGCCGACGATGCGGAACTCCTTGCCCTGGCGAGGGTCGTCGCAGCCAAGGACAAGGTGTTCGCCTGGCACGTGCGGGACTACGCCGACGACCTGCTCCCCTCGGTCCGGCAGGCGATCTCGGTCGCTCTGCGGACCGGGTGCCGCACCCAGATCTCCCACCTTGCGGTGGTCGGGCGGCGCAACTGGGGCAAGGTGCGGGTAGCTCTGGATGAGGTGGACAGCGCGAACGAGCGCGGATGCGACATCGGCGTCGACTGCTACCCCTACCTGGCCGGGAACGCTCCGCTGAGCCAGCTGTTGCCGGCCGCGATCCAGGACGGCGGCGAGGACGCGATGCGCATGCGGCTCGGCGATCCCCAGATGCGCCGGTCGATCGAGTCAGCGTGGTCGGGGGCTGCATTCCAATGGGTCGACATCGTGATCAGTACGGTTCCGCCCGGGGCCGACCTCGTCGATCAGCGCATGGTGGGCCGGACGATCACGGAGATCGCGGAGAGCCTGGACGCCTCCGCGGCCGGAGTCGCGATGGATGTCCTGCAGCGATGCGGGCACGGGGTGCAGATGGTGGCATTCGGTCGGGACGAGCGTGACCTGCGCACGGTGCTGGCGCATCCGCGGTCAGTGGTGGCCTCCGACGGCATGGCCATCGATCCCGACGGTCCTACCGGCGCCGCTGGGACGCCGCACCCCAGGTCGTTCGGCTGCTTTCCGCAGTTCCTGTCGCGCTACTGCACCGATCTGGCGGACGGCATCCGGCGGTGCACGTCGGCCCCGGCGGACCGGGTCGGCCTTCACGATCGCGGCCGGATCGCCGACGGGCTGCCGGCCGACCTCGTGGTCTTCGACCCGTCAACCCTGGCCGACAAGGCCACCTACCAGGCGCCCCAACAGTTCCCCGCCGGCATCGAGTTGGTGATGGTGGGCGGCGAGGTGGTCCTTCGCGCCGGACACGGCACCGCGGCCAGGCCCGGCAATGTCCTGCTCGTCGGTCAGCAAGGATCGCGTTAGTGGCCGGCAGCTGTGTGGCCCGGCAGCTGTGGTCGCCGGCGGTGTGGTCGCCGGCGGTGTGGTCGCCGGCCGACGGCACGACCGCCATGCGGGCCAGCACGATCGGAACCGGCACCATGAGGGACAGGGACAGGGGAAGCGAACGATGATTCTGGACGTACACACACACGCCATGCGGCCCGATCACTGGGGATGTGAATGGCACACGAACTGGGAGCCGGTCTACGGTCACCCGGCCGATGACGTCACTGTCGCGCGGTACGACCAGGCGATGGCCGGGGTGGACCTCACCTTCGTCTTCGGCATCAGGGCGACCCGAGCGGGTATCAATACCCCGCACGAGTTCATTGCCGACTTCGTCAAGGAGTCCTCGACGAACTGCATCGGGTTCATGGCGCTGGACCCATCGGATCCGGACGCCATCGAACAACTCCGGCACGGCGTGGAGCTCGGCTTGCGAGGAATCAAGCTGTACCCGGTGTTGGCGCACTTTGACCCGAGAGACGAGCGGTACGACGCGTTCTATCGGGCGGCCACCGATGCCGGCTTGATCGTGCTGTGGCACATGGGCGCTACGCCGTCCCCGGAAGGCCGGCTCGACTACAGCCAACCGCTGCTGGTCGACGAGGTGGCCAGGCGACATCCGGGCCTGACGCAGATCATCGCCCACCTCGGTCATCCGTGGCAGCGCGACACCATGGTGGTGCTGCGGAAGAACCGTCGGGTGTTCTCCGACGTCTCGGCGAGTTGGTTCCGGCCCGCGGACGGCCACCGTGCCCTGATCCGGGCCCAGGAGTGGGGCGTGGTGGACAAGCTGCTGTTCGGCTCCGACTTTCCGCTGTGGACGCCGGCGCAAGCGATCGACGGACTGATCGGGCTGGGTGAACTCCCATCGGTCCCCGGTGCACCCAGCATCGCCAAGGGCACCATCGACTGGTTGCTGCACGGCGATCCGCGGCCAGCGCTCGGGCTGGTGTGATGGCGCCCCCGACGACCGGCGCCCCGCTCGCCGAGACGCCGTGGCAGCAGGTCGACACCCCGGTGCTGCTGGTCGATGTCGGCCGGCTGGAAGCCAACATCGCCGACATGGCCGACACCTTCGCGGGCCGCGGCGTCGCACTCCGGCCGCACTTCAAGACCACCAAATGCCTGGCCGTGGCGGAGCGGCAGCGGGCAGCCGGGGCGATCGGCTTCACGTGTTCGACGCCCGGCGAGGTGCAGGCATTGGGGCTGGCCGGCTTCGGCGGGCTGCTCTGGGCGCACCTGCCGGTAGGCCCGGCGAAAGTGGCGGCGGCCGTGTCCTTCGCCGGCGAGTGGGGGGTCACGGTATTCGTCGACTCGATGGCCGTCGCGGCGCCGTTGTCGGACGCCGCCGTCGCCCACGGCGTCGTGGTGCCCTGCCTGCTGGAGGTGGACACCGGCCAGCACCGGGCCGGGGTCGACCCGGACCGAGCAGCCGCCCTTGCGCGCGCACTCGCAGCGTTGCCGGGACTCTCGGTGCGGGGGGTGGCCACTCACGAAGGCCACCTGTCCGCTGCCCCGGACCGCAAGGCTCTCGAAGCGGCCGGGGTCTCGGCCGCGAGCACGCTGGTCGCGGTCGCGCAAGAGCTGTCTGCTGCCGGCACGCCTTGCGAGGTCGTGTCAGTCGGATCGACCCCAGGGGTCACCTCAGCGCCGTGGATCCCGGGCGTCACAGAGGGCCGTCCTGGCACTTACGCCTACTACGACGCCAACCAGGTGCGGCTGGGCAGCACCACCTTCGACCGTTGCGCGCAGTCCGTGCTGACCCGGGTGGTCAGTGTCAATCGCTCCGGCCAGGCGATCATCGACGCGGGGTTGAAGGCGATGAGTGCGGACGCGCTGACCGCAGAGAACGGCGGCGGCATCGTGCTCGATCCGGGCGGCCGGATCGTCCCCGACCTGAAATTCGTCACCGCCAACGAGGAGCATGGGTTCCTCGCCGGCGCGACCGATGGACTGGCTGTCGGAGACCTGCTGCGCGTTCTGCCCAATCACGCCTGCGGCGCCACCAACATGTGGAGCCGGCTGCTGGCCATTGCTCCCGATGGCGCAACGGAATGGTGGGACATCGTCGGCCGTCACTGACTCGGCTCGGCCCGGATCCCCCGGGGACATCCGCAGCCCGGTTCACCACCGGCGCCAGACCGCGGACCCCGCCGCGACCCTGCCGTGACCCCGGCGGGCAGCTCCGCTCGGCACCGCGAGCGACTCCGGGTCGGATACCGTTGGCGGGTGGCCAACAAGAACAAGATCACGAAGTCCAAGAACCGGGCCGTCAGCCCGTCAACGGCGACCGAGTCCCCGCGCCGGCCCTGCCCCTGCGGATCGGGCCGGCGGTACAAGGCCTGTCACGGTGCGGCCGACGCGGTGGACATGATCGTCGCTCGACCGTTCGAGGGTCTGGCCGCCGAGATCGAGTACATCGCGCTGCGCGAATTCGTGCCGTCAGCCACCGCACCGCTGACACTGCGGAACCCTGGGGCGGAAGCGCCCACGGTGACCCTGTGCAGCGTGCTGCCGGGCGCGGCTGCCGCACTGACCAGGGCCGACGGCGCCATCCTGCTCGGCATGCAGGTCCAGGTCCATTCCGGCGATCTGGCACGCGACCTCGGGGCCGCGCTGGAGTGGGCGCTATCGGCCGAACCGTCCAGCATGCTGCCGGCTGTCGGTCGGGCCAGCCTGGGCAATCGGATCGGCGACCTGGTGGTCGACGGACTGCTGCAGGTGACGGTCCACAGCGATTTCGGATGGTGGCTGGAGGAGGAACCGGAACCCGGCAGCGAAGTTGCGTTGACACTGGAACGCGCCAACACCGCGATCATGCCGACTGCGAAGGTCGCCGACATGCCCGGTGCCTACTGGGTCGACGCCGGTGAGAAGGCCCACCTGCGATGGGTGCGCTCCGAGGACGAGGCGCCGCTGATGGCGGCGATGGCCAGGCTGTCGACGGCCGGTGAGCTGGACCTGGGCGAGGGCTCCCGTTACGTCGGATCCTTTCGGGCGCACGGCCGGCTGGTTCCGGTGTGGGATTTGGACCGTGATGCGCACCCGTCGGAGTGGGATGCACCGGCGCTGGCATTCGAGCAGCGGCTGGTCGCCGCGCTGGCGGTGAACGAGCCACTTACCGATGCCGAGCGTCGGGCCCGCGACGGCATCCTGGGGCGGCAGTTCACCCTGCGCTGACCTCCCCTTTTGAGTCGTGGGTGTGGTGACGCGACATAGCGCGTCGTGGCACCCACGATTCGGGTGGGACGGACCGGGCGGGGGCAGGATGGTGACCATGTCAGAGACCACCCCTGCCGCCGAGCAGCCAGCCACCCCTGCCGCCGAGCAGCCAGCCACCCCTGCCGCCGAGCAGCCAGCCACCCCGTTCCACGACCTGGACGCCTACGTCGCGTTGCGCCGTCAAGGCGCCATCGCGCTGTCGCCGGACGGCGCCAGGCTGGTCGCGGTGGCCAGCGAGTTGGATGCGAAGAAGACCGGTTACGTCTCAGCCCTGTGGGAGGTGGACCTGAACGGCGGCCTGCCGGCCCGCCGACTGACCCGCTCGGCGCCGGGGGAGGCCTCGCCGGCGGTGCTGCCTGACGGCTCGGTGCTGTTCGTCTCCAAGCGCCCCGACCCGGACGCCACCGATGACGACGACACGAAGCCGGCGCTGTGGTTGCTACCCGCGGGGGTCGGCGAGGCGCAGCCGGTGGCGTCCTGGGACGGCGGCATTACCGGTGTGCTGGTAGCCGCCGGATCCGGCGACGTTGCTGTCCTGGCTACTGCCTTCCTAAGCACCGTCGACGCCGATCAGGATGCTGGAAAGCGCAAGCGTCGCAAGGACAGCAAGGTCGCGGCGATCCTGCACGAGGAGTATCCCGTGCGGTACTGGGACCACGACCTCGGCCCCGAGCAACCCCGGCTGTACGCGGCCGGTCGACTCGGCGAACCCGCCCCGGAGCCGGACGGCGACCCAGCGGCCGTCGCGGCAAACAACGAGACGGTCGCCACCGGAGGCGACCCCAAGCTGACCCTTCACGACCTGACCCCCGATGCCCGACGCGCGCTGTCCGATGCGTCTTGCGACATCAGCCGGGACGGCACCTTCGTGGCGACCAGCTGGGGGCGGGTGGACGGGCACACTGATCTGGCCGCCGGGCTGGTCCGGATCGACCTGACCACCGGTGATCGAAGCACACTGGCCGCCCCGCCCCGGGCCATGCTCGGGCTTCCCGCGATCAGCCCGGACGGTCAGCGGGTGGCGTACGTCCAGCAGGATCTTGGCAGCGCCAGCGAGCCTGGCACGGTGTCGATGTGGCTGCTGCCGTCCACCGGTGGCCAGCCGCAGCAGCTGCCGCTGGACGGCGACCTGCGGCCCACCTCCTTGGCATGGTCGCCCGACGGCTGCACCCTGTACTTCACCGCCGACGAGGCCGGCCGGGCGCCGGTGTTCGCCCTGGACGTCGCTGCCGGCCAGCGGCGGAGGCTGGCCTGCGACGGCGCGTACACCTGCGTGCAAGTGCACCCGGACGGACACAGGCTGTTCGCGGTGCGAAGCTGCTACACCGATCCCGGCACCGTTGTCGTGCTGAACACCGCCGCCGTCGATCAGCAGCCCCGCGAGCTGCGTGGCCCCGCCCCGCGGCCCGAGTTGCCGGGGACGCTGACCGAGATCACCGCCACCACCGAGGACGGCACCACTATCCGGTCGTTCCTGGCGCTCCCGGCCGGGGCATCCGTGGAGAACAAGGCCCCGCTGCTGCTGTGGGTGCACGGCGGGCCCGTGTCGTCGTGGAACTCCTGGTCCTGGCGCTGGTGCCCGTGGCTGATGGTCGCTGCCGGGTACGCGGTGCTGCTGCCCGATCCGGCGCTGTCCACCGGTTATGGGCAGGACATGATCCGTCGCGGCTGGGGTCGCTGGGGCGCCGAGCCGTTCACCGACGTAATGGCCGCGACCGACGCGGCGTTGGCCCAGCGTGGCGACCTCGACCCCGACCGGACCGCCATGATGGGCGGCTCCTTCGGCGGCTACATGGCCAACTGGATCGCTGGGCACACCGACCGCTTCCGCGCCATCGTCTCGCACGCGAGCCTGTGGGACCTGCCGGCGTTCGGTGGCACCACTGACGCGCCGAGCTTCTGGCGGGAGGAGATGAGCCCGGAGATGGCGGCGGCCAACTCGCCGTCCGGTTCGATCGGCGACATTCACACGCCGATGCTGGTGATCCACGGGGACAAGGACTATCGGGTGCCGATTGGCGAGGGGCTGCGGCTCTGGTGGGACTTGCTCGCCGCCCAGCCGCTGAACGAGCCGCTGCCGCACCGGTTCCTGTACTTCCCGAACGAGAACCACTGGGTGCTCACCCCGAACCACGCCAAGGTCTGGTACTCGGCGGTGTTGGCATTCCTCGCCTGGCACGTGTTGGGTCAGGAGTGGGTGGCGCCCGAACTGTTGTAAGACCGTGAGTCGTGGGTGCAGCGACGCGGTATAGCGCGTTGTGGCACCCACGACGCGCGGGGGCCGGGCAGGGCACCTGGTCAGGGCAGCCAGCTGGCGTGGCCCTTCAGCAGCGCGTAGCCGACCAGCGCCACGATGTCGATCAGGCTGTGGGCCACCACCATCGGCCACAGCCGTCGCCAGCGCAAAAAGGCCGCGCCGAAGACCGCACCCATGATCGCGTTGCCGACGAACCCGCCGTAGCCCTGGTACAGGTGGTAGGAGCCGCGGAGCACGGCGCTGATCAGCACCGCGATCCACGGCCGTACGGATAGCTGCCGGAGCCGGGTCAACAGGTAGCCGACGACCAGAACTTCCTCCAGGAACCCGTTCTGCGCCGCGATCAGGATCGACACCGGTACCCGCCACCACGCGTCGTTCAGCGTCGAGGCGGCGACCGTCAGCGAGAAGCCGAGTTTGTTGGCGAGAAGGTAGAACAGTAGGCCGGGGATGCCGATCAGCGCGGCCAGGCCGATCCCGCCGGCGATGTCGGCCACCGGCCGGCGCAGGTTCAGGCCGAGCCGGGCGCTCAGGTTCACCCCGGCCCGCCAGAGCAGGTAGAGGCCGAGGCCGCCCCAGGCCAGGCCGTGTGCGATGGCCAGTAGCTGCTTGACCAGGTCGATCAGGCCGACCGTCGACTTCGGCGCGGCCACCGACACCTGGTATTGATTCAGCGCGGCATGCGCCTGCGCGGCCTTGATCTGCGTCTCGATGATGCTGACCAGCGAGGTCAGCCCGCTCATGCCCAGGGTGATGGCGAAGACCAGGACGAGCTCGAAGCGGACGGAGCGGCGTGTCTCTCGGCGGGCGTCATCGCCGATGGACGGCAGGAAGTCGGCGTCCGGGGTAGCGGGAGGGTCGGCGGCGTAGCTCATCGCGAGCGCCAGCCTACGTCGGTGATGATCGGCGCCGGCTCACCGTCCGCTGTCGGACCTCGCACAGACGCCTACTCCGCCCGTGGGCTTTCCGAAGTGCGGCCCCGCATTGCCGAAGTCCCGGTGGGTGGTGGCGACCCGCAGCGAGTCCCACCCGCGCGATGTCCGTCGGCAGCCTGCGTGTCAGAGTGAGTTGACACGTGAGGTTCGTCGGAGCCACGGTCGACTGGCCGGGCCGATGGTTAGGGTGAGCGGTGTGGAACAGGGCCGAGAGAGTGCGGCGCCCCGCTGGGCATACCTCGGTCCGGCCGGCACCTTCACCGAGCGGGCGGCGCTGGATCTGGTCGCGCGCGCGCCGGTTGCCGATCCGCAGGTCGCAGAGGATGCCAACAGCGCGAGTCCGATGGGCCGCGCCCAGGCCACCGGTCAGCGCGCCCCGGCCGCGGCCGGAGGCCGCATTTTGGCGGGTCACCGGCCTGAGCTGATTCCCCAACCGAGCGTTACTGCGGCGCTGGCCGCGCTCCGCAGCGGCGAGGTTGACGCGGCGTGCGTGCCGATGGAGAACTCGGTGGAGGGCGCGGTGGCGCTCACCCAGGACGAACTGGCGCACGGCGATCCGCTGGTAATCGTTGCCGAGGCCTTTGTCCCCGTCACCTTCCAGCTGCTCGGCCGACCGGGCACGTCGATCGGGCGGGTCCGCGCCGTCGGATCGCACCCGCACGCGCTGGCGCAGACTCGCGAATTCCTGGCGACCCGGTTGCCGAATGCCGAGACGGTATTGACCGGCTCTACCGCAGCGGCCGCTGCGGCCGTCGCCACCGGCGACCTCGACGCAGCAGTTGCCGCCCCGGTCGCGGCAGAGCGCTACGGCCTTGCGGTGCTGGCCGACGACATCGGCGCGGTTCAGGACGCGGTCACCCGGTTCGTGCTGATACGCCGACCATCGCCGCCGCCGCAGCCGACCGGGAACGACCGCACCTCGATGGTGCTGGCGGTGGTGGACCGCCCCGGATCGCTGCTGGCCATGCTCACCGAGTTCGCCACTCGCGGGATCAACCTGACGAGATTAGAGTCCCGGCCGACCGGGGCCAGGCTGGGAGAATACCTGTTCCTGGTTGACGCGGACGGGCACGTCGCGGACAAGGCGATGGCCGACGTGCTGGCAGTGCTGGTCCGGCACGCGGCGCTGCACCGGTTCCTCGGGTCGTACCCACGGATGCAGGGCACCGCGGTGATACCGCCGGAGTTTTCGGCCGACGCCGGCTATGACGAGGCGGCAGACGCGGTGCTGAACCTCCAAGCAGGGCGACCGATGCGATGAAGCTGGTGCTGATCCGGCACGGCCAGACGCCGTCGAACGTGCTCGGACTACTGGACACGGCGGTGCCCGGACCGGGGCTCACCGACCTCGGCATTGCCCAGGCCGCGGCGATCCCGGCGGCACTGGCCGACCTGGACGTGAGCGCGATCTACGCCTCCACCCAGCCGCGGGCGCAGCTCACCGCCCGGCCGCTGGCCGTCGCCCGCGGGCTGGATCTGCGGATCCGCGGCGGCATCAGGGAGATCGCCGCGGGGGATCTGGAGATGCGTGGAGACGACGAGGCCATCCGGATCTACCTGGGCACTGTCTTCGGGTGGCTGGAAGGTGACATCGAGCGCCGAATGCCTGGCGGGGAAAGCGCGATCGAGGCGCTGTCGCGGTTCGACGCGGTGGTGCAGGAGGCGGCTGGAGCAGTCGCGCAGGATGGCACCGCGGTGCTGGTCAGCCATGGCGCTGCGATTCGGCTGTGGGCATCGGCGCGCTCGGTGAATCTGCAGCCGACGTTCGGGGCGGTGCACGGGCTGGGCAATACCGGCGTGGTGGAACTGGTCGGCGACCCTGACCAGGGCTGGCGGGCGCTGCGATGGAGCGGGGTGGCGCTCGGCGGACCGCGGCTGGACGACGCACCGGAGAGCGGACCGGCCGCGGACGCTGTTGTGCCGCATCAGCGTTGAACCGGAGACCGACCCGGGTGCCGCGGTATCTGGGCTCCGGTACATCCGGGCCCCTTGACGTCCGAATCCGCTCCATAGAAAGCCGTCGCACTTGAAGCTGTGGCATTTGAAGCTGTGACATTCGAAACTGTGGATATCCTGGGTCGATGGGCTCGCCTGCGATCGATCCGAGGGAACTGCGAGTGTCTGACGCCGAGCGGGCGCACGTCATGTCGCTGCTGGAGAAGGCGACCGGCCGCGGGATGATCGACCTGTCGGAGTTCAGTGAGCGCAGTGCGACAGCAGTGGCTGCCCGCACCAGAGGCGAACTGAATGCGGTGCTGCTGGACCTGCCCGGGCTTTCCGTTGCCGGGCGGTCAGTTGCCGAGGCGCAGCAAGTAACTGCCCCGGTGACGCCTGGCTACGCGGGCGCCGCACCCGCGTTCCGCGGGGCGGGCCAGGGCCGACCTGGAGGCGATGCCGGCTGGTCGTCAGCGCCCGGCACGCTGGAGTTGACCGGCTGGGGTTCGCGGGTGTTCAAAGGCTTCTGGGTGGCACCGGCGCGGATCCTGATCGGCGGAACGGGGGCGTCGACCCGGCTGGACTTCACCGCTGCGCAGCTGACCAGCCCGACAGTGCAGGTGGAATTCCAGGGAAATGCCTACGGTTCAGCCGATTTCATCGTGCCGGCCGGCACGTCGGTGCAGTTCGACGGGTTGCAGATGCGCAGCGGACAGGTCAACAACCGGGTGCCGCCGGGACCGGGCAGCGGTGTCCTTCACCTGGTGCTGAGTGGCGTGAAGAAGGGCGGCTCAGTGACCATCCGTCACCCCAGGCGTGGCTTGTTCTCGGGCCGCCTGTGAAACGCAGCGGCGGCACGCGGGGCACCGCCCGGCGATTGCTGTCCGCCGTCCTCCTGGTCTTCGTGGCCGCGGCGTTGGCTGCCGGCTGCACCGCCGGTCCGTCGGGTTCCGATGCGGAATCATCGGGCGCAACCGCTAGTTCGCCGGTCAGTCCGCCGCCGAGCAGCGTCACCTCTCTGTCGAGCGCCGACACCACCTCGGTGAGCACCCAGCCGGACAGCACCACCAACGCACCGTCGGTCAGCACGCTCACCGAGCCGTCGGACACGCAGTCGTCATCCACCCGGCCGGCCACCAGTACGCCGCCTCCGGCGCCCGCCTCGGCGACCCTGGTTGCCCCCGATGCCCCCGACGCCGTCGTGGCCGCGACGGATGCGGCAAGCCTGTCGATCGAAGTCAGCGGGCAGGTGTTCGCCACAGCTCCCGCCGTCGTACTGGTGCAAGCTGCGGACGCCGCCGCTATGCAGCAGGCGGCCGATCATGCAGTTCGGCTCGGTGTCCCGCTGTTGCTGGTCGACGCGCCAGCGGTCAGCACTCCAGCGATCAGCTCTCCCGGGATCGGCACCTCGACACCGACCGGTGCGCCCGGCACCGTCGGCGGCCCGCCCATCAATCCCGCGCTGGCCGCCGAGATCCTCCGGCTCGGCGCCACCACCGTGCTGGCGACCGACGCCGTCGCCGCCCAGTCCGCGACGGGTCTGGCCGGAGTGCACTCCGTCACCGACCCCGCACTGCTCCCGGCGATACTCCTGCCTGCGCCGCAGTCGACTCTGACAGTTCTGGTGCCCGCCGACTCGTCATCGGCGGGAATCCTGGCCGCCACCGCGACAGCACGCGCCGCCGGCGCCACCGTCGTTCCGGTTCACGGCGGCGACCCAAGGGCCGATCCCGCGGCGATCACCGTGCTGGCCGCGCACCCCCTCGGCCGGTTGATCGGCGTCGGCGCCGACTTCGGCCCCGTCGAGCGACTTCGCCAGCGCGCCACGGTTGCGGCCACCGGGGTCCAGTTGCCCGGTGGTGGCCAGCTGATGTTCCCAGGGCGACGGCTGATCGCCTTGTACGGCAACCCTTACTCGCCTCCGCTGGGCGCCCTGGGCCAGCAGGATCTGCCGGCCGCGATTGCCAGAGCCAAGGCAGTCGCCGGAGAGTACGCCGGGCTGTCCACCGTGCCGGTGATCCCCACCTTCGAGATCATCGCCACCATCGCCACCGCCGCACCGGGGTCGGACGGCGACTACTCGGCGGAGTCCAGCGTGGCCGACCTGTTGCCCTGGGTGGACGCCGCAACGAAGGCCGGACTGTACGTGATCTTGGATCTGCAACCTGGCCGGAAGAATCTGCTCGACCAAGCCAAGCTCTACGCCGACCTGCTTGCGGTGCCCTCGGTGGGCCTGGCCCTGGATCCGGAGTGGAAACTCGGCCCCACGCAGCGACCGCTGCAGCAGATCGGCGGCGTCGAAGCAGCCGAGGTCAACCAAGTGATCGACTGGCTCGGGGCGCTGACCGCGCAGCATCACCTGCCGCAGAAGGTGTTGGTACTGCACCAGTTCCGGCTGTCGATGCTCCGCGATGAGCACAGCATCGTCACCGGTAACGACAACGTCGCTGTGCTGATTCACATGGACGGTCAGGGCGCTCCGAACCTGAAGGACCAGACGTGGGGCGCCGTAGTGGCTGCCGCGCCCAGCGGAATGTACTTCGGCTGGAAGAACTTCTACGTCAAGGACACCCCTATGATGACGCCGGCGCAGACCATGGCGCACGAACCGCAGCCGCTGATGATCTCCTACCAGTGACGGGCGGGGTTCATCGTCGCTGACCAGACCTGCCGATACACCGCGCTGCACGCTGCTCGGGGTGCTTGACGACGTAAGTGATCGCTTTTCCCTGATCAGGGGTTTCCTGCCCGACATTGCCACGCCGAATCACAACGAGCCACGTGGTGGATCCAATCTCAGACGCGCTGACACCGACCACCGAAGTGACCACCGCACCGCGGGCACGGTTCCGGGGCGGTCGCCACGGTCCAAGTGTGTTCGGGCAACTCGCGCTGGCCGGACGCCGACGTCGCGCCCGAATCTGACCGGTGCACGCTTGCAGATGACGAACGGACCCGGTGGCACAATAATTGCGTTGATCACCAAACGACCGCGCTGCCTTCGATCCTCTTGATCGAGCCAAAAGGCACCATCGACCGCAGGAGACTGTCATGGACCCGTTTCTCGGAGAGATCCGCCGTTTCGCGTTCAATTTCGCCCCGGTCGGCTGGCTGCGGTGCGAGGGTCAACTGCTGCCGATCCCGCAGAACACCGCGCTGTTCTCCCTGCTCGGCACCACCTACGGCGGCGATGGGCAAACCACGTATGGCCTGCCGGATCTTCGCGACGCCGCGCAGCCGGACCTGAACCTGTGTATAGCCGTCGCCGGGATCTACCCGAACCGAAGCTAGCCCGGTGCGCGACACTGACGCGCCCGCCTGACTACCCCGTCGCATCGGGTATGGCAAAGCAACGCCACCGCGGATGCCTGGCGGGCCGCACACCGGTTGCCCCCTGGCGACACCTATCCGACACGACTGACACGCCCCGCTTCTAGCGGAGCGTCTGACCTGCGTTGAAGATCCGCTGAGCCACCAATCTCCGTCCAATGACGGCGGGGTGGCTGAACCGGTCGCCGGAACCGTGGCTGAGCCAGTCGCCGGAACGGCCGACGTCAGCCGACGTGCCAGCCGTACCAGCTGTCGATCTGGATCCAGACGCTGACCCGCGGCTGGTCCCTGGTCTCGTAAGGCTGACCCGTGTAGTGGGTCGAGACGCGGTCGATCCCGGTCAGGCCCTCGTCGTCGGCGATCCTGGCGACGTGGCCCTGGATGCTCAGGTGGCGATACCAGTTCGAACCGGTCTGTTCCGACCCGAGCACCGTCAGGCTGACCCTGGGATCGGTTCGCAGGTGTTGCATCCGCTTACGGTCGGCCTGCAGATTGACCAGGATGGTGCCGTCGTCCTCCAGCAGGTACCAGGTGGCGGCGGTCACCGGTTGGCCATGTCTGCCGAGGGTTGCCATCACAGCGGGGCTGGCTGCGGCCAGTAGTGCTCGGGCGGCGTCGGGAAGGGGTTCGTTGGGCATGGACTGATCCTGGCACGCACCTGTGCCCCCAACCAGTAGTGGGTGTGGTGACGCGCTCTGGCGCGTCCCGGCACCCACGACTCGGATGGGGGCTCACAGTTCGTGGTGCCACGGCGGGTCGGCCCCTGGCCGGGAACAGGTGATCGCGGCGACCCTTGAGGCAAACGTCAGCGCCCGCGTCAGACCGGCAGCGTCCAGCGACTCCAGCCGGCCGCCGAGGTGACCGGCCGCGCCGAGGTGATGCAGCAGCCCGCCGTGGAAGGAGTCGCCAGCGCCTACAGTGTCGACCAGAGCGGTGTCGACGAGCGCGGTGCCGACGAGCGCGGTGTCGACCAGAACCGTTGGCGCGGTGGGAACCTGGACCCGCTGGCCGCGCAGCGAGGCGAACGCGCCATCGGCGCCCAGGCTCACCACCACCAGGGCAACGCCGCATTCATGCAGCCGATCTGCGGCCATCTCCGGGGTGGTGCTGGGCCACAGCGCAGTTAGGTCATCGAAGGACAGCCGCAGGATGTCCGCCAGTTCCGCCCAACTGTCGATCCGCTCGCGATACAGATCCAGCGCCACCAGCAAGGTGCGCAGGTTCGGGTCCACGGAGGTGGTCATTGCCGACCTCGCCCTGGCCAGCAGTCGCTCGATCACCGCGCCGGAGGGCTGCAGTGCCAGCGCCAGGCTGCCGGTGTGCAAGGCCAGCGGGGCGGCGGCCGGGTCGTCGAACGGGCCGTCGATCAGGGGCGCGAGATCGTCGTCGGTCCAGGCCCAGTCTGCGGTGCCTTCGGTGTAGAAGTCGTATTCGGCGGCCCCGCTCTCGTCCAGTGTCGCGATGGCCAGCGTCGCCGGCTCGTGAGCGGAGACCGAGGCCGTCAGGTCGACTCCGGAGGCCTGCAACTTGGCCCGGCACAGCGCGCCGAGGGCACCGGTGGACAGCCGGCCGGCGAACCGTGCAGTGCTGCCCAGCCGCGCCAGTGTCAGCGCGGTGTTCGCCGGGCCGCCGCCGGGGTGCACGGTGAGCCGGGCAGACCCGTCGGCGATGGCACCGGGGGGCAGCACGGCGTCGGCGACCACCTCACCGACCACTGCGATCGTCACCGGGCCGACGCCGGCCCGCGGTGCTCCGGCTGCGGCGATGGTGGGTGTGCCGGATCTGGCATCTTCGGGCTCGTCCATGCCGGGCATCCTGCCAGGCGTCAGCACCACCGGGTGGCCCTCGTCAGGCGTCGGCCAGCGGGACGGCCCGTGCTGTGTGCCGGGCGGTGGCTCGGGCGCGGTTGTCCCACCGGACGTAACTCGGCAGCGTGGAAGGGCGCGGTCTCGGGATCCGGGTCAGGCCCAGCCGAGTTCGCTCAGCCGCGCGTCGTCGATGCCGAAGTGGTGGGCCACTTCGTGGATTACGGTGATCACCACCTGGTCGCGGGCGGCCGTCACCGAGTCGGCGTGCGCCAGGATCGGCTCGGAGTAGATGGTGATGGTGTCCGGCAGCGTCCAGGAGTAGTTGCTGGTCCGGCTGGTCAACGCGACGCCGTGGTACAGCCCGTACAGGCTCTGGGTGGGGTGTCGACCCTCCACCAACACGACCACGTTGTCCATCGCTCGGGTGAAGCGCTCGGGGATCAGATCGAGAGCCTCGGAGACCAATGCCTCGAACTCGTCGTTGGACATCTGAACCGCCATCCCTCCATGATGCCCGCCGCGGCGACAGGGGCGGACTCGCGGGCCAGGGCCGCCGCGGCGGCGGACTCGTGGGCCGGCGTCGCCGCTGTGGTTGACGGGCAGCACCGAGTGGGAGGTGGCCGCATGACGAACTTCGTACGCCGGGATCGGTGGATGGCCGCCAGCATCCACGGGTCCGGATCGTCCGTCGGTTACCGAGCGTCGGGCAGGATAGTGAAGCGATCCCCGGTGATCGGTCGAAGCACCTCGAAGTGCCGTCGATCCAGGGTCAGGATGGTGTGGGTGCGGTGGCGCTCGGCAAGCACGACGCTGGATGCGTCTGCCACACCGATGTTCTGGTCGCGGTAGCGGTCGATGACCTCTGGGACTTGTTTGAGCTCGTTGAGGTCGATGCGGGCCAGTTCCCATGCCCCAGCCGTCAGCTCGTCCAGTACTGCCAGTTCAGCGGCCATCCCGTGCTGGGTGGCCACCAGGTAGTCCAACTCGGCGACCACGTAGGGCGAGAGGACCAACAGATCATTCGTCACCTCGATCTGTTCCTTGACGGCCGCGTGGTCGGGTTCGGAGGTATCGAAAAAGGCGAGCAGCGCGCCGGTGTCGACGATGAGAGCGGGCACGCCTACCGTTCCCCGAAACCGGGCAGTAGTTCGTCGGCCTGCCGGGCGATCGGCCGGCCACTGGAGATCACGCCGCCGCGTGGGCGAGGAGGAGCCTCGCCCACAGCGTGGCGGATCGAGCGGCGGATCACCTCGGCCTCGGACAGGCCCTGCTGGACCGCGGCACGTTTGATGGCGGCTTTGAGATCGTCCGGCAGGTAGAGAGTCGTCTTCTCCATGGACAGCAGCGGCGTCGTCGCGGATCCGGATTCGCTGGGCAACCGGCGGATCGCCGGACCGTCATACCCTGAGAACGATCAACCACGGTGACAAGCATGCCGCCGCTGCGGACGGTGTGGTTGTTGCGCTCGTATGAAAGGCCCCCATGAGCGACTCGCAGGACCCGGTTGCCGAAGGTCGCGCCGGGCCGGCCACCCGCGGCAGACACCGACGGCGAACCTCCTCCTACTCGCTACTCGCGGCCAGGCTGATAGCAGTGCTTGTTGCCGTGACGGTGCTGGGTGCGTCGGCGGTCGGGTGGTCGTTGAACAGCCGCGGAACCAGCAATGCAATTGCCGCCGCGGGCAACGTCGGCGTCGCGTCACTGCCGGCCGCTCCGGCGGTGTCAGCCGCCGTCAGCGGTCCCGCACCCACGGCGGTATCTGTGGTCCAACCGGTGACCGTGGCGATCACCAGCGCGGAACCAATGGCTCCGGTGCCCGCACAGAACATCCTGCTGGTCGGATCCGATTCGCGCACCGACGCGCAGGGAACCCCGCTGAGCGCCCAGGAGCTTGCTCAGCTGCGGACCCAGGACGACGGCGGCGGAGTGAACACCGACACCCTCATGGTGCTGCACATTCCCGCCGGTGGTGGGCAGGCCACGGCCATTTCCATCCCGCGAGACACCTGGATGGGCGCCTCCGTGGTCGACGCTCCCGGCGTCACCGGGCCGGACTCGACGGGCCGGATGGTGACCTACCAGCCGAGCAAGATCAATTCGTTCTACGGCAGCGCGAAGTTCTATGACGCGCAGTACCTTTCGTCCCAGGGGGTCTCGGGAGCGGAGTTGGAGCGAGAGTCCGATGAGGCCGGCCGGACGATGCTGATCAAGGTGATCCAGCAGTTCACCGGCGTGAAGATCGACCACTATGCCGAGGTCAACCTGCTCGGCTTCTACCTGTTGTCCAATGCCATTGGTGGAGTCCAGGTCTGCCTGAACCACGCGGTTGACGACCCCGACTCGGGCGCACACTTCGGCGCCGGCCTGCAGACCGTGCAAGGGAGCACTGCGCTGGCCTTCGTCCGGCAACGGCACGGGCTGCCCGGCGGTGACCTCGATCGGATCAAGAGGCAGCAGGCCTTCCTCGCGTCAGCCGCGAACCAGATCCTCTCGGTCGGCACGCTGACCAGCCCGTCAAAGTTGGCGGCTCTCGTGACCGCTGCGAACCGGTCCGTCGTACTGGATTTCGGTTTCGACCTGTTCACCTTCGCGCAGCAGATGGTCGGTCTGACCAGCGGCGGAATCCATTTCGCCACCATCCCCACCGAGCCCGAGACCACCAGCACCGGATCCGATGCGCTGGCCGCAAACTCGACCAAGATCCGTGCGGAGTTCGCCGAACTGGTCGTCACCGGGAGTTGGTCGACGTCCACCACCTCGGCGGCCGAGACGGGCGATCAGGGCGAGCCCACGACGGGGACCGGCGACTCGGGTTCCGCCGGCTCGACTGACGGATCAGCCGCGGCTGGATCAACAACCTCGGCAGCGTCCACCACAGCGGCAGCGTCCACCACAGCGGCGGCGTCCACCACAGGGGCGGCGTCCACCACGGAGGCAGTGTCCGGCGGCGTGCCCTGCGTCAATTGACGGCGGCGGGCCGGCCGACCAAGGGCGATCGGCAGCCACCCGGCGATCAGCGCCAGCAGCAGCGGATCGCCCAGGTAGGCCTGCCCGGACGATCCGGTGCTGCCGGCCACAGCCGCGGTCAGGTACCCGGCGTGGCTGGCCTGCTGCCATGCCAGCAACGCGGTCGGCACGATCGCGTAGCCGAGCATGATCAAGGTTCGGCCCAGCCCGCTCACCCCCCTGGCCGAGGCATGCGCTCCGGAGGTAAGGAAGCCCCAGACCACGCCGAACAACACAAAGCCGATTCCGGTGAAGCCCAGGATCGGGGCGAACGGATCGGACAGGAACGAGCCCTGCGCGATCAGTGCCGTCAGCAGCATCAGCGAGCCGGCGGTCACCGCCTCGCCCGGCCGTGGTGCGCGCCGACCGGCCAGCAGGACGACTGCGCGGACGGCGATGGCGAGCACGACGACCACGTCCATTTCGGCCGGGCGGAGTACCCCCCAGGTCGGTGAGATCACCGAGGCCAGCTTGCGGGCCAGGTCAAGGCCGCCGACCAGGCCGACCCAGCCCGGCAACGGTCCCGGCGCCCGCCTGGCCCTGAGCGCAGCCCAGGCGACCGCACCCGCGTCCAGGCCGAGCCGCCACACATTCGTGACGATCGGGTTGCCGATCCAGTCGACCACGCCGTTGAGCCAGGGGACCGCTGCTGATGATCGCAGCACGAGGGTGACCAGGTAGGCCAGGGTGATCAGCACGCCGGAGACGAGTGTCAGGCCGATCAGCAGTCCGACCATCGCCACCTGCCCGCCCGCCGACCCCTTCTCCGGGTCGAGTGAGCCGCCGGCCGCCCATCGCCACCAGAATGCTGCTCCGGCGATCACTGCAGCGGTGACGGCGATCGCTGCTGACGTCACGCCCACGCCGTGCGCGGACAGCCGGCCGTTGATCGCGATCACCGTGTACACCGAACGCACGATCAGTAGCGCGGCCACCACGGCGATCACCACTGGCGCTACCGAGCGGGTCAGCATGACGGCGGAGCGCCTGACGAATGCCGTCACCGTGATGCCGAACCCGACCACCGCGATACCGGCCAGGAACACCACGGGCGTGGTCAGCAGCGAGACCTGTCCGACGATGGTGTCCGGGACGGAATACGCGAAGTACCCACCGAGGCTGCCCTGCTGGGCCCTGGCTTGCGCCATGACGGTGAGGTAGGCGGGCAGGATCGCGCCGGCGCTGCCGAGCACCGTGACGAGTTGGATCACCGGCAGCGGGGGTCGCCACCGGCGCATCACGGCGACAGCCACCAGCGACGCCCCCAGCAGCACCAGGCCCAGCCGGGACAGCAGGCTCGGCGTCATGCCCCAGGAGACAGCCGCCGGAGTGCCGGCAGCGAGCAACACGAATACCCCGGCGGCGGCGGCGATCGCCGGCCTGGCCAGCACCGCGCCGAACAGCGCAAGACTGCAGCCGACTGTCAACAGCACGAACAGCGTCGGGACGAAGAATGACGGCACCACCAGCGGATCGCCGGGACTGCTGGACACGATGGCCCCGGCTCGGCCGCCGGCCGCGTTGATGGTGGCCAGGCTCGGGCCGAAGACGACGCCGGCGGAGGCCACCACGAAGGCGAGCGTGCCGATCGTCAGCGACGTTGCTGCGGTGATCCCGCCGCCGTGCGATCGGATGACGTTCGAGCGCACCGGCTCGACCAGGAACGTGCGCAGGGCGTCGCGGCCGACGATCCGCAGTCGATCCGGCCAGGGACGGGCGGGGCGTCGGACGGTGGGCTGTTCGGTGGCGATAGCTGTTGACCCGTTCCGCCGGCCCGTGGGTTCCGTGGGTTCCGTGGGTTCCGTGGGTTCAGTGGGTTCAGTGGGATCGGTCGGGTGCGGCGCGGTCATCGAGCGCCGCCACCGATGACGAACAGCCCCCTGTCGGTGGACACCCAGATGTCCGCGCCGACCACCTGCGCTGCCGCGCGCAGCGGCGAGGTGTTGGCGGGGCCCGGCAGCGAGATACGCCGCAGAAGCTTCCCCGATGCGTTCACCAGCACCACGTCCTTGTCGGTGGTGGCGATCCAGGCGGGTGCCGTTGCAGATTGCGCGCCGGCTGGCGATGTGGCGTCGGCCGCTGAGTTGACCGTGTGCTGCGGCTGGGCCGGAGCCAAGGTGTATGCCGCAAGCTCGAGTCTGGCGATTGGTGCCTGGCTGGCCGCGTTCGGCAAGACCGCTACCTGATCGCCAGATGCGGTGAACGCCGCCAGTGACCTGCCGTCGCATACCAAACCATCGATCTGGTCCAGCGGGAACACCTGAACGGCGCCCAGGGCGGATCCGTCGGCGGCGTACGCGAGCAGGTCACCGTAGACAGTGCCCATCACCGTCACCAGATCGCCGCCACCGGTCGAGCCACTGGCTCCGCTGACCCTGCGGACGGACGGTGGAAGTGCCGCCGCTGGGACCAGCACCGGTGCCGTGGTTGGTTCCTGTGCCGGGGTGGTATCGGCGAGGATTCCGCCGTCGGCTCCGACCCACAACAGCCGACCGGCGAACGCAACCACCGCTTGGTGAGCGTCCGCCGTCAGCCCGATCCCGGCGCTGCCGCCGTCGATGGTGGCTCGGACGGCACCGTCGGTCGGGTCGAGCAGGGTCAACTGCCCCGAGGTGGTCAGCACCGCGACCGCGGTGGGCGCCGCGGCGGTCCCGATCGTCGCCACCGACCGTGGCACCCCGGTCAGCGACGTCCGCCACCGGACGAAGCCGCTCGGAACGTCCACTGCCATCACATTTCCGGCGACGTCCGCGGTCAACAGGTCGTCACCGGCCACCGCTGGTCGGGCATAGATCGGGGCCGGTCCGGGCACGGAAAAGTACTCGCTGCCGGTGGTAGTGGATAGCGCCCGAGGACCGCGGGTGGCGTTGTCGACGTCGATGATCACCGGATCAGGCGAGTCGGCCAGGACCATCACCGGATCTGCGGTCGGCAGCGAACCCACGTCTCGGGCCCAGACGGGCAGCACCGCTCCCATGTCGGCGCCGGTGCCGGGCGCGGCCGCCACGGAAATTGGCAGCGCGGCGACCGCTGCCCGTGCCGTCGCCGCATCAACCAGACCTCCGATTGCGCCGGCGTCCTTCGAGAGGTACGGCCCGACGCCTGGGCACCAGACGACCTGATCGTCCTGCGGGGCCGGCACCTGGTCAGCGGTATCGCCGCCAGGAGTCGCGGAGAACACCCAATGTCGATCGACCGCGACGCATGCTGAGCCGGCCCGATCATCAGCGCCCGCTCGAAGGGTCATGGCGAGATGGGCCAGGGGCTTGCCGTGAAGGCTGAGCACGGTGCTGCTGACCCACGATCCGGTGGCCAGCGGGTCGGGCGGGAGTTGCCGAATCGGCGGATCGGCCAACAACTGGAGCCCGGCGTCCAACGCCGTCTGCAGCACGCCCGCCGCCGTGGCAACGAACACCAGGTGCGAGGTGTACCCGCGACCGGTATCCGACGGCCCGGAGCCGGATGCGGAGCGGACGCCGATCGTCGTGGTGCGGACGACCGCGGGCTCGGAGTCGGCCAGCGCGACCGCGGAAGCGCCCAGGCCGTCCGACAGCGCCAGCGGCGCCGACACTCCCGCCACCGTCAGCCGACTCATCACGGTGAGCGGGGATCCGTTCGGTGCCCGCAGCACCTCCCAGGACAGGCCCTCCGGCGGCAGCCAGCGGGCCGCCGACACGGTGGGCTCGGCGCCGACCGACCGCCAGCTGCCTGCCACCACGAGGGCCGATGCCACCAGCGTTGCCACGGTGAGCATCGATGCGGTTGCAGCCAGCAGGAACCGCCGCCGACGGGCGTGGGCATGGGCGAGTCGTCGGGTTCCGTTTGCAGGAGTCGGGGCGTCGGTGGGCTCGTCATGGGGTGCGGTCGCATCGTGTGATCGCAATCCGTGCGGTGCCGCGTCGTCGGACATGTCGTCGGAAGGGGAAGCACCGGTTGCCGGCGAAGCGACGGGGTCGCCGGCGTAGGCCTCCGGCGAGGCGATAGGTGCAGGGGCGTCGGCTGTTGCTGTGCCGTCGGCAGTTGCTGTGCCGTCGGCTGGATGGGCGTCGAGCGAGCCGTCGGGCGGCGGCGTGCCGGGGCGCCGGCGGCTCGTCGGGTGGGTTGGCGGTCGCTGAGGGTTTTCCGGGTGTGCGCTGGGAGGGGCTGGGGCGGCGCTGTCCGGCTCGCGGGGGCCTGTCATTGCACTCCCGGTGGACGGGCGAGGATCGGTGCCCGTCGGGATGGCACGCGTTGCGAGAAAGCTACTCGCCATCGAGGCTCGGTGGTATCACTCGAGCGAGTGGTGCCCGGCGATAGGCTCTGCTGCGTGATCGACCTGCGCATCCTTCGAGACAACCCGGACGCCGCCCGCGCGTCTCAGCGCGCCCGCGGCGCCGACCCGACGGCCATCGATCGGCTGTTGCAGGCCGACTCCGCACGTCGTTCGGCTGTATCCGCCGGCGATTCGCTGCGCGCCGAGCAGAAGGCGCTTGGTCGGTCCGTCGGCAAGGCCTCGCCCACTGACCGGCCCGCACTGCTGGAGCGCGGCAAGGAGCTGGCCGCCCAGGTCAAGGCGGCTGAGTCGGCCGAGGCGGGCGCCAACGAGGCGCTTACCGTTGCGCACAAGGCGATTCCGAACCTGATCCAGGACGGCGCGCCGGCCGGCGGCGAGGACGACTACGTGGTGCTGCGGCATGTCGGCACGCCGCCGCAGTTGCCCGAGCCGATCCGCGATCACCTCGAACTCGGCGAGATGCTGGGAGCCATCGACACCGCCCGCGGGGCGAAGGTCTCCGGCGCCAGGTTCTATTTCCTGCGCGGGATCGGCGCCCAGCTGCAGTGGGCGCTGCTGAACCTGGCGGTGAGCAAGGCGCTGGCCGGCGGCTTCATCCCGATGATCCCGCCGGTGCTGGTGAAGCCAGAGGCGATGGACGGCACCGGATTCCTCGGCGAGCATGCCGACGAGGTGTACCGGCTCGAGGCGGACGACCTGTACTTGGTTGGCACTGCCGAGGTGCCGCTGGCCGCGTATCACGCCGACGAGATCCTGGATCTGTCCGCGGGGCCGGTCCGCTACGCCGGCTGGTCCTCCTGCTTCCGCCGGGAGGCCGGGTCGTACGGCAAGGACACCCGCGGCATCATCCGGGTGCACCAGTTCGACAAGGTGGAGATGTTCGTCTGCTGCCGGCCGGAGGATGCCGCCGGTGAGCACCAGCGGCTGCTGTCCTTCGAGGAAGAGATGCTGGCCGCCGTCGAGGTCCCTTACCGCGTCATCGATGTCGCGGCGGGAGACCTGGGATCGTCAGCGGCCCGCAAGTTCGACTGCGAGGCCTGGGTGCCGTCCCAAGGCGCCTATCGGGAGTTGACGTCCACGTCCAACTGCACCACATTCCAGGCCCGTCGGCTGGCGGTGCGCTACCGGGATGATGATGGACGGCCGCAGATCGCCGCGACCTTGAACGGAACGCTGGCCACCACGAGGTGGATCGTGGCAATCCTGGAGAACCATCAACTGGCGGACGGGTCGGTGCGAGTGCCGCTGTCCCTGCGGCCGGGACTCGGCGGTCGCGAGGTGCTGGAGCCGCTCGGCTGACTGCCCGCTTATTGCAGAGCCGTTGTCTGGTCGACCGAGATTCGGATCCGCCCACCGCCGCGGGGCGCCGTGGTGAGTCACCGACTCCGCCATGAGCAGGTGCCAGGTGCGGTGGGCGACACGTCGCCCTCGACGTAGGACGTCTCCACCAGCGAGTAGTTGAACCGCCAGCCCGACCGCCCGTCAGAGTTACGCAGAGGGCGCCCGTCGAGGGGTTCGGTGGCGGACGCCTGCCTGCCAGATCCGGGTCACCAGTTTCACGTACAGCGGCTGAGGCGATATCACCCGCACATGCGGCATCCGCTCGATGCCCTCGTCGAGATCTGTTCCGTAGGTTTCGACGGCGGGTCCGGCGCGGGCGTCGTCGGCCAGTGGGCCTGGCAGGCGTTCATTCCAGCAGGTCGAACGTCTCGGTCGGCGGGATCGGATCGGTGACGAGCCGCCCGTAGGTGGCTACGTCCACCCTGACACCGGCGATGAGGAACTTGCCGTGCTCGACGCCCTCACGAACGAATCCAGCTGCCTGGGCGACCGCTCCGGAGGCGGGATTGTTGACGCGGTGACCGAGTTCCAACCGCTCGAGCCCGCCTCTATCCAGAGCTCAGTTCGCGACAGTCGTGGCTGCCCGGGATGCCGTCCGCCGGCCGCGGTGCGCGCGATGCAGCCAGTACCAGAACCAGCCGGTTCGATTCTCTCTGTCGATCGCGGAGATCCCCACGGCGCCGATCGCAGCGCCGGCGAGATCGACGGCGAAGATGTGGCGGTCGGGCCGGTTTGGAGTCATGTCGCCAATCCAGGCTGATGCCTGGTCCGGGTTGGTGACGTCCCCCTGCCGCGCCATCTCCGGATCGGTGAACGCGTCCAGCACGTCCGCTGCATCGCCGGGGCGAAACGGCCGGATAACGGGTCGCACGCAATGACGGTAGCGCGGAGGCTTCGGGACGCCCTCGCCCGCGGCCGGCAAGTCCGAATGCGAGGTATTGGTGCCTTCCCGCTGGCGAGGACGATGTGCGCTCACCGGATGTGGCGGTGGGGTGGACGAATTTCCTGTTCTTGCTGCTGCGCCTGGCTGCTGCGCCTTGCTGCTGCGCCGTTGGTGGATCGGCCACCCCCGCTCGTTGCATGACCGGTGCTGGAATCGTTATGGTTTCGTGACCTGCTGACTGTGACTCTCAACATGTTTCCCGAGCTGGTTGTCGTACCTGTCCCGTACATTCGTTCGTATGGATGCGGGAACGTGTGTTGAGGTGGTTGACGTTGCGGGTAGGGCCCGTGAGTTGTTGGCCG
>CAJDUM010000023.1_pt1 | contig 62345 bp, 52 predicted proteins | sample 7390781 | NCBI WGS metagenome assembly CAJDUM01 (sample SAMEA7055661, study PRJEB34461) | soil metagenome | biome: terrestrial ecosystem; feature: Peninsula; material: soil | place: Antarctica | collected 2016 | reverse complement strand
TCGGCGGCCAGCCGCAGCACCATCGCGGTATCGAGCTTGACACCGTTGACGCAGACCGGGATGTCGTAGGCGTAGAGCGGAAGGTCGCCGATCGCCTGCTTGATCAGCCGGTAGTGCTGCTCGATCTCGGCGACGTGGGTCCTGGTGTAGAACGGCACCGTGGCCACGATCCCATCGACACCGGCTTCCAACGCGGCCGCGACGTGCACCAGCACCCTGGGTGTCGCCGTGTCGATCACGCCGGCGATCACCGGCACCCGGCCGGCCACCTGCGAGATGACCGTGCGTAGCACAGTTCGGCGCTGCTCATCGGTCAGGAAAACCACCTCTGATGTCGAACCGAGCACGAACAGCGCGTCGACCCCGCCGCCGATCAAATGCTCGACCAGCCGCTCCAACGACTGCGTGTCGACTTCACGATCGGCTGTCAACGGGGTGCAAACGGGCGGCACGACGCCCGTCAGGGGAACGGGGGTACTCATACTTGCTCCTGTGCTTCGCGGATCAGTTCCTGGTCGGTGGCTCCGGCCGGGACGGGGTGGTAGCAGCGGAATTGGTGCCCACCGGTCGAATCGGCGGAATCGACCTCCACCGGCGGCATCTCGGTGGCGCACACCTCGGTGGCCTTCCAGCAGCGGGTGCGGAACGGGCAGCCGCTCGGCGGATGGACCGCCGACGGTACCGCCCCGCCGAGCGGGATCGGGTCGATGGCATGGATCAGTGACGGCGTGGCGGAGAACAGCGCCCTGGTGTACGGATGCCGCGCCCGGCCCGGCACCGAATCGGCGGGCGTCGACTCCACGATGCGGCCCAGGTACATGGTGATCACCCGGTCGCTCATCCGCTTGACCGTCTGAATGTCGTGCGAGATGAACACGATCGCCAGGCCCAGCCGATCCTTCAGCTCCAGCAGCAGATTCAGGATCTGCGCGCGGACCGAGACATCCAACGCGCTGGTCGGCTCGTCAGCGACGATCAGTTCTGGTTGCAACGCCAGCGCCCTGGCGATCGCCACCCGCTGCCTCTGTCCGCCGGACAGTTGGCTGGGCAGCACGTCGGCCACCGACGACGGCAGCCCGACCAGCGCCATCAATTCGGCGACCCGAGCATTGCGCTGCGAGGTGCTGCCTACCCGGTGCACGTCCAGTGGGTCGCGCAGCACCTGCCGGATCGGCATCCGCCGGTTAAGCGCGGTCGCCGGGTCCTGGAAGATCATCCCCACATGGCTACCAATGGACCTGCGGCGATCACCCGCGCTCATGTGCCACAAGTCTTCCCCACGGAAGGCGACGATGCCGGCGGTCGGCCGCTGCAGACCGACGAGAACCTTGGCCAGGGTAGACTTTCCGCAACCGGACTCGCCGACCACGCCGACCGTCTCGCCTGCCGCGATGGTCAGGTCGGCGCCGGTGAGCGCATAAACCCTTGCCCCGCTGCCCATCCCGCCGCCGCGCGCCTTGTGCACCACATGCACGTCGGCGAGCGTCATCAGCGCTTCGGGTGACCCAACCAGGCTCACTGTCCCCGCCTCTTGCTGCCTCGATCGGGCCATCACGGGACCCTCACTGGTTGCTTGCTGCCGAGGTCCACGGCCGGGTGGTGACAGGCCGCGGAGTGCCGCTCGGTGCCGGCCAGGGTCGGGGTGACCTCCCGGCAGATCTGCGTCGCCATCGGGCACCGGTCGGCAAAGCGGCAGCCCGCCGGGAAGTCCGCCGGCGACGGCACCACACCGGGGATCTGGGTCAGCCGTTCCGCACCGGATTCCAGGGACAGCACCGAGCCGAGCAGTCCGCGCGCGTAGTGGTGCGCCGGAGCCGCGATCACCTCCGACACCACACCGGTCTCGGCGATCTGCCCGCCGTACATCACCACCACCCGGTCGGTCACGTCGGCCAGCAGCGCCAGGTCGTGGGTCACCATGATAAGCGCGAAGCCCAGTTCGGCTCGCAGCCCCAGCAGCAGCTCGATCACCTGCGCCTGCACGGTGACGTCCAGCGCCGTCGTCGGCTCGTCCGCGATGATCAGCTTCGGATTGCGGGACAGGGCCATCGCGATGACCACCCGCTGCCGCTGCCCACCGGACAGCTCGTGCGGGTAGGACGACAGGGTTCGCGCCGGGTCCAGCCCGACCAGCTCCATCAGCTCGGTCGCACCCCGGGTGCCGCCGCGCCTGATCAGTTGCTTGAGCTGACCGCCGACCTTGATGGCCGGGTTCAGCGCGGACAGCGCATCCTGGTAGATCATCGCGATCTGCCGGCCCATCAAGGCCCGCCTGGCGGACTTCGACAGGGTGAGCAGGTCCTTGCCGTCAAAGTTGATCCGGCCGCTGACCCTGGCGCCGGCCGGCTGCAGGCCCATCACCGTCAGCGCGGTCAACGACTTGCCGCAGCCGGACTCACCGGCAATGCCGAGCACCTCGCCCGGTCGAACCTCGAAGGAGATTCCGTCGACGATGTCGACGCCCCGATGCCGGCCGGGGAACCCGATCCGCAGGTCACGCACGGAAAGGATCGGCTCGCCGAGGGGCAGCGGCCGGGCCCGCCCGGCAAGCCGCGCGGCGGCGACATCGAGCCCGGGCAGCAAGGTGAGCTCACCGGAACCCGGCTTGGCCGCCTCCAGCGCGTCCTCCTCGGTCGCGGCGCCGCCGGCCTTCCGCGCTGCCGGCGCCGCCCACGCATCTGAGATGCCCTCGGACAGCACGTTCATCGACAGCACGGTGATCAGGATCAGCAGTCCGGGGAAGAACGTGGCCCACCAGCCGTGGCTGGCCAGCAGCTGCTGACCGTAGGCGATCACACTGCCCCAGGAGGACGGCCCGGCCTCCGGCTGCAGCCCGCCGCCGATAAATGACAGCGACGCCTCGAACACGATCGCGTTGGCCACCATCACGGTGGCGAACACCATGATCGGCGCCGCGGTGTTCCGGATCACGTGGCGCACGATGATGTGCCACTTCCGGGCGCCGATCACCCGTTCCGCCGCGACGTAGTCCTCGCCGTACTGCGAGGCGACATTGGCCCGCACGATGCGGGCGAACTGCGGAATGAACACGAACGCGATGGCGACCACCAGCACCAGCAGGCTGTTCTTGCCGTAGGTCACCACCAGCAGCGCGGCCAGCACGATAGTCGGGAACGCCATGATGATGTCCAGCAGCCGCATGATGATCTCGTCGACCGCCCGGCGGCTGCTGCCGGCGATGGCGCCGAGGGCGGCGCCGACCGCCAGCGCGATGGCGGTGGAGCCGAAGCCGACGATGAGCGAGCGCGGGGTACCGGACACCAGCCGGGAGAACAGGTCGCGGCCGAGCCGGTCCACCCCGAACCAGTAGGAGGCCGACGGGCCGGTGGTCACCGGGGCGAGGCCGGTCTCGGTCGGATCGTGTGTGGTCAGGAACGGGGAGAAGATGCCGACAAGCACGATGAAGCCAACGAAGACCAGGCAGATGCGAGACGCCAGGGGAAGCCGGGACCAGCCGCTACGCAGGTGGCTGACCAACGCGTTGCCGCTCATCAGCGCTCGCCTCGCAGCCTGGGATTGGCGATCAAGTACAGGATGTCGACGATCAGATTGATCACCACGAAGCCAAGCGCGATGGTGATGACCAGGCCGCGGACCAGGCCGACATCGTTCTGCTGGACGCCGCTCATGATCTGCGTGCCCATGCCTGGCAGCGCGAAGATCGCCTCGATGATGATGGCGCCGCCGATCAGGTAGCCGACCTGCAACCCGAGCACCGTCAGCGGGGTGACCAGCGCGTTACGCAACACGTTGCGCCCCACCACGATCGCCGGGGGCAAGCCGGCGCCGATGGCGGTTCTGACGTAGTCCTTGTCGAGCTCCTCCACCATCGAGGTTCGCACGATCCGGGCCAGCGCGCAGCCGACCGGGACGCCGAGGGAGATGGCCGGTAGCGCCATCGACATGAGCCAGCCCGAGAACGATTGCGACGGCGCAACGTAGTGGCCGCTGGGGAACGGGCCGCCGCCGATGGTGGACAGTCGCTGGATCAGCAAGATGGCCAGCCAGAAGGATGGCATGGCGATGCCCGCGATGGAGATGATCCTGGTCAGGTGATCCGGCCAGCGGTCCCGGTACAGGGCACCGACTATCCCGAGCGTCAGCGCAACGACAAGCGCCCCGGCAACGCCGAGGAAGGTGAGCTGGATGGTGATCGGCAGCGCGGCGCCGATGATCGAGCTGATCGGCTGGTTCAGCGAGAAGGTGGTGCCCATGTCGGCGTGCAGCAGCCCGCCGAGGTAGATGAAGTACCGCACCAGCAACGACCGGTCCAGCCCGTGTTCGTGGTTGAACGCAGCGATCTGGGCCGGTGTCGCCTGGTCGCCGAGCGCGCTGATCGCCGCGTTGTAGGGCGAGAGTGCCAGCACGATGAAGATGAAAAGGATGATGCCGAGCATCAGCGGGATCAGCGTCAGCAGCCGACGGGAGATCATGGTGAGAATGACGCGCACCCTGGTTCTCCCCTCGGCTCAGGTGCTCTCGGTGACGTGCGGTTGCGCGGTCCCGCCCGGAAGGAGGGTATCCGTCGGGCGGGACCGCCACGCGCCGGGTCAGGCCTTGCGGCCGTCATTCAGGAAGTATTGCCCGGTGTCGGCGGTCGCGCTCAACGAGGCCATCCGTCGGGCGAGACCGCCGCGCACCGGGTCAGGCCTTGCGCCCGACGTTCAAGAAGTACAGCCCGGTGGTCGATGCGCCCTGGAAACCGTCCAGCTTCTTGGGGTCGGAGCCGGTGACCATCTTGGTGTGGAAGACGGGGTACAGCGGCACCTCGTCGGACAGCAGGTCAAGGATCTGCTTCCAGGTGGCCTTCTGCTCGTCACCGGACTGCGTGGCCGCCTTGTCGATCAGGTCGGCGCACTGCTTGGCCGGCGCCGACGTCCAGCGCTCGCGGTCGTTCGGCCAGGTCTTTCCGTAGTAGAACCAGCGCAGCAGCAGGTCGGTGTCGGGGCCGAACACTGTCGGGTCGCCGGAGGCGGCGAGCACCCGGAAGCCGTCGGCGGGGACCAGCGTTCCGTACACGGCGGAGGACGGGTTGGTGTTCAGCGTGGCGGTGACGCCGATCTTCTTCCAGGAGTCGATGATCACCGGCGCGCTGTCCTTGATGAAGCCGGTGTCGGTGGTGACCAGTTCGAAGGAAAGGTTCGTCACCCCTGCCGCGGTCAGCAGGCTCTTGGCCTTGTCCGGGTCATAGCTGTACTGGGTGGCCGCCTTCTGGTAGCCGGCGTTGGCCTCGTCCAGGTAGCTCGTTGCCGGCGTGCCGTAGCCCTGCAGCGCGGTGGTGATCACCTTGGCGGTGTCGATGCCGTAGAACAGCGCCTGCCGGACCCGCTTGTCGTCGAACGGCTTCGCCGAGTTGTTGAACATCAGGAACAACATGTTGAACGCTTGCTTCTTGTCGACCTGGTTCGTGCCGTTGTCGATGGTGGCAACGTCCAGGTACGGCACCGCCTCGATGGCCTGCGACTGCGAGCCCTGCAGGTCGTTCAGCCGCGCGGAGTTGTCCGGCGTGGTCCGCAACGTGATCGAGGTGACCTTCGCCGGGTGGGCCCCGTTGTAGTTCGAGTTCGCCGACAGCACCACGCCGGCGGTGGCGTTGGCACTGTCCACCTTGAACGGGCCGGAGCCGATCGGCGCGGTGTCGAAGGCCTTGGAGGCCGCGGCGTCACCGGTCTTGGCCTTGGGCACGATCTTGATCACCGCGATGCGCTGTGCGAACAGGCTGAACGCGGACTTGAGCTTGAACTCAACAGTGCTCGCGTCCTTGGCGGTGACCGAGTCGACGAACGGGATGAAGCCGGCCATCAGCGCCTTGTTCGCCGGGTCGGCGGCACGGGTGAACGACCAGGCGACATCGTCGGCGGTGACCGGGCTGCCGTCGGAGAACTTGGCTCCATCGCGCAGTGCCACCGTCCAGGTGAGCCCGTCGGCGCTGGCCGTCGGCTGCGCTTTGGCCAGCGCGAGGTAGGGCTCCCGGGTGATCGGGTCCAGGTCGATCAGGGCCTCGAACACATGCTGGTTAACACAAGTCGCCACCGCGCTGGACGCGCTCATCGGGTCGAACCCGCTGGACAGGGTGAAGGCAAGAGTCGCAGTGATGGTGCCCTGGGGCGCGGCGGATCCGCCGGCCGAGCTGGGCGCGCTGCCGGAGCCGCTGGAGGCCGTCCCCGGGGCGCCGCCGGAGCCGCTGGAAGCCGTCCCCGGGGCGCCGCCCGAACCACTGGCCGCCGGGCCTGTGCTGGTCGGGCTGGTCCCGGTCGCCGGCGAGCTTCCACAGGCGGCCAGGGCTGCAGTCATCGCGGCAGCAGCACCGACAGTGCCGGCGTAGCGGAGGAAGTTCCTGCGGTTGACGCCGGTGAGCCCGGCCGGATCGAAGAACGGCTTGTCGCTGGCACTCATGAACTGCCTCCGGAAGCTGACGGTGAACGCTCTTGAGCCGACGGCCCCTGGGCGGTGATGGCCAGCAGGACCAATGTAAGGATGTCCCACATCCCATGTCCTGCGTTATGATGAGGGTAGATGTGTTGGTAGGCGTGCGTCAAGAAGTGTGACCATTTTCTTCTAACCGGACCGACGAGGAAGGCCGTCATGACCGAACCGTCAGCGCCCGACGCCGAGCCAGTTCCCGATCGCGGCCTCCACCAGCGACCCGGCCAGAGCCCAGACCCCGCTTTCGTCCACGGCGCCGCCCCCCGGCGCCCGTCACCCAGGCCGCGGCGGCACACCGTGCGCGTCAAGGTGAGCCGCTCCGCCCAGTTGCAGCAGCAGATCAAGGCGCTGATCCTGGACAACGGGCTATCCGCCGGGGATCCGCTACCGACCGAGTTCGACCTGGTGGAAGAGCTCGGGGTGGGCCGCAATTCGCTGCGCGAGGCGCTGCAGGCGCTGCAGGCGGTCGGCATCGTGGAGATCCGGCACGGCTTCGGGATGTACGTGGGCCGGATGTCGCTCGGCGCGCTGGTGGACGAGCTGACCTTCCACAGTCGGATCACGTTGCAGGACAGCGGCAACGACGTTCGCCACCTCATCGACATCAGGCAGACGCTGGAGATCGGCCTGGTGCAGCGCGTCGCCGACCTGTATCCGCACGCAGATTTGTCGGCGGTGGCGGCGGTAGTGGAACAGATGGACGCCGACGCCGCTCGCGGAGCCGTTCCGCCGGAGACCGATCGGCTGTTCCACGAGGTGCTGTACCAGCCGCTGGGCAATCCGATGGTGGCGCAGTTGCTCGGAGCGTTCTGGGATGTGTACTTCCGCCTACAGGACGTGCTCGGGCCCACCGACACTGCCGCCGCGGACACCGTCAGGCGCCATCGCGACATCTACCAGGCGGTCAAGAACGGCGACCGGGACGCCGCGGCGGAGGCGATGGCCCGGCATTTCGACGGCGTCATGGCGCGCATCGCGGCCCTACGTCAGTCCGGCTGAGATCCGCGAGCGCTCGTCCGCGCCAACAACCTCTCGCAGCTACTCGAGCCTATAATCTCGTATAAACCACTCAATTTATACATGACTATAGGAGCCATAGTGGAGCGGAGCCCTTACACGCCAGGGGCCGGGCACATGCCGCCAGTCCTGGCCGGCCGACAAGATCAGCTGCGCGGCTGGGCGCTGATGCTGAACGACGTGGCCGCGGTCGGCCGCTCGCAGGCAGTCGATCTGGTGTTGACCGGTCCGCGAGGAATCGGCAAGACAGCAGCCTGTCACGCCTTGGCCGGCCTGGCCGCCGAGCGGGGATTCCAGGTGCTCAGCCTGCAGGCAGTCTCCGGCAGCGACCTGATGACCTCGTTGCGGGAGGAAGCCACCGACCGCGCCGCTGGCTCCGTGAGCGGATGGCGGCGGCTCCGGGACGCTCTGGACCGGATCGCCGGTGTCAGCGTGAACGCACCCGGCGGTGCCGGGATCGGCGTCACCCTGCACCCCGCCAAGCCACCGGCAGTGGCTTCCGGGGCGAGCGCGGTGGCGCGGGCCCTTGCCCAGATGGCGCAAGACATCAGGTCCGCGAATGACGGGCAGGGCGGGTTGATGCTCAGCGTCGATGAATTGCAAGTCGCCCCGCCGCATGACCTGACGTTCCTGGCCGCAGTTCTGCATCGGCTGAACGTGGATCAGCCCGATGCTCGTTTGGTATTCGCCGGCACCGGATTGCCGACCACCCAACAGATCATGACCAATGCTGGTGTCACCCACCCGGACCGGCTGTTCCGCTTCGATCGCCTGCCGGCCACCCTGGATCCGGCCGAGGCCGCTCGGGCGGTCGTCGAGCCGGCGCAACGCCTCGGCGTCACCTGGCACCCGGCGGCCGTGCAGCAGCTACTGGCGACCACCATCGGCTACCCCGCGCACCTGCAACTGTTCGCCGACCGCACCTGGCGAGCCGCCGCCAGACCGATCATCACCGCCGAAGACTTCGCCCGCGCCGCACCAACCGTGGCTGAACAGATCGCCGAACAAACTCTCGGGCCCCGCTGGGAACGTCTGCCCGACGGACAACGGCAGTACCTGGCCGCGCTGGCGATCCTCGGCGGCCACGCGCCTTCGCGAGCCGTGGCCGAGGTAATCGGCGTGACACTGTCCCAGGTCAGCCCCGTCCGCGACGAACTGATCAAGAAGGGCGACATCTACGCCCCCCGCTACGGCGTCGTCGCGCTGTCCATGCCGATGATGGGCCCCTATGTGCTGGCAAGCTACGACCAAGCGCGGCGCGACACCCCCCGGCCCGATGCGATCAAGTCGCTGGACCAGCTACGGCACGCCGCCGAAAAACGCCACCCCGCCCAGATCCGGCCACCCGACGAAGTGAGGTGATCGCGCCGTCGGGATTCCCGGACGAGCCTTCGGCGTCCATGGCGCCTGCTCACCCGGCGCGGAGGCGGTCGGCCAGCGGGTCAAACGGGCTTGACCTGGAACGGTCGGGCGACGTGGTGGGCCAGAGCGCTGACGCCGTAGGAGGATCGACTACCGGGGCACTACCGTGGTCAGGCAACGGATTCCGGGTGCCCGGCTGATCCGCCCATCGGCGGTGACGAGGGAGCAGTCGAGGGATTCGGCGAGCGCGACGTAGCCAGCGTCGTAGGCGGAGAGGTTGCCGCGCAGCGCCCAGATGCGCTCGAGAAGGCCGTGGGTCGGATAGCGGGTGAGGCCCAGACGGCCCCAGGTGTCCAGCGCAGACCACCCGGCGTCGGCGGCGATTCGTCCGGCCGCGACTAGCCTGCGAAGTCCACTCGCGACCTCCGAATCGATCAGATGAGGCGCGTGCAGCTGCTCACTAGCCAACGCCTCGCGTGCCGGTCCAGCGTTCAGTAACGCGGACAGGGCTGCCGAGGCGTCGACGACGATCACCGGGCGGCGCGTTCTTGATCGAGGCCCTCGACGATCTCGGACACGTCGACATCGAGGTCGGCGAGCTGTGCCATCAATGAGGGGTTGTCCGCGCGACGAGACACTTCGGACAGCTCCCGGACTGCGACCGCTCCGAGTGATGTGCCGTCACGATCCGCGAGCTGCTGGAGTCTCCGGACAACGTCCTCGGGCACGTTTCGCAGGTACAGCGTCCTCATGTTGCAATATGCTAGCAGAACGCTGGCAAACTGACGAACCTATCTCGTAGGCGGATCCCGCAGTGGGAGTGCGAGGCGAGGTCGCACTCCCACAGCGCGGGCGCTTCGACCGGCGCCGCACAAGCACTCGTTGGACTCGGAACAAGGTTCGCGAGCAAGAGGGGTCGAGGATGTGCTGAGCGACGTTCCCGGTCATGACGGCGTAGTCGACCGCGCCTGGCGGAATGACGCGCGAAACTCCTAGAATCCATCGGACGGCTCCGGCGCCGGGCCTCCCGATCGCATAACGGAGCATCGAGTCGGAGGGGTCGATCCCCACCACTGTCCGATCCGCAGCGGCGAGGGTGACCGTCAGCATCCCCGTACCGCAGCCGATGTCCAGAACGGACGACGCGGCCACGTCGTCTGCGAGAGCCCGGTAGAAGTCGTGATCGGGCCCGTCTGGGTTGTCCAGGTCGTACAACTCGATCAAGCGAGGGTCGTAATCAGTCATTGTGACCCACGCTAGTGACCGACGAGCCCCCTGTTCTATAGCCGATCGTGTGTCGTTCACCGATCCCCACCTGGGAATGACGTAGTACCGGAACGGTGCATTCTGGTTGCGTCACTGCATGGGTATGACGTTGCTTCTCCCTGCCGAACTCGATGCGGAACTGCGCGCCGCGCCCGAGGAGGATCACCGCAGGTGCCCGAAGGGCAACACATCGAGGTCGTCGCGAAAGACGGGATCATCGATCAGAGCCTGTTCCTTCCTCGGTTGGTGCCCGGCGAGCCGAGTCGCTCTGCTCTCAACTGATCAGGAAGTGCCAGCCGATCCACCACCAGGCCATCACGACGCCGATCTGCGCGCTGCGCCGCCGCATCGTCCAGCGCAGCGCCTGGCCCACCGTCGGAATGTTGCGTCTACTGTTGCGCGCCAACAGTTCCATCACGCCCAGCGAGGCGAACAGGATTCCGTAAACGGCGATGGTGATGATGCGACTGGTCATCCGGGCCCTCCCGTATGACGGGGTCTCGCGACGCGCTCGGCGGATGTTGCGGGCTCCGCGCACCGGTTGGGCCCACTGAGAAGTTCCGGCTCGGCTGGACTTTCGGGCTTAGCGCAGGTCTCAGACACAGCGCAGGTCTCAGACACAGAGACCGACGTGGGCGCGGCCCGGGCCGCCGTGATGGTCCTGATGAGCCAGAAGCCTGCGGCCACCCAAAGCAGCAGGAAGATCGTGCGTCCCGGCCGCGCGTCCAGCGCCGGTGAGGCGAGCGCGCTGATCGTCGGATGTTGGTAGCTCGAGTCGATCGGGTTGGGCTGCAGGATGAACGAGGTGAGTTCCCACAGAGCGATCGCCACTGCGAGCGCGGCCCAGGGGATCCAACCCATTCCCATCCGGTGCGCGTCGACGTCCTCCGTCGGCGGACGGGTGGCGATCAAGGCGGCGAACAGTATTCCCGGGGCGATCACCGCAGCCTTCATCGGCCAGGTGTCGATCTCCCAGCCACCGGCGATTGCGGCATACAGGACGATCGCGGCCGCGGCGAACGATCGCCTTCGCCCGGACAGCCTGATGCGTGCCGACGCGACCGAGGACGGTGCACGGCGCAATTTGTCCAAGACGATCAGCATGATCGTGCCAAAGAACAGCGTGATATCGAACGGGTTCCGCCGGATGAGGTGCACGATCCCGGCGGAGGTCAGGATGAGCACGGTCGGCTCGAGAAGGACCCGCCACCTGGACAACTGCGCACCGCCCGACCCGCTGCCGTCCGACCCGCCTCCCGAACCCGGATCGCCCCTAATCACACCTCCACTCTCCGCCGGACGAACAGTCGGCGGGGCGACGAGGCCACTCGATCGCGGCTCGCGCCGCCCGCGCCTAGTTCACCGCGGCCAGGCACGGTCACCTCGCGCAGCGCCGGGTCGGGCCCATCGGACCGGTCGGGTCGACGGTGTCACCCTCATGCGTGCAATCCTGGCCGATCGAGGGTGAGATTGCAGCCTGCGGCTAACGAGCTACTACAGGTAAAGTCCCGTGCCGCCGCGGCCCGGAGCGGTCGCCACCGCGTGCAGGTCTCGCTCCCGCAAGACCAAGTAGGTCTCGCCGGAGACTTCGAATTCGTACTGGTCGTCGGGGCTGAACAGCACCCGGTCGCCTGCCTTGACGGAGCGCACGTGCTGCCCGACGCCGGCCACCTCGCCCCAGATCAGCCGCTTGGCGACCTCGGCGGTAGCGGGAATGACGATGCCACCGCGGCTGGTGCGTTCACCGGGGCCACCGCCCGGCTTGATCATGATCCGGTCGTGCAGCATCTGGATGGCTGGCGGAGCGTCGGGCACTCCCGGAGCCTACTGGCTGAGCCAGGGCAGCGACCGGGCACATCGGCCTCGGGGCACACCACCTACGGTGCACACCACTCACGGGGCATCGACTACGGTACGCATCGCAGCCAGGCGGCGTACCGAGATGGAATGACCCCGGGTGGCTGCCAGGTCGGGGGGCCGGCAGCAACCCAGGGTCACTCGTCATATCGGTCCGAGGGTTCAGATTGTTACAGGTTCGTCGAAAGTTCTTCCCGGCGCGCCCTGTGCGACAACCTGACCATCCACCGGTCATCGGGGCCGAAGCCGGCACCGATGGACCGTCCGGCAGGCGGGATCGCCGCCTGTCGGACGGGAGTCGTCAGATCAGCCGAGAGGCTGACCGCTGCGCGATCATCAGCAACTCGTCGCGCATTCCGGGAGTGGCCGCGCTTTCGATCGCGTCGTTGATGGCGCGGCGGGTGCGGGCGATCTCACGGTGGCTGCGGATGGCCTTCGCGAGGCGAGACATGATGATCAGTCCTTACTGGTACTTGTCGGAAACGCTGTCACCCATACAGACGTCGCGACCCCCTGAAAGGTTACCGAAAGTTGTGGTGAACTGCGTCACATGCCTTAGATGCATCGGCTAACGATCAAGTTGACCATCGATTCTTCGGCGATGTTCAACTGTATCGATGCAGCTCAGGCAGTGCATCGGAGTGATCCGTGATGGGTTTCCGGGCCTGCACGTCGGTCAGGCCAGCGGCCCGGGGACGAGGTCGCCGGGAGGCAGCCAGTCCGGTGACACCCGCGCCAGTCGTCGTCAGAGTCTCCCACGTCACTCCCGGGCAGGCGCTCCGGTTGTCCCCGGCAGCTAAGTCGAGCCGCTCGCGGATCGCGGGCTGTTGCCGAACCGGAGGCGCCGCTGTCAGCACGGTCGGGGCGTGCAGGCAGCGGTCAGAGGGCCATCGCCAATGCGGGGTCGGCGAGCAGCGCGCCGACGTCAGCGAGGAACTCCGAGCCCTGCTGGCCGTCGACCACTCGGTGGTCGAAGGACAGCGCCAGCTGGCACACCTTGCGGACAGCCAGTACCCCGTCCACCACCCACGGCGCATCCTTGACCGAGCCGAGGGCAAGGATCGCCGACTCTCCCAGGTTGATGATCGGCGTGCCGGTGTCCACCCCGAACACGCCGACGTTGGTGATGGTGATGGTGCCGCCGGTCATCGCCGTCAGCGCCGTCTTCCCGGACCTGGCCGTCTCGGTCAGCGCACCGATCGCCGCAGCCAGCCCGAGCAGGTCCAGCTGGTCGGCGTCCTTGATGTTGGGGACTATCAACCCGCGCGGTGTCGCCGCCGCGATGCCGAGATGCACGTACTGCTTGTAGACGATGTCGCCGGCATCGCCGTCCCAGGTCGCGTTTACCGCTGGCGTGCGCCTGGCGGCGATGCAGACGGCGCGCGCGGCGAAGGTCAGCGGGGTGATCCGTACGTCGGCGAACTCCCGACGCTTGCGCAGTCGGTCCCGCAGCTGCATCATCGGCGTCACGTCGACGGTGAGGAACTCGGTGACATGCGGCGCGGTGAAGGCGCTGCTGACCACCGCCGCCGCCGTCATCTTGCGGACGCCCTTGACTGGTACCCGTTGTTCGCGGGTGCCCGGGTCGTAGTCGACGATCGCCCGGCCAGAAGCGGCCGGTGCTGTGCCTGCCCCGACGCCGGCGCTCGCATCCCGGGCACCATCGCCGGCCAGCGCTGCCTCGACGTCGGCCCGGCTGATCACCCCGTCCGATCGGGTGGCGTGGACGGTGCGCAAGTCGACGCCGAGGTCCTTGGCCAGCTTGCGGACCGGCGGGTTCGCCAGCGGCGCGCGTGACGAACCGGTGGCGGGAGCGGTGGCAGCGTGCGGGGCAGGAGTCGTCGCCGGAGCGGCTGTAGCGGGAGCCGGAGCAGCCGGAGAGGCCTCCGGCTGGGCAGCCGAGGCAACGCCTGTCGCCTGGCCCGCCGCTGCCTTGCGAGGCCGCCGGGCGCTTCCCCCGCCGGCCGGGATGTAGCCGACCAGGGTGGCCACCCTGCCGTCGGCCGTCGTCTCGCCGATCTTCGTTCCGGCATCCTCGCCGGCATTGCTCTGGCCTCCGGCTGCGCCTGCAGCCACGCCGCCGGCAGCCGCGCCGCCAGGATCGCCACCAGACGGGGGTGCCGCACCGCCCGCCGGTCCGTCACCGGCCAACGGTCCAGCGTCCGGATCTGTGTCGATCTGCAGGATCGGCGTGCCGACGGCGATGGTCACCCCGGGCTCTGCCAGCAGCTTGTGCACCCGCCCGGCATAGGGCGACGGCAGCTCGACGGCGGCCTTCGCGGTCTCGATCTCCACCATGATCTGGTTGACGGTCAGCGTGTCACCCACCGCCACGTGCCAGGACAGGATCTCCGCCTCGGTCAGGCCCTCGCCGACGTCGGGAAGCGTGAAGGTCTGCAGTCTGCTCATGTCCAGCACACCCTTCAGTAGGCCAACGAGCGGTCGACGGCGTCGAGCACCTTGTCCAGATCGGGCAGGAAATCTTCCTCGAGCCGGCTCGGCGGGTACGGGGTGTCGAACCCGGCCACCCGCAGCACCGGAGCCGCCAGCGAGTAGAACGCCTCCTCGGTCACCCTGGCCGCGATGCCGGCGGTGATGGACGATTCCCGCGGTGCCTCGGACACCACCACCAGGTGCCCGGTCTTGCGCACCGACTCGACAACCGGGTCCAGGTCCATCGGCGACAGCGCCCGCAGATCGATGATCTCCAACGACCTGCCCTCGGCAGCGGCCGCATCGGCGGCCTTGAACAGCACCGGCATTGACGGCCCGTAGGAAACAACTGTGACGTCGGTGCCGGGGCGGCGGACGACAGAGGTGAACGACGTCTCCGGTCGGTTCACGGTGTCCAGCGGCCCCTTCTCCCAGTACCGCCGTTTGGGTTCGAAGAACACCACGGGATCGGGGCAATCGATGGCTTCCTGGATCATCCAGTAGGCGTCCTGCGCGGTGGAGCAGGCCACCACACGCAGCCCGGCAATGTGGCAGAACAGCGACTCCGGCGACTCCGAGTGGTGTTCCACCGCGCCGATGCCGCCGCCGAACGGGATGCGGATCACCATCGGCATGGTCCAGGCGCCCTGCGACCGGTAGGTCACCTTGGCCACCTGGGAGATGATCTGGTCGAAGCCGGGGAAGACGAACCCGTCGAACTGGATCTCGCAAACCGGCCGGTAGCCACGCATCGCCAGGCCTACCGCGGTGCCGATGATGCCGGATTCGGCCAGCGGGGTGTCCAGCACCCGATGCTCGCCGAAGTCCTTCTGCAGGCCGTCGGTAATCCGGAAGACGCCGCCGAGCTTGCCGACGTCCTCCCCCATGATGATCACCTTCGGGTCCGCGTCCATCGCCGCCCGAAGGCCCATATTCAGGCCCTTGGCCATCGTGCCTGTCGACCCAGCCCCTTGCGAGCCAGCCCCTGGTGACCCAGTGGCCTGACCCGTCGTTCCCGGTGCCGTCCCAGCTGTTCCGGTGCCCGTTGCCGTCATCGGTGCGCACTCCCCTGGCCGGTCGTCGAGTCGGTATCAGCGCCGTCAGCGAACGAGGCGAGATAGGCCAGGTACTCGGCCTGCTGGCGTTCGATCTGGTGGTGCGGCGCGCTGTACACGTGGGAGAACATCCGCTCGGGGCCCGGCGTCGGCATCGCCACGCAGAACGCCCGGAACCGGGCCGCGAGCTCATCGGCATCGGCCGCCACCGAGTCGAAGAACGCCTGGTCGGCCCAGCCGCTGCGGGTCAGGTTCACCCGCACCCGCTCGATGGGGTCGAACATCTTCCACGCCTCGGTCTCGTCGTCCAACCGGTAGCGGGTGGGGTCGTCGGAGGTGGTGTGCGCGTCCATCCGGTAGGTGAACGCCTCGATCATCACCGGCCCGTTGCCACTGCGGCACTCGTCAAGAGCCCAGCGAGTGACGGCCAGGCAGGCGAGCACATCATTGCCGTCCACCCGGATGCCGGGGAACCCGTAGGCGCCCGCCCGCTTGTGCAACGGCACCCTGGACTGCTTCTCCACGGGCTCGGAGATGGCCCATTGGTTGTTCTGGCAGTAGAACACGATCGGCGAATCGAACGCCGCGGCGAACACCATGCCCTCGTGCACGTCGCCCTGGCTGGTGGCGCCGTCACCGAAGAACACGATGGTGGCCTCGTCGGTGTTCTCTGCTTCCGGACCTCCCGATCCGACCTTGCCGTCGAACCGCTGGCCCATCGCGTAACCGGTGGCATTCAGCGCCTGGTTACCGATGACGATCGTGTAGTTGTGGAACCCAGTGGTCTTGGGGTTCCAGCTGGAGTGGTCGGTGCCGCGGAAGATGCCGAGCAGCTCGGTCGGGTCCACGCCGCGACACCAGGCGATTCCGTGCTCCCGGTAAGACGGGAAAGCCATGTCCTGGCGGCGCATCGCCCGCCCGGCGCCGATCTGCGCGGCCTCCTGACCCAGCAGCGGCACCCAGATGCCCAGCTGACCTTGGCGTTGCAATGCATTGCCCTCCCGGTCGAAGCGGCGCACCAGCACCATGTCCCGGTACAGACCCTTCAGCAGCTCAGGAGTCACGTCCAGCGGATAGTCGCAGTGCGGCGTCAGCACGCCCTCGGGCGAAAGCAGTTCGACCAGTCCCTCCCCCTGGCTGGTCGCTCGCAGTCCCGCGACCATCTGCGACGGTGACGGGGTCCCCGATGTCCCTGCCACGGTCTCGTCGGCCTTCTCCAGGGGCTTGATCCACCGTTCCGGTGCCATGCGCATCTCCCTCGCTTCATCACCCGGCGCCCGGGATCGCCGGGTTACCGGCACCGGCGATGCTCCGGCTGGCGGGTGCGCTGCCGGTGGAGCCGTCGGCGTTGACGGGTAGCCGCTGCCTGGGTTCGGTAGAGCCGCGAGTCGCCCCGAGCGCCGTGATCGAACCCTCACTGCTGATCCTGGCATGAATCGCGATGCCGTGTCATCGCAGCTCCACCCGACTGTCGGGCCTCCGATAGTCGGATCAGGCGCCGATCGCCGAAGACAAGTGGAGCATCGCTACCTGCCGCAGTCATCCACCGGCGGCGCCGGCCCCGAGCCGCCCCTGGCGGGTGCCCCTACGATCGGGGGAGCACGGTCACTGGTCGGCGTCAGCAGGAGGTACATCGTGGAGCTGGAACACCGCTTCGAGGTCCCGGTCGGAATCGACACGGCGTGGGCGTCGTTGCTGAATATGGAAACGGTGGCCCCCTGCTTCCCGGGCGCGACGCTGGAGACCATCGACGGCGACGACTTCACCGGGTCGGTGAAGGTGAAACTGGGGCCGATCCAGCTCACCTACAAGGGCAAGGCCACCATCGTCGAGAAGGACGAGGCTGCCCACAGGGCGGTTTTTGAGGCGTCCGGCAATGCCGCGAGGTCGTCCTCGACCGCATCCATGACGGTGTCCGCGACCGCCACCGCGGTGACAGCGGATCGCACTGCAGTGGACATGGTGACGTCGCTGTCGATCACCGGCCGGCCGGCGCAGTTCGGCCGCGGGGTGATGGTCGAGGTCGGCAACAAGCTTCTCGGGCAGTTCGCCGACTGCTTGTCCGGCAAGCTGTCCGGAGCGCAGGAGGAGCCGGCGGTGACTGGGCCGGCTGGGACTGTTGGGCCCCAGGCGGCTGCGGCTGCCGGATCCGAGGGGGTCGGGTTCGCCGGGTCGCCCGCGGGGGACGGAGCCCCGGGCCCATCGGCGTCGTCCGAGGAATCATCGAGTGGAGCGACCGAGGGGTCGCCGAGCGCTTCGTCGCAGGCAACCAGCGGTGCGGCGGGAGCGAGCGCTGCGGCAGGGATGTCGGCTGGAACATCCACCGGGGCCGGTGCCGGCCCCAGGCACGCGGCCTTCACCCGGTCACCAGAGCCAATCGACCTGCTGGAGTCGGCCGGCGCCCCGGTACTGAAGCGACTGCTCCCCATCATCGCCGGCGTCATCGCCCTGTTCGTACTGCGTAAGCTGTTGCGAAAGAAATGCAGCCGCAGGAAGTCCAGCTGAGCGAGGGGCAAGCGCTGCCTCAGATAGTCAAGCGCTGCCTCGGTCAGTTCAGCTGACTCAGTTGGCGATCTTCCAGAAGCAGTCCGGGCCCGCGTTCGCGTAGCCGTCAACGTTGCAGAGCGGCCCGCCCGGTGAACCGAGCCCGATCCGGCGGGACGGTGCGTTGAGCGCGCCAGATCGGCGCTGCCGCGGTCCGCGAGCGCGTCCGGTCGATCCGTCCCGTTGACCCGGCACCACCAAACCAAGCCCCCCATGCACCTTGAATTCTGTGGAATCTGCGCCACCGGCGTCCGTCGGGTCGAGCCCGCGCGGACGGCCGGTTGTTGCCGCTGAGCCGCTTGGCCCAGCGCTACCCGATGCGGCGGACCCGGTGCGGCCCGCAGGTACCTTCTGGCCCATCGCAGATCACCTAATTCCGCTGCTGGTCGATTCCTTCCAGGGGAGTTCCACCTGACCCGTGCCGGGAAACCTGAGTATCCGGCAGCGCGAGCACCATGACCATCCACGACGGGGAATATCCGCTGCTACCACCGGCGCATCTCGATCCGGCCACGCTCCACTGATTGTATCCGCGATTTCTACGAATGGCCCTGGTCGTCGGGCAGATCATCCCAAGAGCCGGACGATGGCGTCCAGCCGAAAGCATGACGTCGCGGGCACCGCCCTCGTCGTCACAGGGCCGGGTTGTGAGAGTCTGGCCGAATGCCAGCAATCGTGACACCCTTCGAGGTCACCACCACCGCTATCGACGGGCTCGTCGTCATCACCATGAAGCAGGTGGCCGAGGACCGCGGCACCGTCCGCGAACTGTTCCGCGAGTCCGCGATGTCGCAGGCGGGCCTGCATGCGGGTCCGTGGCGTCAAGTGAACGTGACCCAGACCAACCGCGGCGCGATCCGCGGGCTGCACGGTGAGGCGATGACCAAGCTGGTGGCAATCGTCGCCGGTTCGGCGTTCGGCGCCTATGTGGACGCGCGGGCCAGCTCTCCGAGCCGCGGCGCGGTGGTCACCGTGCCGCTGCTGCCCGGTACCCAGGTCCTGGTTCCGGCGGGGGTGTGCAACGGCTTCCAATCCACCAGCGACGAGCCATCCCAGTACGCGTACTGCTTCGACGCCGAGTGGCAGCCCGGCATGACGGGAGTCGCGGTGAACCCGCTGGACCCCGCGCTGGGCATCGGCTGGCCGATCGCCGTGTCCGCCGACGACCGCAGCGTGGTGTCGGCGAAGGACGCCGGCCTGCCGACCTTCGCCGACGCCACCGCGTAGCGGCTGGGAGCATCCAGGCCGCCTCAGCACGCCGAGGTGGCCCGCACGAGCACCACCCCGCCGAGGTAGCCCGCACGAGCACCACCCCGCCGAGGTAGCCCGATGTTGGCGCGACACGCCGGATAATTCGGGCTACCAGTGACAACTTCGGGCTACCTCGTGCCGGGCGCGCTCGGGCAAGGAACGCGAGGTTCAGCCGAGCCGCTGTTTCAGCCCTTCCAACTCGTCCCGCATCTCGGCCGGCAGGTCGGAGGCGAACTTGGCGAACCATTCCTCGATCAGCGGAATCTCCGCCAGCCACTCCTGCGGATCCACTCGCAGGGCCTCGGCCACCGCCTCCGCTGACAGGTCCAGCCCGGCCACGTCCAGCGCACCGGGCGCCGGTACGAACCCGATCGGCGTCTCGGTCGCCGCCGCCGACCCGTCCAGCCGCTCAATGACCCACTTGAGCACCCGCGAGTTCTCCCGGAACCCCGGCCACAGGAAGCCGCCTTCGGCGTCCCGGCGGAACCAGTTCACGTAGAAGATCTGCGGCATCCCGTTCGGAACCGCGTCCTTTGGGTCATTTCCGTCCTTTCCGCCCGAGCCCTTGCCGATCTTCAGCCAGTGGTCAAGGTAATCGCCGGCGTTATACCCGATGAACGGCAGCATCGCCATCGGGTCGCGGCGTACCACGCCGACCGCCCCTGTCGCCGCCGCGGTGGTCTCGGACGAGAGCGTCGCGCCCAGGAACACGCCGTGCTGCCAGTCGCGGGCCTGAGTCACCAGCGGCACTGTCGTCTTGCGCCGGCCGCCGAACAGAATCGCCGAGATCGGCACTCCGGTCGGCTGGAAGTACTCGTCGGCGATGATCGGGCACTGGGTGATCGGGGTGCAGAACCGGGAGTTCGGGTGCGCGGCCGGCTCGCCCTTGCTGGCCAGCTCGTTGCCGTCGCCGTCCAGTCCGCTGGGTGTCCAGTCCCGGCCCTTCCAGTCGGTCAGGTGCTCGGGCACGTCCTTGGTCATGCCCTCCCACCAGACGGTGTCGGCATCGGTGAGCGCGACGTTGGTGAAGATCGAGTTGCCCTGCTCGATGGTGCGCATCGCGTAGGGGTTGGTGCGATACCCGGTGCCTGGCGCGACCCCGAAAAGGCCGTACTCGGGGTTCGTGGCGTACAGCCGGCCATCAGGACCGAAGCGCATCCATGAGATGTCGTCGCCCAGTGTTTCCACCGTCCAGCCCTCGATGGTGGGGTCGAGCATCGCCAGATTCGTTTTGCCGCAGGCGCTGGGAAAGGCCGCTGCGATGTAGCGGGTCTCGCCCTTCGGGCTGGTGAGCTTGAGGATCAGCATGTGCTCGGCCAGCCAGCCCTCCTCGTGGGCGATGGCCGAGGCGATGCGCAGCGAGTAGCACTTCTTACCCAGTAGCGCGTTTCCGCCGTAGCCCGAGCCGTAGGACCAGATCTCGCGAGTCTGCGGGAAGTGGCTGATGTACTTGGTGTCGTTGCACGGCCACACAACGTCCTGCTGGCCAGGAGCCAGCGGCGCGCCCACCGAGTGCAGCCCCTTGACCCAGGTCCCGCCGGCGTCGATCAGATCCTGTGCACGCTTGCCCATCCGGGTCATCACCCGCATGGACACCACCACGTACGGCGAGTCGGTGATCTCCACGCCGAGCATCGGCGGCTGCGCGTCGTACGGGCCCATACAGAACGGCACCACGTACATCGTGCGCCCACGCATGCTGCCGCGGAACAGCTCCGTCAGGGTGGCCTTCATCTCCGCCGGGGCCATCCAGTTGTTGGTCGGCCCCGCGTCCCGCTCGAGTGGGCTGCAGATGAAAGTGCGGCCCTCGACGCGCGCCACGTCCGACGGGTCGGAAACGCAGTGGAAGGAGTTGGGCAGGTCGGTCACCCGGGTGAAGGTCCCGGCCGCAACGAGTTCGTCGGTGAGCCGGGACCACTCCTGCTCGCTGCCATCCGCCCAGTAGATCCGCTCCGGCTGGGTCAATGCGGCAACCTGGGCGACCCACTCGCGCAATGCCGGGTCTCCTGCGGGTGTGCCTTCCATTGTCACACTCGAACCGGCAACACCCGAACCGGCAACACTCGAATCAGAGACACTTGAATCAGAGACACTTGAATCAGTGACGGCGGTCATGCAGCACCAGCTCCTGGAGGTACGGGGCAGCAGCCGGAGCGACAGTATCCGGCTTGCTGACGTCTTTAGCAGGGGATTATCCCGAGGCTATCCAGATTGGCCGCACAATGAACCATCCCAGCGGGTGGGACCGCCCACAGAATCGAGAAAGTAGCCGCTTTCGGCGCGTGATAGCCGTCACCCTGATACGACCAGTGGGCGAAAGCTGATATGACCAGTGCGCGAACGTCACGGGAAACGGATCGCGAAAGCCGCGCGACCTGATGGGCGGCAACCAGCCGTCGACGTCCGGTCGTGCTGGGTCGGTCGCCTGTGACGCTCCGGTCAGCCCCGGCGCAGTGCCAGCACGGGGATCGTCCGAATGCCGGCAGTCTTGACCGCGTACTCGGCGAACCCGGGGTATCGGCGTGCCTGCTCGGCGTAGATCCGGTCGCGTTCATCACCCTCGACGTCCTGCACCGTCACCGGGTAGGTCTCGGTTCCGACCTCCACCTCCCCGCGGCCGGTTTCGGTCAGGTTCTCATACCAGTCGGGGTTGGTGGGGGCCCCACCTTTCGAGGCGAAGACGTAGATGGTGTCGGGCGTCGAGTCGACCAGGTACATCATCGGCGTGACGAACTCTCGGCCGCTGCGCCGGCCGTGGTGGTGAACAAGCACCATCGGCGCACCGGCGAATTGGCCGCCGACGTTCCCGCCGTTCGCCCGGAAATCCTCGATCACCTGCGTGTTCCAGTCGCTCATGTACCAGACAACCGGTGCAGCGCGCTCACTATTCCGGTCGCCTGGCGGCCCAGTCGCTGAGTAGCGCGGTTGCGACCGGGCCGCACCGCCGGACCCGGCTACCGGGCCTTGGACACCGAGGACATGTGAAAGCCGTCCACCCGGATTGACGGCATGGCCGAGCGGGTGAACCAGTCACTCCACTCCCGCGACAGGCACCGCTGCGTGCGTCCCACCTCGGCGGCCTGCCGCAGCACGTCCAGCGGCGACATGTTGAACCGGAAGTTGTTCACTGCCGCGGTGATCTCGCCGCGCTCGATCAGGAACACCCCGTCCCTGGTCAATCCGGTGAGCAGCAACGTCATCGGGTCTACCTCGCGCAGGTACCACTGGGAGGTGACCAGCAGCCCGCGGTCCACCCCGGCGACCAGGTCGGCAGTGGTCCGCGTCTCGTCACCGCCGGACAGCAGCAGGTTGTCCACCACCGGGGTGAACTGCTCGCCGTACTCGGTCGCGGACGCCCTGGTCTGGATCAGCTGGGAGATCACCCCGTCCTGGACGAGGGAGATCCGGCCGGCAGGCGCCCCGTTGTCGAAGACGCTGATCTCGTCGGTCGACTCTGCCGTGACGACGAACGGGGCGCATTCCAGGCCGTGCGCGGTTGGGTCACCGAACAGCGACAGCGGGGCTCCGGTGAGCCGCTCGCCGACTCTGGTGCCGCCGGCGGTCGAGAATGCGGACCTGCCCTCGTGCGCCGCTCGTGCCCCGGCGCTCCAGGCCAGGTAGACCATGAAGTCGGCGACTGCGGTCGGCGGCAGCACCGTATCGTACCGGCCGGGCGGCAGGTCGACGGTGCGGGCGGCCCAGCCCAACCGGTCGGCCAGCGAGCGCGACATGGCCGCGACATCGACGTCGGTGAAGTCGGTGGTGGAAACCCCCGCCCAGGACGAGCGGGACAGGTCCGCGGACTTGACGTTGACCTCCAGCGTGCCGGTCGGCTGCACCCACCGCCGTCGCAGGCCGGCGGAGTTGCCCAGATAGACGGTCGTCACCTCGTGCCGAGCAAACCCGTACAGCACACGATCCGCGCTCCGTGCGGAGTCGAACGCGTCGGCCAGGCCGGGAAGTAGTTGGGAGTACACCGCGAACGAGGTCGCTGCGCTGCCGGCTTGGTAGTCAGCGCCGTAGTCGGCGCCGTAGTCGGCGTCAGCGCCGCCATCAGCATCGGGCTGGGCCAGCACAGCAGAATCCCGAGCGGGGCCGGACGCCGCCGAAGCCGCGGCAACGTCCTCCGCGGCACGCACTACCGCGACGACGGCCGCCGCCGACACTGCGTCGGCGGCCGAGCCGGAGACGGTGCCGGCCGCTGTTCCCGTCGCTGTTCCGGTCCCACTGCCGGATGCTGTGCCGGTGACCGCGCCCGACACCGCCACGACGAACCAGCTCAGCGACGAACCGACGCCGTTCGTGGTGACCGTGTTGTTGGCCCAGCGAAGGTTGGCCTGCGTGGTGGACTGCACCACGACGATGCAGCCATCCGATCGAGATCCGGCCAGCGCTGCCTCGACGATCTGCTGCGGGCTCAGGATGGTGCCGGACGCCGCCGCTCCGGTGCTCACGCTGCGCCCTCCTGGAGTGTGTTCAGCACCGAGATGCCACGGAACCGCGCGGAAGGGCAGCCGTGGGATACCGCGGCGACCTGCCCCGGCTGGCCCTTGCCACAGTTGAAAGCCCCGCCCAGGACGTAGGTTTCCGGCCCGCCGACGGCGTCCATCGCGCCCCAGAAGTCGGTGGTGGTCGCCTGGTAGGCGACGTCGCGTAGCGGTCCGGCGAGCTGCCCGCCCCGGATCCGGTAGAACCGCTGGCCGGTGAACTGGAAGTTGTACCGCTGCATGTCGATCGACCACGATTTGTCGCCGACTACGTAAATCCCATCGTCCACGCCGGCGATCAGGTCCGCGGTGGAGCCGCCGGCCGGATCCGGCGCCAGCGAGACGTTGGCCATTCGCTGGATGGGGACGTGTTCGGAGGAGTCCGCGTAGGCGCAGCCGTTGGACCGGTCCAGGCCGAGCTTGCGGGCGAACACTCGGTCCAGCTGGTACCCCACCAGCACACCGCCACTGATCAGGTCCCAGGACTGGCCTGCCACCCCGTCGTCGTCATAACCGATGCTGGCCAGCCCGTGCCGGGCGGTGCGGTCGCCCGTCACGTTCATCACCGGCGAGCCGTACTGCAGGGTTCCCAGGCCGTCCGGTGTTGCGAAAGACGTTCCGGCATAGGCGGCCTCATAGCCGATCGCCCGGTCGTACTCAGTGGCGTGGCCGACCGATTCGTGGATCACCAGCCACAGGTTCGACGGGTCGATCACCAGGTCGTAGCGTCCAGGAGACACCGAGGGCGCCTTCAACTTCTCCGCGAGAGCCTCTGCCATAACGGGGATCTCGGCGGCGAAGTCCCAGCCGTCGGCAACGTACTCCCAGCCGCGGCCGACCGGCGGCGCCAGTGTGGACATGGTCTCGAAGGATCCGGCCGCGCCGTCAACGGCGATCGCGGTGAGTTCGGGCTGCAGCCTGACCCGCTGCTGGGCGGTGACGGTGCCGGCGGTGTCGGCGTAGAACTTCTGCTCCTTCACGCAGTGCACGCCGGAGGTGGTGTGCGCCACCCCGTCAGCCGCCAGCAGCCGCTCGGAGCGATCCAGCAGCATTGCGATCCGGTCCCGCGCCGGGACGTCGAACGGGTCGATCCGGTAGTTGCTGACCCAGTTGACGTCCGAGTAGACAGGCTCGTCGGCGCGTTCCACCCGCTCGGCCACCACCCCGGCTACTGCCTTCGCGACCGCCACTGCCTGCCGCGCGGTGTCTGCGGCGGCGTCCGGCGAGCCGATCACCGATGCAGCGAAACCCCAGGCGCCGCCGGCGATCACCCGCACCGAGTAGCCGGTGGAGGTGGCATCGGTGCTGGACTGCACTGCGGTGTCCCTGATCGCCAGGCCGGCGGTCCGGATGCGCTCGAAACGGAAATCGGCATATGACGCACCGGCGGCAGTCGCCGCGGACAGCGCCGCGTCGGCAAGAGACTTCAACGGCAGTGCGAGGAAGGTGGCGTCTACCGCGCGGACCGCTGTCACCGAACCAGCCTACGGCGTGCCGGTTACTGCTTCTTGTCGATCACCAGTTGACCGGATGAGTCGACGTGCCCGGTGGCAACCGTTTCCCAGGTGCCGTTGCTGTCGGCGACCAGAACTGTCGCCGACCCGTCCGGGGCGATGTCGATCACCTGGTCAGCCGTGCCGTTTCCATCAATATCCGTGGCCACCAGGGTGTTGCCGTCCTTGGTCTGCACTATCGTTGTGTCTTTGACACCGTCGTTGTTGCTGTCCTGCGTCGCTGCGCCCAGGTCGTGAGTGTTGCCGCCAACGGTGAGGCTGATGTCGCCGGCGGGAGTGCCTGTGGTACCTGTCGTGCCAGGGCCCGTCGGGTGGTTGACCGTGGTGTCGGTACCTGTCGCGCCTGGGCCCGTCGGGTGGTTGACCGTGGTGTCGGTACCTGTCGCGCCTGGGCCCGTCGCGTCGGTGCCCGCCCCGGAGACGGCAGGCGGCACGAACGACTGACCGACCTCGGGGCTGTTCGGGTCGTTCACCAGTTGGCCGTCCTGCACGTGGCCGGCGGCGGTCACCACCCATCCGCCATGTCCGTCCGGTCCGGCAATGACCGCCGTCCCGTCAGGGTGAACCTGACTGATCGCATCGACAGTCCCGTTGCCGTCCTGGTCGTAGAACACGGTCTGTGTCCCGTCAGCGGCCTGGACTGCCACACCGTCCAGCTTGCCATCCTGGTTGACGTCGATGTTCGGAGCTCCCAGACCCTGCGTCTGGCCGTTCTCGCTGACCGTGATGTCGCCGCCGGCTGGGGCGGGGCCAGGACCCGGCGCCGGGACCGGGTTCGATCCGTTCGTGTCACCGCCGTTCATGCTGCCCTGGTCGACCACGATATGGCCGTCGACGAGGTGCCCGGCGCCGATCGTGGCGCCGGCGGCGTCGTGGATCTCGACGGACCCGTCGGGGTTGACGAAGGAGACGGTGTCGACGGTCCCGTCGTGGTTCATGTCGGTCGCAACGGCGACCTGCCCGTTGCTCTGGACCGCGATGTAAGAGTCGGCGACGCCATCGCCGTCCGAGTCGTAGGTGGCCTGCCCGAGATCATGGTTGCCCAAGCTCAGGTCTTCGCCGGGGTCAACATCGGTGCCGTCGTAGTGCATGTCGAACTCCTTTGTACGGGCCCGCCGGGCCGGTGGCTGTGCGATTGTGACGTACCTGTGACGCCGCCGGTTCCGCCACGCGAAGCCCTGTCCCGCGGCGACGACGTCGCCTTCTGTGCCGGAGCGTGCGCGGCCGATCCTGATACCTCGGGCGCCGGTGGGTTCGGTGACCCGACCCGACGACCCGAACCACTGACCCGGGTTCACGCCCTTGGGGCGGTATGCCCGATTGCAACGCCCCATTAGACCCCGGATCGGCGACGGAAGGAAGGCCCTCCGACTCGCCTGCTCGAGCGATTCCGAGGTCGGGCCCTTCCCGTCACGCGGTTGGTCGGGGTCAGGCTTGCTGTTCCGGCGGTGTATGGCCAAAGGTCTGCCCGGCCGGTGGGACGGGAGAACCATCGGCGGACGGGCGGGCGATCCGCCGGATCGCTGCCGGGATCACGATCACTCGGCCGTCCGCCAAAGTGACCCGCTGGTCCCCGGGTCCGTCCGGTACCACCCGGTCGGCGACCGGCGCCGGACCAGTCGCACCGTCCGGAACAGACCCTTGCCCGGTGTCCACCATCTCGGCGGGAATCTGCTCCGGTCGCTCAGTCCTGACCCGACCCAACAAGGCCTCTCCCGCAGCCGCGAGAGTCGCCCCCGCGGACCGCCGCTCGTCCACCGACCTGAGCCGACCGGCACGCTCGGTCGCGTTCAGCTTGAGCGCCCCGTCCACCTCCCTGATCTGCGCCTCCAGCGCGTCAACCTGCCTGCCGACCGCGTCGTCCAGGGCCAGCGTGAGCTGCTGGTCGGCCTCGATGAACTGCGCGGCGATGTTCTGGTCGATCTGCGCCTTGGCCTCGCCGAGCACCTCCATCAACCACTGCTTCAAATGCTGCTTGGTGGCCATCCGCCGGCGCGACCGCACCAGGTACCAGGCGGCGGCCCCACCGATCACGATGGAGGCAGGCATCAGCACCACACCGAGCGCGGGCACCAGGCCGAGCGGCAGCGTCAGCGCCAACCGCGACAGGGTGAAGCCCATGCTGGCACCGCCCAGCGTCATGATCGTCTCGTCCATGCTGCGCGGCTTGTCCGGGCCGTGCACCACCAGCGACTGGTACGGCCGGGTGGCCAGCCCGGCTACCACCCCGGCGAGCTCCGCCGGGGTGAACAGCTCGGCCAACACCCGATGGCACAGCCGCTCCATGGCGTCGGTCAACCGGGAGTGCGCCCGGAGCGTCATCGCCTGGGCGTAGGCGTCGATGTGGAACGGCAGCTTCTTCAGTTCGTCACCGGCGGCACCGTCGATCGCGCCGCGGAACATTGTCTGGGCCTCGCGAACCTCCCTGGCGACCTCGCTGGACAGCTCGACCCTGGCCCGCTGGGTTTCCGCCCGGAGCAGCACCTGCCAGGTCCGGCCGCCTACCTTGCGCTGGCCGAGCAGTTCCTCCCGTCGCGCCCTGAGCTGCTCGGCCTGGTCGGCGCCAGTGGTCAACGCTTTGCGGGAGTTCTCGACCGCCGCGATGCCGCCGGCGATCACGGTCAGACAGCTGCGCACCTCGTTGGCCTGCAGCAGCAGCTCGGCGCGGGCCGCGACGTCCTCCGTCAGCACCCGCTGCAACTCTGCGATGCCCGATTGGGTGCGCAGCAGCTCGGCGATCTTCGGGTCGGCCTGGGCATCCGCGGCCTGCGCCAGCCGAGCGGAGACCGGGTGGATGGGCGCGTCGGCGAACCGCGGCGCATGGCGAGCCAGCAGCGCCCGGTCGGCGGCTGCGATCTCCCGCCAGCCGCGGTAGACGTCGGTTTTCGTCATCACGAAGTGCACGGTGTCCACCCGGTCGGCGGCACCGGCCAGGAATGCCAGTTCCCCCTGGGTAAACGGGGTGGACGCGTCCACCACGAACAACAGCGCCGTCGCGGTGGCGGCAGCCTCGGCGGCGAGTTCCGCGTGGGCCGCGACCAGTCCGCCGACGCCCGGTGTGTCGACCAGGTCGACGCGCTCCAGCACAGCGGACGGCACACCGATCTCTATCCAGCGCGGTGGCGGCAGGTCAGGGTCGCCGTCGCCGTCGCCGTCCATAGTCGCCCAGTCGGCCAGGCGCTGCGGCGGGATTGCGATGTCGGCCATGCCCCTGCCGAACCGCGCTACGGCCGTCAACTCGGTGGCATGACGGAACAATAAGTACGTGCAGGTGGCCACGCCGGCGTCTACCGGCGACAGGCCGGGCATTCCGAGGATGGCATTGACCAGCGAGGACTTTCCCCGGTTGGTCTCCCCGATCACCACCACCCTGGGCGTCGTCACGGGTGGGTGGCGGGCAGACAGCGCAGCTGGGTGGTGGGCAGACAGCGCAGCTGCAGCATCGGCGTCGCCGGCCCGGATCCAGTCCAGCGCCCCGTCGCGCCACTGGTCGATGGCGGCGGGAAGCGGCTGCCGAGCGGCGGGGCCCGGTGACGGCATGCGCAACCGGGCGAGTGGCGGCGCACCCGGCGCCGGCCCGAACGAAGTCATGGCGCTGAACCTATCTGTGACGAACAGACCTGCGACGGACCCACCTGTGCCGGACCTACCTGTGCCGGACCTACCTGTGCCATGTCTACCGGTGCCGGTACACAATGACGATCGGGACGCGGATTACCCGGCTTCGGTCCTCGAATCCGACCAACTCGGTCTCGGCCACGGTGCCGTGCCTGGCGGTGTCGTCGGTCGGTTCGACGCCGCCGGCTTCGTGCCTGCCGGGGTCGAAGCGTTCCCCGTCCGGGCGGATCGCCGCGACGCCCACCGCGGCCAGACCCTCGGCCAGCCGGCTCCGCACCCCGGCTCCCGGCGCGCGGTCGTAGGCATAGATCACCAGGTCGATCAGCGCCCGACGTTCGGCCGCCAGCTCGGGCCCGTTCAGCGGACCCGCCGCAGTTGACGGATTGCGTGCGTCCGACGGACCCGCCGCAGTTGACGGACCGGGCGCGTCCAGCGGACCTACCGCGGTTGACGGATCGGCATCCGCGGTTGACGGGGCGGGAGCTTCGGGCCGGCCTCCCTCGGCTGACGAGCCGGGTTCGAGGTCATCGGCGGGCCCCGGAAGGTCCGGACCCGACCGGCCACGCCGGATCATCCGCGCCACGCCTGCGGCGGCGGACCGCCGGCCAGCTGACCCGGCCGCGGCGCCGACGGCGCCCCGCGCAATTCCTGCCACAGCAGGAAGTAGGCACGGTGCACCACGTGAGCCACCCGCGACTGGGCCGGCGTCGCCCCGTACGCCGCGAAGCCGCGCCACCAGCCGGCACGTTCCAGCGCGGCGGCCTGCAACTCGCCCGCGCCGCGCCCGATCAGGCCGAGCTGTTCGTCGGCCCTTGTCGACGAGCCCAGCCGAAGGATCTCGTCGGTGAGATCGGCCGGCATGCTCACCGTGCCGTTGGAGATCAGCGTGAGGACCTCAAGAAGACGCAGTTGGTGCGCCTCCGGCCGCTGCAGCAGGACCTCGATCGCATCGTGGATGCGCTGGCGTTCCGCCCAATCCCCGCAGGCCCCGGCCAGCGTCGCCAGCGAAGCGAGCGCCGCGGATGCCTTGATGCCGTCCGCACGCGCCGCGAAGACATCGGCCAGCCGGGCCCGCAGCTCCTGCACCCCGGAGGCATCCAACAGCTGCCGGCGCAGCTCGCCGGCCGACAGCCGCGGGTCGGTCCGGAGCAGCTGCACCGAGACCTGGATCCCGTACAGGTCCAGCAGCTCCAACAGGTGCAGCCGGGTCGCCTCGTCCACCGGAACGTCCAGGGTGATGAACAGGTCGGCGGACATCATCATCGCCCCGAACAGCGCCTCGTCGACCTCGGCAAGCGCACGCAGCGCCTCCGCGTCGGCCGCGGTGAACGCGCCGGTCTCGGCTGTCTCGGCGAGCAGTCCGATCATCGGCAACACCCCGGCCACCCTGGGCCGCAGCACGTCCGCCTGAGATTCGGCCAGGATCTGCGCGGCTCGCCAGGTGTCCCCGCCCGATCCGTCAACCGACTCCGCCAGCACCGTGTCCGCCTTGTTCAGCACCGCGAGTGCGTTGACCGGACCGGCGTCGCGGGCCGCGGTGGCCGCGGTGAACGCGGATAGCACCGCCGAGTCATCGGCCCTCACCGACTGGGTGAACACGTAGACGACCGCCTCCGCCCCGGCCAGCGCAACCTGCGAGACAGGGTCGAGGGCGTCATCCCCGACGTCCTGCGCTGATTCGCCGGCGCCAGTCCCGCCAACTGCCGACCTCGGCGTGCCCGTGCTGGAGACGCCGGTCCCCAGCAGCGCCTGCGTCCGCCGCACAGAGTCCGCATCCAACGATCCCAGCCCGGGAGTGTCGATGACGGTGATGCCGGCCAGCAGCCCACTCGTGAGGAAAGCCTCCAGGTGAGAGACGGTGGTCAGATCGACACCGAGATCGGCGGGGATACCGCCGTCCTGGGTGAGCGGCATCGTGAGTCGGCGGCCATCGGTGTACACGACCTCGAGCCGGTCCACCGTGCCGTACTGGAATCGGGTGACCAGCCGGGTGCACTCCCCGACATCCGTCGGCGCAATCCGACGCCCGATCAGCGCGTTGACCAGCGTCGACTTCCCCGACTTGATCCGTCCAGCGACGGCGAGCTGCAGCGGGCTATCCAGCCTGGCCAGCACGTCACGGATGCCGACCGCGGTGCGGGACGAGACCTGACTCAGTAGCGCGCTGCACATCCGGGCGACGGCCACGGACAGCGGACCCTGCATCGGCGGCGCCCCCTTCCGTCTGCACGTGTCTTGCTTCTGGTAGCGCGGGTGCCGTACTGAACGTGCGTTGCAGCAGCTTGTGCCGGCCACGTTCTGTGCACCACGATCGGGGTCATGGTCCCACGCGGCGGGTCCCAACCGCAGGTGACCGGCCAGTCGGTTGGTCATGGCGGCGAGCCGCGCGGCAGCTCGATCCGCGATACCCCGCCCCTCGTGCGTGCGGGACCTCAGCAGTTCGCCCGCCCACTCAGCAGTTGCCCCGGCCAGCAGCGCTCCCGAACTCCGGCACGGTCCTCGCTCTCGGCGATCGGCCGAACATCCGTGCCGCCAGGTACCGGCCGGTCGCGCTACCGGCTGCGGCCGCGACATCGGCCGGCGGGCCCGCCACCACGATCCGTCCGCCCTGGTCACCGCCGCCCGGCCCCAGGTCGATCACGTGGTCCGCCCCAGCGATCACATCCAGGTCGTGCTCCACGATCACCACCGTGTTGCCCGCGTCGACCAGGCCGTTCAGCTGGCGCATCAGCACCGCGACATCAGCCGGGTGCAATCCGGAGGTCGGTTCGTCCAGCAGGTACAGGGTGTCGCCGCCGCGCACGCGCTGGAGTTCGGCGGCCAGCTTTATCCGCTGGGCCTCGCCGCCGGACAGCTCGGTGGCGGGCTGTCCCAGCCGCAGGTACCCCAGGCCGACTTCGTGCAGCGTCTGCAGGCTGCGCGCGGCGGCCGGGAGATCGGCGAAGAACTGGGCAGCGTCGTCGACCGTCTGGTCCAACACCTCCGCGATGGTCAGCCCTCGGTACTGCACGGCCAGTGTCTCGGGGTTGTATCTGGCCCCGTGGCAGGTGGGACAGCGCGAGTAGCTGCCGGGCAGGAACAGCAGCTCGATCGCGACGAACCCCTCGCCCTGGCAGGTCTCGCAGCGGCCGCCAGCCACGTTGAACGAGAATCGGCCGGCGTCGAAGCCCAATTCTCGCGCCTGCACCGTGGCGGCGAAGGCCTTGCGGACGGCGTCGAACAGGCCGGTGTAGGTGGCCAGGTTGGACCGCGGCGTCCGGCCGATCGGCTTCTGGTCGACGCGAACCAGCCGGCCGATCGATTCGAGGCCTTCGGCATGGACCACCAGCGAGCTGTCATCGCGCGCCGACAGGTCGCCGCGCGGTTCGCTGTCGCTGCCGTCGCCGTCCTCCTCCGGTGCCGCGTCGGCCACCCGCATTCCGAGGTGCTGCCCGACCACATCCGCGAGCACGCCGCTGACCAGCGTCGTCTTGCCCGATCCGGATACCCCGGTGACGACGGTCAGCACACCGAGCGGCAGGTCCAGGTCGAGCCCTGCGAGGTTGTGCCGGGTGATTCCGGTCAGCAGCAGCCTGCCGGTCGGGATTCGCACGGTTCGGCCGTCAGCACATCTGTCAGCGCGCCCGCCAGCAGGTCTGTCAGCGCGTCGGTCAGCGCGTCGGTCAGCGCGTCGGTCGGCGCTTGCGCCGAACAGATACCGGCCGGTCGCCGAGTCGGCGACGGCGGCCAACCCGTCCACCGGCCCGCTGAACAGCACAGTCCCGCCGCGCTCGCCCGCACCGGGTCCGACGTCGACGATCCAGTCGGCGCAGCGCACCAGATCCATATCGTGCTCGACCACGAACAGCGAGTTCCCGGCGGCGATCAGCCGCTGCAGCACTGCCAGTAGCGGCTCGACTTCGGCCGGGTGCAGGCCGGCAGACGGCTCGTCCAAGATGTAGACCACCCCGAACAAGCCCGAGCGCAACTGCGTCGCCAGCCGCAGCCGCTGCAACTCGCCTGCGGACAGCGTCGGGGTTGTCCGGGCGATGTTCAGGTAACCAAGGCCCAACTCCACCAGCACGGTGATCCTGGCGACCAGGTCGCGGGCGATCCGGATGGCCACCGCTCCCCGCTCACCGGTCTCCGGTTCCGCCGCGGCGTCGTCCAGCGCGGCGGTCGGCTGCAGACATTCCAATAGCGTCTCCAGCGGAAGGCTTGTCATGGCATCGATGTCGTGCCCGGTGAACGTCACCGCCAGCGCATCCGGTCGCAGCCGTCGGCCGTGGCAAGATGGGCAGTCCACCGTCTGCACGAACCGCAGCATGCGCCGCCGCGCGGTCGCGCTCTTCGTCTCCGACAGCGTATGCAGCACATAGCGTTGCGTGCTGGAATACTTTCCCTCGTAAGGTCTTTGGATCCGGCCTGCCTCGCGCTCGGCATGCACGGTGACTATGGGCTGGTCGTCGGTGAACAGTATCCAGTCACGGTCGGTCTGGGACAGATCCCGCCAGGGGCAATCGATGTCGTAACCCAGCGTGGCCAGAATGTCCCGGAAGTTCTTGCCCAGCCAGGCGCCTGGCCAGGCGGCGATGGCTCGCCCTCTGATGCTCAGCGACGGGTCGGGTACCAGCGTCGACTCGGTGACGCGGTGGATCCCGCCCAGCCCGTGACACTCCGGGCAGGCACCGACAATCGTGTTGGGCGAGAACGCATCCGAGTCCAAACGCGGCGCCCCTGACGGGTAGCTGCCCGCCCGGGAGAACAACATCCGGAGCAGGTTGGACAGTGTGGTGACGGTGCCGACGGTGGACCGTGCACTGGGCGCCCCGAACCGCTGCCGCAGCGCCACTGCCGGTGGCAGTCCAGTGATCTCGTCCACCTGGGGGGATTCCGCTTGGGCGATCAGCCGCCGCGCGTAGGGAGCGACCGACTCGAAGTAGCGTCGTTGCGCCTCGGCATTGATGGTGCCGAACGCGAGTGAGGACTTGCCGGATCCGGAGATGCCGGTGAACACGACCAGGCAGTCCCGGGGGATCGCCAGCTCGATGTTCCGCAGGTTGTGCAGCCGGGCGCCCCGGACCCGAACCCACGGGTCGCGGCCCGCGGTCGACGGGCTGTCCTCCGGCGGGATGACGACCGGCGCAGGACAGGGTGGTCGATCGTCCGTGGGCACGGACCGACAATACGGACCAGCCGCTACGGTCACGTTGTCGACGGCCGGTGATGCTGCCCGCGACATTGTCGTCATCGCCCAGTGGCTCACCCGGGTGCGCGACACTTGCCTGGGCTCCCTGACGCCTCGCGTGCCCGGGGCAGCGAGAACTGCCTCCCCGAACGAGGCCCAGGGATCGGAACTCGCGGCGTTTGATCGGGTGGGCTTCGATGCGTACCAGGAAGGCGCGAGCGTTCAGATCCTGCACATTGCCTGTTATCACGCCGAGGCGCCTGTTCTCTCTCGGCGCCACACGGAGCACCTGCCGCAGCACGGTCAGACCTGCAACGGAAGGCATCACGAGATCTACCTGTCCGACGCGCGCCGCACCGAGCAGGCGAAGCTGCGGCCGCTCCTCGGTCAACCCGTTGCCGCTGGTTCGCGGGCAGGGCTTCAGGCCCCGGCTCGCGGGACCGGAGGCTCTGCTGGGCCCGACTCGCGGCGCCCCTCGACCTACCGGGCTCACTGACGAGCACTCTGTGTCTCGGCTGCCCGAGAGGCGAGCCCCACCGAATGGAGACCGAAGTCATCGTGAGCGGAACGGCGGGTGTCGCGCTTCGCCCATCAGCGACTCATCGCAGACTCGTCCTGCACCAGATTGTCATCAGGGCCAGTGTCGGAGGGTTATCGTACACTTGTCTCATGCGGTTCATCAGCGACGTCACGCGGTCAGAGCACCCAGCTGCCGCTGCCGTCACTGCCGCAGTCGCGGACCTTGCCGATGTCGACCTGACACCGATGGACGGCGATCAGCTGCTAGACCTGGCACGGACCGTCCAGACGATCGCACACCGGCTCGACACGGTGGCGGTTGCCGTCGCCGGGCGCTTGACCGACCAGTGCGACGCAGCTCAGGGCCGGGCGTCATCGACGGCTGCACTGCTCCGCGATGTTCTGAACATCAGCGCCGCCACCGCACATGGCCGGGTGCGCTCGGCAGAGCAGACCCAGCGGCGGATCTCGCTCACCGGCGAGCAGCTGGACCCGCATCTTCCGCTGCTTTCTGCGGCGATGGTCGGCGGTCTGGTGTCCGGCGAGCACGCCGCGATCGTCTGCGCGGCCATGTCTCGGTTGCACAAGAGTGTGGGCGCCGAGGGGCGCGAACTGTGCGAGAAGGTTCTCGTCGAGCAGGCGACGATGTGCGATCCAGTGGTGCTGCGGAAGGTGGCCCGGCAGATCCTTGCGATGGCCGATCCTGATGGCTCCCTGGACGATCAGCGCGCCCGGGACTCGATGGAGTTGCACATCGGTCGACGCAAGGACAACGGACTCACCCACATCTGGGGCGAGTTGGACGATGCCACTATCGAGATGCTGCACGAGGTTCTCGGGCCGCTGGCCCGGCCGCGCCATCAACGTGCCGCCGACGAAGACGGCGATGCGCCCGGACCTAGTCGGAATGACGAAAGCGATACGGCAGCGACCGAGGACCCGGACGAGGCCAACAGTCTGGACGAGGTTGACGACTTGGACCAGGCAGAGCGCTCACGGCGTGCCGGACGGTCAGGTCAAGCGGGCACTGACGACGGCGCGAACGACTCCGGCAGACCCGATCACCACAAGTCCGACGAGGGCACCGATGGCTCCTACAACGACAGCACGTCATGCAATGCCGGTAGCTCGTGCAATTCTCATGACGCCAGTCCTGACAACACCCGCCCTCATGACGACAGCACCAACTGGTCACACGGACTGCCCGCGAAGCCGCCTCCGAACGGCCCCGCCCCCGAGCGGCCACCCGACCCGCCATTGGACTGGTCATTCGATGATCCACCCGGTTCCGGCGTGCCCGACAGCGTGGACCGGTACGGCAGACCAGCCTGGTCCGACCCATCAGATCCCGTAGAGGAGGCGCTGCGAGATACCCGCACCGCACCGTTACGCCGAGCGCAGGCCTTGGGCGAAGCTCTGCAGTTCGTGCTCACCGCGGGCGTCCTGCCTGCCCACGGTGGAGAACGACCTCACGTCACCGTCACCATCGACCATCGCGATCTCGCCGAACTAGTGGGTGCCGCTGTCCTCGGCAACGGCGCGGTACTAGCGGCAGGGACTGCCCGCCGGCTGGCCTGCGATGCCAAGATGCTGCCCCTCGTGCTCGGCGGCGAATCGCGTGTTCTCGATGTCGGCAGAGCCAGGTACACCTTCCCGCCCCACGTCCGAGCGGCGATCACAGCCCGCGACAGGGGCTGTGCTTGGCCAGGCTGCGATCGTCCCCCTTCCTGGACGGACTGTCACCACATCCAATGGTGGTCACGAGATGCGGGGCCAACCTCGTATGAGAACGGTTGCCTGCTGTGCCAGGGTCACCACATCGAGGCACACCGCGCCGAGTGGACGATCCGGACGGGTACCGACGGGCGGCCGGAGTTCGTGCCGCCGAGCTGGATCGACCCGGAGCGCACACCCAGGCGGAACACGGCGAACCACCTGATCCCCCGCGACCTCTTCCGGCGATATCCCTCACCAGAGTGACCGATGCATCCAGGAACCCACCAGTCACCCGCAGGGACAGTCCGCCACCCTTCGCCCCGGCGCCCCTTCGCCCCGGCGCCACGGCAAGCACGGCCCGCGCCACAACACCAACCGCCACTCCGGCGGCGGCCGCAACGACGGGACCCTCGCACTAGCAGTTGCCGCATCGCACCACACAGGACCATCCGCTATCGCTCTGGCTACAACCTCGCCCTCGCCCAGCGCTGCCGCCGCGCACCCGGCTGGCCGGTCGCCACCCGGCCGCTCGTGGCGTCTGATGCTTCAAATCCAGCCATGGGCGCATTCCACCCATCCGCTGAGGTTCGGCACAACGCGGTTTCAACTCCCCGTCCTCCGGCACGATCTTGGGGGTGATCCCTGATTTCCCCCCGAATAATCGCGATCCGGGTAGCAATCTGACACGTCGTCAGTGCACGCTGGGAACGTGCCCGTGCACCGTACGTCCTGTCCGGTGTCGGGCATCGGTGTGTAAGCGGAAGCAACAGCGCAGATGCCATCCTGAAGATCTGAACCATGCAGACGTAAACCGTGCAGACGTAAACCGTGTAGATGTGCCCCTCGCAACCCAGACCGCGCAGATGTCACCGTGCAGGTTTCACCGTGCAATACCGCCACAGCGTCATCACCGAATTCAGGAGCTCATGTGATCGAAGTCAGCGATCTGTCCAAACACTTCGGCCAGACGGTCGCCGTCGACCACCTGTCGTTCGCCGTGAGGTCCGGCCTGGTGACCGGCTTCCTCGGCCCCAATGGCGCAGGCAAGTCCACCACCATGCGGATGATCCTGGGGCTGGACAACCCCACGTCCGGCACCGCGCTGATCGACGGAAAGCGGTACGACCAGCTGAACCGGCCGCTCACCCAGGTCGGGTCGCTGCTGGACGCGCAGTGGATCCACCCGAACCGCTCGGCCCGTGCGCACCTGCGTTGGATGGCCCAGTCGAACGGGCTGTCCGGAGCCAGGGTCGACGAGGTCCTGGACCTGGTCGGACTTTCGGCTGTCGCCGGGAAGGGCGCCGGCAAATTCTCCCTCGGCATGAAGCAACGGCTCGGCATCGCCGGCGCGCTGCTGGGTGATCCGCCGATCCTGCTGTTCGACGAGCCGGTGAACGGGCTGGACCCCGAGGGCATCTTGTGGATTCGCACCTTCATGCGCCGACTCGCATCCGAGGGCCGCACCGTGCTGGTGTCCTCGCACCTGCTGTCGGAGATGGCGCTCACCGCGGACCACCTGGTGGTGATCGGAAGGGGCAGGTTGATCGCGGACGCCTCCACCGCCGACTTCATTTCTCAGTCCACGCGGAGCACGGTCCGGGTGCGGTCGCCGCGGCTGGCCGAGTTGGGCGCGACGCTCACCTCAGCCGGGCTTTCGGTGGATTCGACCGATGATGCGCTGACGGTCAGTGGTGCGCCGATCGAACAGATCGGCGATATCGCAGCCCAAGCCGGCATCGCCCTGCACGAGCTCTCGCCACAGACCGGCTCGCTGGAGCAGGCCTTCATCCAGCTCACCGGAGAGTCCACCGAGTTCGCCGGCCACTGGGATGCCAACAGTGCTGCCCCATCCAGGCACACAGCGCCACCCGGATACACAGCCCCACCCGGATACACAGCCCCACCCGGATACATCGATCCAGGGATCACCCCGCTCGGATCCAACCCGCTCGGGGCCCAGGGTCCCACAGCCTTCACCCCGGAGGGGAAATGACCGCGATCGCGCTGCTGTCCGTCGAGCGCATCAAGCTGTTCACCACCCGCTCGCCCTACTGGTGCCTGCTCGGCGCCCTCGCGGCCGGTCTGCTCGTGTCGCTGCTCATTTCGACAGTCGACAGCGGCAACCAGGCATCGACCTATCTGTCGCAGCGGGGCATGAGCCTGGGAATGATGATCATCATGGTGCTGGCCGCGCTGGCCGTCACCACTGAGTACCGGTTCGGCACCATCCGGACGTCATTCCTGGCTGTCCCCCGGCGGATTCAGGTGCTGGGAGCCAAGACCGTGGTGGTCGCAGCGCTGGCGGCGGGCATGGGTCTGATCACGTCGCTGGCGTCGTTCGGCTTGATGAAGCTCATCGCCGGAGGCAACACCCAGCGGCAGATTGAACTGTCCACCGGGGCCGACTGGCGGATGGTGGTCGGCTGGGCTGCCCTGTTCGCGACCGCAGCCGTGATCGCGGTCTCCATCGGTACGCTGCTCCGGCATTCCGCTGGGGCGATCTCCATCGTGCTGCTGTGGCCACTGATGATCGAGAATCTGGTCCTGCTGATACCCAACGTCGGCGCGAAGGTTCACCCGTGGCTGCCGTTCACCGCAGGCGACTCGTTCGTCTCGCCGCCGCCAGGCACTCAGGTGTTCGATCAGACCATCGCATCCGGCGGGCCGACGCCCATCGAGGGGCTCCTGGTGTTCATCGGCACGGCAGTCGTGCTGTGGGTGTTCGCCGCGGTGGTGCTGCGCCGCCGGGACGCCTGACGGAAGCTTGACTCTGACGGCTTCTCGACCCCGGCCGGGTCCCGACGTTGCCCTTCGGTTCCTGCGGGGTCGCACCCGTGGCTCGACCTGGGCTCGACCCGTGTGCCGGCCGTCCTCGCACACGAACCGTCGTCGTCGCAAGTGCTGCAGAGAGTGCGAGAACGAGGCGATCCCTGCGAGGACGTCATCTGCGGAGTTTTGGCTCGGCCGGCAACCATCGAATACGACGAGCCGCGGGCAGAGCGATTCGCGACGTCACCCCGGCCCGCCGTAGTCTCGCCAGCATGCAGGGCAGCACACGAACGGTCAACGAAGGAATCGACGTCTCGGATGCCGGTGACGAGGGCGCCGGCATCTCGCGGCCAGCCGGTCCCCGCGTGGACAGCTCACCCTCCGACGTCTCATCCGGCGGTTCCCGCCCTGACGCCTCACCCCTCGGCAGCCCGCCTGCCGCTAGCCCACCCCTCGGCAGCCCGCCGCTCGGCAGCCCAGCCGTCGAGGGCTCTTCTGTCGAAGACCGAGCCGCCGACACCCCCACCGGCTCCCGGATCACCCCGATCGGCGCGCCGACCGACGGGAACCCGCTGCACTTCCGGCGGGTGGTCAGCTTCCATCCCAGGGGCGGCAGGCTGAACGACGTGCAGCGCCGCGCCTGGGACGCGCACGCGGACCGGTGGTACCTGGACCCCGCGCAGTTAATCGATGGTTTCGATCCGGTAGCGACGTTCGCCCGTGACGCTCCGCTGGTGGTGGAGGTCGGGTCCGGGATGGGCGAGTCCACCGCGGCCATGGCCGCTGCACGGCCGGAGATCAACCTGCTGGCTATCGAGGTTTATAAGCCAGGGGTCGCGCAAACCTTCCATCACCTGGCCAGGATCGGCGCAACCAACGTCCGGGTGTTGCGCGGCGACGCCGTCGACGTGTTGACCGAGCTGATCCCGGCCGGGTCCCTGACGGAGCTGTGGCTATTCTTCCCCGACCCCTGGCCGAAGACCCGGCACCTCAAGCGCCGACTGGTCACCCGGGCGTTCACCGAGCTCGTCGCGACCCGGCTGCGCCCCGGCGGAACGCTGCGAATGGCAACCGACTGGGCGCCGTACGCCGAGCAGATGCTGGCGGTCGGCACCTCCACGGCGGCACTGCGCAATGAGCACTCCGGCTGGGCGCCCCGGCCGTCGTTTCGACCGAAGACCCGCTTCGAGCGTCGCGGCATCGCGGCCGACCGGAAGATTTACGACCTGGCGTTCGTCAAGCGCTGACCGGGCACGGGCAGCCGGAGCGCTCAGGAGTCAGCAGCCGAGCCATCGCCATCTGAGTTGGTTCGTCAGGCGCTGGTCTGGCCGTTGGTCACTGGCCGGGGACGTTACACCGGATCACGGTTCGATCCCGGTAGCTGCAGCCGCCAGTGTAGAGCTGATCCTTCTTGCTCCGCTGCCCGAACAGGCCCATACCGGTCACCTCCGCTGGTCGTCGGTGCCAGGGGGTGGGATCGTCCCGGGCTGCAGGTGAGATTGCGGCCAGGGGGCCGGCTACGGGCATTATCCGGACACAACGGCGACCGGCGCGTTACCCAGCGGAGCTGCAGCTCCGACTTCCCACTACGCGGAACCAAGCAAATCCGCCAGATCTCTAGCCAGTCCGCTTGCCGCCCGGAACCTAACCAGACCGCCCGGCCTTAGCTGGGCGGCTGCGTCGACGTCGGCGGTGGTGACCACGGCGATCACTGGATACCCGCCAGTCACCGGGTGATCGGCGAGGAACAGCACCGGCTCGCCCCCCGGCTGAACCTGGATCGCGCCCGGCACCAATCCTTCGCTCGGCAACTCGTCATGCCGCACGCGGCCCAAGACAGACCCGCGCAGCCGCAGTCCCACCCGGTTCGACGCCGGGGTCACCTGCCATGGCGCCTGGAGAAGGAGCTGGAATGCGCCGGGTTCGAACCAGTCGGCTCGCGGTCCCGGCAGCACTGTGAGCACCGTGGGCACTGTGGACCCAGTGGACGCTGCCGGCCCTGATACGTCACCCGCAGGCTCCGGACCTGGAATAGCATGCGGAACGCCCATGTGCTCGTCACCCACCGCGAGCACCCTGCCGGCCACGATCGGCTCGGGCCCGATCCCGGACAGCAGGTCGGTGGAGCGGCTACCGAGTTCCGACGGGACGTCAATGCCGCCGCGCACAGCCAGGTAGCTGCGCAGCCCGGAGGCGGGCCGGCCCAGCGTCACCGTCTGCCCGTCGGCCACCGGAATGGGAGTGTCCATCGCAGCGACCAGCGCCGGGGTGGATGGGGCACCGGTCGGCAGCTTCCGTTCCGCCTCGTCTGAGACCGTGATGCCCACCGGCGCGCCGGTGACCGACAGCAGCACCGCCCCGCGGGCCGTCACCGAGAGCCGACCGAGGGTCACCTCCAGCACGGCGGCGCCGACGCTGTTCCCGACAATTCGGTTCGCTCGTACGGCGGCTCCCCGGTCGGCTGCACCCGACACTGGAACACCGATCGAACCGAGCCCGGTCCGACCGAGATCCTGTACAGTGCAGGCAATTCCCGGTCGGATGATCAGCAGCGAGCTCACCGGTGCGCCCCGCCGGCCGCATCCCGAAACTTTACCCACGCCCCCGGCGCGAGCAGCGCAGGCGGGTCCCGCCGGGTATCCCAGAGCACCGCATCGGTGCGACCGATCAGCTGCCACCCTCCCGGTGAGGCCCTCGGGTAGATCCCGGTGAAATCCCCTGCCAGGCCGACACTCCCGGCCGGCACTTCGGTGCGCGAGGTGGCGCGCCGCGGCACCCGCAGTCGAGGGTCTCCGCCGGTCAGGTAGCCGAACCCGGGGGCGAACCCAGTGAATGCGACCCGCCAGCGGGAGGATAGGTGGGCGGCGACAACACCTGCGGAGCCCAGGCCGGTGAGCTCGCCGACCTCGGCCAGGTCAGCGCCGTCGTAGATGACGTCGATCACCACGTGTTGGTCGGCCTGGTCAGCAACCCGCACCGGTCGCAACCTCCGCAGGTGCTGGGCAACGGCATCCAGGTCGGTCCCTGGAATGACGCGCACCAGCACGGTTTTTGCGCCGAGCACCGCGTCCTGCTGCCCTGGTGCCGGGTTGGCCAGCAGGGCACCATGCAGCGCCAGAACGTGTTGCGGGTCGGTGGATTCCATCATCAGCGCCGCATCCCCCATCGGCAGCAATCGGAACTGGAAGGGGTTGGGTTGGGTGAGAATTCCCGGCGGGAATGACGGGGACGAGCTCGACACGGGGTCAGCCGGCGGCGACAGGTCAGATGGCGACGAGTCAGGTGCAGCCGCCGAGGCAGGACCTGGCAGCGAGCTCACGCCGGACCGTTCACAGCGACGCCCAATGCCAACCCGCTCGCAGACCCGCTCGCGGGCCTGCTCATGATTGCTCGTTCACAAACGCCCGCAACTCGACCCCAGCCCCCGCCAGACTCAACCGCACGGCCCGGCCCATCGCCACGGCGCCGGGAGAATCACCGTGCAGGCACACCGATTCGGCCAACACCGGCACGACATGGCCGTCCACCGCCACGATCTCGCCGTCGACCACCAGCCGTAGAACCCGCTCCGCCACCTGATCGGGATCGTTCAACAGCGCACCCGGCAGGGTACGTGGCACCAAGGAACCGTCCGCGGCGTAACCGCGGTCCGCGAAGGCCTCGGCGACCGTGCGCAATCCGGCCTCGGTAGCCAGCCGCATCAGAGCCGACCCCGGCAGGCCGAGAATCGGCAGCCCTGGGTCGTACATCGTCACCGCCCGCACCACTGCAGCCGCCTGCTGTTCGTGGTGCACCGTCGCGTTGTACAGCGCGCCGTGGGGCTTCACATAGCACACCCGCGTCCCCACGCACCTGGCCAAACCGTCCAGCGCGCCGATCTGGTAGATCACCCCGGCCGTCAGGTCCTCGGGTTCGATGTCCAGAAAGCGCCTGCCGAACCCGGCCAGGTCCGGGTAGCCGACCTGAGCACCGATCGCCACGCCCCGCTCGGTCGCAGCGGCAACAGTCCGCAGCAGCGTCGCCGGATCACCCGCGTGGAATCCGCAGGCGACGTTGGCACTGGTCACCAGCCTCAGCATGGCCGGGTCGTCGCCCAGCACCCAGCGCCCGAATGACTCACCGAGATCGGCATTCAAGTCGATGGTCCGATGGCCTGCCACCGCCTCATCCTGCCATTGCAAGAGCCCGCCGCGGGGCCGCCTCTGACGGCAGGCGCCCGGAAAAGGCACGTGCGGTCCAGCGGGCGCCTCAAGCGCACTCTGGACCGCACAAGCCAAGCAGACATGGGCAGGGTCCGGATTCCGAGCCTGCCCCGTTCGGGTCAGGGCTGCGGGTAGCCCGTCGGCGGCTCGCCCAGGTCCACGATCGCCGCGACGGTCCCGCCGCCCTCCGGGCCCTGGTGCGCCGCGGACACCGATACGAAGACCGCCGGATCGCCCGTCACGGCCGCCGTCACGCCGCCGACACAGGACTTGATCTGCCGGTGCCAATGCACGTCGGAGTCGTCCAGCATGCCGTTGCGTCGGCCGCGGACCTCGCCGTCCAGCGAGGCCTCGCACTTGAGGAACACGTTCACCAGCCGACCCCTCAGGTCCGTCCAATGCGCCCGCTCCGGCAGGTCGAGGCCCGCATCGCGGATCGCGTCCCAGATGCCGTCCTGGTCCAGCGCATCGCGCATCACTGCGTGCCCGCTCCGGTACCGGCCACCGATGCCGCGGACGTTTCCGACCACCACGATCTGCGCCTGGTCCAGCTCGACGCCCGAGGAGCAGGAGGCGACGGCGGAGTACAGGTCGCGGTTGTGCATCACGTCGGCGTCGGTCGGCATGTCGATCTCGCCCAGCCCGACCGCGACACCCAGCGCCGTGCAGCCGTTGGACAGGTCCATCGACTCGTGCGTGTGCTCGGTCCACACGCTCTTGCCACGCGACTTGGCGTCGCGGATGGTGTGGATGGTCAGCAGCGGGGTCTTGGTCTGCACGTAGTGCACGTCGGCCGCGTCCGTGATGCCGGCCCGCTCCATCGCCACTTTCACCCCGGCCGCGACCTTGGAGATCATTGCCGTGTAACCGATCTCCTCCGGCAGCAGCACCTCACTCATCGCGAAGCCGACAGTCAGCCGTGGCTCGTCGGTCTGCACCGCCTTGTCCGCTGGGACGGTGGCGAAGATGGTGGCGTGCGGGGAGATCACGCCGTCGGTGCCGCCGGACCAAACGATCGGGATCTGCTTGACCTCCTCGGCAGACCGGGTGCCTTTGGCCACGATCACCTCGCGGAATGCGCGGTCGGCGATGATCCTCGTGTAGTCGTTGACCCCGCCGTTGCCCTCGGTCTTGCCGATCACGGCAATGATCCGGTCGGCGTCGAAAACGCCCTCGTCGATGAGCTTCTCCAACTCAGAGGCGTCAGAGACGGAGTGCAGCGGGACCTTGCGAACCTCAATGGCATCGGGCATGGATGGTGCTCCTTCGTTGATCGGTTGTGGATAAGTTTGTCAGGCGGGCGGGGCGGCGTGCCCGGCCGGCCCTTCGGCGGTGATGACGGTGCCGACGCTGCCGAGCGGGGAGGTGACGGCGGTGGTCAGCAACTCCAGTCGAGTGATGACGGCCGCGCGACCGCCGGCGGCGACGAACGCGCAGGCGGCGCCGACCTTGGGGCCCATCGATCCGGCGCCGAAGTGCCCGGCAGCCGCCAACTCCTGCATGTCCGCCAGTGACACATGACCGACGGGCCGGGCCTGCGGCGTACCGAACCCGATCACTGCCGCGTCGACGTCAGTGGCGATCACCAAGGTGTCGGCGCCCAACTGAGGGCCGAGAACGGCTGCTGCGCGGTCCTTGTCGATCACTGCCTCGACGCCGGACAGGCCGGAGTCGTTGCGCACCACCGGAATCCCGCCGCCGCCGGCAAGGATCACCAGGTAGCCGAGGTCGAGCAGTTGCCGGCCGGTTGGCGCGTCCAGGATCTGCACGGGTTGCGGCGACGGGACCACCCGGCGCCAGCCCCGCTCACCGAAGTCCCGCCATTGCTGGCCGGCCGCGATCAGCGGGGCCGCCTCCTGCATGGTGCGAAACCGGCCGACCGGCTTGTCCGGGTTCGCAAACGCCGGGTCGGCGGCGTCCACCAGCGTCCGGGTGACCAAGGTGACCGTCGGGCGGTCGGCGCCGAGTTCGGCCAGCACAGTGGTCAACGCATTCTGCAGGACGAAGCCAATGGTTGCCTGGGTCTGTGCCCCGCACCAATCCAGCGACACCGGCGGGACGACCGCGGCCGACAGTTCGTTCTTGACCAGCAGGTTGCCGACCTGCGGCCCGTTGCCGTGGGTGATCACCACGTCGAACCCGGCGACCACCAGTGCGGCGATGTGCCCGGCGGCGGTGCTCAAGGCGGCGATCTGAACCGACTCTGTAGCGCTGCCGTCGGGCGCCGACATGGCGTTGCCGCCCAGCGCGACCAGCACCCGGCGGGCCCAACGGTCTCCACCCAGGACGGCGCCGGCGCTCGGGCCATCCGGAGTCGGGGCGGTCGGAGGGTGCGCTATCGGAGGGTGCGCAGCCGGAGGGTGCGCAGCGCCCAGCAGTCCGTCAGCTGCGTTGTCCGTGCGCGAAGCAGCGTCGTCGCCCATACTTCGAGCCTAGGAACGAACTGCCCGTCACCCTTCGGCATGAGATGACGACGATTCGACCGATGACGGGCGGATTCGACCAAGTCTCTCGATGCGACACCGATACGGCCGAACCGGGTGACCGGCCGGCTGCCTCCACCTGCCGGGTCGGCGGCCTTCGGCGCCCAGCTGCCGGTTCAGACGACCTGTTCCAGCAGCCCGGTGTCGACGTCGTACAGAAATCCGCCAACATCGATCCCCGCGTGGATCAGCGGATGCGCCTTGACCTTGTGCACGTCGTCGGCGATGGTGGCCCGCTGGTCGGCGATCATGCCGATCGACATCCATGACGCATCCACACCACTGACCTGCGACAGCTCATCGCGCATTTCCGACTCGGAGTGCGAGGTCATCGCGCACCTGGTGTGCTCCACTACCAGGATCCGGTTCACGTTGAGCAGGTTCACGCCCAGCACCAACGCGACCAGCACCTGGTCGGTGACCCGGCCGCCGGGGTTCCGCAAGAACTTGGCGTCGCCGGCAACCATGCCGATCATGCCCAGCGGATCGATCCGCGAATCCATGCAAGTCACCATCGCGACGCCGGCCTTGGCGATGCCGTCGAACCCGGCCAGGCTGAAGGTATCGGCGAATCGTCGGTTCGCGTCGATGAGGTCTGCAAAGCCGGTTGAGGACGGGGCGCCGCTCGCTGCGGCAGAGTTCTCGGACACCCTGACACGGTATCCCGCCCGCCCTCCCTCCTCGCACTGACACCCACCGCGTCGACCACCTGCGGACGCGCCCTACCGCGCCACCCGTCGATCGACGCGACCTGTAGACGGCGTCCGATGGACAAGCGCACAGCTGTGAGAAGCAGGGAATAAATCCCGCTCATGCTAAGTTGAGCTGGTTGGTCGTACGTTTTTGCGTGTTCGTGTTCCTCACGCCCCGCGGAATCTCGGTGCGGGCGCGTCGGTTTTTTTCGCAGTAGCTGGAGAAGCCGCCGTCATTATCGCGGCCATCTGGCATCCGCAGTTCGCGGATGCCGTCCAACCAGCTCCTTTGGAGGAGACACACATGACACAGGGATCTGTGAAATGGTTCAACGGCGAGAAGGGCTTCGGCTTCATCTCTCCCGACGGGGGCGGCGCTGACGTCTTCGTGCACTACTCGGAGATCGACGGCAGCGGCTTCCGCAGCCTCGACGAGGGCCAGAAGGTGGAGTTCACCGTGGCTCAGGGCGCCAAGGGGCCGCAGGCCACCGGTGTCCGCGCGATCTGAAATCAGCGCCATCTGAAATCAGGACCATCTGAAATCAGGGCCATCTGAGCGCATCTCTCGCTGCAAGTCCGCCCACCGTGCCCATTCGGCGCGGTGGGCGGAACTGCACTCGGGTCGTGGATCATCCGCGACCGGCACTACGACGGGAAGTACCAGCACCATGCAGCAAAATCACGTCCGGCTTCAGCCGGAGTCCAGCCCGGACCCGCGGTGGCGGCAGAAGTTGGCAGAGGCCAAGGCCGCCCACGGGCAATCCATCGGCACCGAAACGGGCCTCATCCGGGTGCGGCCTTCCAGAGCGCGCCGGGAGCGCGACCTGTTGATCAACTGGTAGCGCAACCCGCCCGGCCCGGGACAGGTCGCGTACAGCAGCGCACCTGCCGGGTCGCGGCCGCGGTCAAGGGCGTCGCCGGCATCGGTGCCGGCACCTACGGAGCCGGGCCCCCGACTTCCTCACCACCGGTCGATACTGACGCCGGTACACTTGCCCAGTCCCCAGATTCACACCATGAGCCGACGATGCCCGGCCGGCCCACCCCCGGGGCGTGGCCGCGGCGGGCCCCATCACGTCATTGAGCAGGCAAGGTCCATTCGCCGAACACTTCCGAACGCCTGGCCAAGCGGTCAGCCACGACGCCAGGTCGGCGGCCCGGACGGCAGCGACCGAGCCTTCCACTGTGCACTCGAGGCCCTGACCAAGATCGACAACTCGGGCTCACGTCTGTTGGACCGTTCGGAACCGCGCCCGTCGACACATCGGCACTGATTGACATGGTGAATCCGCCGTCGCGACGCCGTCCCAGGGCACGAGCGCCGCGACGGTGATGGGCGCGGAAGGGCGGGGGTCAGACGGAGCGCAGGAAGTCGATCCTTGCGGCCACGGCCCGGCGCGCCACCTCGGACTCCGGCGCGAATGTCTCGAACGCGTGCGGCACCCCGGGATACACATGCAGTTCGGCCGACACCCCGGCCGCCCACAACCGGGTCGCATAGGCGACGTCCTCGTCGCGGAAGACGTCAACACTGCCGACATCGATGAAGGTGCGCGGCAGCCCGCTCAGATCCTTCGCGCGGGCAGGCGCCGCATACGGCGAGACATCGTCGGTTCCGAACCGGTCGCCGAGCAGCGCACCCCAGCCGGTCGCGTTGTCCCCGTAGGTCCACACCAGATCGTCACCCAGCGTCGAGTTCGACGCTGCGGTCCGGTCGTCCAGCATCGGGTAGACCAGCAGTTGCGCGTCGACCGACGGCCCGCCGCGGTCCCTGGCGAGCAGCGCGACGCCGGCTGTCAGGCCTCCCCCGGCGCTGTCGCCGCCGATCACCAACCGATCCGCGTCCAGCAGGTCCAGATGTGCCGCCGCCCACTGCAACGCGGTGTAGCAGTCCTCGACCGGCGTCGGGTCGGGGTGCTCCGGGGCGAGCCGATACTCCGGCGCGACCACCGGCAGGCCGCTCTGCGCGACGTACATCTTGCAGGTCAGGTCGTCCCGCCACCGTGGAAGTAAACCAGCGCGGATCCTCGCGGCGCGCCACCCGGAGGCAGGTAGACCCGCAGCGTCACGGCCTCACCGTCGTGCGAAACGGTCTGGTACTCCTGCACCGTGATGCCCGGGAACTCCGGCAGCGGATCCGGCGCCAGCGCCTGCAGCAGCGCATCGAATCCGTCCCGGCGGGTCTGTACGTCGCCAACCGCAACCTCGTTGGCGCCCAACGACTCCAGCACTGGTTGCATCGCGGCGCGCACCTCAGCGTCCCAGGGAACCCTGGCCTGGCCACGTTCCGTTGTCATGTTGGCTCCAGGCGGCATCTGGACTGGTCGCCGCTGGCTCCAATTGTGCGGGCCATGACGGCGGTGGGCAACCGCACGACCGGGGCTCGAACGCGATCGCGCGGGGCCGACCGCACGATCACACGTTGGGTCGGCTGTCGCACGTGGGCGACTGCCGTGATCCACCGACCAGGAGGATACTGGCCAGGCCAGCAGCTCCGGCCACGCCGGGCAACTCACCCCTCTGATTGACCTCTCCGCGAAGATCGGACAGACATGCCTTCGGTAGCAGTAATCACCGGCGCCAGTAGCGGTATCGGCCTGGCAACCACCCGCTCACTGGCCGGCGCCGGCTGGGACGTCATCGCAACGGCGCGTCACCCGGAAGCGGCGACTTCGCTGCAGGAGATCGCCGATGAGCTGCCCGGGGTCCAGCTCAAGGCTCTGGACGTGACAAGCGACGAGTCGGTCGACTCGTGCATAGGCGCCGTGCTGGCCGACCGGGGGCGCATCGACCTCCTCGTCAACAACGCCGGCGCTGGGCACCGCGGGACGTTGGAACAACTGAGCTTGTCGGAACTGTCGCAGGCGATGGAGCTGAACTTCTTCGGCGTCGCGCGGGTCACCAAGGCCGTGCTGCCGGCGATGCGGGCCGCTCGGTCCGGCCGGGTGATCACCGTGACGAGCCTGAACGGTGTGGTCGCCCTGCCGTTCAGCGACGCGTACAACGCCGCCAAGTTCGCCGTCGAAGGGCTGATGGAAAGTCTGGCGACGGTGATGCGCGAATTCGGCGTGCACATCTCTGTGTTGGAGCCGGGCCCGGTGCGGACCGCGTTCTTCGCCAATGTCGGTGGGCATGTGGACAACGTCAGCGATGACGATCCCTACCGGGACCTCATCAATCGCTTCAACGGCAGAATCTCTGCGCTCGGGTCGACCGGGCAGTCCGCCGAGTCCGTCGCCGAGGTGATCTGCCAGATCGCGGCCGATCCGTCGCCTGCGCTGCGCTACCAATCCTCGGAGCAGGCGCGAGCCTTCGCCGCGCAGAAGTTGGTCGACACCACAGGTAGGAGCGTGCTGGCCGCGACCGGAGCGCTGCTGCAGCCCTGATCCGGTTGGTAGTAGAGGAGGTTGTCGGCTCGCGGCAGCGGCAGCGGCAGCGTCAGCCGAGCAGGCCGTGCAGCAGCACGTCGATCGTCTGGTGGAAGAGCCGATCCTGGTCCGCACGGGGCAGGTCGGCCAACGGTCCGTCCAGGCAGAGAACCGCGAGACCGTGCACCGACGCCCAGGCTGCGATGTCCGCTCCCTCCGCACGACGTTCGGTCGACAGCAGCCCGCAGTCGACCAGCGCGTCTAGCGCCTCGGTCAGCACCCCGAAGGCAGGCTCGTCACCCAGCCCCGCCTTGTCGGTCATCGGCAGGCCGATGCAGAAGCAGCGGAACAGCCCCGGCTCGGTGAGCGCGAAGTCGAAGTATCCGCGGCCGATCGCGACCAGCCGCCGGATCGCCGCGTGCTGGGGGGCTGCGTGCTGGGCTCTTGCGTGCTGGGGTCTTGCATGCTGGGGCGTTGCGTGGCTGTCGCCGGTGGTCGCGGGCGCCTCATCGTCCGACCAGCCCGCCGCTGCAGCCCGCATGTGATCGGCAAGTCGCTGCAGAGCAACATCTTTGACGGCATCTTGCAGATCGGCCTGCCCCGCGAAGTGCCGGTACGCCGCGGTCGGTGACACCCCGACGGTGCGGGCGACCTCACGCAGCACGACCGCATCGGGGCCACCCCGGGCCGCCATCGCGGTCGCCGCCGCGATCAGTTCCTCGGCTAGGTTGCCGTGGTGATAGCGGCGAATGGTTGGACTCGCAGCCGCCATGATCTCGCTCACCCCTTCCCCTTGTGGTGGATAATGTGGTGGCGAAAAATCGATGTTGACACTGTTACCTTCCTGCCTTTAAGTTTACGTCGTCAACATCGGCGTGCGCCACCCGACCGGACTCGCTCGGTCAGGCTGCCGTACGGATCGCTCGCCGGCGACCACCTCGCCAACGCCACCCAGCCGCGGCCGGCACCACCATGGAGTGCTCCATGCTGTACAGATTCGGCCTGCTGATCGGCCGTCACGCGAAGCTTGTCCTCGTCATCGGAGCGGCCTTCCTGATCGGCGCCGCAGCGCTCGGGTCCCAGGCGTTCGGCGAGTTGTCCTCCGGTGGCTTCGACGACCCGGGATCGGAGTCGTCGCAGGCCAATGCGCTCTCCGCCGAGCACTTCGGCACCGAGCCGAACTTGATCATGGTCGCCATCGCGAAGGACGGCGACATCGGCTCAGCGGCCAGCCAGGCCGCCGGTCAAGCACTGACCGCAGCGCTGTCGGCCGAGACCGGAGTTCACGTCACCGCCTCCTACTGGACTACCCCGGTACCGGCGCTGGCCGCCACCGACCACCACTCGGGAATGATCCTGGCGGTCATCGCCGGCGACCAGGGCACCGTGGTGGATCGAGGCGCCGAGCTCATCAAGTCCTACGGCGGCGACCGCGGCGCGCTCACCGTGCTGTCCGGCGGCCTGGCCGGAGTTTACGGGGACATCAATACGCAGGTGGGCAAGTCCCTGGTGCGCGCCGAGTTGGTCGCGGTGCCACTGACGCTGATCTTGCTGCTGCTGGTCTTCGGTTCGGTGGTGGCGGCGCTGCTGCCGCTGCTGATCGGCGGCGTGGCGATCGTCGGCACCTTCGCCGAACTGGCGATTCTGGGCAACCTAACCGATGTTTCGGTGTTTGCGATCAACCTGACCACTGCCCTCGGCCTGGGGTTGGGCATCGACTACGGACTGCTGATCGTCGCCCGGTTCCGTGAACAGCTCGCGGCCGGCGATGATGTTCCCACCGCGGTGGCCAGGACGGTGGCCACCGCCGGGCGCACCATCGCCTTCTCCGCCGCCGCGGTCGGCTGCGCGCTGGCCACCTTGCTGGTGTTCCCGCTGTTCTTCCTATCCTCCTTCGGGTACGCGGGGATCGGCGTGGTGGTGATCGCCGCGGTCGGCGCGCTGACGATCACCCCGGCGGCGCTGGCGCTGCTGGGCAAGCGGGTGGACGCGGGCCGGCTGCCCTGGTCGGGCACCGCCAGCGGCAGCGTGTCACCGTTCTGGCACCGGTTGGCGAGCACCGTCTTTCGTCACCCGGTACGAACCGCGGTTCCGGTGCTGGCGGTGCTGTTGTTGGCCGCCTCCCCGTTGCTGGGTATCTCGTTCTCGCTGCCAGATCAGAGCGTGCTGCCCGCCTCGGCGCAGAGTCATCGGGTCGCTGACCTGATCTCCACCGAGTTCCCCTCCCGCGCCACCGCGACGATCCCGGTGCTGCTCTCCCAGCCGGCCGATCCGACGGTCGCCGCCGGGTACGCACTGGCGCTGTCCACGGTTCCTGGGGTGACGGCGGTCGCAGCACCGGGACTGACTGCGGTACACGGTGTTTCAGGGCAGGCGGATCCGGCCGCCGGAGTATTGTCGGCCGGCGGTTGGCAGCGGCTGATGGTGATAACCGACGCCCCAACCGGTAGCGATGGAGCCAGGACCATCGTCGATGGCATCCGTGCCGTTCCGGTGACGTCCGGGCCCGGATACCTGGTCGGCGGCGGTGACGCCTCGCTGGCCGACACATTGGCTGCCATCGGCCGGCCGTTGCCGATAGCGCTGGGCATCATCGTGGTAACGACGTTCGTGCTGCTCTTCTTGTTCACCGGCAGCGTGATCCAGCCGCTGCGGGCACTCGTGGTCAACGGGCTGTCGCTGTCCGCCGCGGTCGGCATCGTCACCTGGGTCTTCCAGGACGGGCACCTGATCTCGCTGTTCGGCGCGACAGTGCGCCCGATGGACGCGTCGATGACTGTGCTGTTGCTGTGCATCGCGTTCGGGCTGTCGATGGACTATGAGGTGTTCCTGGTCAGCCGGATCACCGAGTTGCACCATGCCGGCTCCCCGCTGGGCGAGGCGGTGACTCTCGGAACGGCCCGCACCGGCCGGATCGTGTCCAGCGCGGCGGCGCTGCTGGCGGTGTCGTTCTTCGCGTTCACCACGTCGTCGGTGTCCATGCTGCAACTGTTCGGGCTGGGCGCCGGCCTGGCCGTGCTGATCGACGCCACGATGATCCGCGGCGTGCTGGTGCCTGCGGCCATGCGGCTGCTGGGTCGGTCCAACTTCTGGGCCCCGCGAGCCCTCCGCGCCGTCTACGCCAAGGTCGGGATCAGCGAGCGGTGAGTCGACCGGGGTGGCGACGGACCGCGACCGAAGGCGTGCCTATCCGATCCTGATTGAATCGGATCCATGCTGACACTTCACGGCGTGGACGATCTGTGGGCCCTGGTCGGGCAGGAGTTGGGAACGAGTGACTGGCACACCGTCACCCAGGAGCGGATCAACGCCTTCGCGGCGGCCACCGACGACTTCGAGCCGCTCCACCTGGATCCGGAGCGGGCCCGCCGGACACCCTTCGGCGTCACCATCGCCCATGGGCTGTACACGCTCTCGCTGGGTCCGAAGTTCCTGTACCAGATCTACTCGATCGACGGCATCTCGCTGTGGCTGAACTACGGATATGAGAAGGTGCGTTGGATCTCGCCGGTGCTGGTGAACTCCCGGCTGCGGATGCGCGCAGTGCTCGCCGAGGCGCGGCCCATCACCGGCGGCACCCGGTTCACCATCGACGAGACGTTCGAGGTCGAGGGCCAGTCCAAACCCGCCTGCGTGGCGCGGGCGCTGGCCGCCTACTACGACTGACGGGCGCGGCTGGCAGATCGGCCGCGTTCCGCGGCGCCGGGGCGACCTCGGAACGCGGCCACACGACTCATCGATCACAGATAAGTACCGGCGGACTGCGCCTACCAGTCCCCGACGGCACCGTCCGGATAGAACACCCGCTGCAGAACTTCCGGCTGGTAGGGGTGCTTGGCAATCTCGGCTTCATCGAGTTCGATACCGAGGCCCGGCTTGTCGTGCGGCTTGGCGAGCCGCCCCAGCGGCTCTATCTCGTGGGCGTCGACAACGATGTCATCGCGCCAGGGGACATCGGAATGCACCGACTCGCAGATGATGTACCCCGGCTGGCTGAACCCGAATTCCAGCGACGCCGCGGTGCTGACCGGGCCTTGTGGGTTGTGCGGCGCCAGGCTGATCCGGTAGGCATCCGCCATCGCCGCCACCCGACGGGCTTCGGAAATGCCGCCGACATGAGTGATGTCGAACTGGCAGACGTCCATCGCGGCGGCTTCGAAAAGTGCCCTGAACTGTTGCTGGCCGATCACCCGTTCTCCGGTGGCAATCGGCGTCGTTGTGGCTGCGTTGATGCGGGCAAGGCCATCCACCGACTCCGGCCAGCAGGGCTCCTCGAGAAACAGCAGCCCATAATCGTCCAGCGCGGCGGCGAATCGCAGCCCCATCGCCGGAGACGGGCGGGCGTGGCAATCCACCATGAGATCGATGTCGTCGCCAACCGCCTCCCGCATGGCAGCGACGCAGGCCTCGGCGTGCCGCACGGCCTTGGTCCCTTCTGTGGGCATCGTGGGAGGTACCGCCATCGACTTCATCGCGGTGAATCCGTCTGCCACGGCCTGCGACGCCAGGTCGGCGAATGCCTGGTAGTCCGAGACCGGTGTCTGATAGAACTTTTCCATAGATCCGCCGCCTAGGTGGCAGTACATGCGGACGGTATCGCGCACTCGGCCCCCCCACAGCTGATGGCAGGGCACGCCATGGATCTTGCCCGCAATATCCCACAGCGCAATGTCCACCCCGCTGATCGCCGTCGACCGGACCACTCCGTTGCCGTGCCAAAAGTGTTGGCGGTACATCATCTGCCACAAAAATTCGATGCGCCGCGGATCCTGGCCGATCAGCAACTCCGATAGGTCCCGGATGGAGCCGACAACACCATTGGTGTGCCATTCCAGGGTGGCCTCGCCCCAGCCGATCAGGCCAGGCTGGTCCGTCACCACCTTCACAAAGATCCAGTTGCGCATCCGGGCGTTGCAGACGACCGCCTGTACGTCGGTGATCTTCACGTGCTGTCTCCTGCCGCCGGTGCCACCGGCTGTCGTACCACGGTCCCGCCGCGGAGGTTGTTGTCATTCATGACGTGCCGGTGCAATTCCAGGTCACGGAAAGTGTCGTATTTGAGGTCTGCGGCTGGACGCGCAGCGTTCCGCCTGCTCCGTTAGGTGCTCCGTCGCACCGAGTCATCCGTGGCCTCGCGGCCTAACGCCGCAGACCATCCGCCGTCCACCGGGATCGACGTGCCGGACAGGTAGGACGCTTCGTCCGACACCAGGAACGACACCACTGCAGCAATCTCGGCCGGCCGGCCGATCCGCTCAGCGGGGGATTGGATTTCTAGGTGGCGCAGGGCCGCAGCCGGATCCGCCGCCGACTGCAACGACTCCCGCAACGGCGGCGTGTCCACCCCACCCGGGGCCACCGCGACAGCGCGGATCCCCGCGGGGCCATAGGTGACTGCCACATTCCTCACCAGCGCCTCGGCCGCGGCCTTGGTCATTTCGTACACTGCATGCCGGGGAAAGGCATGCTTGGCGTGCACCGAGGACACCAGCACGAGCACACCGGCTGACCCAGTTGCGGTCCACTCGGACACCGCCTCGACGGCGCTCCAGAGGAGGCCGAACTGATTGACGTCGACGACCTCCCGGGCCTGTTCCTCGGTGAGTTCGGTGAACTCATGCACCCTGGTGATTCCGGCGCAGCCGACCCACGCGTGCAGCGGGGCCATCTCGCCGGCCATTCGGCGCGCGAGCCGGTGACACTCGCGTTCCCGCACGTCACCGACCACAGCGCGGGCCACTCCCTTGGCCGCGTCGATGCCACCGACGACTTCCGCCAGTTGATCCGCGTTGCAGTCCACCGCGATCACTCCGTACCCGTCCGCAGCGAGCCGCTCGGCCACTGCTCGGCCGATTCCGGAAGCAGCACCGGTAACGACCGCACTACCCTTGATTGTCATTCGGCATACCCCAATGCTTTGGAAACCGATGCGGCGCCGACCATCAACGCTCCGCCTATCTCATCAATCCGTTTCTTGGACAGCCGCGCTTTGACAGTTGTCACGCTCAGTGCGGCTACTGCCTGGCCCGTGTTGTCCCGAATCCCGGCTCCGATGCATGTGATGCCTTCGAAATCCTCTTCGTCATCGACAGCGAATCCTCGTTCGCGGACCACTGCCAGGTGCTTCAGGAGCTGTTTGAGATCTGTGATCGTATGCGGCGTCTGTCTTTTCAGTAGGCTCATGCCCAAGATTTCAACGACCTCGGCGTCGTGATAGCCCGCCAGAATCGCCTTGCCTACGGCAGTGCAGTGCAGCAACTCCCGATCGCCCATCCGAAGGTCGATCCGGAGCCCGCCAACCGCGTCTACCCGGTCAATGATGACGGCGCCTATTCCCTGCCGCACACCCAGCCGTACCGATAGACCCAACTCCACTGCAAGATGCTGCAGCGTCGGTCTGGCGATCTCCCTGATGGGCGTCTGCTCTCGTGCCAGGTCCCCCAGCCGGGTGAGCGCGCGCCCCAACCGATAGCGGCGGCTCTGACCGGAACCCGAGTCCGCCACATACCCCGCCGAGAGCAGGGTCTGCAGCAACGCAAAGGCTGCGCTCTTCGACAGCCCCGTCGCCTCGGCGATCTCGGTGACACTCCACCCACCAGCCGAGTTCGACTCAGCGAGAACGTCCAGCACACCCAGTGCCCGGGCCACACTCTGCACGGTGTACCGACCGCCCTCGACGGGCCCCCCCTCCGGCATCGACGCTCCCTCCGATGTCAAGCGGCGAACAGCCTGGCAGTTCGTACCCCGTTGCGCTGATCGCTCACCCGGTTCGGGAAGGCCTTGCCTTCCGTTGGCATCCGTTGTACTCTACCGAACACTGTTCTGTCCAGCCAAACGCGAGGTGAGAATGCCGCACCCTTCGAACCCCGGATCCCCCCTGGCCGACCGGGCCAAGTCCGCGATTCCAGGCGGAGTGAACAGTGGGCAGCGCCTCGTTCCTGGGCTCGAGGACCTGGTGGTCACCGCCACCAAGGGCGCCACCTTCACCGACTCCGATGGCCGAATATTCACCGACTTCCACGCGGCCTTCGGGCCACCACTGCTCGGGCACAACGACCCTGATGTGGTTGCTGCCGTCGTCGCCGCAGCCCAGAACACTGATCTGGCCGGCGTCGGGGTGTCGCCCGGCGAGGTGCACCTCGCAGAGCAACTCGTCGAGTTGGTGCCGTCAATCGAGAAGGTGCTCCTGACCTCGACCGGATCGGAGGCGACGTTCCACGCCCTTCGGGTGTCCCGGGCGGCTACCGGCCGCCGGTACGTGGTCAAGTTCCAGGGTTGCTACCACGGCTGGCACGACGCGGTGAGCCTGAACGTGATCTCGGCGCCCGACCGTATCGGACGTCCCGACCCGATCTCCGCGGGCATCCTGCCGGACACTCTTGCCGCGACGCTGGTCGTTGAGTTCAACGACATCCCAGGCTTGCAAGCGGTTTTCGCTGAGCATGGCGACGAGATTGCTGCTGTGATACTGGAGCCGATCCCGCACAACATCGGTGCCGTTCTGCCGGACGCGGCATTCCTCATCGCAGTCAGAGATCTGACCTCCAAACACGGTTCCGTGCTGATCTTCGACGAGGTGATCACCGGGTTCCGCCACGCACTCGGCGGCTATCAATCAATCTGCGGAGTGATTCCCGACCTGACGACGCTGGGCAAGGCGATGGGAAACGGGGTGCCCATCGGGGCTCTGGGCGGGCGGGCCGACCTGATGGACATGTTCTCTTCCAGGCCTGGCGGACCCGCGTTCTTCGCCGGGACCTACAACGGCCATCCACTTGTCGTTGCCGCCGCGCTGGCCACCATCGGAAAGCTACGCACGGAGCCGGTGCACGAACACATCTTCCGGCTCGGGGACAGAGTCCGGGCAGGCCTTACCGCAATCTGCGCTCGCCTCGGGGTTCCCGCCGTCGTCACCGGGTACGGATCGGTCTTCGTGGTCTACTTCATGGATGGGCCCGCGCCGAAGAACTACTCGGACCTTCTGCCCAATGATGTCGATGTCTTCGTCGGATACCGAAGGAACCTGCTGGAGCAGGGCTTCTTCGAACTCCCCCTGAACCTCAAGCGAAGTCACATCTCCTACGCGCACACCGAAGACGACATCGACCGCTATCTGGACGCAGCCGAAGGCGCCATTGCTGCAGCAGTTGCCCACCGGCAGAGTCCCTCCGCTGCCTCCACCATGGGCGGGATCTGACCCGCTCGACCCAGAGTTCCCACGACTCACCAGGAAGGATCACCGATGCGCACACGCAAGGCCCTGATCACGTCGGTATTGGCGGCCAGCATGGTGCTCGCTGGCTGCTCCAGCAGCGGTTCGGGCAGCCCGGCGTCAACAGCCCTGTCCGCAGCTCCACCCGGGACCACCTCGGCTTCGGGCTCGAGTGCCCCCACAGCGTCAGCGACATCCGCGGGATCGGCTGCGTCGTCAACCGCGTCCCCGGCGTCACCGGCGTCAACCGAGTCCTCGGCGCCGACCGCTTCGGTTGGCAAGGGCGGGAAGATCACCGTTGGCGCGGCTGTCGGCATTCCTCAGCTCAACCCTGCCATCCGGACGTTCGCGTGGGAAGAGGTGCTGTTCCCGCTGCTGTGGAACGCCCTGTCGAAGACCGATCAGGACGGCACGGTGGTGCCGGACCTTGCGGAGTCCTGGACCGCCTCGAGCGACCAGAAGACTTGGACCTTCAAGCTGCGGACCGGGGTCACCTTCTCCAACGGCAAGGCCTTCACCGCCGACGATGTCGTCAAGACCTTCCAGTACTACCTGAAGCCGGACACGGCGACCCAGGAGGCGAACAAGATCGCGACGATCGACACTGTGACCGCGACGGACGCCAGCACCGTCACCTTCAAACTCAAGTCGCCGAACGCGCTGTTTGCCAGTGCGATCGTCTGGGTGAAGGTGCTGGACATCGATGCTTTGTCCAGTATCGACAAGGCCCCGATCGGCACCGGGCCGTTCAAGGTCTCTTCATTCGTTCCGAACGACCATCTCGATCTGGTCCGCAACGACTCATACTTTGGTACCCCAGCGCCACTCGATGAGATAGATATCGTCACCGCCACCGACTCCGCCTCTGCGGCAAGCTCGCTCGCCTCAGGGGACCTCGATGTGCTGTCCGAGTTGCCGCTCAGCGATGTCGCGCAGTACAAGGGAAGCTCGGCGATATCCATCGTGCTTCCCAAGTCGCCCAGTCAATGGCCGTCCTGGGAGGTAGACACCACGTCGGCGCCGTTCAACAATGTCAAGGCACGCCAGGCATTGGCCTATGCTGTCGATCGGCAGCAGGTGCTCGATGCGGCCTACTACGACCAGGGCATCCTGTCTCCGACCAACGACCCGCTCAGCACCAGCAATCCTTGGTACTCCGCGGACGGTTTGACCGACTACTCCTACGATCTCCAGAAGGCCAAGGCGCTGTTCGCCGAGGCGGGCGTCAAAGAAGGTGACACGCTCATCTGGTGGGGTATCGCAGGGGCGAACCCCGAATGGAACACCTCGGGCCAGATCCTGCAGGCCAGCCTCAAGCAGATCGGGATCAACCTGAAGATCGAGAACAACGATGTTTCGACCTGGGTGTCCAAGTTCTACCCCGCAGGCAAGTCGTACCCAGGGATGATCGTCCCGAACTTCCAGTCAACGCCTTTAGAGCCCGCGTACTCGATCAACTTCCTGCTCAAGGGCCGCTGCGAGTGCAACTGGGACGACCCCGCATTCGAGGCGGCGTACGCCAAGGCCGTCGCCGAGCCGGACGCTGCCGCCCGCAAGGCAGATTGGGCCGCGGTGCAGAAGATCGTCAACGACCAGGTGCCGGTGATCGTTCCGCTGCAATCCAACGTCGCAACTGCGGTATCCGCGAAGGTCAAGGGAGTCTGGACAGAGAGCGGTGGGCAACTCCACCTCGAGACGGCAGGGATGGCATCGTCCTGACATGGTCCGGATGATCGGGCGGAGACTGGCGGTCAGCATCGGGATGCTGGTCGCCGTCTCCGCGCTCATCTTCGTCATACTTCGCCTGCTCCCGGGCGACCCGGTGATCACCAGACTCGGTGCCACACCTGGCGTGAGCGCAGCGACAATTGCGCTGCTGCGAAAGCAGGCGGGGCTCGACGATCCGATCGCGGTGCAGTACTTCCACTGGATCGGTGGGATGGTGCACGGAGATTTCGGAAGGTCCTACTTCAACCAGTTCTCCGTGACCGAGCTGATCGGCCAGCGGCTGCCGGCCACCCTGGAATTGACGCTCGTGTCCATGGTGCTGGCGGTTGTGATGGCTGTCCCCACCGCCTTGCTCGCGGTCCGGCGACCCGTGGGGTTGATCGTTATATTCGCGGTCAGGTTGAAGTGGCTGCCCTCTCGTGGTTACACACCTATCTCGGAGTCCCTCGGCGGCAACGTGAAGACGATCCTGCTGCCGGCGCTGACTCTGGCGATCACAGCGGCACCATTGTTGCTGCGCTTCCTGCGCGCGTCACTGCTCGAGGTTTTGAACGCGTCCTATATCCGCACCGCGCGCGGCAAGGGAGCGCCGGGGGGTCGCGTTCTGATCAATCATGCGCTCCGCAACGCGATGATTCCCGCCCTGACGATGCTCGGGATGATCGTTGGCTACACCTTGGGCGGCGTGGTCATCATCGAGTATGTCTTCGGCCTCCCGGGGCTCGGCGCGCTCGCAGTCGATGCGGTCACCAAACGGGATTACGCGGTCCTGCAGTCCTGTGTGCTGCTGATCAGCGCGATGTTCATCCTCACCACCTTGGCCGTCGACGTCCTGATCGGTGTGCTGGATCCTCGGCTGCGGGCGGGAGCACGTGATGGCTGACCCCGTATCCGTCGCGGTAGCCACCAGGGCTACCCGAGGACGCAGGCATGTCGATGCGGTAGCCGCCATCGCGCTCCTGGTCCTCGTCGTCATAGTTCTCGGGTGTGCGTTGGCACCGCTCGTGGCACCCTACGACCCCACCGAACTGTCACCCGCCAGGTTCGCCGGCCCGAGCTGGCAGCACCTACTGGGCACCGACGAACTTGGACGGGACCTCTTCTCCCGCATCCTGTACGCCGGACGAACCACGATCGGCATTGCCGGCGGCGCGACGTTGGTCGCAATGATTCTCGGTGCGGCTTGGGGCATGCTGGCCGCCTTCTCCCGCGGATTGATCGATGAGATCTTGATGCGCCTGGCGGACACCGCGATGGCAGTTCCGCAGATGCTGCTGGCGCTGGTTTTCGTGGCCGGATTCGGCGCAACCCCGGTGAAGCTCACGATCATCGTCGGGGTCCTGCTGACCCCGGTCACCGCACGGATGATCCGAAGCTCCGTCATCACCGAGAAGGAGGGCGACTACTTCCTGGCCGCCGTGGCTTACGGAGCGTCCCGCAGCCGGCTGATCCTGACCGAGGTACTGCCGAATGTTTGGGCACCGATCGGCGTGCAGGCCGCGATCAACGTTGCGAGTGGCATCATCCTGGAAGCCGCGCTGAGCTTCGTGGGGCTCGGAATCCAGGATCCCAACATTTCCTGGGGACTGCTTGTTCAGTGGGGCTACCAGAAGCTGAGCCGTTCACTCGGGTACGTCGCGTTCCCGGCGCTGGCTATTCTCATCACGATCTGGATGCTGAACCTCCTGGCGGACCAGTTGGGCCGAACGGACACCAGGAGGCGGACGTGACCGGATCACCCCCCGGCATCCCGGCAGCACCGCCGGGATCGCCGACCTCGGCGGCCGGTTGGACGACGGCATCACCAACCGGTGAGCCGATTTTGCAGGTACGGGACTTGACGGTGTCCTTCGGTTCGGTCCAGGCCGTGCGCGGAGTGTCGTTCACCTTGCGGAAGGGATCCCGTGTCGGGCTCGTCGGGGAATCAGGATCGGGCAAGTCGGTAACAGCACTATCCATGATGCGGCTGACGGATCGCGCCACCACCAGCGGGCAGATTCTGCTCGGAGATACCGACGTGCTCCGCTTGCCGCGGCGAAGGCTCCAAGCCATCCGCGGTTCCCGCATTGCCATGGTCTATCAGGATCCTATGTCCTCACTGAATCCGGTGCACACGATCGGTCGGCAGATCGGTGAGGCGATCACGTTGCACGAGCGGATCAATCGACGAGCCGCGCGGGACAGGTCTATCGAGTTGCTCGGCGAAGTTGGGGTGACCCGACCCGTTGACCGCCTCGGCGCCTACCCACATGAGTTCTCCGGCGGGATGCGTCAACGCGTAATGATCGCCATGGCGCTGGCCGGAAATCCTGAAGTGCTGGTTGCGGACGAGCCGACCACTGCGCTGGATGTCACCATTCAGGCACGCATCATCGACCTGCTGGACCGCATTGTCAGCGAGCACGGCGCCGCCGTTCTGCTGATCACCCACGACCTCGGCGTAGCTGCCGGCTTCTGCGACGAAATCCACGTGATGCAGCACGGCGTCATCGTGGAGAGCGCAGATGCGGAGACGTTGTACGCAAGTCCCCAGCATCCCTACACCCGCGGCCTGCTCGGGGCGGTGGTCGATCTGAACATCGACGTCACCCGACCGATCCCGACCATCGATGACGCGGCGAAGTCCGCTCCGGTGCCC